>JAESFR010000049.1_pt1 | contig 295898 bp, 260 predicted proteins | sample 9266191 | NCBI WGS metagenome assembly JAESFR01 (sample SAMN14503063, study PRJNA617104) | algae metagenome | isolation source: Pleurocapsa minor HA4230-MV1 and co-occurring heterotrophs from cement on... | place: USA: Nuuanu Pali Lookout, Hawaii | collected 2009-07-20 | reverse complement strand
GTTACGGCGGCCATAGCGAAACGGGAAACACCCGGTCCCATACCGAACCCGGAAGTTAAGCCTTTCAGCGCCGATGGTACTGCAACCGAGAGGTTGTGGGAGAGTAGGACGCCGCCGGACAAACATTTGGCAGGGGCCACCAGTGATCTGGTGGCCCCTGTGCCATTTCATGGCGCGGTATGAGTAGCGTTGCCCCCGAGCGGGGATGACGCGTGGAGAAGGGAAGTGCGGCTGTGGCCGAGGACCGTCGAGGACAGCGACCGTCACGAGGCGGATCCGGCGCCGGACGAGGCAGCCGGTCGGCCGGCGGCCGCGGCGGCTCCGACGCGCGTGGGGGCCAGCGCAGCGATGCGCGCGGTGCCTCCAGCCGCTCCGGGGACTCCCGAGGCAAGCAGGGCGGGCGCCCGACGTCGGGCGGCAAGCCGTCCGGTGGCAAGCCGTCCGGTGTAAGGTCGTCCGGTGGAAAGTCGCACGGCGGCAAGCGCGCCGAGCGCTCGCAGGAGCGAGGCTTCCGGGGGCGCTCGGAGCAGGCGCCCCGCACCGCCGACCAGGCGGCGTACGACGGCCCGGACCTGCCCGAGCACATCACCGGCGCCGAGCTCGACCGTGGCGTCCGCGCCCAGCTGAAGGGCCTGCCGGAAAAGCTCGCGGCCCGGGTCGCCCGCCACCTGGCGGCGGCGGGCGCGTTCATCGACGAGGACCCCGAGCTGGCCTACCGCCACGCGCTGGCCGCACGGGCGCGCGCCTCACGGATCGCTGTCGTGCGCGAGGCGGCCGGCGAGACCGCCTACGCCGCCGGCCACTATGCCGAGGCGCTGGCCGAGCTGCGGGCCGCGAAGCGCATGAACGGCGCGACCGACTACCTCCCGATCATGGCCGACTGCCACCGTGCTCTCGGGAACCCCGAGCAGGCCATCAAGCTGGCCAAGAGCCCGTCCGTGGCGAACTTCAGCTCCGAGGCCAAGGCCGAGATGACGTTGGTCGAGGCCGGTGCCCGGCGCGACATGGGTCAGCTGGACGCTGCGCTGCGCACGCTCGAGCTGGCGCCGCTCACGTCGAAGAGCCGGCAGGCCTGGGTGGTGCGCCTGCGCTACGCGTACGCCGACACGCTCGAGGCCGCCGGCCGCGAGACGGACGCGCTGTCGTGGTTCCACCGCACCCACGCCATCGACTCCGAGGAGCTGACCGACTCCGCCGAGCGTGCCGAGGCCCTGGAACGACGCCAGTCCTGATCGGCGTGACTGCTGGCGCTCGGGCGCCACATGGGTCACAATGGGTCCACTAATCACATACGTGTCACTCGACTCTGCTTGAGCACTGACGACAGAACGCTGGGGAAGGCGCATCTGGAGCGTCGGAACTCAAGGAGGTCACAGTGACCACACGCATTGCTTCCCGTCCGGACGGTCCGGCCACGAGGGGCATTCTCTACGTGCACTCTGCTCCCTCCGCACTCTGCCCGCACATCGAGTGGGCCGTGGGCGGAGTCCTCGGAGTTGCCGTCTCGCTCGACTGGACGCCGCAGCCTGCCCAGCCGGGCTCCTATCGTGCCGAGCTGTCCTGGAGCGGCTCTGCCGGGACCGCAGCGGCCGTTGCGTCGGCACTTCGTGGCTGGAACCACCTCCGCTTCGAGATCACCGAGGAGCCGACCAGCTCCAGCGAGGGCACGCGCTTCTCGTGCACGCCCGACCTCGGCATCTTCCACGCCATCACCGGTCCGCACGGCGACATCCTGATCCCCGAGGACCGGCTCAAGGCGGCGGTGGTCAAGGCCGCCCTCGGCGACACCACGCTCCTGCTCGAGATCGACAACCTGCTGGGCAAGCCGTGGGACGACGAGCTCGAGACGTTCCGTCACGCCGGTGAGGGCGCCCCGGTGCGCTGGCTCCACCAGGTGGTCTGAGGAGTCTCCTCAGAGCGGGATGTTGCCGTGGCGCCCGCGGCGTACGCCGGCGGTGTCGATCTCGTGACGCATGGCCCGGGCGATCGCGCTGCGGGTGCCGGTGGGCTCGACGACCTCGTCGACGACGCCGATCTCAACGGCCTTGTCGACCCCTCCGGCGATGCGCTCGTGCTCGGCTGCGAGCTCGGCCTCGACCTGGGGCCGGATCTCGGGGGAGACCTCGGCCAGCTTGCGGCGGTGCAGGATGCGGATGGCGGCCACGGCGCCCATCACGGCCACCTCGGCGCCCGGCCAGGCGAGCACGCGGGTGGCGCCCAGGGAGCGGGCGTTCATCGCGATGTAGGCCCCGCCGTAGGTCTTGCGGGTCACGAGGGTCACGCGGGGGACGACGCACTCGCCGAAGGCGTGCAGCAGCTTCGCCCCGCGGCGTACGACACCGTCCCACTCCTGACCGACTCCGGGCAGGTAGCCCGGGACGTCGACGAGCACGATCAGCGGCACACCGAACGCGTCGCACATGCGCACGAATCGGGAGGCCTTCTCGGCCGAGAGCGAGTCGAGGCATCCGCCGAGGCGCAGCGGGTTGTTGGCGACGACGCCGACGGTGCGGCCGCCGAAGCGCCCGAGTGCCGTGACGATGTTGGGAGCCCACCGCGCGTGCAGCTCCTGCATCGTGTCGTCGTCGAGCACCGCCTCGACGAGGGGGTGGACGTCGTAGGCACGCTTCTTGGACTCCGGGAGCAGTGCCTCGAGGTCACGGTCCTCGACGGCGTCGGCGTCGAGGCTGTGCTGCGAGCCGAGGAGCGAGGCGACGGTGCGGGCCCGGTCGAGCGCCTCGCGCTCGGACTCGGTGAGGATGTGCACGACGCCGGAGCGTCGCCCGTGCGGCTCGGGTCCACCGAGGCGGAGCATGTCGACGTCCTCGCCGGTGACGGAGCGGACCACGTCGGGGCCGGTCACGAAGATGCGCCCCTCGGGCCCGAGGATGACCACGTCGGTGAGGGCGGGACCGTAGGCGGCGCCACCGGCGGCGGGGCCGAGCACGACCGAGATCTGGGGGATCACGCCGGACGCCTGCGTCATCACCTGGAAGATCCGTCCCACCGCGTGCAGGGACAGGACGCCCTCGGCCAGTCGCGCACCGCCGGAGTGCCACAGGCCGATGATCGGGACCCCGTCGGTCAGGGCGCGGTGGTAGGCGTCGACGACGACGCGGCAGCCGACGTCGCCCATGGCGCCGCCCATCACGGTGGCGTCGCTGCAGAAGGCGACCACGGACGTGCCGTCGACGCGACCGACCGCGGCGAGCATCCCCGAGTCGTCGTCGGCGGTGATGAGCTCAAGGGTGCCCTCGTCGAGCAGCGCGGTGAGCCGGTGGACCGGGTTGCGCGGGTCCTGCTCGCGGGGCAGCTTGGCGGGCTTCGTGGCCGTCGTCGTCATGGGGAGGTCCTTCCGGTTCTCAGACGCTGCCGAAGGCGACCGCGACGTTGGCGCCACCGAAGCCGAAGGAGTTGTTGAGCGCGACGACGTCGCCGTCGGGCAGGTCACGCCTGGATGTCGGGATGTCGAGGTCGACCTCGGGGTCCTTGTCGTCCAGGTTGATGGTCGGCGGGCTGACGCGGTCGTGCAGGGCCATCACGGTCGCGACGGCCTCCAGCGCACCGGCGCCACCGAGGAGGTGGCCGGTCATCGACTTCGTGCTCGTCACGACGCAGCGGTCGACGTGCTCGCCGAGGACGGCGTGGAGCATCAGTCCCTCGGCGATGTCGCCCTTCGGCGTCGAGGTCGCGTGGGCGTTGACGTGGATGACGGTGGCGGGGTCGACGTCTCCCTCACGCAGCGCCATCTTGATGGCGCGGGTGCCGCCGCGACCCTCGGGGTCGGGCTGGGCGATGTCGTGGGCGTCGTTGCTGATGCCGGCGCCTCGCACCTCGGCGTACACCTTCGCGCCACGGGCGCGGGCGTGCTCCTCGGACTCGAGGATCAGCACGGCGCCGCCCTCGCCGAGGACGAAGCCGTCGCGGCCGGTGTCCCACGGGCGGGAGACGGTGGTCGGGTCGCCGCCCTCCTCGCTGCCGGTCTTGGACAGCGCCATCATGTTGGCGAACGCGGCCATCGGCAGCGGGTGGATCGCAGCCTCGGTGCCGCCGGCGATGACGACGTCGGCGCGGCCGAGGCGGATCATGTCGATGGCCATGGCGATGGCCTCGTTGCCCGAGGCGCAGGCAGAGGTGGGCGCGTGGACCGCTGCGCGGGCGCCGTACTTGAGGCTGACGTTGGCCGCGGGGGCATTGGGCATGAGCATCGGGACGGCGAGCGGGGAGACCCGGCGCGCGCCCTTCTCGAGGAGCGTGTCGTAGTTGTCGAGCAGGGTGGTGACGCCGCCGATGCCGGACGCGAGGGCGACGGCGAGACGCTCGGGCTCGAGGCCCGAGCCCTCCAGGCCGGCGTCGGCCCAGGCCTGGTCGGCCGCGACCATGGCGAACTGGCTGGACCGGTCGAGGCGGCGGGCCTTGACGCGCTCGAGGACCTCGGTCGGCTCGACCGCCACCCGGCCGCCGATCTTCACGGGCAGCTGGTCGACCCACTCGTCGGTGAGGCGCCTAATGCCGGACGTGCCGGACAGCATCGCCTGCCACGTCGAGGCGACGTCCCCCCCGACGGGGGAGGTGGTGCCGAGGCCGGTGACGACTACGCGGGTCGAGGGCATCAGATGGGGTTCCGTTCTCGCGGGGGTGACCGGGGTGGTTCGGGTGTGTCAGAGGTGGAGTGGGCCTGGGTCACGGGGGCCGGGGCTGGACGCCGGCCACCCGTGACGTCAGGACGAGCGTCAGCCCTGCGCGCGCTCGATGTAGGCGACGGCGTCGCCCACGGTCTTGAGGTTCTTGACCTCGTCGTCCGGGATGGTCACGCCGAACTTCTCCTCGGCGGCCACGACGACCTCGACCATGGAGAGCGAGTCGACGTCGAGGTCGTCCACGAAGGACTTGTCCAGCTGGACGTCGTCGGCGTCGACGCCGGCCACCTCGTTGACGATCTCGGCGAGGTCGGCGCGGATTTCTTCGGTGCTGGCCATGGGCCTTCCCTTCTTCTGTGTGGGTGCTGCTTGGGCTGGTCTGGGGTGGTGCGGGCTGGTTCGGGGTGGTGCGGGTCAGGGGACGGTGACGACCTGGGCGGCGTACGACAACCCCGCGCCGAAGGCGATGAGCAACGCCGTGTCACCGGACCGGGCCTCGCCCTCGGCCATCATCCGGTCGAGCGCGAGCGGGACCGACGCGGCCGAGGTGTTGCCCTGGTCGGCGACGTCGCGCGCGATCCGCACCGATGCGGGGAGCTTCATGGACCGGGTCATGGCGTCGATGATGCGCATGTTGGCCTGGTGGGGCACGAAGACGTCGAGCTCGTCGAGGGTGATGCCGGCCGCGTCGAGGGCCTGTTGGCCGATCTTCGCCATCGCGAAGGACGCCCAGCGGAAGACCGGGTTGCCCTGCATGGTCAGGTGCGGCATCACGCCGGAGCCGGGCTGCGTGTCGGTGCCGACGACGTCGCGCCAGTCCTCCCGCTGCCGGATGAGGTCGAACTGCTCTCCGTCGGAGCCCCACACGACCGGGCCGATGCCGGGGGTGTCGCTCGGGCCGACGACGGCGGCGCCCGCCCCGTCGGCGAAGATGAAGGCGGTGCCGCGGTCGGTGAGGTCGAGGATGTCGGTGAGCCGCTCGACCCCGACCACCAGGACGTGGCGCGCGCTGCCGGCACGGACGATGTCGGAGGCGAGCGCGATGCCGTGGCAGAAGCCGGAGCACGCCGCGGAGATGTCGAACGCGGCGGCGCCGTCGGTGCCGAGCTCGTGTGCGATCGCGGTGGCCACGGCCGGGGTCTGGAGCAGGTGGCTGACGGTGGCGACGATCACGCAGTCGATCTGGCCGACGTCGAGGCCGGCGCGCTCGATGGCGATCCGGGACGCCTCGACCGACATCATCTGGACGGACTCCTCGGGACCGGCCCAGCGGCGTGTCCGGATCCCGGAGCGCTGCTGGATCCACTCGTCGCTGGAGTCGATGGCGTCGACGACCTCGGCGTTGGGGACGACGCGGGTCGGGCGGTAGGCGCCGACACCCATGATGCGTGCGTGGACGGCACCCGTGCCGCCGGTGATGGCAGTCATCAGGCCGTGGCCTCCGGGTGGAGTCGCAGGAGGGGCTGGCCCGGGGAGACGAGATCGCCGTCCTCGACCAGCCACTCGACGACCGAACCACCGTGGGGCGCGGTGATCTCGGTGCGGTCGCGCAGGCTGGCGACCTCGCCGATGGTGGCGCCGGGGGCGAGCAGGTGGAGCTGCGCCGCCTCGGCGGAGATGTGGAACGTGCCCTTGGCGGGGGAGACGACCATCCGCCACGTCGGGGTGGTCTCGATCATCGAGGCCTCGCCGTGCTTGTCGCAGAACTCGCGAGCGTCGTCGAGCTGGTCGGGCGTCTTGAGCGCGAAGGTCTCCACGCCCTTGAGCGCGCGCTTGGCGATGCCGGTGAGGGTGCCGGCCGGCGGCATCTCGAGGATGCCGGTGACGCCGAGGTCGCTCATCGTCTCCAGGCACAGGTCCCAGCGGACCGGGTTGGAGATCTGCCCGACGATACGGCGCAGCACGTCGCGGCCGTCGTGGACGACCTGGCCGTCACGGTTGGATATCACCGGGGTGCGCGGGTCGTGGGTGGACACCGACCGGGCCAGCGAGGCGAGGCGGTCGACGGCCGGGGCCATGTGGACGGTGTGGAACGCTCCGGCGACACTCAGCGGCATCAGGCGCGCCTTGGCCGGCGGGTCCTCGGCGAAGGCGGCCAGCTGCTCCGTCGTACCGGCGGCGACGACCTGGCCCGGACCGTTGTCGTTGGCGGCGGTGAGGCCGTGCCGCTCGATGGCCGCGAGGACCTCGTCACGGTCGCCGCCGAGGACGGCGGTCATCCCGGTGGCGGTCGTGGCGGCGGCGTCGGCCATGGCGTTACCGCGCTCGCGCACCAGCACCATCGCCTGCTCGGCCGTGATGGCCCGGGCGCCGGCCGCCGCGGTGAGCTCGCCCACGCTGTGGCCGGCGACCGCACCGATGCGCGAGAACGCGTCGGCCGGGTGCGGGAAGAGGTCGAGGGCTGCGATCAGCCCCGTCGCGACCAGAAGCGGCTGGGCGATCTTGGTGTCGCGGATGGTCTCGGCGTCGGCCTCGGTGCCGTAGTGGGCGAGGTCGATGCCGGCCACCGTTGCGAGCCAGTCGAAGCGCGAGGCGAAGGTCGGGTCCTCCAGCCAGGGCGTGAGGAATCCGGGGGTCTGGGCCCCTTGGCCGGGGGCGACGATGACGAGCACGTGTCCACTGTGACGGGTCGTGGCCAGTCGCCGCGGGTCCGACGCCGACGAATCTCACCCCCGGATCTTTGTTGGGTTCCTACAGTTCCGTCCGACCCGACTGGCGCCCTAGGATCAGCGCCAGCTGGAGCGCGAACGCCTCGCGCGGACGGGTCGGTGACCAGCCGGTGACGTCGGAGATCTGGCGCAGCCGGTAGCGCACCGTGTTCGGGTGGACGAAGAGCGCCCGGGCGGTCGCCTCGATGGACGAGCCGTGCTCGAACCACGCGGCCAGCGTCTCGAGCAGCGTGCCGCGCGCGGCCATCAGCGGCAGGTAGACCTCGTCGACGAGGTGGCGGCGAGCGTGCCCGTCACCGGCCAGGGCGCGCTCGGGGAGCAGGTCACGGCTCGCGACCGGGCGCGGGGCGTCGGGCCAGCCGCTGGCGGCGCGGTGCGCGGACAAGGCTGCCCGGGCCGATGCACTGGCGTGGGCCAGGTCGGCGGTGACGGGCCCGACCACCACGGGCCCGTCGCCGAAGTGGTCGAGCAGCCTCGTCGCCGCCGCGAGCGGGTCGGTGACGCCTCCCAGCACGACGACCAGCCGGTCGCCCTGGGAGGCACACAGCGCGTCCATGCCGCCGGCGCGCGCGGAGCGTCGTACGGACTCGAAGACGTCGAGCTCGGCCCGGTGCGGGGGCGTGGCGCCCAGCACGACGGCCACGTCGCCGTGCGCACCCCAGCCCAGCGCGCTGGCCCGCGAGAGCACGCTCTCGTCGGCCTCGGCGCGGACGACGGCGTCGACCACGAGGGCCTCGAGCCGTGCGTCCCACGCGCCGCGGGACTCGGCCGCCCGGGCGTAGACGGCGGCGGTCGCGAAGGCCACCTCGCGGGCGTAGAGCAGGACCGCGTCGTGCACCTCGCGGGCGTCGTCGGGGTCGAGGAGGGTGTCGATGGTGGTCTCGACGACCCGGATGCTCAACCGCACCAGCTCGACGGTCTGCTGGAGCGAGATGACGCCGGTCAGCTCGCGCGGCGCAGCGCCGAACACGACGACGTCGAGGGGGTCGTGGGCCGACGCCGCGACCTCGTGGTCGTACCAGTCCACGAACCCGCGGATGCCGGCCTGGACGATGAGGCCGACCCACGACCGGTCCTCGGCGCTCAGGTCGTCGAACCAGGGCAGGTCGCTGGACATCCGCCCCGTGGCAGCCGTGCTGAGCGCCCCCGTGGAGTTGCGCAGGGCCTCGGCAGCGCGCCGGCGGGACGGGGTCACGGCACGACTGTAGTGGGGTGCGTCACGTAGTGGGATTCCCACGAAGGGCGCCGCCCGGACGGTCAGGTCACGATGTGGCATCAGGGAGAGCCGTGCGGGGTACCGGGGCCCACGCTCTGGTTGAATCCCGGACAGTCCCAGCACTGGAGGTCGCGTGACCCGTCGCAGCAGCCCGCACGTCGAGCACGTCACCGTGCACGGACACCGGCGCGCCTACGTCCGCGCCGGGTCGGGGCCCGTCGTCCTGCTGCTGCACGGCCTCGGGTGCGACCACACGACCTGGGCTCCGGTCATCGACTCGCTCTCCCGGACGCACACGGTCATCGCGCCCGACCTGCTCGGCCACGGCGTGTCCGACAAGCCGCGCGCCGACTACAGCGTGGGCGGCTACGCCAACGGCATGCGCGACCTGCTGACCGTCCTGGGCATCGACACCGCCACGGTGGTCGGGCACAGCTTCGGCGGGGGAGTGGCGATGCAGTTCGCCTACCAGTACCCCGAGCGCACCGAGCGGCTCGTCCTCGTGGCGTCCGGTGGGCTGGGGCCGGAGGTGAGCCCGGCCATCCGCGCCATCACGACCCCGGGCTTCCACCAGGTGATGGGTGTGCTGGCGGCCCCGGGACTGCGGCACGCCGCCACGACGACCATGCGGGTGCTCGCCCGGAGCGGGATCAGCCAGCTGCGCGACCTCGACGAGGTCGCCGCGATCTACGACTCGTTCAAGGACCCCCGCGCGCGTGCTGCGATCCGCCACGTGGTCCGCGCCGTGGTGGACTGGAAGGGCCAGATCGTCTCCATGGCCGACCGCGCCTACCTCACCGAGGCCATGCCGATGTGCGTCGTCTGGGGGTCCGACGACCTGGTCATCCCGGTCAGCCACGCCAGCAACGCCAGCGCGCTGGCGCCGACGGCCCGCGTCGAGATCATCCCCAACGCCGGCCACTTCCCGCACCGTGACCACCCCGAGCGGTTCGCCAAGATCGTGCGCGACTTCGTCCGCACCACCGAGCCCAGCCGCTACGACCGCGACCGCTGGCGCGACCTGCTCCAGCAGGGGGCGCCGGTGCGGCCGGCCGACGCGCGCGCCGGCGAGCCGCCCGTCGACCCGCTGGACGACGTACGACACGCAACACCCGCCTGACCCGGGCGGGTCAGGCGGGTGTCAGCGGGTGGTGACGACCGTCAGGCGTCGCCGCCCTCCTGCTTGATGTCCTTGGTGGCGGTCGGGTCGTCGATCCGGTAGCGCTGCGCGGCCTCCACGGCCTTCTCGACCGGGAGCTCGCCGGCGTCGGCGAGCGCCTGCAGGGCCTGGACCACGACGCTCTGGGCGTCGATGTGGAAGAACCGGCGCGCTGCCGGGCGGGTGTCGGCGAAGCCGAAGCCGTCGGCACCGAGCACCCGGTAGTCGGCCGGGACCCAGCGGGCGATCTGCAGCGGCACCGCCCGCATGTAGTCGGACACGGCGACGACCGGGCCCTGGACGCCGGCGAGCTTGTCGCTGACGTAGGCGGTGCGGCGCTCCTCGCCCGGGTTGAGCAGGTTCCACTGCTCGACGGCGGCGCCGTCGCGGGCGAGCTCGTTCCACGAGGTGACCGACCACAGGTCGGCCTGGACGCCCCACTCCTCGGCCAGGAGGCGGGCGGCCTCCTCGACCCAGGGGAAGCCCACGCCGGACGCCATCAGCTGGACCCGCGGGCCCTCGCCGCCAGCCGTGGCGACCTTGTGGATGCCACGGAGGATCCCGTCGACGTCGACGTCAGCGGGCTCAGCCGGCATGGAGACCGGCTCGTTGTAGACGGTGAGGTAGTAGATGACGTCCTCGCCGGTGCCGTCGGGCCCGCCGGAGCCGTACATCCGTTCGAGGCCGTCCTGCATGATGTGGCTGATCTCGTAGGCGAACGCCGGGTCGTAGTGGACGATCGCCGGGTTGGTCGCGGCCAGCAGCGGCGAGTGCCCGTCGGCGTGCTGGAGGCCCTCACCGGTCAGCGTCGTGCGACCGGCGGTGGCGCCGATGAGGAAGCCGCGGGCAAGCTGGTCGGCCATCGCCCAGATCGAGTCGCCCGTGCGCTGGAAGCCGAACATCGAGTAGAAGATGTAGAACGGGATCATGTGCTCGCCGTGCGTGGAGTACGACGACCCGGCGGCCGTGGCCGACGCCACCGCGCCCGCCTCCGAGATGCCCTCGTGGAGCATCTGGCCCTGCGCGGACTCCTTGTACGACAGCAGCATCTTGCGGTCGACCGACTCGTACTGCTGGCCGCCGGGGTTGTAGACCTTGGCGCTCGGGAACATCGAGTCCATGCCGAACGTGCGGTACTCGTCGGGCGCGATCGGGACGAGGCGCTCGCCGATCTCCGGGTCCTTCATCCAGTCGCGGAGCAGCCGGACGACGGCCATCGTCGTGGCGAACTTGTTCTTGCCCGACCCCTGCTTGAGCTCGGCGTAGAGCTCGTCGCCCGGCAGCTTGAGTGCGGTGGCGCGGTTGACGCGACGCGGCAGGGAGCCGCCGAGGACCTTGCGGCGCTCGAGCATGTACTCGATCTCCGGGGCGTCGGCGCCGGGGTGGAAGAACGGCGCGCCGCCGGTCTTCTCGTAGGACTCCTCGAGGTCGCGGTCGCTGATCGGGAGGTAGAGACGGTCGCGGAACTTCTTCAGGTCCGGAAGGGTCAGCTTCTTCATCTGATGGGTGGCGTTCTTGCCCTCGAGGGCGTCGATCGTCCAGCCCTTGATGGTGTGGGCGAGGATCACCGTCGGCTGACCGGTGTGCTTGCTCGCGGCGTCGAACGCGGCGAAGACCTTGCGGTAGTCGTGGCCGCCGCGGGGCAGCTTCTCGATCTGGCTGTCCGACATGTGCTCGACCATCGCGCGCAGGCGCGGGTCGCCGCCGAAGAAGTGCTCACGGACGTAGGCGCCGTCCTCGGTGGAGTAGGTCTGGAACTGCCCGTCCGGGGTGGAGTTCATCCGGTTGACCAGGACGCCGTCGACGTCGCGCGCCAGCAGGGCGTCCCACTCGCGGCCCCACACGACCTTGATGACGTTCCACCCGGCGCCGCGGAAGTTGGCCTCGAGCTCCTGGATGATCTTGCCGTTGCCGGTGACCGGTCCGTCGAGCTGCTGCAGGTTGCAGTTGATGACCCAGGTGAGGTTGTCGAGCTCCTCGCGCGCCGCGACGCGGATCGCGCCGAGCGACTCGGGCTCGGCCATCTCACCGTCGCCCATGAAGGCCCACACCCGCTGCTGAGTGGTGTCCTTGATGCCCCGGTTGTCGAGGTAGCGGTTGAAGCGCGCCTGGTAGATCGAGCCGATGGCGGTCAGGCCCATCGACACGGTCGGGAACTCCCAGAAGTCGGGCATCAGGCGCGGGTGGGGGTAGGACGGCAGTCCGGCGCCCTTGCCGTGCTGGACCTCCTGGCGGAAGCGGTAGAGCTGCTCCTCGCTGAGGCGGCCCTCGAGGAACGCGCGGGCGTAGACGCCCGGCGAGCCGTGGCCCTGGATGTAGATCTGGTCGCCGCCGCCGTCGTGGTCCTTGCCGCGGAAGAAGTGGTTGAAGCCGACCTCGTAGAGGCTCGCCGAGGACTGGTAGGTGGCGATGTGGCCGCCGACCTCGAGGCCCTTGCGGTTGGCCGACGACACCATCACCGCGGCGTTCCAGCGGATGAACGCGCGGATGCGGCGCTCGACCTCCTCGTCGCCGGGGAACCACGGCTCGCGCTCGGGCGGGATGGTGTTGATGTAGTCGGTCGAGCGCAGGGCCGGGACGCCGACCTGCTTCTCGCGCGCGCGCTCGAGCAGGCGCAGCATCACGTAGCGGGCGCGGTCGCGACCACGGTCGTCGAGCATCGCGTCGAACGACGCGAGCCACTCCTGCGTCTCGTCCGGGTCGATGTCGGGCAGCTGGGTGGGGAGGCCCTCGTGGATCACCGATGCGACGGGGCTCTTGGTGGACTTGTCGGCATCACTCACCTGCTCATGGTGTCACGCTCGTCCGCGCCACGAAATCTACCCGCGGGTAGTCCCACAAGGCGTACGTCGACGGGCTGCCGCGGCCCGCGACGGGCGCGCGGACGGCGACGGGGCGTGGACCGGGGTTGCGGCTCCTGCCGTGTTCCTGTGGACTGTGCGCACCAACGCCTGACCGCCGGTCGGGCACCCCGGACACAGGAGGCACTGCGTGAGCTCGACGGTGGGCGATTCTGCCCCGGTGACAGGAACGGGGGATCGGCTCGGGCTCAAGCCCGGGATGGTCGTCCAGGAGCTCGGCTGGGACAACGACACCGATGACGAGCTGCGCATCGCCGTCGAGGACTGCATCGACGCCGACATGGTCGACGGCGACTACGGCAACGTCGTCGACGCGGTGCTGCTGTGGTGGCGCGCCGACGACGGCGACCTCGTCGACGGACTGGTCGACGCCCTCACCGACCTCGTCGGCGGCGGGTCGATCTGGCTCCTGACGCCCAAGGTAGGGCGACCGGGCACCGTCGACCCCTCCGACGTCACCGAGGCTGCGCCCATCGCGGGGCTGTCGCAGACCACGACGGCCGCCGTCAGCAAGGACTGGCAGGCCATCCGGTTGGTCGCGCCGAAGACCCCCGCGTGAGCTTTCGCGACCTCCCGTCCACCCTCGCGGCCCGGGCGTCCGGGGTCGCGACCACCGCCCACGTGCTGGGCCGCGCCGGGGTGATCCGGCCCTACGGCCCGCGGACCCTGCTCGACATCGGGCGGGTGGTCCTGCGCTGGGGCACCGGCCCGGCAGGAGGCTTCGCCACGCTGGCGGCCCGCCACCCGCACCAGGTCGGCGTGGTCGACGAGCTCGGCGAGCTGACCTGGGGCGAGCTGCAGCGGCGTACGAACTCCCTCGCGCGGGCGCTCGCCGAGCGCGGGGTCCGCGAGGGCGACTCGGTCGCGGTGATGTGCCGCAACCACCGCGGCTTCGTCGACGCCACCGTCGCGGTCGCCAAGCTGGGCGCCGACATCCTCTACCTCAACACCGCCTTCGCCGGACCCCAGCTGGTCGACGTGCTCGAGCGCGAGGCGCCGAGCATGGTGATCCACGACGAGGAGTTCACCGGCCTCCTGGCCGGCGCCGACCTCGAGCGGCGGGTGCTGGCCTGGACCGAGGGGGACCCAGGGACCGACGAGACCCTCGAGCGGCTCGTGACGGCGTACGACGAGGGAGACCTGCACCCACCCACGCGCCACGCCCGCGTCGTGATCCTGACCTCCGGCACCACCGGCACCCCCAAGGGCGCACCGCGCAAGGAGGCCGGCATCGACGCCGCCGTCTCGCTCCTGTCGAGGATGCCGCTGCGCGCGGGCTGGCGCACGCACATCGCCGCTCCGCTGTTCCACACGTGGGGGTTCGCCCACCTGGCGCTGGCGATGCTGCTGGGCTCGACGGTCGTGCTGCGCCGCACCTTCGACCCGGTGGAGGCGCTGCGGACCACGCAGGCCGAGCGCTGCCAGTCGATGGTCGTCATCCCGGTGATGCTCCAGCGGATCCTGGCCCTCGACCCCGAGCAGCTCGAGGGGGTCGACCTGTCCCGCGTCGAGGTGGTCGCGTCGTCCGGCTCGGCGCTGCCCGCCACGCTGGCGCAGGCGTGGATGGACCGCTTCGGCGACAACCTCTACAACATCTACGGCTCGACGGAGGTCGCCTACGCCTCGATCGCGACGCCGGAGGACCTGCGAGCCGATCCCACGTCGGCCGGCAAGCCGCCGTACGGGACGGTCGTCAAGATCCTCGACGAGCAGGGGAGCGAGCTGCCGCAGGGCGGGACGGGTCGGATCTTCGTCGGCAACGGGCTCCTCTTCGAGGGCTACACCCACGGCGGGTCCAAGGAGGTCGTCGACGGGCTGATGTCCTCGGGCGACGTTGGCTGGTTCGACGAGGCCGGGCGGCTGCACGTGGCCGGTCGCGACGACGACATGATCGTCTCGGGCGGTGAGAACGTCTTCCCGCAGGAGGTCGAGGACTGCCTGATCACCCACGAGTCCGTGAGGGAGGTCGCTGCGGTCGGTGTCGTCGACGAGGACTATGGTCAGCGTCTGCGCGCCTTCGTGGTGCGTACCGGCGAGGTGTCGGAGGACGACCTGCGCGATCACGTGAAGGCCAACCTGGCGCGGTTCAAGGTGCCGCGCGAGATCGTGTTCGTCGACGAGCTCCCGCGCAACGCCACCGGCAAGGTCCTCAAGCGGGAGCTCGCCGGGTGGGGGAACGACGCGAACGACCAGAAGGACGGCGAGGGACCAGCGTGACGGGCAAGGGACTGCGCATCGGCGACGAGGCGCCCGACTTCAGGCTCCGTGACCAGTTCGGCCAGGACGTCCGACTCAGCGACTTCCGCGGGCGCAAGGCGGTCGTGCTGATGTTCTTCCCGTTCGCCTTCACCGGGGTGTGCACCGGGGAGCTGTCGGGCGTGCGTGACCGGCTCGACGAGTTCCTCACCTTCGACACCGAGGTGCTCGCGGTGTCGTGCGACTCCGTCTACGCCCTGCGCACCTTCGCCGAGGCGGAGGGCCTCAACTTCCCGTTGCTGTCGGACTGGTGGCCGCACGGAGCCGTCGCCCGGGGCTACGAGGTGTTCGACGAGGTCAAGGGGGCCCCGCGCCGGTCGTCCTACGTCGTCGACCGGGAGGGCCGCCTGCGCTGGTCGGTGCACAACGCCGGTCCCGACGGCCGCGACCTCGATGAGCACCTGCGCGAGCTCCACGCCGCGCTCGAACCGCACCTGGTGTAGGCCTCCGCCCGGGCGCTGGTCTAGACCGATCCGGACCAATTCTGCGATTCCTCGTACGCCCTTGGGGAGGGGTGTAATCTTCTAGTTGTTGAACCGCTGGTGACCCGAGACGCCAGCGGTTCAACTCATTTCCGGGCGCTGTCGTCGCGGTCCGGAGGGTCCCGTAGGGTGTGCCCCTGCGCGTCGGTAGCTCAGCGGTAGAGCACTCGGTTTACACCCGAGCGGTCGGCGGTTCGAAACCGTCCCGACGCACCCCGCCCCGCCTCCTGCGCGGCCTCATGCACCGGTCCCGGCCGTTGCATGAGAGCCCTCTCATCTGGGCCTCACAGTCTGCTCACGCCACGCCAGCAGTCTCTCTCGTACACCGGGCCCCACCGGCCCCCCGACGAGAGGAACCATCATGAGGAAGATCCTCCCCACCACCCTGCTGGGTGTCGCCGGCCTGACCGCGTTCGGCCTGATCGGCATGTCGTCCCCGGTCGTCTCCTCCACTCCCGACGAGGCCGCCAAGCGTGACGACGACGCGCCGTCGCTCGTCCTGGTCGCCGACGACGACGATGATGACACCAACGACGACGACACCGGTGACGACACCCGCACCAACAGCCCGTCGTACACCGGTCAGAGCCGCGACACCAACGACGACACCAACAGCCGCGTCACCGACGTGAGCCGCGACCGCGACAAGAGCCGCGGTGACAAGACGCGCGACTGGACCCGCGACGGCGGCGACAGGACGCGCGACAAGACGGCCAACAACACCAACGACCGCAGCCGCAACGACACCCGCCGCTGAACTGCGGACGGCCGGGAGGCAGGGAGGCGACCATGGGCAGGAACGACGACGGCTGGCACCTCGCCGAAGGTGAGCTCCTGGCGCCTGGGCTGAGCGCCCTGCGCCGGCTCGGTGGCGGCGCCGCCTACGAGGCCTGGCTGTGCTTCGACGAGGTGACCTGGTCGCCCGTGGTCGTCAAGGTGCTGCGGCCCTCCCAGCTCGAGGACGAGTCCTCCCGGCGCGGCCTGCGCCGGGAGGTCCTCGCCCTCGCCGCCGTCAACCACCCGGTCGTCGTCCGCGGCCTGCGCGACGGACAGGACGGCGACCGCCCGCACGTCGTGCTCGAGCACATCGACGGTCCCCGGCTCTCCAGCCTGATCCGCCGCTACGGACGACTGCAGGAGCAGCAGTACCTCCCGCTCGCCATCGACGTCGCCGCGGCGCTGCACTACTTCCGCCACATCGGGTGGACCCACCTCGACATCAAGCCGAGCAACGTCATCATGGGCGCCCCTGCACGGCTCATCGACCTGTCGGTCGCCCGGCCGGAGGAGGACGCCCGTCGCCTCCGGCACCCGATCGGCACCGACGCCTACATGTCGCCGGAGCAGTGCGATCCCGGCGCCGCGCGGGTCGACGGCGGACCCGTGCCGTCGTACGCCTCCGACGTGTGGGGCCTGGGAGCGACGCTCTTCCACGCCGTCGCCGGCCGGCGGCCCTTCGAGCACGGCGACCCCGACGCCGACGACGTGCGCCGGCGGTACCCGCAGCTCGTCGACGCCCCGGCGGCGCTGCCCGACGACGTGCCCCCGGTGGTCGCCGACGTGATCACGGCGTGCCTGCGCGTCGACCCTGCCCAGCGCCCGTTGCCGCACGAGGTGGCCGAGGCGCTCGAGCCGGTGCTCGCCGGCCTGCCGCGCGGCTCGCTGGCCGGCTTCAAGATCCGGGGCTAGCAGGATCCGGGGCTAGCAGGATCCGGGGCTAGCAGGATCCGGGGCTAGCAGGATCCGGGGCTAGCAGGATCCGGGGTCGAGCCGGTAGCCGACGCCGCGCACCGTGGCGATCGACCCGGTGCCGAGCTTCTTGCGCAGGTAGCCGACGTACACGTCGACGACGTTGGACCCGGGGTCGAAGTCGTAGCCCCACACCAGGTCGAGGAGCTGCTCGCGGGTCAGGACCTGGCCCGGGTTGAGCAGGAAGATCTCGGCCAGCGCGAACTCGCGCGCCGACAGCTCGGACTCGCCCTGCGGTCCGGAGATGCGGCGCGTACGCCGGTCGAGCCGCAGGGGGCCGACGACCAGGTCGTCGCCGCTGGCGAGGGCGTCGACGGGCGCGAGGGCGCGCAGCCGGAGCCGGATGCGGGCCATCAGCTCGGCGAAGCGGAACGGCTTGGCCATGTAGTCGTCCGCCCCGCTGTCGAGCGCCGTGACCGTGTCGGTCACCGAGTCACGGGCGGTCAGCACGATGACGGGCATCCGGCTGCCCTGCGAGCGCAGCTGGTCGAGCACCTCGAAGCCGTCCATGCCCGGCAGCCCGATATCGAGGACCATCAGGTCGAACCGCCCCGACAGCGCCTCGTCGAGACCGCTCGGGCCGTCGCCCGCGACGGTCGGCTGGTGGCCCTCGGCCCGCAGGCCCTTGGCCACGAACGAGGCGATCCTGTCCTCGTCCTCCACGATCAGGATCTGGGCCATCGGGTGTCCTTCCTCATCAGGTCCTCGGTCATCGTCTCGATCTCACGGTCTGGCAGGACGACGTCGACGCGGGCTCCGCGCGGCTCGGCGTCGCTGATGCGTACGTCGCCGCCGTGCGCGTCCGCGATCGCGCGCACGATGCTGAGGCCGAGGCCGAAGCCGTCGTCGCCCTCGCGCACCTGGGCGCGACCGAAGCGCTCGAGCACCGCCTCGCGGTCCTCCTCGGGGATGCCGTCACCCGTGTCGCGGACCCACAGCCGCACCTCGCCGTCGCCGCGGGCGGAGCCGATCGCGACCTCCGCGCCCGCGTCGGTGTGCTTGACGGCGTTGTCGGCCAGCTGCAGCAGGGCCTGGGTGATCCGCTGCTCGTCGAGCACGACCCGTCCGCGGGCCACGTCGTCGAGGCGCCACGCACGGTCGCCGAGGGCGGTCGCCTTCGCCAGCACCGACTGGGTGAGAGCGGACAGCTCGACCTCGCCCAGCACGAGGAAGTCGGGGCGCCGGCTCTTGGCCAGCAGGATCAGGTCGGTCACCAGCCGCGACATCCGGTCGACCTCGTCGAGCAGCAGCTCGCGGGTCTCGGCCAGGTCGTCGGGGTCGCCCGGATCGAGGAGCTCGAGGTGTCCGCGCACCACCGTCAACGGTGTCTTCAGCTCGTGGCCGGCATCGTCGAGGAACTGGCGCTGGGCCGCGAAGCCCGAGTCGAGGCGCTCCAGCATCCCGTTGATCGTGCGGGTGAGCGCGGTGATGTCGTCGTTGCCGCGCTCGGGGATGCGCCGCGACAGGTCGGTGGCCGTGATCTCGCGCGCCGTCTCCTCCAGCGTGCGCAGCGGGGCGAGCAGGCGCCCGGACTGGAAGCCGGCGATCGTGGTGATCAGCCCCAGCGAGAGCAGCGCGATGAGGGTGTAGGTCCGGAGCGTGCGGTCGAGCTCCTCGTGCTCGTCGCGCAGGAAGTTGACGATCACCAGCGCGCCCTCACCCTGGGTGTTGGTCACCGGGACGAGCGTCACCCACGTCTCGCCGAAGGTGGGCGACTCGATCACCCGGGTCCCGCCGACGCCGGCGAGCTCGGACAGGGCCTCCTGGTAGGCCGGCTCGTCGAGGACCTCCTGGCCGTAGCGGTTGGCGGTGCGCTCGGGGGTCTGTCCTCGCACGTAGCCGACGAGCATCTCGTCGTCGTCGGGGACGTTGCGGGTGAGGAAGACGTTGAGCACGCGAGCGACGTCGTCGAAGGGCTCGCCGGTGTTGGGGTCGATCCGGAGCGCGCGGAACTCGGCGATCTCCTGGGTGATCTGGGCGGTGACCTGGCGCTCGATGCGCGCGGACTCGAGGGCGTAGACGAGCAGTCCGGCTCCGGTCATCGCCACCGTGGTGAGCAAGGCGATGACGACGGTGATGCGAGTGCGGACGGAGACGCGGGCGAAGGGTCGGCGGGCACGGTCAGTCGTCCCCGTCGGCGTCGTCGGTCTCGTCATCGTCCGGCCCGTCGTCGTCATCCCACTCGTCGTCGTCGTCGTCATCCTCCACGATCGGCGTCGGTTGCGGCGTGACGACCACGGCGTCGCCACCGCCACTGCCGCCGCCGCCACCGCCGCCGCCGCCGCCGCTTCCACTGCCGGTGCCGCCGCCGCTGCCGCCGCTGCCGGTGGAGCCGCCGCTACTGCTGCGGTCGTCGCCGCGGTCGGGCGTCGGCACGGTGGTGGTGGGCGGTGGAGCCGTGGCGGGTGCAGGAGGGGACGGGGGTGCCGTCCCGGCGTTGTCGGGCGCGTCGGTGCGCCCGTCGTTGCGTCGGTCGTCGCGACGCTCGCGCTCACTGGTGCGGTCGGTCCGCCTGCGGTCCGTTGCGGGCTGGTCGTCCGGCGCGTCGCGCAGGATCACCGGGCTGTGGTCGGCGGGAGCGGGCGCTCCGGGCGAGGCCAGGGACCCGGCGACGTACGCCGTCATCGGCACCACGACCGCGAGGGCCAGCAGCACCTTCGTCACCTGTCCCATGGAGGGGATCGTGCTCGGCGATCGTGGCGCCCGCGTGAGACCCGGATGAGAGCCTTCTTAGAGTCCGTCCGCTCGTCGACGTCCTCACACCGTCCGTCGCACCCGGCGTCGGACCGCTCGCGGCGCCCGGTGACGCGTGCCACAGTGGGCGCATGATCGTCCCCTTCAGCGTCACCGACTTCATCGAGCGCGCCGCGGCCGTCTACGGCGAGCGGTCGGGATTCATCGACGAGCCCGACCAGCCCGCCGCGCCCCTCGGCACGCTGACCTACGCCGAGGCGTACGAGCTCTCGCGCCGGCAGGCGGCGAGGCTGGACGAGCTCGGGCTGGAGGTCGGCGACCGGGTCGCGATCATCAGCCACAACTCGGCGCGCCTGCTGACGTCGTTCTTCGGCGTGTGCGGCTCGGGTCGCGTGCTGGTGCCGATCAACTTCCGCCTGCGGCCGGACGAGATCGCCTACATCGTGTCCCACTCCGGCGCGCGGGTGCTCTACGTCGACCCCGAGCTGGTGGACTCGCTGAAGGGCGTCGACGTCGAGCACACCTTCGTGCTGGGCGAGGACGAGTCGATGTTCGCCGCGCCCGGAACGGAGCCGCGGGAGTGGGAGCCGGACGAGAACGCGACGGCCACCATCAACTACACGTCGGGCACGACGGCGCGGCCCAAGGGCGTGCAGCTGACCCACCGCAACCTGTGGACCAACGCGGTCACCTTCGGCCTGCACGCCGGCGTCACCGACCGCGACGTCTACCTGCACACGCTGCCGATGTTCCACGCCAACGGCTGGGGCATGCCCTTCGCCATGACGGGCCTCGGCGTGCCGCAGGTGGTGCTCCGCAAGGTCGACGGCGCCGAGATCCTGCGCCGGGTCGAGCAGCACGGCGTGACCGTGATGTGTGCGGCGCCGGCCGTCGCTGCCGCGGTGCTGGAGGCCGCGCAGGACTGGGAGGGTGAGATCCCCGGTCGTGACCGGGTGCGGATCATCATGGCCGGCGCACCGCCGCCGACGAAGACGGTCGTTCGGGTCGAGGAGGAGCTCGGCTGGGAGTTCGTCCAGATCTACGGCCTCACCGAGACCTCGCCGCTGCTGACGGTCAACCGCTCGCGGGAGGAGTGGGACGACCTGCCCGCCGAGGAGCGGGCGGCGAAGCTGGTGCGGGCCGGCGCGCCCGCGATCGGCGTACGCCTGCGCACCGACTCCGAGGGGGAGGTGCTGGCGCGCTCCAACGTCATCCTCGAGGGCTACTGGGAGCGGCCCGACGAGACGGAGAAGGCGCTCGTGGACGGGTGGTTCCACACCGGCGACGGCGGTGTGATCGGCGACGACGGCTACCTCACGATCAGCGACCGCAAGAAGGACGTGATCGTCACCGGTGGCGAGAACGTCTCCTCGATCGAGGTCGAGGACGTGTTGTTCTCCCACCCGGCGGTCGCGGAGGTCGCGGTCATCGGCGTGCCCAGCGAGAAGTGGGGCGAGACGATCAAGGCACTCGTCGTGCTGGGCGACGGCGCCGCGGGCGGCTCCGAGATGGAGGCCGAGCTGATCGCCTGGTGCAAGGACAAGGCGGCCGGCTACAAGGCCCCGACCTCGATCGAGTTCCGCGACGAGCTCGCGCGCACGGCGACCGGGAAGCTGCAGAAGTTCAAGCTGCGCCAGCCCTATTGGGAGGGCCAGGCGCGGCAGGTCAACTAGCGGGTCCCCGATAATCTGCGCATGCCCCGACTCGCCGACGTCGTCGACCTGCTCCACGCCTGGTACCCGCCGCGCACCGCCGACTCGTGGGACGCCGTCGGCCTGGTGGCGGGCGACCCGGCGGCCGACGCGGCGCGGGTGATGTTTGCCGTCGACCCCACGCTCGAGGTCGCCCGGGAGGCAGTGGACTGGGGCGCCGACCTGCTCGTGGTTCACCACCCGCTGTTCCTCACGCCGGTCAGCTCGGTGGCCGCGGACACGCCGAAGGGCCGCACGCTCCACACGCTCACCGCCGGCGGTTGCGCGTTGCTGGCAGCCCACACCAACGCCGATCAAGCGGTCACCGGCGTCTCGGAGTCGCTCGCACTGGCCCTCGGGCTCACCGACCTCGCGCCGATCCGGCCGGCGCCTGCGGGCCCGCTCGACAAGGTGGTCGTGTTCGTGCCGCTGGGCGCGGCCGACGCCGTACGCGCCGCGATGACGGAGGCGGGCGCGGGCCGGGTCGGCGACTACGACTCCTGCACCTGGACCGCGACGGGGGAGGGACGCTTCCGGCCGCTGGACGGGGCGACCCCCGCCGTCGGCGCGGTCGGCGACCTCGAGGTGGTCGAGGAAGCACGGGTCGAGGCGGTGGTCCCGCGCTCGCGTCGTACGGCGGTCCTGCGGGCGCTGCTGGCCGCCCACCCGTACGAGGAGCCGGCCTTCGACGTCGTCCCGCTCGCCGACCCCGGCCTCGCCACGACCGGCACCGGGCGGGTCGGCACCGTCGAGCAGACCACGCTCGAGGAGTTCGCGGCGCGGGTCGGCGCCGCGTTGCCGGCCACGGCGCACGGCGTACGAGTGGCCGGAGACCCGCAGCGTCCGGTGCGGCGGGTCGCGGCGTGCGGCGGGGCGGGCGACTTCCTCCTCGACGAGCTCGCCCGCAGCGACGTCGACGTCTATGTCACCAGCGACCTGCGGCACCACCGGGCGTCGGAGTTCTTGGAGCACGACGGCCCGGCGCTCGTCGACGTCGCGCACTGGGCGGCCGAGTGGACGTGGCTGCCGGCGGTGGAGGCTCGGCTGCAGCGGGAGCTGGGCGATAGGGTCGAGACCCGGGTCAGCACGCTGTGCACCGACCCGTGGACGTTCCGCCCCTGAACCCCCCGAATGTCGAAGCAGGAGAGCCGTTGAAGGCCGATCCCACCCACCAGCTCGCGCTCCTCGACGTCGCCGAGCTCGACCGCCGCGCCGCCCAGCTGCGCCACCAGCGCAGCCACCTCCCCGAGGTCGCCGAGATCACCACGTTGGAGGCCGAGCGCACCGAGCTCACCGACCAGGTGCGCGACGCCCGCATCGTCGTCGACGACCTGACCGTCGAGCAGGCCAAGGCCGACCGTGAGGTCGAGCAGGTCAAGGCACGCCGCGAGCGCGACCGCACCCGCATGGACGCCGGGCAGATCACCAACCCCAAGGACCTCGAGCGCATGCAGCACGAGCTCGTCTCCCTCGAGCGTCGCATCTCCACGCTCGAGGACGCCGAGCTCGAGGTGATGGAGAAGCTCGAGGAGGCCCAGCAGGTCCTCGACGGGCTCGGCATCCGCGCCGACGACATCGACGCGCGTCTCGCCGAGCTCGTCGCCGCGCGCGACGAGAAGCGCGCGGCCATCGACCGCTCCCTCGACGAGGTCGCGTCCGCTCGCGGCCCGGCGACCGAGGACATCCCCGACGACCTGATGGCGCTCTACGAGCGGCTGCGCGAGCAGAAGGGCATTGGCGCGTCGCTGCTGCGGGCCCGCCAGTGCGGCGGCTGCAACATGACGCTGGACGCGTCCGAGCTGTCGCGGATCCGGTCCGCTCCCGCCGACGAGGTCATCCGCTGCGAGGAGTGCCAGCGCATCCTGGTGCGCACCGACGAGTCCGGCCTCTGAGGGGCTGACGCGTCGTGCGGTTCATCGACGCGGAGGTCGTCGCGGAACGCAGCCGTACGTCGCTGCGCGCCCGCGTGGCGCGGCTGCGGGCCAAGGGCTGGGTGATCGGCCAGTGCGCGGTCGCGGCCGGCGTCGCGTGGTGGCTCGCGGCCGACGTCTTCGACCACAACCTGCCGTTCTTCGCGCCGATCGCCGCCGTGGTGTCGCTCGGCATGTCCTACGGCCAGCGCCAACGACGGGTCGCGGAGGTGACCGTCGGGGTGGCGCTCGGCGTGTTCCTCGGCGACGCGGCGACCCACCTGATCGGCTCCGGCGGGTGGCAGATCGCGCTGATCGTCGCCGCCGGCATGTCGATCGCGCTGCTGCTCGACGCCGGCCAGCTGATGATCATCCAGGCGGCCGTGCAGGGCATCGTCGTCGCCGCCCTCGCGCCGGCCCCGGGCGACGCGTTCATCCGCTGGACCGACGCGATCATCGGCGGCGGGGTGGCCCTCGTCGCGGCGACCGTCGTGCCGCGCGCGCCTCTCCGCAAGCCGCGCGACCAGGCGGCCGTCGTGGTCCGCAAGATCGCCGAGCTGCTCCGCTGCTCGGCCGACCGGATCGGGGACGGTGACGTCGACAAGGCGCTGGCGGTGCTCCGCGACGCCCGGTCGACCGACTCGCTCATCGCCGAGCTGCGCGCGGCGTCGCAGGAGGGGTTGTCGGTGGTGAGCTCCTCGCCGTTCCGGCGACGCCACGGAGAGCACCAGCGCCAGCTCGCCGAGCTCGTCGAGCCGCTCGACGTAGCCCTGCGGAACACCCGCGTGGTCGTGCGCCGGGTGGCGGTGGCCAGCTATCGCCGCGAGCCCGTCCCGGCGTCGTACGCCTCGCTGATGCGCGACCTGGCGGACCTCTCGGACCGGGTGGCCGATGAGCTGGTGGCCAACCGGATGGCGGTGGCGGTCATCGACGACCTCATCGCGCTGGGACACGCCACGGCGCAGGTCGAGCACAGCAACGACCTGTCCGCGGAGGTGGTCCTCGCCCAGGTGCGCTCGATCATCGCCGACCTGCTGGCGCTGTGCGGGATGGACCCGCTCGAGGCGACCGACGTGATCCCGCTGCGCTGAACCGCCCGATCAGACCTCGGTGACGACGACGTCGAGCTGGGTGCCCTTCGCGGTGGGCTCGCCCGTCTCGACGGTCCAGCCGAGCCGGGTGAGGGTGTCGGCCAGCGCCGCCGGCGTGCGGGGGTTGGCGCCGTCCTCGAGCAGGGCGCGGACGATGCGGCCCTTCGTCGCCTTGTTGAAGTGGCTCACCACGCTGCGCTTGCCGCCGGTCTCGTGGAGGACGCGCACGGTCGCGACGCGGCCGGTCAGCTCCGGCGACGGCCGCCAGAAGGCGGCGTACGTCCCCGAGCGGAGGTCGACGAGCAGCCCGGTGCCGACCGCCTCGGTGACGGCCTCGCCGAGCACCTCACGCCAGGCGCCGGCGACCGACCCGGTGCCGGGGAGGCTGGCGTCGCCGGAGAGGCGGTAGGCGGGGATCCGGTCGCCCGGTCGCACGATGCCGAACAGGGCACTGGTGATCGCCACCCGCGCCGTCGCGCGCCGACGGGCACCGGGGGAGAGGGTGTCGAAGCCGAGGGCGTCGTAGAGGACTCCGGTGTAGATCGCATCGGCGCGGGCGGTCGGGGCGCTGCGCAGGTCGGCGTTGCGGTGCACGAGGTCGCGCTGGGCCGGCCCCAGACCGAGCACGGCGGAAGCCTTGTCCGGGTCGTCGCCGCACAGCTGCACGAGCGAGTCCAGGAGCGTCGTACGGGTCGCGGTGAGGGACGGCGAGGACAGCGAGCCCAGGTCGAGGGGCTTGCCGCGACGCGGAGCGGTCTTGCCCTCGCTGGGCGGCAGCAGGATCAGCACGCGCGCAAGCGTAGGCAGCGCTCGCCGTGGCCTCCGGCTAGGGTCCCGGTATGCCCAGCAACCGCGTGGTCAAGGTCCGGTCGACAGGCGAGAGCGTGACGGCGCAGGAGATGCGCGACGGCATCGCCGCCATCCAGTCGGACCTCGAGGTGACGCCGTCCTTCCCCGAGGCTGTCGAGCGAGCCGCCGCGGAGGCGGCCGCGGCGCCCCGCCTGCCCGAGCTCGACCGCACCGACATCCCGTTCATCACCATCGACCCCGAGTCGGCGCGCGACCTCGACCAGGCGATGCACATCGAGCGGGACGGCGCGGGCTACGTCGTGCACTACGCGATCGCCGACGTCGCCGCCTTCGTGACGCCGGGCGACCCCGTCGACGTGGAGGCCAACCGCCGGGGCGAGACGCTCTACGGCGCGGACTCCAAGATCCCGCTGCACCCCACCGTGCTCAGCGAGGGCGCTGCCTCGCTGCTGCCCGACGAGGTCCGCCCCGCGCTGCTGTGGACCATCAAGGTCGACGAGACGGGTGAGGGCACCGACGTCGAGGTGGAGCGCGCGCTGGTGCGTTCGCGCGCCAAGCTGTCCTACGAAGGGGTCCAGGCCGACCTCGACGCAGGGAGGGCCGACGACCTGATCGGGCTGCTCAAGGAGGTCGGGGAGCTGCGCCTGGCCCGGGAGGCCGCTCGTGGCGGGGTGTCGCTGCCCCTGCCCGAGCAGGAGCTGGTGGAGAGCGGCGACGGGCACTGGGAGCTGGAGTTCCGGCGGCTCACCCCGGTGGAGACCTGGAACGCCCAGATCTCGCTCCTGACCGGCATGGCGGCCGCCTCCCTGATGGTCTACGCCCGCGTCGGCATCCTCCGCACCCTGCCGCCGGCGGATCCCCACGACGTACAGCGCCTGCACCGCACCGCCCGCGCCCTCGGCATCTCGTGGCCGGCCGAGCAGCTCTACCCCGACTTCGTCCGCACCCTCGACCCGTCGAGGCCGACGCACGCCGCGATGATCGTCGCGTGCACGCGCCTGCTGCGCGGCGCCGGCTACGTCTCGTTCAACGGCGAGCTGCCGGAGCAGGCCCAGCACTCCGCCCTCGCCTCGGAGTACGCCCACGTCACCGCACCGCTGCGCCGCCTCGCCGACCGCTACGCCGGCGAGGTCTGCGTCGCGCTGTGCGCCGGCACCGACGTACCGTCGTGGGTGGTGGAGGCGATGCACGAGCTGCCCGACACGATGACCGAGTCGGGGCGCCGCGCCAACCGCTACGAGAACGCCATCGTCGACCTCTGCGAGGCCGAGCTCCTCCACGACCGGGTCGGCCAGCGCTTCACCGCCGTCGTCGTCGACCTCGACGAGAAGAGCAGGCGGAAGGGCGACATCACCATCCAGGACCCCGCCATCGAGGCCCAGGTCACGAGCACCTCCGACCTGCCCCTCGGTGAGGAGGTCACCGTCGAGCTGGCGACCGCCGACCCCAGGACACGGAAGGTGGAGTTCCGGCTGGCGTGAGAGCGGCGCGTCGGACGACCACAACTCGGGTCGGACGGCGGCCTCACGCGGAGCGCGGGAGGTCGGGGTCGACTTCTGGTCGTTCGACGCGCCGGGGGTGGGAGTGGGTCGGCCTGTAGGCCGGGTTCTGTCCCGCAAACGCGGGGGCGACCATCCATCTGCGACGACCGTTACCGACCGCCTGGTGCGATCTACCCGGATGCTCGGGCGGGCCGCCCTCGAACGCATCCTGTCTGATCTTGCTCCGGGTGGGGTTTGCCTAGCTGCGCCGGTCGCCCGGCGCACTGGTGGTCTCTTGCACCACCGTTTCACCCTTACCGGCACCGCGCCGAAGCACGGACCGGCGGTCTGTTCTCTGTGGCACTGATCCCGCGGGTTGCCCCGGGTGGCTGTTGGCCACCACCCTGCCCTGTGGAGCCCGGACCTTCCTCGACCCCTCACCCGGAGGCAAGGTGCCGCGATCGCCCGGCCGACCCACTCGAGGAGTGAGTCTAGGGGTGCGTCAGCACCTCCGCGCCATCCTCGGTGACGAGGAGGGTGTGCTCGAACTGCGCGGAGCGGCGGCGGTCCTTCGTCACGACCGTCCAGCCGTCGTCCCACATGTCGTAGTCGGGGGTGCCGAGGTTGAGCATCGGCTCGATGGTGAAGGTCATCCCGACGCGGATCTCGTCGTCGAAGCGCTCGTCGTCGTAGTGGGGGATGATCAGCCCGGAGTGGAACGCCGTGCCGATGCCGTGGCCGGTGAAGTCGCGGACGACGCCGTAGCCGAAGCGCTTGGCGTACGCCTCGATGACGCGGCCGATGACGTTGACCCGGCGCCCGGGCTTGACCGCCTTGATCGCCCGGTCGAGCGCCTCCCTCGTGCGCTCGACGAGCAGCCGCGACTCCTCGTCGACTTCGCCGGCGAGGAAGGTGGCGTTGGTGTCGCCGTGGACGCCGCCGATGAAGGCGGTGATGTCGATGTTGACGATGTCGCCGTCCTCGACCACGCGCGCATCGGGGATGCCGTGGCAGATCACCTCGTTGACGCTCGAGCACAGCGACTTGGGGAAGCCGCGGTAGCCGAGGGTGGAGGGGTAGGCCCCGTGGTCGCACAGGAACTCGTGGCCGATGCGGTCGAGCTCGTCGGTGGTGACACCGGGCACGACGTGGGACCCGACGAGGTCGCGCGCCTGGGCGGCCAACCGGCCTGCGATGCGCATCCGCTCGATGATCTCGGCGTCCTTGACCTCCTCGCCGGTGAAGCGCTCCGGCGTCGGCCGGTCGACGTACTCCGGGCGGGCGATGTGGGCGGGCACGGCACGACGCGCAGATACCTCTGCGGGGGATACGACAGGCACGGGCGCGAGTGTAGTTTCGGCGCATGAGCGAGAACGAATACTGGTTCTGCCTGACGCACCACACGGTCGAGGGCAGGGACGGCTGTCGCAACAGCGACCGCCTCGGCCCCTACGCCTCGTCGGCGGAGGCCTCGCGTGCGCTCGAGAAGGTCGAGGAGCGCAACGAGGAGTGGGACAACGACCCGAAGTGGAACGACGACGGGCCGTCCGGCGACGGCCTCGCCGACGGCACCCCGGACAGCTGATCACTTCTTCTTGCTCTCCTTGCCCTTGACGGGGTTCGCCGCCTGAGCGACGTCGGCGGCGGCACGGACGCTCTTGAGTGCCCGCTTGGTGTTCTTGTCGAGGGTCTTGGTGAGCTCGGCGATCGCCGCCTCGTACTGCTTGCTCACCCGGGCGGCCGTCTCGGCGGCGACCCGCTCGGCGGTGTCCTGCGCGACCTTCTGGATCATCGCTGCGGTGCTGACCGCCTGGGTGCCGACATCGACGGCGCGGCCGGCCGGGGAGCGGCGGGCCGCGGTAGTGACGGGCTTGTCGGACGTCGTCGTCTTCGTCGGGGTCGTCTTCTTGGCCGTCGACCTGCTCGCCGTCGACGTCGCCTTCTTCGCGGGCGCCTGCCCGGCAGGGGACTTGGCGGTGCTCTTCTTCGCAGAAGACTTCTTGGCGGGCGAGGTCTTCTTGGCAGTCGTCTTCTTCGTCGTCGAGCTGCCGGTCGCCTTCGTGGCAGGAGCCTTCTTCGCCGTCGTCTTCTTCGCCGTCGTCTTCTTTGCCGGCGACTTCCGGGCGGGCGTCTTCTTGGCGGGCGTCTTCTTCGCGGTGGACGTGGTGGCTGCCGTCTTCTCGGCCGGGGTCTCGCTCACGGAGGGCTCCTCGCGTCGTCGGGAAGCCTGATCCTGCCGCGCGGCTGGCGGGTTGTCACCGGCTAGCGTGTCGGCGTGCCCCAGCCCGCCGTGCGCGAACCGCTCTCACCGTGGCCGATCGCCGGCTTGGTCGGCCTGGCCTGCGTGGCGTTCCTCATCGGCGCGACCGGTGTGGCGGTGGGGGCGCCGTGGTGGGCGCTGGTCCTGCTCGGCCTCGTGTGGGTGGCGGCGTTGCTCACGGCGGTCGCGTGGTTCACCAGCCGACCGCGGGCGGTCGTGCTGCTGCCGGTGCTCGTCGCCCTGGTGTGGTTCGCGACGGTCGTGGGTGGCGCCCGCTGGCTGGGCTGGTAGGCCTAGTCAGTCGGTTCGGCGCACACGCTCAGAACGTGTGCTCGGCGCCGGGGAAGGTGCCGCCGCGGACGTCGTCGGCGTACGCCCGCGCCGCGTCGAGCAGCACGCCGTGCACATCGGCGTACTGCTTGACGAACCGCGCCATCCGTCCGGTGCGCAGACCGAAGGCGTCCTGCCACACGAGGACCTGGCCGTCGCACCCGGCGCCGGCGCCGATGCCGATCGTGGGGATGGTGAGCTCCTTGCTGATCCGCTCTGCGACGTCACCGGGGACCATCTCCATGACGACGGCGAACGCGCCGGCCTGCTGCACCGCATGCGCGTCCGCGATGACGCGGTCGCTCGCGTCGCCGCGGCCCTGGACGCGGTAGCCGCCGAGGGTGTGCTCGGACTGCGGGGTGAAGCCGATGTGGGCCATGACGGGGACGCCACCCTTGGTGCACTTCTCGATGACGGGGGCCATCTCGGCGCCGCCCTCGAGCTTGACGCAGTGGGCACCGGCCTCCTTCATGAAGCGGACGGCGGTGAGGTAGCCCTGCTCCGGCGAGGCCTGGTAGCTGCCGAACGGCAGGTCGCCGACGACCATCGCGCGCTTCACCGAGCGCGCCACCGCGCGAGTGAGGGGGAGCAGCTCGTCGACCGTGACCGGCAGGGAGGTCTCGTTGCCGAGGACGTTGTTGCTGGCCGAGTCGCCGACCAGCAGCAGGTCGATGCCGGCTTCGTCGAAGGTCGCGGCGGTGTACATGTCGTACGCCGTCAGCATGGTGATCTTCTCGCCACGCTCCTTCATCTCCCGCAGGTGATGGGTGCGGACCCGCTTCACCGGCGCAGCCGGGGCGCTCGGACCGGAACCGTAGGGGGCAGTCTCTTCAGCCATGCTCGCTCCTCGCCATCTCGCGGCTCCCTGATGGAGTCCACGGACCACTTCTCAGGCTAGCCGCGACCGGCGGGTACGGCGCTGTGGCGACGGTCACGTCAGCGCGGCGACACCCGTACGACGCGGTCGCGCACGCCGTCGTCGGTGGTGACCAGCAGGTCTCCGTCGCGTGCCGCGGTGATCGACCGGAGCCGGCCGAGCCGCTGCAGCCGGGGTGGACGAGCGACCGACACCAGCCCGCCGCCCGCGTCGAATCGCAGGAACAGCACCTCGGAGCCCTTGAGCGCGGCGACGGCGAGCGTGCCCTCGAGCGCACCCCACTGCGACCCGCGCACCCACGCGGCGCCGGAGGTGGCGATCGTGGGGGTGCCGGAGGACCACGCCGCGTCCTGCTGCTCACCCGGCAGCGACTGGTCGGTCATCGGGACCGACTCGTCGTAGCCCGGGACGGGGTTCCAGCCGTAGTCGCCGCCGGCGACCAGCAGGTTGACCTCGTCGTCGCGGTCGCTTCCGTGCTCGACCGACCAGACCGAGCCGTCGTCGCGCTGGGCCAGGCCCTGCACGTTGCGGTGGCCGTAGGTCCACACGAACCGTCGTGCGGTGCTCGCGTCGGCGAAGGGGTTGCCGGGCATGGGTCCGCCGCTGCGCCGGTGGACGCGCAGGACCTTGCCGCCGAGCGAGTCGAGGTTGCGCGGGTTCGTGCCGACAGCGGCGTCGCCGGTGCCGACGAACAGGGCGTCGCTGCCGCGGTCGAGCATCAGCCGACAGCCGCCATGGCGGCCCGAGGTCGAGGGCAGGCCGGTCACGACCGTGCTGCGACTGCTGAGGCGCGTCCACCTCCGGTCGACGCGCCAGCGGCTGACCTGCACGTGGGTGCCGCCTCGTGCGCTGCCGTGGCACGCCCACAGCGTCCGCGAGCCGGCGTCGACCGCGAGCGACATCAGCCCGGTCTCGCCGGACACCCACACCAGCCGCGACAGGTCGGCCAGGGTGCGCCGCTTGCCGTTGCGTACGACGCTGATGCGGGCGCGGTCACGCTCGGAGAGCAGCAGCCGCCCGCCCGTGGCCTGCTGGACGTCCCACGGGTGCTGCAGGCCGCTCGCGACCGTGCGGACGCGCAGCTGCGGTGCTCGGGGCTCCAGGTGACCGGACGCCTCCCCGGATGCGACCGACGGCGGCGGCCCGGCCAACCCTCCGGGGAGGGCGACCACGGCCAGCACGACGGCGGCGACGAGGGCCCGGGACGACGAGGTGAGGCTCAGTCGGTGCACCCGGGTCACGGTACGCACGCCCACGGGTCACGGCCAGTGGTCCGGCCATGCGTCGCTGAACGCATCGCCGATCCGGTCGGCACCCTCGACCACGGTCCGCCCGGCATCCTCGAGCGGATCCACCACGTAGCGATCGACGGCTTGCTGCGCCTGGTGGGCGGCCTCGCCCTGCACGAAGTCGTAGAGGCGGTCGTGGGCCGGGGTGTCGCGCCCGTCGACCAGGTCGACGTCGCGGTCGCGGTCGATGACGACGTTGGTGATGTTGTCGAGCGACGCCGTGCCGTCGTCGAGGTAGCTGGTGTGCCGGTCGAGGATCGCACCGCCGTCCTGCAGGTGCCACGCGGTGTCGGAGCCATCGGAGGAGACGTCGAACCGGTTGGCCCCGAACGACGCCTGGCTGGGGTCGTCGCCCAACCCCAGGTTGCCGAGGTGCACGGTGTCGCCGTCGATGCTCACCGGCACGTCGACCGAGATCTCGCCGCCGAGCCAGGTGACGAAGTCGTTCTCCCGGGACCCGACGTAGACCTCTCCGGGTGGGGCGTCGAGGGCGGAAACGTGGTGCACCCCGCCGCCTGCGCCGGGGCTCCCGATGAGCACGAGCGAGTCCTCGTCGAGCCCGTCGGCGGCGGCGTGTGCAGCGGTCGTCGAGCCGTAGCTGTGGCCGATGACGGTCAGGTGGGACTGCCCACCGGGGCTGTCGCCGGTGTGGGTCGCGCGCAGGCCGTCCACGAAGTCGCTCAGCAGGTGCCCGCCGTTCTCGGCGAGGCCCTCGCCAGCGACGCCTGCGACGTCGGTGAGCTCGGAGGTGATGCCTTCCGCGGCGCTGGGGGCGTCGTAGCCCATCCACGCGATCGCGGCGATGTCCTCGCCCTTGTCGTGGGCGTCGAGGAACAGGTTGAGAGCGTCCTGACCCTGCGCGGCCATCGCGGACATGTCGTTGGTCAGGCCCGGCACGATGACCGCCGTGTGGTCGGCAGTGTCCGGGTCGCCGTAGCTGACCGCGGCGGCGCCGTCGCCGTCGAAGGCGTGGGGCAGGTAGGCCACCAGGTTGGTGTCGACCGGGTCACCGGCGTGTCGCGGCGGCTGGCCGAGCGCGAGCGCGTCGCGGGTGGCCTGCACGCGCCGGAGCCAGGCGGCCTCCTCATCGGTGAGGGTGCCGTCCTCGTCGCGCCGGCGGAGGTACTCGTCGTCGCGGTCGAGCATCCCGCGGTTGGCCTCGTCGCGGTCACCAGTGGGGATGCCGTTGGTGTTGCCGACCAGCTCGGGGAACGCGATGGCCATGGCGGCGCGCTGCGCGTCGGTGAGGGAGATCCACCAGTCGTTGACCGACTGCGGGTCGCCTTGGGCGGCGAGCTGGCGGCGCAGGGCGTCGGCGTCGACCCGGCCGGCGGCGTCACGCGCGTCGCGCCCCTCGCTGCGGGTGTCGACCGACGCCAGGACGGCGATCAGCCGGTCCTCGTCGGCACGGACACGGTCGAGCCAGGCCTCGCGGTCGGTCACGATGCGGTCGTGGCGTCGGGTGAGCGCGGCGGCCTCGTGCTGGAGCTCTTCGACCTGGTCGGCGGGAGCTCCGTCGGCTCGCGACCACAGCGACTCGCGGTCGCGGTTGTAGTCGACGCGGTCGGCGTCGAGCCGGTCGAGCTCGGCGCGGCGCGTCGTCATCTGGTCGAGGTAGACCTCGACCGCGGTCAACGCCTTCTCCAGCGCCGCGACCGCGGCGTCGGCGCGGCGGCCCAGGGCAGTCATGGCGTGGCCGGCAGCGTCGGCGGCGTTGCCGGTCCAGCCGGCGGGGACTCCGTTCGACGACATCCAGGAGGTGACGTCGGAGGTGGCGATCGCGGCGGCGCGCACGTCCGTGGCGACGGCGGCGGCCGAGGGACGTACGTCGGGCTCGGGCCACGCGGTGATCGGGGCGGGCACCACGATGGTGGTCATCGGTCGGCCCACGGCACGAGGTCGCGCAGGTCGGTGGACGCCTGCTGGTCGGTCAGCAGGAAGTCGAGGCGGACCGCGGCGAGCGCCTGCGAGTGGTTGATCGCCTCGCGCTCCATGGCGTCGAGCTCGGCGCGCCACGTCTCGACGAACCGCGCCGCAGCGGTCGCCACGCGGGGGCCGAGCTCGGACACCTCGGCCTGGGAGAGGTTGCGGCTGGCCGAGTGGAGCACGTCGGCCTGCTCGTCCCAGTCGCGGGCTGCCCGGACGATGACCGGGAAGGGGACCTGGGTCACGGCCGACCACCCGCACCGGTCGTCTCGGTGTCGGTCCACGCCGAGTCGGCCACGGGGCGCGAGGTGAGGACCAGGTCGACCCCGCCCTCGACGACGTGGGCGACGAGCCGGTGCCCGTCGCGCAGCGCCTCGAGGGTGGGCCGCGCCTGCCGCTCCAGCGGGTGCGCCTGCCAGCCGAGGTCGAGCAGCGCCTTGCCCACGCGTCGCAGCTCGGCGACCTCGCGCCCTGGGGCGGGGAAGGAGGTCGGCACCGTCAGGTGCTGCTGTGCGGCCTCGTCGTGGTGCTTCCAGAACCGGACGTCGAGGGGGAGGTCGGTGCCGAGGGCGACCCCGAGGACGCGCAACGCCTCGAGTGCGTCGTCGGCCACGGCCTCGGGGTCCCCGGTCCACGCCCCGGGATCGGCAGGCCGGGGCCGGGTCGGCGGCAGGAGGACGACGTCGACGTCGGGGTGGCGCTCGCGGAGCACCCGGAAGAACGGGTCGGCGGCGGCGGGGTCAGGGCTGGCCATGTCGGGAGGATGCCCTGCCGCGGGCGGCGGAAACCTGCCGGTCGCGTCGTCCGACGCTCAGAGCACTCCGGACAGGTCGACGGTTCCTCGCGCCCGGGCCCGGTCGGCGCCCGCGTCGGAGAAGGCGACGCAGGGTGCGGTCAGACTGACCCTCCACTCCACGCCGTCGTCGGTGCGGCGCCCGCGCTGGACGAGGAGCTCGAGGCCCTCACGCGTGCCCGCGACGCTGGTGTCGTCGATGGTGTCCTTCAGCTCCCAGCCGGCATCGGCCAGCTCCGTGGTGAGGGCGTCGACGCCGCTGTGCCACGAAGCCGCGTCTGCGACGAGGCCGCCGGTGATCGAGTACTCGAAGGTGTTGTTGCCCAGGTCGCAGGGCAGGTGCATGCCGCCGAACGTGCTGGACGAGGCGCTGAGCGCCGAGGTCATCGCCGGCTTCGCGGAGCGCAGGGCGGCGAGCCCGGCCTCCTCCTGCTTCCCGGGGTCGCTCGTCTCGCGCCCAACTGAGGACGCACCGTCGCTGCATGCCGCCAGCAGGAGCACGACCAGGACCGCCCCGAGAATCCGCATGTCGCGAGCCTAGGCCCTCCACGTCGGGCGAGAGAGCTGCACGCCGACGCGTGTGGTGGCGTAGCCGAGACGGGTGTTGAGGGCCCGCATCGCGGCGTTGCCGTCCTGGGTCCAGGTGTAGACCTCCTCGATGCCGTGCTCCGCTGCCCACGCCAGGGTGACCAGCTTGAGGTGCACCGCGAGGCCGCGACGGCGCCAGTCGCGGCGTACGGCGGTGAGTCCGTTCTCGGCCCGCGTCCGCTGGTCGGGGTCGAGCCCCAGCCCGGCGCACCCGACGACCTGACCGTCGTGGAGCGCGAGGAACATCGGGTCGCCCAGCCAGGACCGCATCCAGCCGTCCGGGGTGACCTCGAGCGGGGTGTCCACGGCGAAGTCGGCGAGCACCTCCAGCCCGAAGCCCTCGTAGGCGGACTCCCAGAGCCCCGGCCGCTCCTCGGCGGTGACAACCTCGATCCCGTCGGGCGTCGGCGTCGGCTCGACGGGACCGGCGATCCGGTAGGTCTGCTCGACCTCGCGGTTGACCTCCTCGAAGCCGAACCGGCTGGCGAAGGCGAGCGAGCCGTCGTCATCGGCGCCGGCGCGCACCGTCTCGTAGCCCAGGTCGGCGACGTGGTCGACCAGCCGGTGCAGCAGCGCGGTGCCGTGGCCGCGGCGCCGGTGCTCGGGCAGCACACGCGGGATGACCGACCCGGCCCTGCCGATCTCCGATCGGTTGGCCATGCCGGAGCCGACGACCACGCCGTCCTCCCGAGCCAGGACGAGCAGCCGCTCCGGCGTCTCGTCCGCCCTGATCTCGGCGACGGACTGCGTGCGTTCGTAGGGGATCACCGCGATCCGCACGCGGCGCCACTCCTCGAGGTCGGCGTCGGTGGTGCAGGGGCTGATGTCGAGGGACATGGGGGCAGACTCGCGCGACCGCCCGGGAGTGGTCCAGCGGGTTTCGGCGGTCATCCGCGCGCGGGGACAGCCGTTCGTCACTGGGCCACCCGCGCCGCTCAGCGGTTGGCGATCTCCTGGGCGAAGACCCGCAGGATGTCGTCGGGTGCGTCGGCACGGTGCGCCCGCCCGCCGGTCGCCTCGGCGATCCGCCGCAAGGCCGCGAGGTCGGCATCGTCGCTGATGGCGATGCCGATGATCCGGACCGGTCGCTGCGGGTCGCCAGCGCCCGCAGCCGACGCAGCAGGTCGTTGCCGGAGATCGAGCCGGGGTCGTCGTTGGCCCCGTCCGTCAGCACGATGACCGAGTTCGCGTAGGCCGGGTCGTAGATCCGCAGCGCCTGCCGGTAGGCCGCGAGCGCGGTGTCGTAGAGGCCGGTGCCGCCGGTGGTGAGCGTTCCCACCCCGTCCATCCGGGCGCGCAACCGATCCCGCTGAGACGTGCCCGCAACGGTGGCGTCGAGGCGGCGCACGGGCTCGAGGACCCGCCAGTCCTGCCCCGGGCCGCCCTGGTCGATCGAGAACGCCCACAGCCCGACGCGGGCGTGGCCCGGGAAGAGGCCGAGGGCCACGTCGGCTGCGCCGGTGGCCACGTCGATGCGGCGAGTTGACCCCGCGGCGAAGTCCATCGAGCCTGACACGTCGACGACGGCGTCCGCCCCCTCGTCGGAACCGAACCACCCGGCGACCTGCTCGGCCACCACGCGCGCGACCGCGGGCGCGTCGTCGCGGACCGCGAGCGGGAGGCGGATGAGGGCCGCACCTGTCCGCGGCACCACGACCCGGCTGGCACCGGTGGCGGGACCGGTGCCGAGGAGCTCCTGCTCGGTGGTGGCCACGAGTCGGGTCGAGGTGGCCGTCAGGGTCTGGGTCGACAGGTCCATCTCGCGACCGTCGGAGGCGACCTCGCCGTAGGCCTGCGCCGTCGGGACGAGGAAGGAGCGGGCGGCCTCCACGTCGTCCCCGAGCAGCTGCGCCTCCTGCCGGGGCGCGAGCATGGCGAGCGTGCCGACGCTGTCGTCGAGTGGGTCGGGCATCGCGACCGAGCCGCTGGTCAGGGCGGCGCCCCACGAGTCCGGCCGTCCGGCGCCGGCCCCGCCGACGAGGACGACGGGGGTGCTGGCGAGGGACGGCGAGACGACCTCGACGGGCAGCTTGGCCAGGCTCCAGTCGCCGTCGGGTACCCACAGGTCGGGGACCGCGCCGCCGTAGGACACGGCGTCGGCGACGGCGCGCTCACCCCTCGACTGGATGACGAACCTCGTGCACGAGGGATCGCCGACCTGGTCGAGCGCCCGCTCCAGGACGTCAGCGAGCCGGGGCGTCACGCTCACCTGCAGCGTGGTGCGCGAGCACGACTCCTCGGGGCTGTCGGCCAGCGGGGATGACAGCTGGTCGGGCAGGCCGAGCTGACGCGACGCCAGCAGGGCCCCCGACAGCACCACGACGATGGCTGCGGCACGACGGGCGCGGCGGGGCCTGCGCGCATGACTGCCGGCGATCGCTCTGCCCTCCCTCGGCGGGGCACACGACCAGGCCCCGAAGCCCTCGGCATTGGGGTCCGGTGGACGGCGGTCCGGCTACCCAGCCGGCATCAAGATCTTCTCTAGAGTGGCGGCGTGGACTTCTACTCCGCCTATGCCCAGGGCTTCGCCAGGATCGCGGCCGTCACCGTCCCGGTGCACCTCGCCGACCCCGTCGCCAACGCAGCCGTCGTGCTGGAGCAGGCGCGCGCCTGCCACGACGACTCGGTCGCCGTCGCGGTGTTCCCCGAGCTGTGCCTGACCGGCTACTCGGTGGACGACCTCTTCCTGCAGGACACGCTGCTCGCGACGGTGGAGGAGGCGATCGCCGAGATCGTGGCCGCGAGCGCCGACCTGATGACGATGTTGGTGATCGGCGCTCCGGTCGTGCACGGCAACCGCGTCTTCAACGCCGCCGTCGTGATCCACCGCGGTGCGGTCCTCGGCGTCGCCCCGAAGTCCTACCTGCCCAACTACCGTGAGTTCTACGAGCGCCGGTGGTTCGCCCCGGGCGACGACCGGGAGCTGGAGTGGATCTCCGTCGCCGGGCACGACGCGCGGTTCGGGCCCGACCTCATCTTCCGCTGCCTCGACGTGCCCGGCCTCGACCTGCACGTCGAGGTGTGCGAGGACATGTGGGTGCCGGTCCCGCCGAGCGCGGAGGCCGCGCTCGCGGGGGCCACGGTGCTCGCCAACCTCAGCGGCTCACCGATCACCATCGCGCGCGCGGAGGACCGCAAGCTGCTCGCCCGCAGTGCGAGCTCGCGGTGCTCGGCGGCGTACGTCTATGCCGCGGCCGGGCAGGGTGAGTCGACGACGGACCTGAGCTGGGACGGCCAGACGATGGTCTACGAGTGCGGGTCCCTGCTCGGCGAGAGCGAGCGTTTCCCCGACGGGCCCCGGCGCACCGTCGTCGACGTCGACCTCGACCTGGTGCGCCAGGAGCGGATGCGGCAGGTCACCTTCGACGACAACCGGCGTACGCACCACGAGCGGGTCAACCGGTTCCGCACCGTCGAGTGGGAGCTCGAGCCGCCGACCGGTGACATCGGGCTGCTGCGCAAGGTCGACCGTTACCCGTTCGTCCCCGACGACCCCGAGCGCCTCGCCCTCGACTGCTACGAGGCCTACAACATCCAGGTCTCCGGCCTCGAGCAGCGGCTCAACGCGATCGGCACCCCCAAGGCGGTGATCGGCGTGAGCGGCGGCCTCGACTCGACCCATGCGCTGATCGTCGCCTGCAAGGCGATGGACCGGCTCGGTCGCCCGCGCAGCGACGTGCTGGCCTTCACCATGCCCGGCTTCGCGACAGGGGAGACCACCAAGTCGTACGCCACCCGGCTGTCGCAGGCACTCGGGGTGACGTTCGAGGAGCTCGACATCCGGCCGGCGGCCGAGCAGATGCTGAAGGACATGGGACACCCCTACGGCCGCGGCGAGAAGGTCTACGACGTCACCTTCGAGAACGTCCAGGCCGGCCTGCGCTACGACTACCTCTTCCGCCTGGCCAACCAGCGCGGCGGCATCGTCGTCGGCACCGGCGACCTGTCCGAGCTCGCACTCGGGTGGTGCACGTACGGCGTCGGCGACCAGATGTCGCACTACACCGTCAACGCCGGCGTCCCCAAGACCCTCGTGCAGCACCTCATCCGCTGGGTGATCAGCCACGGGGAGTTCGACGAGGCCGTGGGACAGCTGCTGGGCGAGATCCTCGAGCTCGAGATCACCCCCGAGCTGATCCCCGTCGAGGAGGGCAAGAAGCCGCAGGCCACGCAGGACACCGTCGGGCCCTACAACCTGCAGGACTTCACGCTCGCGCTCGTGGTGCGGCACGGCTTCCGACCGCGCAAGATCGCCTTCCTCGCCTGGCACGCGTGGAAGGACCTCGAGGCGGGGGAGTGGCCGCCCGGGTTCCCCGCCGATGCGCGGGTGGCGTACTCGCTGGAGGAGGTGCGCACCTGGCTGCAGGTCTTCGTGAAGCGGTTCTTCGCCAACCAGTTCAAGCGTTCCGCGCTGCCCAACGGCCCCAAGGTCAGCCCCAGCGGCACGATGAGCCCGCGCGGTGACTGGCGGATGCCCAGCGACGCGAAGGGGACGGCCTGGCTGGCGGAGATCGAGCGGGACGTGCCGGTCGCCTGAGGCGACTTCATGGGGAAGTCCGACACTTGGAGGGGGTTGTACACCCCACGAAGTGACGGACTCCCCGCGTAGGCGGGGACTCTGCGAGAGGCGGGTCGCCGCCGCCGGACGCGCATCCCCGGGCCTTTGCCTGCTCTTAACGGGAGGCTGGAGCGCGGTTAGCCGCACTCACGCGAACCTCGTCGCACGATGCCGCACCGGGCGTCGGACGACGAGGAGGAATTGTGCAGAAGAAGAAGGCAGTCATCGGGGGCGTCGCGGCCGCCGCGGTCGTGGTAGGGCTCGGGTCCTGGTGGGCCGTCGGAAACGCAGTCGAGGCCCAGACCAGCGAGCGCGGCACCTGTGGCGGTGCCACGTGGGAGCTCAGCGCCGAGGCGGAGGACGGCGGCACCGAGGTGAGCGCCGAGCTGCAGTCCGCCGGTCCGGGCGAGGAGTGGCAGGTCGAGCTGACCCGTGACGACACGTCGCTGCTCTCCGGCACCCGCACCACCGACGAGGACGGCGAGATCGACGTCGACGCCTTCAGCGACGGCAACCCCGGCGACGCCACCTACACCGTCACGCTGACCCCCGCCGACGGCGAGTCCTGCACCGCCACGCTCGGCTCCTGATCACACCCACCCGTCCCGATCACTTCCACCCGAGGAGACACCCATGAAGAAGACGCTCATCGCCACCACGCTCGTGGCGACCGCCGCGGCCGGCAGCACGGTCCTCGTCGCAGGCCCCGCCAGTGCCGACGTCGAGCGGCGCGGCACCTGCGCCGGGGCGACGTACGAGCTCAACGTCGACCGCGAGCGCGGCGGCTTCGAGGTTGACGCGGACATCGACGGCGCCCGCCCGGGCAGCGAGTGGCGCGTCGCGATCCGCCACGACGGCGGGCTCGCGACCTCGCGGGTTCTGCGCGCCGACGACGAGGGCGAGCTCGACCTCGACACCTACCGCCGCAACACCGCGGGCAAGGACACCTTCCGGCTGACGGTGACCCCGGCCGGCGGCTCGTCCTGCTCGGTGAAGGTCACCCTGCGCTGACCCCACCGGGACCACCGGCCGAGGAGCCCGGGTCAGTCCGTCCGCAGCAGGACGGCGACCCGGGCTCCACCCATGTCCGAGGCGCCCGTGGTGATCGTGCCGCCGGAGTCCTCGGCCGTGCGCGCGGCGATGGAGAGGCCGAGGCCGGTCGAGCCAGAGCCGCTCTCGCCGCGGCCCGTCGCGTCGAGGTCTGCCGGCAGGCCCGGGCCGGCGTCCTCGACGACGAGCTCGACCGTGTCGTCGTCGGCGCCGACCGTGATGCGTACGGCGGCGTCGTCGGGCGTGTGGGTGAAGACGTTGTCGAGCAGCACGTCCACTATCGCCTCCAGGTCGGCTCGGCTGGCCCGCAGCAGCGGACCGGACGCGGCCAGCCGTACGTCGTAGGCGCGGCCCTGGTCCTCGGCCAGCGGCTCCCAGTGGCGCACGCGCTCGGCGATCACGGCCACCGCGTCGGTGCGCGGGTCGAGGCCCTCGCGCTCGGAGCGGCGGGCCTCGCGGACGATCTCGCCGACGGTGGCCTGCAGCGCGTCCAGGTCTCCCGCGAGGCGGTCGCGCAGGACGGGGTCGTCGACGGTCTCCACCCGCAGCCGAAGCGCCGTGACCGGCGTGCGCAGCCGGTGGGAGAGGTCGGCGACGCTCTCGCGCTCCCGGGTGAGCAGCAGCTGGATGCGGCCGACGAGGCGGTCGACCGCGCCGGCGAGCTCCTGCACCTCCGGCGGGCCCTCCACCGTCGCGACCGGGGCGGCCGCACCCGGGCGGCCCAGCGTCTGGGTGTGCTCGGCGAGGCGCCGGATCGGTACGACGAACGACCGGCCCAGCCGGTCGACCACCACCAGCGACCCGGCGAGCAGCGCGAGCGCCAACAGGGCCAGCAGGCCCCAGGCCACGCCCACGACCGAGTCGAGGCCGGGCTCGTCGACGACCACGCGGATGACCGGCGTCTGCGACGGGAGGGCGGAGTTGCCGCCCCGGGAGACCGGCACCAGGATCTGCGAGCCACCCGGCACGTCGTCGACGCGCGCGCGTCCGGTGTTGCGGGCGTCGAGGACCAGCTCGTCCTGCCCGCGGTCGGGCCCGATCTCGAGCCCGTCGGGGTAGAGGACGGTGACCCGGGTGTGGCTCCCGGCGTCGTTGAGCCGGTCGACGTACTGCCCGACGGCGCCGGCGTCCTGCCCGGACACCACCGTCTCGACGGCCTGCACCTCGAGCGCCGCACGCGCGAGCCGATCCTCCAGGGCGTAGCTGCGCACGAGGATCGCCATCGGCACCAGCATCGCCAGCAGCACCATCGAGATGGCCGCGGCCGCGGTCACCAGGAGGCTGCGACGCACCTCAGCCGTCCTGTCCGGGATCGGGTGCCGGTGCCGCGAGGCGTACGCCGACCCCGCGCACCGTGGTCAGGTAGCGCGGAGCGGCAGCGGTCTCGCCGAGCTTGCGGCGCAGCCAGGACAGGTGCACGTCGACGGTCTTGTCCGAGCCGCCCCAGGGCTGGCGCCACACCTCGACGAGCAGGTCGCGCTTGGTCACCACCTCGCCCGGTCGCTCCGCCAGGTGGGCGAGCAGGTCGAACTCGCGGGGAGTGAGGTCGACCTCGGCGCCGTCGAGGTGGACGCGCCGCCCGGCCAGGTCGACGTCGAGGCCGCCGACGGTGAGGGTCGAGGGACGCTGCCGCCCGGCGTCGACCCGGCGCAGCACGGCGCGGATGCGGGCGTCGAGCTGGGCGCTGGTGAACGGCTTGACGACGTAGTCGTCGGCTCCTGCGTCGAGCGCCCCCACCAGGGACGGGTCGTCGGCGCGGGCACTGGCGATGATCACCGGCACCTCGCTGACCGCGCGCAGCATGGACAGCACCTGGGTGCCGTCGACGTCGGGCAGGCCCAGGTCGAGCACGACGAGGTCGGGGGAGGAGTCGACGGCGAGCTGCAGCCCGCCCATCCCGGTGGGCGCGGAGCTCACGGTGTGCCCGCACTCGCGCAGGCCGCGCACCAGCAACGGCCGGATCCGGTCGTCGTCCTCGATGATCAGCACCTCGGCCACGCCGCGACGGTACCGCCCGTGGCCGCCGTGACCCGCGCGGTGACCGAGCCTTAGCAGTGCCTTAACCACCGCCTCACCTCACGCTGACGTCCGGGCGGGCACGATGGACCCGTGAGACGTCGGATGCTGCTCGTCGGCCTGTGGGCGGTGACCACGGTCGTCGCCGTGCTCGTGGGCGTCTTCGCGGTCTCGACGGTCGGTGCAACCATCCGCGACCGCGGGCCGGTCGGCGACGAGGTCGCCCGTGACGTCTCGGTGTCGTCCTCGGCGGTCCCCGACCCCGAGGGACCGGCCGTCTCCGAGGAGATCTCCGGCGAGTGGGGTGCCTTCCTCGTCGAGTGCCGCGACACCTGGGCGTACGGCGTCGGCGTACGGCCCGACAAGGACGCGGGCTGGCGCGTCGTGAGCTGGGAGAAGGGTCCCGACGACGACGTCGACGCGGTCTTCAGCGACGGCCGCAACTCCGTCGACCTCGAGGTGTTCTGCAACCGCGGGCGGCCGACGCTCGCCGAGCTCGAGCGCAACACCCTCGGTGAGGACGACTGAGCCTCCGCGTGAGCCGTGCAACCTTCTCCGTGCAACCTTCTCCGTGCAACCTTGTGGGCGGCAGGTGCGTCCAGACACCGACACACCACTTCACGGGGAGACGAGATGATCCACCGCACCACCCGAGCCCACCGGCCGTACGGCCTCACCTTCCGCGCCGGACTCTCCGGCGCCGCGCTCCTGGCCGGGGCGCTGGCCGCGACGACACCGGCGGCCCATGCCCAGGTCGAGGACCGTGCCGCCGCGCGCACGATGCTGACCTTCACCGTCGACGACTGCGAGGGCTGCGAGGTCCAGCTCGTCAACGCGCGCCGCACGCTCGACGCCGACGTCGTCCACGTCTGGCAGTCGCAGACCAAGCGGGTGACCGACGGGGTGGTCACCTTCCGGATCCCGACCCGACGTACCTGGGGCATGTCGGCCACGGTCGTCGCCCCGTGGGAGGGCCACACCGGCTACGTCACCACCGTCGCGTGGCGCTACGACGGCGAGCGGGTGGGCGACACCGTCACCCTCGACGAGGCCGTCACGAAGCGGAAGGCGTCCGCCTGCTGGGAGGGCGTGCGCAGCCGTAAGGTCACCGTGCCGCTCGTCGTGGAGGAGGTGCGCGTGCGCGGGGTGCGGAAGGAGGTCGACGGCAGCATCGCGTTCGTGCCGACGACCCATAGCTGGCTGCCGCCGATGCGACGGTCCCCGGAGGGCGTGCTGGGCTCGCAGGACGTCAACATCTGCCGCTGACGGCGGCGCGATGCTCGTTGCCCACCCTGCGGCGGGGTCGCCGTGCCCGCCCGGGCGACCCCTAGGGTGGTGCCATGGGCAAGCAAGAGGACTTCGTGCTCCGGGCGCTCGAGGAGCGTGACGTCCGGTTCGTGCGGCTGTGGTTCACCGACGTGTTGGGCTTCCTCAAGAGCGTGAGCGTGGCGCCGGCCGAACTCGAGAACGCCTTCGAGGAGGGCATCGGCTTCGACGGCTCGGCCATCGAGGGCTTCGCCCGCGTCTACGAGTCCGACATGCTCGCCCACCCCGACGCGTCGACGTTCCAGATCCTTCCCTGGCGCACCGGTGACGACGGCTGGCCCGCCACCGCGCGCATGTTCTGCGACATCCGGATGCCCGACGGCAGCCCGTCCTACGCCGACCCCCGCCACGTCCTCAAGCGCACGCTGAGCGCGGCCGCCGACAAGGGGTTCACCTTCTACACCCATCCCGAGATCGAGTTCTACCTCTTCAAGGACGTGCCCGGTAAGGGCGACGAGCCCCAGCCGGTCGACCGCAGCGGCTTCTTCGACCACACCGCCCAGTCGCGCGGCGCCGACTTCCGGCGCGAGGCCATCACGATGCTCGAGGCGATGGGGATCTCGGTCGAGTTCAGCCACCACGAGGGCGGCCCGGGCCAGCAGGAGATCGACCTTCGCTACGCCGACGCGCTGACGACGGCCGACAACATCATGTCCTTCCGCACCATCGTCCGCGAGGTCGCGCTCGGCCACGGCATCTGGGCCTCGTTCATGCCCAAGCCCTACACGACCCACCCGGGCTCGGGCATGCACACCCACGTGTCCCTGTTCGAGGGCGACCGCAACGCCTTCTTCGAGGCGGGCGCGGAGTACCAGCTCTCCCGCACCGGTCGCCAGTTCATCGCCGGCATCCTGCGGCACGCCAGCGAGATCAGCGTCGTCACCAACCAGTGGGTCAACTCCTACAAGCGGCTCCTCGGCGGCGGCGAGGCCCCCTCGGGCGTGTGCTGGGGGCACAACAACCGCTCGGCGATGGTGCGGGTGCCGATGTACAAACCGAACAAGGGCCAGTCGACGCGGGTGGAGCTGCGCACCATCGACGCCGCCTGCAACCCCTACCTTGCCTTCGCCGTCGTCCTGGCCGCGGGCATGAAGGGGATCGAGGAGGGCTACGAGCTGCCTCGGGAGGCCGAGGACGACGTCTGGTCGCTCACCGAGCGCGAGCGCAAGGCGCTCGGGATCGCGCCGCTGCCCAAGAGCCTGCACGACGCGATCGGGATCGCCGAGGACTCCGAGCTGCTGGCCGAGACGCTCGGCGAGCACGTCTTCGACTTCTTCCTGCGCAACAAGCGCGCCGAGTGGGAGGAGTACCGCACCCAGGTCTCCGCCTTCGAGCGCGACCGGATGCTGCCGGTCATCTGAGCAGACGGACCTGACGCAGATGGGGAGCCCGCGCGTGCTCGTCGTCGAGCACCAGGAGTCCTGCCCGCCCCGGCTCGTGGGGGACTGGCTGGTGGAGGCCGGCTGCACGCTCGAGGTGTGCCGCCCCTACGCCGGCGACGACCTCCCCGCGCTGACGTCGTACGACGCCGGGGTGGTGCTGGGCGGCGAGATGAGCGCCAACGACGACGACACCGTGCCGTGGCTGGCGCCGCTGAAGAGCGGCATCCGCGACGCGGTCACCGGGGGCACGCCCCTGCTGGGGATCTGCCTCGGCCACCAGGTCATGGCGGCGGCGCTGGGCGGACGGGTCGAGCGCAACCCGCGCGGCCAGATCGTCGGCCTGCAGCCTGTCGGGTGGACCGACGCGGCCGCCGACGACCCGTGGTCCGACGGGCGCACCGCGGCCGAGGTGGCCATCCACTGGAACAACGACGTCGTGGTCGAGATGCCCGACGGCGCGGTCGTCCTGGCCCGCAGCCCCGGGGGAGAGGTGCAGGCGGCCCGCTTCGGACCGCGGGCGTGGGGCATCCAGGCCCACCCCGAGGCCGACACCGACGTCGTACGACGCTGGGCGGAGTCGGACCGCGAGGACCACGTGGCGCTGGGCCTCGACCAGGACGAGGTCCTCGCCGCGATCGAGTCGGCGGGACCGGCGCTGGCGGGGCACTGGCGTCCGATGGTCCACCGCTTCGCCGCGCTCGTAGCCGGGGCGGGGGCGCGCGGATGAGCCCGACAGCGAGCTCGGCGGGGACCTACGTCCGCAAGGGCTTCGTCGACGGAGCGGCCGCCGCGCGCGGCATCGAGCGCCTCGGCGACGCGGGCCCGCCGCTGACCGACGAGCTCGCCGCGTCCGCCGACCCCGACGCCGCGCTCGACGGGCTGTTGCGGCTGGTCGACGTGCTCGAGGAGCAGTCGGAGGGCGCGGGGCAGGAGATGCTGGCGGAGCTGGCCGACGACGAGGGCACCGCGATGCGGCTGTGCAGCGTGCTCGGCGCGAGCCCGGCGCTGGCCCACCACCTCGTGCGCCACCCCGAGCAGTGGCGCGAGCTGACCGACCCCACGCTGGGCAGCACCCGCACGGCGGCGTACGCCCTGCGCGAGGCGATGCTGCGGTCTGTGGGCGCCGACCCGCACGCTGCCGAGCCGGTCGCGGGGCTGGAGGACAAGGAGGCCGTCGACGCGCTGCGCGTGGAGTACCGCCGCCACCTGCTGCGGCTGGCCTCGCGCGACCTGGCCCACCACGTCGGGCTCGACGACGCCGCCGCGGAGATCTCCGACCTCGCGGCAGCCACCCTCGACGCCGCGCTCGCCGTGGCCCGGGCCCGGGTCGGCGAGCCGGCCCACGCGGTGCGCCTGGCGATCATCGCGATGGGCAAGTGCGGCGGCCACGAGCTCAACTACATCTCCGACGTCGACGTGGTCTTCGTCCACGAGGCCGCCGAGACGGAGTCGGGGGAGCAGGCCGACGACGGCGTCGCCCTCCGGGCGGCCACCCAGCTGGCCTCGCACCTGATGCGCATCTGCTCCGACCACACCCGCGAGGGGACGATCTGGCCGGTCGACGCCAACCTGCGGCCCGAGGGCAGCCAGGGCCCGCTCGTGCGCACGCTCGCCAGCCACCAGGGCTACTACGAGAAGTGGGCCAAGACCTGGGAGTTCCAGGCCCTGCTCAAGGCCCGGCCGGTGGCCGGCGACGCCGAGCTTGGTCGCCGCTACTGGGACATGGTCACCCCGATGGTGTGGAGCGCCGCCGGGCGCGACGGCTTCGTGGCCGACGTGCAGGCGATGCGGCGCCGCGTCGTCGACCACATCCCGGCCCACGAGGCCGAGCGCCAGATCAAGCTCGGCTCCGGTGGCCTGCGCGACGTCGAGTTCGCCGTGCAGCTCCTCCAGCTCGTGCACGGCCGGTCCGACCCGTCGCTGCGCGAGGGGGCGACGCTCAGCGCGTTGACCCGCCTCACCGAGGGCGGCTACGTCGGGCGCCAGGACGGGGAGAAGCTGCACGAGGCCTACACCTTCCTGCGCACGCTCGAGCACCGGATCCAGCTGCACCAGCTGCGGCGTACGCACGTCCTGCCGGACGACGAGGCCTCCCTGCGCCGGCTCGGCCGCTCGATCGGCATCTACTCCGAGCCGGCCGCCCAGCTCGAGCGGCAGTGGCGTCACCACCGCCGCGAGGTGCGCCGCCTCCACGAGAAGCTCTTCTACCGCCCGCTGCTCGGCGCGGTCGCCAAGCTCCCCGGCGCCGAGGCCCGGTTGTCGCTCGAGGCCGCGGAGGCCCGCTTGTCGGCGCTGGGGTACGCCGACCCACGGGCCGCGCTGCGCCACCTCGAGGCGCTGACGAGCGGGGTCTCGCGCACCTCGGACATCCAGCGCACCCTGCTGCCGGTGCTGCTGGAGTGGTTCGCCGACTCGCCCGATCCCGACGCCGGCCTGTTCGGCTTCCGCCGGATCAGCGAGAGCCTGGGACGCAGCCCGTGGTACCTCACGATGCTGCGGGACGAGGGCGAGGTCGCCCAACGCCTGGCCGTCGTCCTCGGTACGTCGCGGTACGCCACCGACCTCCTCGAACGCGAGCCGCAGGGGGTGAAGATGCTGGGGGAGTCGCTCGTCCCGCTCAGCGCCGAGGCCGCGCTGGCGGAGATGCAGTCGCTGGTCGAGCGTGCCGAGACACCCGAGGCCGCGGTCACGGCGGTGCGTGCCGTACGTCGGCGCGAGCTGTTGCGCATCGCGTGCGGCGACCTCGTGGCCGGCACCGACGTGGCGCTGGTCGGGCAGGGGCTGAGCCGCCTCACCGACGCGACGCTGCAGGCCACGCTCGACATCGCGACCGAGGCGGTACGCCGGCAGCGTGGGCTCGACGCCCCGGCCAGCCGGATCGCGGTGATCGCGATGGGCCGCTACGGCGGGTTCGAGCTGTCCTACGGCAGCGACGCCGACGTGATGTTCGTGCACGAGCCAGCCGAGAGTGTCGAGGCGCAGGCCGCGTCGTCGTACGCGACCGCGGTGGTCGGCGAGCTGCGCCGCCTGCTGTCGCTGCCGGCCAGTGACCCACCGCTGGAGGTCGACGCCGACCTGCGGCCGGAGGGCAAGAACGGTCCGATGGTGCGCACGGTCGAGTCCTATGCCGCCTACTACGCCAAGTGGTCGTCGGTCTGGGAGTTCCAGGCGCTGCTGCGCGCGGACGCGGTGGCGGGCGACGAGGACCTGCGGGCGCGCTTCACCGAGCTCATCGACCCGCTGCGCTTCCCGGTCGAGGGGATCCCCGACGCGGCGGTGGTGGAGGTGCGCCGGATCAAGGCGCGCGTCGACGACGAGCGCCTGCCGCGCGGAGCCGACCGCCACACACACCTCAAGCTCGGGCGCGGGGGACTGGCCGACGTCGAGTGGACCGTGCAGCTGCTGCAGATGCGGCATGCCGGCCGGGTCGAGGCGCTGCGCACGCCCCAGACGCTGCCCGCGCTGCAGGCGGCGACCGACGCAGGGCTGATCTCCGAGGAGGATGCCACGACCCTGGCCGAGGCGTGGCGGCTGGTGAGCCGGGTGCGCAACGCCGTGACCCTCGTCCGCGGGCGACCCTCGGACCAGCTGCCCCGCGACGCGCGGGAACGGGCCGCGGTGGCTCAGGTGCTGGGCTACCCCCAGGGGGCGTCGGACCAGATGGTCAACGACTACCTCAGGACCACCCGGCGAGCGCACGCCGTGGTCGAGCGCGTTTTTTGGGAGTGAAGGCCTGTGGTTCATTCATCCCGAAAGAAGGTATCATCTTCATGTGAGCGACATGAAGATCAGTCCTTCAGTCACGGTCATCGGTGACCTCGTGCGGTCGCGAGACACCGCCGACCGTGCGGCTGTCCATCGCCGCTTCGAGCAGGCAGTGGCGGCCGCGAACGAGACCTACGCTCCCGCCGTGCCGCTCCGCATCGGCACCGGCGACGAATTCCAGGGCATCTTCCGGACCCTCGGCGACGCGGTCGCGGCGGGCCTGCGCCTGCGCCTGGCCCTGCTGCCCGACGTGGACGTGCGACAGGGCATCGGCTGGGGAACGGTCATCGTCCTGTCCGAGCAGCCACGGGTCGAGGACGGCCCCGGCTGGTGGGCCGCCCGCTCGGCCATCGAGCAGGTCGAGGGCCTCGAGCGCCGGGCGCCGCTGCGCGCGGTGCGCACGGCGTACGTCGCAGCGGACGGGGAGGACGGGCCGGCCCCGGCGCTGGTCAACGCAGCCCTGATGACGCGCGACCAGATCGTCAGCGGGCTGTCGGAGCGCTCGATGGCCGTGCTCGAGGGGCTTCTGGCCGGCCGGCAGCAGCGGGAGATCGCCGACGACCTGGGCATCAGTCCCTCGGCGGTCTCGCAGCGGGTCCGCGCCGACGGGATCGGGGTGCTGCTGGCGGCCGACGAGCTGGTGCGGGCGCTCTGAGCTGAAGCGGCGCCGATGCCGGTCCCGGCGGCCTGTCGGTGTGCCCGGTGTCGGTCCGCCGTGGTCTGCTGTGTTCCGAGAGCCGGCCGGACCTCCTCGCGCCGGAGGAAGGACATCGATGAGCTGGCTCGGGATCTTGCTGATCGGCTTCGCCGTGACCGACCTGACCCACTCGGTGCGCCGCACCCGCTACCTGCCCGAGTGCGTCGGGGCGCTGGTGGCGCTCTGCGTCGGGTTGCTGGCGGGGCTCACGTCGGGACGTGACGTCGCGGCGCTGCTCGTCATCGCCGCCGTCGTGCTCGTCTGGGGCCTCACCGTCACGTGGGGCTTCGGCCATCCCGGCCCGAAGGCGGCTCGACTGCCCCTCGGCGTGTTCGTCGCCTCGCTCGTCGGGGCGATCGCGTGCTCGGGCCTCGCCCCGGAGGCCGACGGGCCGCTCGCGCGGTGGCTCGACTCGCTCACCATCGCCGACCTCGGCGATGTGTCGGCCGACCGGTTCCTGCTGCTGCTCGGCGCCTTCGCCATCCAGCTGTCCACCGGCAACGTGCTCGTCCGCCTGGTGCTCAAGGCGACCGGCACCATCAACCCGCGCGCCGACGGCGGGATGCCGCCGACACAGCTCAAGGGTGGTCGGCTCCTCGGCCCGCTCGAGCGGGTCTTCATCCTCGCGCTCGCGCTCGGGGGCCAGGTGACGGCTGCCAGCGTCGTCGTCGCGGCCAAGGGCCTGCTCCGCTTCCCCGAGCTCTCCTCCCGCCACGAGCAGCAGACGGTGCACGAGATGACGGAGTACTTCCTGCTCGGGTCGTTCGCGTCGTGGCTGGTGGCGCTGGGCTCGTTCGTGCTCGTGGCCTAGGAGCTGAGCGTGGGGAACGTCCACGCACCGGTGAGGATCTCGGGCCGCGGGCGGTAGAGGCGGACCAGGTAGTTCCAGCCGTCGGTGATCGGCAGCGAGTTGCGCGCGGGGTCGCCGTCGCCGCCGAAGAGGACCGTGACACCGCCGTCGTCGTCGTGGGCGGCGGTGATGCTGTTGACGCTGTAGGCTCCGCGCTCGTTGGGCTCGAAGTAGCCCTCGGCGTTGTAGACCGAGACCGACCAGAAGCCGTCGACCGGCACGTCGGGTCCGACCGTGAGCTCGTACTCGCCCACGGGCAGGCCGGGCGAGACCCCGACGTACGTCGCCTCGGCGTCGGGCAGGCCGCCCCAGCCGGCGGCCGAGCCGATCAGGTGGTGCACCGGGTCGACGTCCTCCCGCCGCCCGAAGCTCGACTCGAAGGACGTCATGTCGGCGGCCAGGCCGAGAAGTGCTCGACGGGTGCGGTCGAGGCTTGCGGTGTCGTACTCGGGCGGTGCGAAGGCGCGGCCGCCGGGGACGTCGAGGTGGAGCCGGTCCTGGAGAGCAGCCACGGCGGCCAGGTCGTCCGGGTCCCGCGGGTCGACCAGAGTGCGCGCAGCGAGCACCACGTAGGGGCTGCCGAGGTCCGCGGCCGTGAGCTCGTACGTGCCGGGGTCGTGGAAGACCCGGTTGATGTAGTGGTCCTCGTCGACCGCCATCACCGACAGGTACCGGCGTCCGGCGTCCGGCACGGTGAGGGTCGCGCCGCCGGCGACGTCCACCACCGCGAAGCTGTAGAGCGTGTCGCGGTTCATCCGGATGACGGTCTGCTTGTCGACCGACGCGGGTGCGCGGTTGTGCTCGAACCTGTTGCTGCCGCCGGCGTCGCGCTGCAGGTCGGCCATCATGCGATGGGTCTCGGCCCGGGCGAAGTTGTCCACGTTCACATGGGTCGCAGTCACTCCGCGATCCTCGGCGGGCTGCTGAGCCTCAGGCTCACCCGACTCGGGTGAGCGTGTCCGTAGATCGTCGCAGCGTACGGATGCCGATCGACGTCCAGACCAGGCCGAGGCACAGCAGCGGTACCTCGAGGAGGCGCTCGTCGACCTCGGCGAGCACGCCCCCGACGAGGAGCGCCGGCACCGTGCCCACCCCGGTCCAGAACGTGAGGGGACCAGGGCAGGGGTGCACGTCGAGCAGGCTGCTGGCCCGTCAGCAGGGCGAGCCCCCAGGCTGCGATGAAGGGATCCCAGCTCTCCCCGAGGAGCTCGCTGCCCAGGGCGATCAACCCGCTCCCCACCGCGAGCCAGGCAGCTGTCGCGACGACCCGCCGTCGGCGGCCCGGCGGCAGGACGAGGCCCGCGACGCCCACCAGGCTGGCGCCGAGCAGCGGAAGGGCCAGCTCGAGCGTCAGGGCCGGCTGAACGCCCGTGGCCAGGATCGACCCGCTCTTGACGACCCAGCACAACCCGCCCGCCACTCCGGCGGCCCCACCGATCCGGACGAGCGTCGCCCCAGCGTGGCGGCGGGTCGGCATGTCAGCCATGTCCTCGAGTCTGCACCAGTTGCGCGCCCCAAAACTGCGTCGTTAGCCTGAATCATGGAGACGACCTGTTGTGTCGCACGGTCCCACTCGCCAGTGCCCTCACCGGGGCGCGAGTGAGATGCGGTTCGACCTGGTCACCCGGGCATCGCCCGAGCGGGTGCTCGAGGCGATGACGGACTTCACGGACCGGCGGCTCGAGATCTGGCACACGCTCGACCCGAAGGTCTACGAGGTCCGGGAGTCGGGTGACACGTGGGCAGTGGCGCGTGAAGGCTCCCCGCACTCGCCCTACTGGGTCGTCGTCCGGTACGACTGGTCCGATCCGCACATGGTCCGCTGGACCGAGCTGGAGACCAACCACGGCGACCCGGGAAGCGGCTTCATGCGGATCCAGCCGGGCGGGGCGGGAGGCAGTCGGCTCCACGTCGAGTGGACCACCCACCCTGTCCGCGTGCGGGACAAGGTGGCCATCGGGCTGCTGCACCGCACGATGGGCCCGGTCATCGCCCGGATGTGGCGCAAGGACCTCGATCGGTGGGCTGCTGCATGAGCAACGGCCCCGTCCGCCGGTCGACGGGCGACGCCGTCAGGGACCGCGCCTGGTGCGGCAGCACGCTGGCACATGTGCAGACATCATGAGTTCTCTGGGTTCGAACCGGCAGCTCTCATGACGTCTTGGAAGGCGGTCGCCGGGACATCCGCTGGTCATGACGTCCCACGAGTCGGCACATCCGCTTCTGCGACAACCCGGGCGTCGGGTCGTGGTGGAGTGCGGCTGTGCCGTGCGGCAATCTCAGGCGGGCTTGCGCACCGTGACGGCGCGGTAGGCGTAGCCGTCTTGACCCGGCGCCTCCCACTCCAGTTCAACCACGCTGCCCTCACTGAGTGCCTTGTACTCGGAGACCTCCCGTTCGCCGCTGTGCTCCAATCGACGGGCCTTGATGGCCGAGTAGTACGTCCAGCAGCCGCCCGGCGTTCAGGATTGTCCAGCACGCCCCAGCCGAGGTCCTGATGCCACTCACGCACTTCGGCCCGCACCATGTGGTGAGGCTACGCGGACCAGACGTCCGTAGCTGCCGCGAGTGCGTGCGCACAACGCGATCGCCGATACCAACCGGTCCGATCTAGGCGTAGTAGAGGTCGACGCCGGCGGGTGCTTCGAGGATCATCCTGGCCTTTTCGGGGTGGATGCGGTGGGTGCCGGTGTGGTCGACGAGGAAGCCCATGCCGTGGGGGGTGAGCCAGACGTAGCGGCCCTCGCCACATTGGCGTGAGCGGTAACCGGCGTGGGTCTTCCAGCGGTGGTGTCGGCGGCCGAGGGGGCCGGAGTTGTGGGGGCCGGTCTGGCCGGGTGGTGGATCTCGACCCTCGTCCCCGTGCCCGCTGTGCTGGTAGGGGGTGGGGTGGTCCATGTCGACGTGGCGGCTCGTGGAGGTGGCGTAGGGCCAGTAGTCGCCGCCAGCGACGAGGTGGACCTGGTCACGCAGCGACTCGGGGTGCTCGTAGGCGGTGTGGCGCACGCGGTCGGAGAGGTCCTTGACGGGCTGGACCTTGAGGTCGTGGCGACCCAGGAGCTCGGCGAGCCGGGCCAGGGTCACGGGACCGAGGCCCTCGACCCGCGCCACCGCGTCGACGCCGTCGACCCCGTCACTGCCGTTGATGGCGGCTTCGTGAAGGTGGACATGGAGCACGGCTCGGGGTGCGAGGGGCCGGAGGTCGACCTCGCGCAGGGCGTCGAGGAGGTCAGTCGGGAACGCGAAGGCGCGTGAGTGCTGCGACTCCGCCCCCGGCTCGGGTTTCGCCTCGGCCTCCGGCTCCTGCTCGGCCTCCGGCTCCTGCTCGGCCTCCGGCTCCTGCTCGGCCTCCGGGTCGTCGCGGTCGTCGCGGTCGTGGGGTGGGTTGCCGGGGTCGGGGTCCGACGCGACGTCCGTTTCGGCGTCGGTCGCAGCCTCGGTGGTGTGTTCGAGGAGGAGGGTGAAGAGCTCGGCGGGTCGGGCGAGCCAGCCGAAGGCGAGGGCGCGGAGCTCGTCGGGGTGGGCGTCGGGGTGGCGGGGGGCGAGGATCTCGGCCACGCGGTGCACGATGGCGTCGACCGCGGCGGCGTCGCCGGCCTCGAGGCGGGCGATGAGGGTGCGCAGTCCGTGCTCGTCGGTGCGCCCGAGGCCGACGTAGCGGCGGTGGCGTTCGGCCTCGCACCGCTCCTCATGCACCGTGGGGTCGGCCTCGATGATCTTGGCCGCGGCGACGTCGAGGACGCGGCCGATGGCCTCGGTAGCGATCATCCGCGACACCGCGGAGTCGACCAACGCGACGGCGTCGGCGCCGAGGTGGCGCGAGAGCTTCGCGACCCGGCGGGCGACCCAGACCTCGCAGTCCCCGCGCACGCAGACCGCCCAGGTGAGCGGGAGGCGGTGCTGCAGGTCGAGCACGTCGGCGAGCACGTGCTGGGTCGCGGTCACCCCGGCGCCGCGGGCCAGGGCGATCTCACCGAGGCAGAAGTCCTGCACCCCCGGCGTGCCGTCCCCGCCGATCTGGCGCAGCACGTTCCCGACCCGCCGCGCGACGTGCCCGTCGGGGCCCTCGGTCGGGTCACCTGAGTGGGCTGCGGCCCAGGCGGCGAGCACCTCGAGCTTGTGGACCTCGGCCAGCCGAGCGGCGTGCTCGGCCTCGGTCGCGGCGGCCAGCAGGCCGGTCGCGTCGAGGTCACAGAGGTCGCCGTTCATGAGTCCCACGCTAGCCGTGACCACCGACACTGACCCCCCGAGATCACGCGTGGATCCACATGTCGGACACCTGTTTTCGAGCGTGTTCTCGACAGCCGCGCCGCCCATGCTGAGGCCGATGCTGAGGCCGATTCGAGACCGTGACTGCAGACCGGTTGGGGAATCAACAGCAGGCCGAGACGCCTCACCAAGGTGCATCTGGTTCCCCACCACCGACCGGCCCGGGCACCCCGAGTCGCGCAACAACAGACCGGACGCCTCCGCTGGCGCGAACAGCCACGAGACCTACAGCGCCTCCAGCCACCGGTGCCCAGGGTGCGCGAGCTCCAGCGACGAGCGGAGCCACGTGCGCGAAGCGTCGTCGAGGAGCGGGGCGCACACGTCGAAGTCGACCTGGTCCTTCGGACGTACGACGCGCGCCTTGTGGAGCAGCTGCACCTCGGGGCGGAGGTAGGTGATGCCGTCGTGGGTCCAGAGGATCTCCGCGAGCGGGCGGGTGATGCGTGCGTCGCGCTTGTAGGTCCAGGTCGTGGGGGTGGCGTGCATGAGGAGGACGTCGTACTCCCAGGGCTCTGCGTCGCTCGGGCGGAGCCAGAGGTTCCCGCAGCTGTCCGCCAACGGGACCGTGTCGTCGACCATCGCCGTCAAGGTGCCGCTGTCGGCCTGCCAGACCTCGAGCCGGCCGGCCAGGTGTTGACGGAGGTGTACGACGTCGCCGCGCAGGATGCTCGGGTCCAGGTCATCGTGCGGGCGGGAGACGCCCGTGAACGCCTCGATGGCCCAGCCTCCGGCGATCCACCACGGGCGGTCGTAGCCGTCGAGCAGGGCTGCGGCGTCGCGAGGCGTGCGGGCGCGCCAAGGGCCGTGCACCTCAGAGCCGCAGCACGCGACCGGCGACGACGAGGTGCACCTCGTCGCAGGCGGCAGCCACGCGCTGGTTGACGACGCCGAGCAGGTCGCGGAAGAGCCGGCCGGAGCGGTGCTCGGGCACGATCCCGAGGCCGACCTCGTTGGTGACCAGGACGACGTCCTGCTCGCACCGCCCGAGCGCGGCGACGACCTCGTCGGTGCGGGCGAGGACGAGGTCGTGGACGGCGTCGGAGTCCTTCTCCCAGGCGCCCTCGGCGTCGATGATCGCGGTGAGCCAGGTGCCGAGGCAGTCGACGAGCAGCGGGTCGCGCGCCCCGGCGAGGACGCCGGCCAGGTCCTGCGTCTCCACGGTGCCCCAGGAGGCGGGACGGCGGCTGCGGTGGGCATCGATCCGGGCGGCCCAGTCGGGGTCCTGATCGCGGTCGGGCGGCGTGCCGGTGGCGACGTAGGTGGCAGGGGCCCCGCCGATCAGGTCCTCCGCGTGGGTGGACTTGCCCGACCGCACGCCGCCGGTGACCAGGATCCGCATGGCGCGCATCCTGTCAGAGCGGCGGGGGATCGGACGACGAGGCATGGGTACGGATCCGCCATGACCTCGGACACGACGTCCTCGTCCGCCACCGCCGACGGCACCGCCGGCCGCGGACGCCCGCTCGCGGTCGTGACGGGCGCCTCGAGCGGGATCGGCCTGGAGCTCGCGAGACAGTTCGTCGACCACCACTTCGACGTCCTCGTCGTCGCCTAGGACGCCGAGATCGCCGTCGCGACCGCGGTCCTGCGCGCGCAGAGCAGCGGTTCCGTGGAGCACGTCCAGGTCGACCTGCGTGACGAGCAGGGGGTGGCCGACCTCTACGCCCGGATCCGCGCCGACGGCCGGCCGCTGGCAGCGATCGCCCTCAACGCCGGCCACGGACAGGGCGGCGCGTTCGTCGACACCGACCTCGCCGACGAGCTCTCGATCATCGACCTCAATATCAGCTCGACGGTGCGCCTGGCCAAGCTCGTGCTGCGCGACATGGTCGCCGCCGGCGAGGGTCGGGTGCTCGTGACGTCGTCGATCGCCTCGACGATGCCCGGCCCAGCGCAGGTCGCGAAGCAGGGCTTCGAGGCGCTGATGGCCGGCAAGGACCGCGTGGTCGGGGGCAGTCTGAAGACCAAGGTGCAGGAGGCGGCCGGGAAGGCGATGCCCGACAAGCTCAAGGCGGCCATGCACCGCCGGATGGCCGAACCGGGCAGCGGCGACTGAGCGGGTCAGGCGCTCGCGGCTGCCAGCACGAGCACGGCGAAGGAGACCTCGACGACGGCGCCCAGCACGTCGCCCGTGATCCCGCCGAGTCGTCGTACGCACCGCAGCAGGAGGGCCAGCACGACCGCCACCGTCACCGCCAGCCCCGCGAGCAGGGTCCAGGCGGAGCCCAGCTCGTGGCCGGCAAGCCCCACGACGACCCCCCACACCAGCAGCGAGGCGACGACGGCGACCACCGGCACCGAGCCGACGTGCGTGACCCCGAGCCCGTCGGCGCGCGCCGCGGGCACCCCGCGCACGCAGGCGAGCGCCAGCGAGAGCCGCGAGACGCACACCAGTACCCCGACCACCCACCAGCCGTGGTCGTGGCGCACCACAGCTGCCAGCCCCGCCGCCTGGAGCCCGGCGACGAGCACGACCGCGACGACCCCGGCCGGCCCCACCGGCCCGGTGCGCATCACCTCGAGCGAGCGCGCGGGGGAGTAGGAGGCGGTGAGGCCGTCGGCGGTGTCGGCGAGGCCGTCCCAGTGGAAGGCCCGGGTGCCGAGCGCGAGCGTCACCAGCACGACGTACGCCGTCGCGAGTTGCGGCAGCGCGATCCAGCCCGCGACCAGGACGACCGCGGCAGCCGCGACCCCCAGGGGCAGCACCGCCAGCGGAGCGAGGACCATCGCCAGGCCGGCGGTCGGGCGGTCGACCACGCTCGGCGGCGGGACCCGGACGGCGGTGAGCGTGCCGGTGGCGAGCAGCCACGCGTCGCGGACGGTCACGAAGGCAGGATCTCCGCGAGCAGGGCGACATCGCGCATCACCGCGATGGACGACCGCAGCACCGGAAGAGCCGCCACGGCGCCCGAGCCCTCGCCCAGGCGCATGCCGAGGTCGAGGACCGGCTCGAGGCCGAGCGACTTCAACGCGTGTGCCTGCGCGGGTTCGGTGGAGCGGTGTCCGGCGAGCCACCACGCGGAAGCGCCCGGCGCGTGGGCCTCGGCCACGACCGCGCAGGCGACGGACATGAGGCCGTCGAGGAGCACCGGCACGCCGCGGGTGGACGCCTGGACCAGGAAGCCGACGGTGGCGGCGAGGTCGGCGCTGCCGAGGGCGGTGAGCACCTCGACCGGGTCGGACGTGCGGCCCGCGTCGCGGGCGAGGGCCTGCGCCACCACGTCGCGCTTGCGGAGCCAGCCGTCGTCGTCGATGCCGGTGCCGCGACCGGTCACCTCGTCTGCCGGCAGGCCCAGCGTCGCGGCGACGAGCGCGGCCGCGACGGTCGTGTTGCCGATTCCCAGGTCGCCGGTCATCAGCAGCTGGGCGCCCTCGTCAGCGAGCTCGCCGGCCAGCTCGGCGCCGACGGCGAGGGAGCGCTCGGCCTCCTCGCGGGTCAGGGCGTCGGTGAGGTGGATGGCGCCCGAGCCGCGCCGGACCTTGCGCGCGGTGACCGCGTCCGGGAGGTCGTCGAGGTCGGCGTCGACGGCGATGTCGAGCACCGTGACGGTGACGCCGTGCTCGCGCGCCAGTGCGCTGACGCCGGCGCGACCGGCAACGAGGGTGCGCACCATCGCCTCGGTGATCGCGGCGGGGTAGGCCGAGACCCCGTGTGCGGCCACGCCGTGGTCACCGGCCAGCACCACGAGGCGTACGTCGGCGAGCGGGCGCGGCGGCACCACGCCCTGCGCGGCGGACAGCCAGACGCCGAGCTCGCCGACCCGTCCGAGCGCTCCCGGCGGCGTGGCCAGGCCCTCGAGGCGCTCCCGGGCGCGGGCAGCGATCTCGGGGGACGGCGGGGCGACGTGCGGTTTCTGGGTCATGGCGGCAGCAGCCTAGTGACGCAGCCGGCCGGGCGGCCTGCCAGTCTTGCCCGCGTGACCAGTCCTGCCCGCGTGACCGGCCACTCCGTCCTGCAGCTGCCGGTGCCGGCCCTGGAGGCGTGGGTGCGCGAGCGCACCGCCCACTACGACGCCGGGTTCGTGTCGGCCGACCCGCGCTTCGCGCACGCGCACGTCACGGCCCTCGGGCCTTTCGCCCCGACGCCGAGCGCGCAGGACCTCGACGCCGTCGCCGCGATCGCCGCCGCGACCCCGCCGGTCCAGGTGCGGCTCGCCGACCTCGGCCAGTTCCCCAACGGGATCATCCACCTCGTGCCGGACCCGGACGACGCGCTGCGCGACCTGACCGCACGCCTGGTGGCCGCCTTCCCCGCGTGGCTGCCGTACAGCGGTGAGTTCGGAACCGACGTGCAGCCGCACCTCACCGTCGACGCGGTCTCGGAGGACGTCGACCTCGTCTCGACCGTGGCGCTGCTCGCCGACGTCGTACCCGTCGACGTCGTGCTCGATCGGCTGCAGCTCGCCTGGTGGGAGACCGACCGGTGCCACGTGATGGCGGAGTGGCCGCTGGGTGGTTGACCCGCATGACAGGATCGCCGCATGGCTTCATGGGCGCACCTCGAGATCACCGTCGACGACCAGGGCAACGTGGAGGTCGGCGGCTACAACGCCGATCCCGAGGCGCTCGTGGAGGGCACCGAGTCGTGGGAGGACCTCCTCTCCACCCTCGGCGTCAACGGGTGGGAGCTGGTGCAGGTCATCCCCGGCGTCGAGACGACGTACTGGTTCAAGCGCCACGGCTGACGGCCGCGCGAGGTTGCTGGTGACGGCAGCTGCCGTCGGGTTCTGACGACGGCAGGTCGGTGCCCTACATTCCTCCCGTGAGTGCCCAGGCCCCCTCTGCAGTGATCCTCGTCCGCGCGACAAGGTTCGTCCCCAACCCGGCGACAGCTGCCGACAACGCCTTCCAGGCCGACGCCCCGACGGGACAGTCGGAGGAGTCGACGTCGGCCCACGCCATGGCCGAGATGGACGCGCTCGCCGAGGCGCTGCGCGCGGTCGGCGTCCGGGTCCACGTCTTCGACGACGACGACCACACCCGCCCCGACAGCGTCTTCCCCAACAACTGGGTCTCCACCCACGCCGGTGGCGCGGTGGCGGTCTACCCGATGTACGCCTCCAACCGGCGCCACGAGCGGCGCGCCGACGTGCTGGAGATGCTCAAGTCGGAGTACCGGGTCCAGACGATCGTCGACTACTCGGGCCTCGAGCCCGACGGTGTCTTCCTCGAGGGCACCGGCGCGATGGTGCTCGACCACGTCTCGCGCGTGGCGTACACCGCCCGCAGCCACCGCGCCGACGCCGCGGTGCTCGAGCGATTCTGCACCGACTTCACCTACGAGCCGATGGCCTTCGACGCCGTCGACTCCGACGGCGTGCCGGTCTACCACACCAACGTCATCGCCTGCATCGGCACCGACGTCGCGATGATCGCCCTGGGCATGATCCCCGACGAGCACCGACGCGAGCAGGTGCGCGAGCGGCTCGCGGTCACCGGCCGCACCATCGTCGAGCTCACCGAGGAGCAGATCCGCGAGTTCGCCGGCAACGCGGTCGAGCTGTGCGGTCGTACGCCGGACGGCCGGCGCCGCTACGTGATGGCCATGTCGGCGCGGGCGAAGCGGTCGCTGCGTCCCGAGCAGGTGGCGGCGATCGAGGAGTCGTGCGAGATCGTCGCCGTCGACATCCCCACGATCGAGCTGGCCGGTGGGTCGGTGCGCTGCATGATCGCCGGCATCCACCTCGACCGTCGTCCGCCGCTGGCCCAGGCCGAGCTCACCGAGGCCGTCGAGGCCATCAACGTCGACGACCCGGTCACCCCCGACGGCCGCTACGTCGACGGCAACGCCTGAGCCACCCGCACGTCAATGGTGCGCTCGGAGGCGTACAAGCGGTAGAGCCAGTACGCCGCCACCGCGCACAGCAGGTGCCACGCGGCGTGGCCCTGCAGCAGCGAGTCGGGGTCGCACCAGCCGGCGTTGCTCACCAGCCAGATGGTGAAGGCGACCAGCATCGAGGCCAGCGCCACGACGCCGTGACGGAAGACCCGGGTGGTCTCGCCGCGCCGCCACAGCGCGGTCTCCAGCACGACGGCCGCGACCAGCAGCACGCCGAACGCGAGGTTCCCGGAGTACTGCACCACGGGGATCCGCTCGGGCCAGAGCCCGACCAGCTCGCACACCGCGACGCAGGCGACGTACGCCGTCACGAACGCCACGGTGCCGCGCCGGGTCCACCGGACCCACGCCCACGCCGCCGCGAAGCCGGCGACGAGGTACATGCTGAGCATGTCGAGGTGGCCGCCCCATGCGCTCTGGGTGGCGTGCATCGCGGCCGAGCCCGGGCCGAGCTGCACCACGACGCACGCGTAGACGGTCGCCACGGCCGTGGGCAGGACGTGCCTGCCGTCGGGAGGCGGCAACCGACGTTGGGCGTGGCGGGCGACCAGCAGGCCCGCGACGACGAAGCCGAGGTTGGACAGCGTGTTGGCCGGCTGCGCGACCGCGCCGTCGTACGCCTGCTCGCAGAAGTTCGCGCCGCGACCGACGTCCGCGCCGAGCCACCCCTCCGCGACCGCCAGCGCCAGCAGCGCGATCGACCCGGCCGCGACCCCGGCGGTGGTGGGGACGGGGCGCGGCACGGGTCGATCGTAGATGTCACGGGAGAGCCGACCTATAGCGACGAGGCAGACCAGCCGGTGGTTGCTCGTCGGGAAGGGATAGGTGCCGATGAGCCGGGGGAAGAGCGGATCGGTCGACTCGAGCCAGTAGCCCCCGCGCGTCTCACCCGCATCCAGTCGCTCGGCAGCACGTAGTCGGCGCGCAGTTTGCCGGCCGCCGTCCCGCTTGCACTTGTCGCGGGTCGGCCGGTCCGGTCGGCCCTCAGTCGCGCGTCACCTGGACGACGGACGGTCGCGGGCCGGCGAACTGGCCGGGCGCCGGGGTGGTACCGGCGGGCACGTAGTCGGGGAAGCGCGACTGCGGAGCGTCCCACGAGCCGTCCTCGCCGGGGTGCTGCACGGCGACGAACACCGAGCCGTCCCGGTCGTGGATGACCGGGCCGCAGGTCTCCGCCCCGGCCGGCACCGCCAGGAACTGCTGCACGTGACCGCGCTCGGGACCCTCGACCGGGACCTTGAAGAGGCCGTCGTTGAGCCTGATGGCGCTCGGCTGGCCGTCGGTGGAGACCCACAGGTTGCCCTCGCTGTCGAAGGCCACGTTGTCGGGGCAGGAGATGGGGGACACCGGGCCCGTCCATCCGCCGAAGTAGGTGCCGGCAGAGGCGGCGTCCCCGCAGATGAGGAACAGGTTCCAGCTGAACGTGTCGCGGGTGTGGTCGCCCCACGTCGGGGTGATCTCGACGACGTGCCCGTCCTTGTTGGCCGCACGCGGGTTGGCCTCGTCGACCTGGGCTGCCGTGCGGTTGGTGTTGTTGGTGCACGCCACGTAGACGCGACCGTTGTGGAGGCTCGGCTCGACGTCCTCGGGGCGGTCCATCTTGGTCGGCATCACGGTGTCGGCAGCGAAGCGGGTGTAGACCAGCACCTCCTCGATGCTGAAGCCCGGGACCATCGACTGCCCGTCCCGGGTCAGCGGGATCCACTCGCCGGTGCCGTCGCTGACGCCGTCCTCGAGGCCGTCCCCGGTGAAGCGTGCCACCGACAGGTCGCCCTCGCTCAGCGGCGAGGGGGAGCCGTGCTTGCGACGCCAGCTGCCCTTGCGGCCCCGGAGTCGGTCCTTGGAGACGAACCGGTAGAGGTAGTCTACGCGCTCGTCGTCTCCCATGTAGGCCACCACGTGGCCGTCGCGGTTGATGATCACGTTGGCGCCCTCGTGCTTGAAGCGCCCCATGGCGGTGTGCTTCACCGGCGTCGAGCGCGGGTCGGACGGGTCGATCTCGACGATCCAGCCGAACCGGTTGGGCTCGTTGACGTAGCCGGGCTGGGTGGCGTCCCAGCGCGGGTCGACCGAGCGCCAGTTCCGCGAGTCCTGGGTGGCGGAGAGCCCGTAGCGGACCTCCTTCGGGTCGGTGCCCGTCGCCCTGAAGTACTGGTTGAAGTTCTCCTCGCCCGACAAGACGGTGCCCCACGGCGTGGTGCCGCCGGCACAGTTGTTCATCGTCCCGCGCACGCGCGTGCCCGTCGGGTCCTCGACGGTCCTCAGGAGCTCGGACCCGGCTGCGGGGCCGTCGACGGCGAACGGGGTGTCGAGGGTGATCCGGCGGTTGACCCGGGCACCGGGGACGTACGTCCAGGTGTCACCGCGACGGCGTCGTTTGAGCTGCACCACGGACATGCCGTGCGCGGCCCACGCGGTCCTGATGAGGGTCTCGGGGTCCATCCCCGGCGGGAACATGATGCCCTCGTTGGTGTACTCGTGGTTGCAGACGAGGAGGGCCTCGGTGCCCGAGCGGTTCGTCGCGATGATGTCGAGGTAGTCGTTGTTGTAGCCGAACTGGCCGGCCTGCGCCTCAGGCGTCTGGTTCAGGGCGTCGAAGCCCGGTGCCCCCGGCAGGATCGGGTCTCCCCAGCGGATGATGGCGTCCCACTCGTAGCCGTCCGGGATCGTGACGTCGTCGACCGTGGTCGCGACCGGGGCGATCGCCGCGAAGGGGAGCGGGTCGCGGTGGTGGTGCCCGCCGCCGTGACCGTGCCCACCGCCCTTCCCGCGGTCTGCGGCCGCCGGTGGTGCCGAGACGACGCCGAGCGCGGCCACCGTCAGGGAGGCGCCGACGACCGTACGTCGTCGCAGCGCCTGGGCGGCCACGTCGCGGAAGTAGGAGGTCTCCGTCGTGTTCGGAGCAGCGACGAAGCAGGCGTCACCGCACCGGAGGTGGCAGGTGACGGGGCTGCGGTTGCCGTGGGTGAGGCCTGCCATCGGCAGGAGGGAGCGCGTGGTCGAGTCCGTCATGGGTGAGTCTCCGAGTACCGAGTGGGGTGAGCGACCGATGGTCCGGTGCGGCTCCACTCTCGTGCTCCTCACGGAAGGCTGTCGGGTCCGAGAGGTGGACATCCGATGAACGGCTCCTACTTCTGTGCGCGCCGTACCCACGTGGAGGTAGCGGTCCCGCAGTCGGGGGCGCCTGCGATGCTGTCGCCCGTGATCCCCAGCCCCCGGCGTACGGCCATGCTCCTCGTCGGATGTGTCGTGCTGGGCCTCGGCGTCGGGCTGTTGCTGGCGGCCGATCTGGGGTCGGACGGCTACTCGACGTTCGTCAACGGGCTGACCATCGCGACCGGGGTCGACTTCTGGATCGTCAACCTGGTCGTCGGAGTCGTGCTGGTGGCGCTCGCGGCTCTGCGGAAGGTCTACCCGGGCATCGGCACCGTCGTGCAGGTCGTGCTGGTCGGTGTGACGGTCTCGGTCGTCCTCGACGTGCTGGCGACGCCCGACGCCCTCGGGTGGCAGATCGCACTCCTCGCGACGGCGTTCCCCGTGCTGGCGCTGGGGATCGCGCTCTACCTCGGCAGCCACACCGGCGCCGGCCCGGCCGAGGCCGCCGCGCTCGCGTGGGACCCGCCGGTTCCGTTCCGGTGGAGCTACAGCGTCGTCCAGGGTGGGGGAGCGCTCGGCGGCTGGCTGCTCGGCGCGACCGTGGGGGTCGGCACCCTGGCGGTGATCCTGCTCCTCGGTCCCGCGGTGGACCTGACGGCCCGGGTCCTGTCGCTGGATCTCCACCAGGAGAGGGATCCCGAGGCAGGGCAGCGCGACCTAGCCTGATCGCATGCTCATCGCCGAGGAACTGTTCCTGCTGCTCCGCCGCGACGACGGCAAGCCCGAGAGCGTCATGGCCCAGCGCGGCTACGGCCTCGCGGCCGCCGTCATCACCGACCTGGTCGTCGCCGAGCGGATCACTCTCAGCGAGGACAAGGACCCGCGCATGACGGTGCTCGTCCCGGGACCGGTCGGGCACCCTGCCCTCGATGCCGCGATGGCCCGCCTGGAGAAGAAGGACGGCAAGAAGCTGTCCTCGCTCGTGACCGACGGCAAGATCGCCGTCGAGCGCGAGCTCGCCGCCGGGCTGCGGGCGGCGGGTGTCATCGACGTCGAGGAGAAGCGGGCGCTGGGCCTCGTGCCCGAGAAGTACCCCGTGCGCGACCCGGAGCCCGAGCGACGCGTCCGCGAGCGGTTGCGCACGGTCCTCCTCGGCGGTACGCCGACGCCGGCCGACGCCAGCCTGCTGTCCATCCTCCAAGGGCTCGAGGTCGCGCCGAAGGTCCTCGAGGAGGAGAGGGGCACCCTGGGCAAGAAGGACCTGAAGCAGCGCATCGAGGAGGTCTCGAGCGACGTCGTCGCCGGCGAGGCCGTGGCCAAGGCGGTCGCTGCCATGAACGCCGCGCTGATGACGGCTGTCTTCGTCCCGGTCGTGGCGTCGGGCAGCAACTGAGCCCGGAGGTTGCGCGGCCGCAGCACACTGCGCAAGGGCTGCGGCCCGCGCGACCATTCGGGTGACCGTCCCCGGCGGCCGCCCCGCGACCCCGGGGACGGAGTCAGGCGGTGATCTCCGCGTGCTCGGAGCGGCCCGACTGCGAGATCTCGATCTTGCGGGGCTTGGCCTTCTCCGCGACCGGGACGACCAGCCGCAGCACCCCGTCGGCGTACGCCGCCTCGATGCGGTCGAGGTCGAGGTTGTCGCCGAGCACGAGCTGGCGGCTGAAGGCGCCGCGGGGACGCTCGGCGGCGAGCGGCTCCCAGTCGCCGTTTCGGGGCACCCGCTCGGCGCGCACGGTGAGGACGTTGCGCTCGACGTCGAGGTCGATGCTGTCGGTGTTGACGCCGGGAAGGTCGAACTCGATGACGAAGCGGTCGCCCTCGCGCCACGCGTCCATCGGCATGACCGCGGGCCGGTTGGTCGTGCCCATCAGCTGCTGGGCGATCCGGTCGAGGTCACGGAACGGGTCGGTGGTTCGAAGCAACATCGTCTCCTCCTGGATCTGCCGGGTGGACCTGTGGGTGAGGAGGTCCACGACCTGTATTGCTGGTTACAGGTTTCTTATACTCAAAGAATGAGGCAGGATCAAGTGGTCCGGCCAGGAAATTCGTGAGGACCCAGGAGGTGCGCCATGGCGGCCAGTGACGACGGCGTCTACGCGATCTCCGTGGCCGCCTCGATGGTGTCCATGGAGATCCAGAACCTCCGCGTCTACGAGCGGCGCGGGCTGCTGACGCCCGACCGGACCGCGGGCGGCACCCGGCTCTACAGCGACGACGACGTCGAGCGGCTCGAGCGCATCCGCGACCTGCTGGCCGACGGGCTCAACCTCGTCGGCATCGCCCGCGTGCTCGCCCTCGAGGACGAGGTGGAGCGGCTGCGCGCGCAGCTCGGTGAGAACCCAGCGGGGGAGCCGGCGGAGGAGCGGGCGGAGGAGTCAGCCTGACGCGGGCCGGCTGGTCAGCACCCGCACCGCGAAGTCGGTGGTGAAGTCGTTGTCGAGGAAGCCGACCACCTGGGTCACCCGGTCGAGGTCGAGCGGCAGCAGGCCGCGCGAGCCCGGGACGTCGGGGGTCAGTCCCAGGTCGAGGTCGTCGCGTCCCGACATCATCTGCACGTTGAACTCGTAGCGCTCGCGCGCCCCCGGCGCCGAGAGGCGTCGTACGACGGTGGCGCCGACGCGACGCCCGCCGGTCTCGGCCGACCAGTCGTCGAGAGCGGCGAGGAGGTTGCGGCCCTCCTCGTGGTCGATGTCCGACCATGCAGCGTCCATCGAACCGGCGACGTCGAGCAGGATCGCGGCCGTCTTCTCGCCGATGCCCTGCACGCCGGGCAGGTTGTCGCTGCTGTCGCCGCGCAGTGCGGCGAAGGCCAGGTAGTTGGCCGGTCGCACGCCGTACATGTCGAACAGACGGGCCGGGTTGAGCATCGGCGAGCCGTGGATGCCGCCGTCGATGAGCCGCAGCACGCGCGTGTGGTGGCTGATGTGGGCGAAGGCGTCGCGGTCGGAGGTGATGATCACGCAGTCCCAGCCGTTGGCCGTCGCCCAGGTCGCCCCCGAGGCGTTGACGTCGTCGGCCTCCAGGCCCGCCGGGGTGACGGTGGCCAGCCCGAGCGCGTCGAGGAGGGCGCCGGCGCGGTCGAGCTGGTCGACGAGCTCGGGGTCCTTCTGGGCCCGCCCGGCCTTGTAGTCGGGGTAGAGGTCGCGCCGCATCGACCCGGAGCGGTCGTCGAGACCGAACACGACCGCGTCGGGGGCGAAGGAGTCGATGGACTCCAGGATCTGGCGCAGCATCCCGTGCAGCGCCCAGATCGGGCGGCCCTGGCGGTCGCGGAGCCCGGTGTGCGACCGCGCGTGGTGGTTGCGGTGCAGCAGCGACGGCGCGTCGACGACGAGCAGCAGCCGGCGGGTGCGGGTCACGCGGGTCATGCTCGCACGACGCACGCGAGCGCTCGCGGTCAGGCGCTCGACCGCGGGACGTGGATGTCGTACTGCGCGAGCTTCCGGTAGACCGTCGCCCGGCTCATCCCGAGCTCCTCGGCGGCCTCCTGCATCGAGGTGCCGGGTCGGGTGAGGACGCGGACGATCTCGTCGCGTTCGAAGGCCTCGATCCGGGTCAGCCTGCGCGTGCTCCCGGACAGCACGTCGGCGGGCAGGTGGCGTACGTCCAGGGTGTCGGTGCGCTGAGCCGCCTGTGTCACCGCGTCGACGAGCTGGCGCACGTTGCCGGGCCACCCGCAGCCGGTGAGGGCGGTCTGGGCGGAGGAGGTGACCGTGACGCCGCGGCCCCGCGTGCGGCGGGCGACGTGGTGGGCCAGCGGCATGACGTCCTCGGTGCGCTCGCGCAGCGCAGGCACGGCGACGACGGTGTCGACCAGCGGCGCGAGGGCCGCCGGGATCGCCTCGAAGGAGCCGGCCGTGACGCCGAAGGGGACCTGGGCGCCCGGGGTCGAGCGCACCCGTGCCTGCAGGACGAGGTCGCGGATGTGCTCGGCGACCCAGGCGGGCAGCCGGTCGACGTCGCGGACCAGGATCCCGGTGTCGGGCTTGCCGAGCTCGGGCGTCCAGAGCCCGATCCAGGCCTCGCTGTCCTGCGGCGCGGGCGGGGAGGCGGCCAGGATCCGCTCGCGGGGGTACTCCCGCCGCATGGCCTGGGCGAGCGCCGTGGCGCGGCGCGAGCCCTCCTCGCCGACCGCGGCGACGATGCGGCCGTCCGCGATCGCCGCCCGGGCGCGGCCGACGGCGTCGGTCCAGCCCTGGCCCAGATCGGCCAGGGTGCCCGACCCCGGCTCGAGCCGCGGCGTCTCGACGCGGAAGACCTCACCGCGCTGGGCAGGCCGCGGCCGCTGCCCGCGCGAGCGCGCAAGCATGAGCGCGGAGGTGTTGCTGGCTGCCGACTGGGCGAGCGCGAGCAGCAGGTCGCTCGACTGGGTCGACCACGTGGTGAGGTTGACGCATCCCTCGAGCTGACCGGTGAGCGGGTCGAGGACCGGTACGGCGGCGCAGGTGTAGGTGCACAGGCTGAGCGCGTAGTGCTCGTCGGCGCGGACCACCGTCGGCACGCGATCGGCGATCGCGAGACCGAGCCCGTTGGTGCCCACCGTGCGCTCGGCGTAGGCGAAGCCGGGCGCGAGGTGCACCTTGTCGAGCGACCGCAGCAGCGAGGAATCGCCGCTCATCCGGTTGAGCACGAGGCCGTCGGCGTCGGTCAGCATGAGCGACACCGGCTCGTTGGCGAGCGTCTGGTGGAGCCCGGCGAGCACCTCGCGGCCGCACTCGAAGAAGAGGGACTCGTCGTTGAGCGTGCCGACGAAGGAGGGCTCGATGTCGTCGAGGGGTACGCCGTAGTCCTCGCTGCGCTGCCACGACGCGACCAGCCGTCCGGGCAGCGGCTCGGCGTCACCGGTCACGAGGTGACCGGGCAGGGCGCGCTGCAGCTCGCGGTGGCGACGTGCGCGCTCGGGGAGGCCGAGATCGGCCACGGGGAACACCCCCCTTCGTGATGTGACCGACGTTACATCCGGCCGTCGACCGTTGCTTCCCACCGGCGTCTCAAATTGAGACGACCTCCCATCTCAGATTGAGACGCCCGGCCCGGTCGCAGCGCGCCGGGACAGACCTAGCGTCCGAAGGCATCGCCTCGTGACGACCGTCACCCGAGCCCGCCCACCGAACCGGAGGCCCCATGTACACCAAGGACGGCGAGAGCTACTTCATCGTCGACGCCCACATCGCCCTGTGGGACGCGCGGCCGGAGAACATCAAGAACATCCACGGCCAGCAGTTCATCGACTGCTTCTACGACTACCACGCCAACCTCTCGCCGGAGTCGGAGGTGTGGACCAAGGAGGACTACCTCTACCAGGGCGGCGAGCGCCTGATGAAGGACCTCTTCGAGGACGGCTACGTCGACCACGCCGTCTTCCAGCCGGCCTACCTGGGCGAGTTCTACAACACCGGCTTCGGGCAGACCGAGGAGGCGTTCGCCCTCGCGCAGGCCAACCCCGGCAAGCTCACCTACAACCACAACTTCGACCCGCGCAACGGAGAGGCGGGGCTCGACCAGCTCCGGGCGGACGCCGAGCGCTTCGGCCTGAAGGGCGTCAAGCTCTACACCGCCGAGTGGCACGGCGACTCGCGCGGCTGGCGCCTCGACGACGCGTGGGCGTACCGCTACTTCGAGGCGTGCCGCGAGCTCGGCATCACCAACATCCACATCCACAAGGGCCCGACGATCAGGCCCCTCGACCGCGACGCCTTCGACGTCGCCGACGTCGACCACGTGGCCACCGACTTCACCGACCTTGACTTCGTGGTCGAGCACTGCGGCCTGCCGCGGCTGGAGGACTTCTGCTGGATCGCCACCCAGGAGCCCAACGTGCACGCCGGTCTGGCCGTGGCGATGCCCTTCATCCACACCAGGCCGCGCTACTTCGCCCAGATCATCGGCGAGCTTCTCTACTGGATCGGCGAGGACCGCATCCAGTTCTCCTCCGACTACGCGCTCTGGACGCCGCGTTGGCTCATCGAGCAGTTCGTCGACTTCCAGATCCCGGAGGACCTCACCGAGTACGCCCCGATCACCACCGCGCAGAAGAAGAAGATCCTCGGCCTCAACGCCGCCAAGATGTACGACGTCGAGGTGCCCGTCGAGCTCCGGCTCCCCGAGGCCGACGAGACCGAGAGCGGCCCGCGCCAGCCCGACGTCGCCGACATCGGCGCCATGGCGGCGGTGTGACGATGACGCTCACCGCCACGTCGCCGGCCGCCAGGCGCACCGCCGGCTCCCGCGCGGACGACGTACGACGCGCGCTGTCCGCGGTGATGGACCCCGAGCTCGACGAGCCCATCACCGACCTCGGCTTCGTCAGGTCCGTCGCGATCGACGAGGCAGCGGTGGAGGTGCACCTGCGCCTGCCGACGTCGTTCTGCTCGCCCAACTTCGCCTACCTGATGGCCTCCGACAGCAAGGACGTCCTCACCGCGCTGCCGTGGACGCGGCGGGTGGTCGTGCAGCTCGACGACCACCACGACTCCGACAAGATCAACGCCGGGCTCGCCGCCGACGCCGGCTACCGCGGGACCTTCGGGCACGAGGCCGAGCACGACCTCGAGGAGCTGCGGGAGACGTTCCGCCGCAAGGCCCACACCGCTGCGATGGAGCGCTGCCTGACGGCGTTGATGAGGGCGGAGCCGGACCGCCCCCTCGACGCCCTGGGTCAGGTCGTCCTGGATGACCTGCCTCGAGATGCCCACACCGACGCACTGCTGAGGCGCCGCGAGGCGCTGGGACTGCCCCTGGCGGGTACGTCCGCGGTGCTGGTGGACCACCTCGGCGCCCGGCCCGACGACGTACCGATGGCGCTGCGCCGGGCGCGGTCCACCCGCATCTCGATCGACGGCAACGCGCACTTCTGCCGCGGCCTGCTGCGGACCCGCTACCCCGGGTCGGAGGACGACCAGGTGCACCGCTCCGAGGGCGCCGAGCCCGCGGACGCGTCCTACGACCCGACCTTCATCCCCCTGACCGCCCTCACGAAGGAGCACTCCCGATGAGCACCATGCGAGCCGTCCAGGTCGTCGGCTACCACCAGGACCTCGAGATGACCGAGGTCGACGTCCCCGAGGCCACCGGCCCCTTCGACGTCGTCGTCCGCATCGGCGGGGCAGGCGTGTGCCGCACCGACCTCCACATCCTCGAGGGGCAGTGGGAGGAGAAGTCCGGCGTCACGCTGCCCTACACGATCGGTCACGAGAACGCCGGCTGGGTGCACGCCGTCGGGTCGGCGGTCACCAACGTCCGCGAGGGCGACACGGTGATCGTGCACCCGCTCATCACGTGCGGGCTGTGCCGCGCCTGCCGCACCGGCGACGACGTTCACTGCGAGAACAACCAGTTCCCGGGCATCAACGCGAACGGTGGGTATGCCGAGTACCTGAAGACGTCGGCGCGCAGCGTCGTCCCCATCGACGACTCCCTGGAGCCAGCGGACGTCGCGGCGCTCGCCGACGCCGGCCTGACGGCGTACCACGCGGCGGCGAAGGCGGCGAGGCGGCTGACCCCGCGCGACACCTGCGTCGTCATCGGCGCCGGCGGCCTCGGCCACATCGGCATCCAGGTGCTCAAGGCGCTCTCGCCGGCACAGCTCGTCGTCGTGGACCGCAACCCCGAGGCGCTCAAGCTCGCGCTGTCGATCGGCGCCGACCACGGCGTCGTCGCAGAGGGTCGGCAGGTCGAGGAGGTCCTCGACATCACCAAGGGCCTGGGCGCCGAGGTGGTCGTCGACTTCGTCGGCGAGGGCGGCTCGACCGCCCAGGGGCTGGCAATGACTCGGCAGGCGGGTGACTACCACGTCGTCGGCTACGGCGAGGACGTCGTCGTTCCGACCATCGACCTGATCTCGGCCGAGAAGAACGTCATCGGAAACCTCGTCGGCTCCTACAACGACCTGTGCGACCTGATGGCGCTGGCCGCCCGCGGCGCGGTCACGCTGCACACGCAGAAGTACGCCCTGGACGACTTCCAGACCGCCATCTCCGACCTCGACGCCGGCCGGGTCCGCGGCCGCGCGATCCTCATCCCGTAGGAGCACCCATGAACGCCATCAAGCCCCTCCTGGGCATCGGCATCTCCGTCGGCGTGCTCGCGGGCCTGTGGACCTTCGCCAGCGTCGAGCTGGCCTGGATCACCTGGGTCGCGTTCGTCGCGTGGGCCTGCTTCTTCGCCGCCGGCGGCGGCACGTCGGGCCTCGCCAAGGGCCTCGCTGCCAACCTGGCCGGCGTGTTCTGGGGCTGCGTCATCAGCCAGGGCCTGGAGAACGTCAGCGGCTCCACCCTCGCGCTCGCGCTCATGGTGACCGTCGTCGGGTTCGTCCTGTGCGTCGAGGCCGCGCTCCCGCTCCTGTCGTTCATCCCCGGCGGCTTCGCCGGGACGGCCGTCTTCTTCGGTACCGGGTTCGACCTCGGCGGGGTGCTCGTCGCGGTCGTCGCCGGAGCGCTGCTCGGTATCGTCTCGGAGAAGCTCGGCGCCGTGCTCCAGTCCGCCATCGACGGACGGTCGCACGCGCCCGCCGCCACGACCGCCACCCCGGCCACCTGAGGAGAGACGTTGATCTTCATCACCGCGAAGTTCCCCATCAAGCCCGAGCACGCCGACGACTGGCCCGAGCTGTCGCGGGCCTTCACCGAGGCGACGCGTGCGGAGGAGGGCTGCCTGTGGTTCGAGTGGTCGCGCAGCCTGGAGGACCCGCACGAGTACGTCCTCGTGGAGGCCTTCCGCGACGGCGACGCCGGCGGGGCCCACGTCTCGTCCGACCACTTCAAGGCCGCCCAGGCCGAGCTGCCGCAGTACCTCACGCGCACCCCCGACATCGTCAGCACCGAGGTCGACCAGGACGGCTGGAACGAGCTCGGGGAGATGGAGGTCGGCTGAGCCTCCGGTCCGCGCGTCAGTCGACCACGTCGACGACGAGGCGCGGCGGGTCGGTGAGGGTGAACACCCGGAAGGGGCGTTCGTCACCCTCGACGCCCGCGAAGACCTGGGTGTAGCCCTCGAACCAGCCGCTGACGTGGACCTCGGCGATGTCGCCGGCGGGTCCGAGGCGGTACGGCACCTCAAGGGACCCGGGCTCGGGCATCGCGGTGCCGGACGCGCTGATCGTCAGCACGTGGTCACCTGCGAGCGGCACGACCTCGCCGCTGCCGTCGGCGACGGCCTCGTCGCTCCACGCCACGCCCCAGCCAGGGGTGGCGGTGCCGCTGAGCTCGAGGACGACGCGGTCGAAGCCCTCGTGGTCCCCCACCCGTACGTCGACCAGCTGCAGGTCCCAGTCGCCCGACGGCTCCGCGGTCTGCGGCTCGGTCGTCTGCGGGAACGGTGGGCCGTCAGGCGCGGGCACCGACGGGGACGACGAGGCGGAGGCGGACGGGGACTCGGCGGGGGACTCAGCGGGGGACTCAGCAGCGGACTCCGGCGGCGTCGCGGAGGGCGCCTTGGACGGCTCCGGCGACGACGTCGACCTGTCGCTCGCCGACGTGGGGGAGGCGTCGGTGCCGCAGGCCGTCAGCAGCAGGACGGCAGCTGCGAGTGACCCGCCCAGCGCTCGACGCATCGGTCCCCCTCGGTGAGTGCCGTACTCCGGCGGTCCCAGCCTAGGGGCCGGGACCGCCGGTCGACGGGACCCTCACCGGAGGGTCACGGACGCAGCAGGATCTTGCCGCGGCGCCCCGGCTCCGCATTGGCGCGCGCAGCGTGGGCGATCTCCTCGAGCGCGTAGACCTTCTCGACCGGCAGCGTGAGCGCACCAGAGCCCAGGCCGGCGACCAGCTCGCCCATGAGAGCGGCCCGCTTCTCGCGCGACATCGCGGCGAAGACCTTGCTGCCCCAGAAGCCCTTGATCACGACCTGTTTGAAGATCACGTCACCGGACCCGATCTCCATCGTGGGAGAGGCCATGGCGCCGAAGACCACGAGGACACCGTCCTCGGCGAGCAGCGACACGACGTCTCCCGCGGAGGTCCCGCCCACGGAGTCGACGCCGGCGACGATCGGGGCGTCGCCCACGATCTCGCGCACGCGGTCGCGCCAGGCGTCGTCGTCGGTCGCGACGACGCGCTCGATGCCCTGTTCGGCCAGCTCGGTGACGCCGTCGGCGCGACGGACGAGGCCGAGCACGTGGACGCCGCGGGCGGCGGCGAGCTGGGCCACCAGGCGACCGACGGCGCCGTTGGCGGCGTTCTGGACGATCCAGTCGCCCTCGGAAACCTCGAGGAAGTCGAGCAGTGCGATGGCGCTGAACGGCATCGAGACGAGCTGGGCGGCGGCCTCATCGCTCATCCCCTCAGGCACCGGGACCAGCCCGGCGGCGGGGGTGACGACCAGCTCGGCCCAGGCGCCGAAGCTACCTCCGGTGGCGACCCGCTGGCCGATCTCGAGGCCCTCGACGCCTTCACCGAGCGCCGCGACCACGCCGACCGCCTCGGTGCCGGCGCGCGCCGGCATCTCGGGCTTGAAGCCGTAGCTGCCGCGGGCCGTCCAGAGGTCGTGGTTGTGGATGGGGGAGAGCAGGACCCGCACGAGCGCCTGGCCCGGGCCGGGCTCGGGGGCCGGCACCTCCTGCACCGAGAGGACCTCGGCCGGGTCGCCGAACCTGGGCTGGACGAGTGCGCGCATGGGAACTGCCTTTCCGTGTGGCTGCAGGAACGTACGCCCGGCACAACCGACGACCCCGCCCGACTATGCCGCCGACGGACCACCTGAGGGCGAGGTCACAGGTGGCGCTGGTGCCGCGCGGCACACTGGGCGGCATGCCTCCGGAGCCGAAGACCTGCCAGTCGTGCGGTCGCACCATCGAGTGGCGCAAGAAGTGGGAGCGCGACTGGGAGCAGGTGCGCTACTGCTCGACCGCGTGCCGCAAGCGCGGCATCTCGGACGTCGACCGCAGGCTGGAGGACACCATCCTCGACCTGCTCGCCCAGCGGGCCCGTACGTCGACGATCTGCCCGTCGGACGCGGCACGAGCGGTGAGCGACGACGACTCCTGGCGCGAGCTGATGGAGCCGGCGCGACGCGCGGCCCGTCGGCTGGTGGACCGCGGCGAGGTCGAGATCACCCAGGGCGGTCACGTCGTCGACCCGTCGACGGCCAAGGGACCCATCCGGATCCGGCGCCGCTGAGCGCTGGGCTCCTCGGGCTCAGAAGGCGTAGTCGAACCGCTCCAGGTCGTCGGCGTGGGCGGTCTCGACCAGGCGGCGGCTCTCGGCCGAGTAGGAGCGCCAGTACGCGCGCTCGCGGTCGGTGACGTTGGTGGGCGGCACCGCCAGCTCGAAGCCGAGGAGGTCGCCGATGTCGGACTCCAGGTGCTCCATGCGCAGCACGACGTCGGCCTCGTCGACGTGGCCGCGGTTGATCCGCAGCGGTCGCACCGGGTCGCCGATGGCCTGCGCGAGCCAGGCGTCGAAGTCGAGGGTCACCGCGTCGACGATGCGGTCGACGGCGCCCGGCACCTCGTACACCCACGAGTCGGGGCGGCGCAGCTCGTGCACCCACCGCGTCCGGGTGCGGGTGTGCTCGGCGACGTAGAAGTCGAACGGGTTGCGGGTCGTCGTCACGATGCGCATCCCGTGCCCGGCGTTCACCACCCCCGCGGCGACGAGCTGTCCCACGGTCGCGTGCTTCGCGTCCACGCCCGCCTGTCGGGCTTTCTCGGGCCCGACGACCTCGGTCGCGCCGCGTTGCTGGACCAGGGCCTCACCGAGGGCGGTGCTCCCGGTGCCGGGGGCTGCGGTGACGAGGAGCCCGCCGCGGCGGTCGACCAGCGCCATCAGCGCGAGCCGTGACAGGGGGAGCCTGGATGCATGCAGGTATTGCAGCAGACGACCCGCAGCACCGCCCGCTTCACTCCCCGAAGAGGTGGTCCTCGGCCTCGGTCGACGTGACCTCGAGCCGCAGCGCCATCACCTTCTCCGGGGGCAGCCCGAGCCGGGAGAGGATGACCTGCACCTGGGGGAGCACCCAGCTGTAGGACTCCACCGCCACCCGGCTCGCCTCGCTCAGCACCCGGATCCACACGACCGGGTCGCCGGCGCGGCCCGGCAGCCAGTGCGCGCCGATGACGCCGGCGGGTGCCAGCGACGTGACGATCGGCAGCATCGCCGCGTCGGCGGCCCGACGCATCGTCTCGTCGCTCACGCGTCCACAGTACGACCCCGGACGCTCTGCTCCCGGCGGATCCGCCGCCAGCAGAACGCCCTGTGGTCGCGGACCTGAGCGGGTCACGCTTGCCGCATGACCACCCACACCACCTCCGAACGCATCGAGGACGAGCTCGTCAGACGGCTGATGCACCAGCGGATCATCGTCCTGGGCGAGGAGCTCGGCGAGCGCAACGGCAACCGCCTCGTGCACCAGCTCCTGCTCCTGTCCGCCGAGGACCCCCGCGCCGACATCAGCCTCTGGATCAGCTCACCGGGCGGCTCGGTGTCGTCGATGCTCGCCATCCACGACGTCATGCGGCTGATCCCCAACGACGTCAGCACCCTCGCCATGGGCATGGCCGCGAGCGCCGGGCAGTTCCTGCTGTCCGCGGGCACGCCGGGCAAGAGGTACGCCCTCCCGCACTCGCGCGTCCTCCTCCACCAGGGCTCGGCCGGCATCGGTGGCACGGCAGTCGACATCGAGATCCAGGCCGACGACCTGCGCCACACCCGGGACACCGTCCTCGGCCTGATCGCCGACCACACCGGCCAGGACCGCGAGACCGTCGAGCGCGACTCGCGACGCGACCGGTGGTTCAGCGCGGAGGACGCGCTGGCCTACGGCTTCGTCGACGAGATACTCAGCTCGGTCGACCACGTCACGCCGGCGCGCACGCGCGCCGTGGGTCTGGCGGGTGCGCGATGAGCAGCTACGAGATGAGCACCTACTCCATCCCGTACGTCGTCCAGCAGACGCCGCGGGGCGAACGGACCCTCGACCTCTACTCGCGGCTGCTGTCGGAGCGGATCGTGTACCTGGGCACCGAGATCGACGACGGCGTCGCCAACGCGGTCATCGCCCAGCTGCTGCACCTCGCCTCGGAGAACCCCGAGCTCCCGATCAGCCTCTACCTCAACTCACCGGGCGGCTCCATCACGGCGATGCTGGCCGTCTACGACGCGATGCAGTTCGTGAAGCCGCCGGTCGAGACCGTGTGCGTCGGGCAGGCCGCCTGGACCGCGGCGGTCCTGCTCGCCGGGGGAGCACCGGGCCGGCGCGCAATCCTGCCGCACGGACGCGTCGTGCTCCACCAGCCCGCGACGCAGGGCCGGGGCACCATCCCCGACCTGATCCTCGAGGCCGACGAGGTGGCGCGAGTGCGCCTGCTGCTCGAGGAGGTGCTCGCCCGGCACACGGGGCGCACGGCGGAGCAGATCCGGCAGGACACCGACCGCACGCTCGTCCTGCCGGGGGAGGCCGCCGTGGACTACGGGCTCGTCGACACGGTCGTGAGCGAGCAGGGGCCGGCGCTGGTCTGAACGGGGGAGGGCTGGTGCGGATCAGGCAGCCAGGGCGAGGGCGTCCGGACGACCCGCGCGCACCGCCAGCCGCCGGACGCTGAGGTCCAGCGCGCCGGCCATGGCGTGGAGCATCTCCGACGACGGGTCCTTCAGTCCGCGCTCGACCTCGGAGAGGTACTGCACGGAGACCCCGGCGCGCCCGGCCACGTCGACGAGGCGCTCGCCACGCCGGCGGCGCTCGCGGTGCAGCTCGCGGCCGACCAGCTCGCGCCACAGGGGCTCGGGCGCCGGGGGCGCGTCTGGCTGCTGCACCGGGAACCGCACGACCTCACCCATGTCGTCGACACTAGCCACGACTCCGGTCGCGCGGCACCGCGTTCTGCTGACAGCGGAACGGACGTCCGGGTCAGGTGCCGCAGAACGTCGTGTAGGCGCCGAACGAGTCGGGTGCGGGCTCGGCGTAGCGTTCGAGGCCCGGGCGCTCGTCGTACGGCGAGGAGACGGCCTCGAGCAGCCGGTCGAGCGGTGCGAGGTCGCCGTCGGTGGCGGCGGTCAGCGCCTCCTCGACGAGGTGGTTGCGGGGCACGTACGCCGGGTTGGTGCGGTCCATCGCCGCGGCGTCGGGGCCGAACGCGAGCCACCGGATGGTCCACGTGTCGAAGCCGGCCAGGTCGAGGAACATCCCCCGGGCCGGCTCCGCGTCGCCCCGAGCGGCAGCGCCGAGGCGGCGGAAGAACGACGTGTGGTCGACGTGGTCGGCCTGCAGCAGCGCGACGAGGTCGGCCGTGATGCTCGACGCCTCCGCGCGGTCGACGCCGTCGGGCAGGCCCAGCTTGGCGCGCATGCCCGCCGACCAGGCCGAGGAGTAGTGCTCGCGGAAGGCGCCGAGCGACTCGACCGCGATCGCGACGGCCGTGTCCTGGTCGTCGGCCAGGAGCGGCAGGATCGCCTCGGCGAAGCGGGCGAGGTTCCACTCGGCGACCACCGGCTGGTTGCCGTAGGCGTAGCGCCCGCCGGTGTCGATGGAGCTGAAGACGGTGGCGGGGTCGAACGCGTCGATGAAGGCGCAGGGCCCGTAGTCGATCGTCTCGCCCGAGATGGTCATGTTGTCGGTGTTCATCACGCCGTGGACGAAGCCGACCAGCATCCACTGTGCGACCAGCGCGGCCTGGGCGGCGACCACCGCCTCGAACAGCGCGAGGTGGGGGTGCTCGGCCTCCGCGGCCACAGGATGGTGGCGGGCGATCGCGTGGTCGGCCAGGCGGGCCAGCAGGTCGACGTCGTCGGTGGCGCGGGCGAACTGGAAGGTGCCGACGCGCAGGTGGCTGCTCGCCACCCGGGCCAGCACGGCACCCGGCAGCACGGTCTCGCGCTGCACGGGGCGACCGGTCGAGACGACGGCGAGGCTGCGGGTGGTGGGGATGCCGAGGGCGTGCATCGCCTCGCTGACGACGTGCTCGCGCAGCATCGGGCCGACGGCGGCGAGGCCGTCGCCGCCGCGGGAGAACGGCGTACGACCCGAGCCCTTGAGGTGCAGGTCGCGCGGCCGCCCGGAGCCGTCGACGAGCTCGCCGAGCAGGAGCGCCCGGCCGTCGCCGAGCCTGGGCGAGTAGCCACCGAACTGGTGGCCGGCGTAGGCCTGCGCGACGGGCGTCGCCCCCTCGGGGACCCGGGTGCCGGTGAGCAGCCCGAGACCGTCGCCGCGCAGCCAGTCGGGGTCGAGGCCGAGCTCGCGGGCCAGGGGCTCGTTGAGGACGAGCACCCGGGGGGCCGGGGTGTCGACGGCCTGCCACGGCAGGGCCAGCTCCGGCAGCTCCCGGGCGAAGCGGCCGTCGAGGGCGAGGGTCGGGGTGGGTGCCGAGGTCACTCCCTCGACGATACGCGGCGTACGGGGACGCAGGGGGTCAGCAGGCGCTCAGCAGGGGCTCAGCCGCCGCCGGCAGGCAGGGTCTCGAGCATGATGTCGGGGTTGTCGCGGGCCGTGACCTGAGCGCGCCACTGGTCGACGAACAGGGCCATCCGGGTGCCGTCGCTGCGTTCGAGCACCTCGACCCCGCGCTTGCTGGCGAGGGCCGCGGCGCCGTCGGCGTCGGTGCGCCGAGCGACCTGGTAGTCGAGCCGGGAGAGCCGGATGGGGGAGTTGAACTCGTTGGTCATGCGGTCCTCGACGACCTCGAACTGCATCGGGCCGACGGCGGCGAGGACCGGGTTCTGGTCGCCGCGCAGGTCGGAGCGCAGCACCTGGACGACGCCCTCCTGGTCGAGCTGCTCGATGCCGCGACGGAACTGCTTGTAGCGGCCGATGTCGCCGGCGCTGGCGGTGACGAAGTGCTCGGGCGCGAAGCTCGGGACGGGCGGGTACTCGATCGCGTCGCCGACGTAGACGGTGTCGCCCACCCGCAGCGCCTGGGCGTTGACGAAGCCGATGATGTCGCCGGGCTCGGCGCTCTCCACCGCGGCGGTGTCGCGGCCGAACACCGACTGGGCGAACTTGGTGGCGAAGGGCCGCCCGCTCGCCGCGTGGGTGACCACCATCCCGCGCTCGAAGGTCCCGGACACGACCCGCGCGTAGGCGAGCCGGTCGCGGTGCGCGTTGTTCATGCCCGACTGCACCTTGAAGACGAACGCGCTGAAGTCGTCGGTGGTCTCGCGCACCGAGCCGTCGACGCCTTCGGTGGCGCTGGGGTCGGGTGCGATGTCGAGCAGCAGGTCGAGCAGCTGCGCGACGCCGAAGTTCTGCAGGGCCGAGGCGAACATGACCGGGGTCGTCTCGCCGGCGAGGAAGCGCTCCTGGTCGTGGTCGGCCTCGTCGAGGGCGAGCAGCTCGTGCTCCTCGAACGCCGCCTTCCACTGGACGGCGTCGTCGTCCTCGACCTCGTCGGCCCCCATCCGTCGCTCGGGGGCGCGGGTCGCGCCGCCGGCGGTGCGGGTGTACTTCACGAACTCGCCCGTGCGCCGGTCCAGCACGCCGCGGAAGTCACCGGCCTCGCCAACGGGCCAGGTCAGGGGAGTGGGCCGGAGCTTGATCTTCTCCTGGATGAGGTCCATCAGCTCCAGCGCCGACAGGCCGGGACGGTCCCACTTGTTGATGACGGTCAGGACCGGGATGCCGCGCAGGGCGCACACCTTGAAGAGCTTGAGCGTCTGCGGCTCGAGGCCCTTTCCGGCGTCGACCAGCATCACCGCGGAGTCGACGGCGGAGAGCACGCGGTAGGTGTCCTCGGAGAAGTCGCTGTGGCCGGGGGTGTCGACGAGGTTGATGACGTGGTCGCGATAGACGAACTGCAGTGCCGCCGAGGTGATGGAGATGCCGCGGGCCTTCTCCATCGCCATCCAGTCGGACACGGTGGCCCGTCGGTCGCCCTTGCCGTGCACGGCACCGGCCTCTGTGATGACCCGCGCGTGCAGGGCGAGGGCCTCGGTGAGGGTGGACTTGCCGGCGTCCGGGTGGCTGATGACGGCGAAGGTACGGCGGGGGCGGGTGTCGGGCACCGCAGGAACCTACCCGGACTACCGCGCCAGGGCCGCGTCGACGGCGCGGGGGGAGAGCACCGAGTCGAGCGCGAGCCGCACGCAGCCGACGAGCCCGGCCCGGTCGCCGTACGCCGCCGGGACGACGTGCAGGTCGCGCCCGGCGAGCGCGGTGGTGGCGCCGAAGACGGCCTCACGCAGGCCGGCGGAGAAGGTGTCGAAGGCGCCGGCCATGTCACCGCCGACGACGACGGTGCGGGGGTTGAGCACGGTGACGGTCGCGGCGAGCGCCTCGCCGATGTGGCGACCGGACTCGCGCACGACGGCGCGGGCTCGCCCGTTGCCCTGCCCGGCGGCGGCGACCAGGTCACGCACGTGGTGGACGTTCGCACCGTCGGCGCGCAGCTGCTCGACCAGCGCCCACCCGCTCGCCACGGTCTCCAGGCACCCGGACTCGCCGCAGCGGCAGCGCAGCCCGGTGGCGGCCGGCACCTTGACGTGCCCGAGCTGGCCGGCGGCGTTGCGGTGACCGCGGACGAGCCGCCCGTCGGCGACGATCGCGAGCCCGATGCCGGTCGAGGCCTTGAGCACCAGCGCCTCGTCGTGCTCGCGCACCGTGGGCTCGACGTCGGCGCGCGCCGTCGGCATCTGCGACAGGGCCATGACGCGCATGTCGTTGTCCAGGGTGAGCGGCGCCGCGGTGACGTCCCTGAGGTAGGGCGCCAGGGGGACGCCGTCCCAGCCGGTCAGCGCGGGGGAGTCGACGCTCATCGCCCGCGCCGGGTCGACCGTCCCGGCCAGCGACATGCCGACGCCGCGCACGTCGTCACCGCTCCGGCCGAGCTCGCCCAGCATCCGGTCGAGATGGCTGACGACCAGCGGCATCAGGACGTCGGGTCCTCGACCGGTCTCCTGGTCGAGGCTCACCGACGCGAGCTCGGTGCCGTCGAGCGAGCTGACCGAGAGCTGCGAACGGCTCCGACCGACCGCGACCCCGAGGACCAGCCCGGCCGCGCCGTTGAGCACGAGCGTGGTGGCGGGGCGCCCGCCGGTCGCCGACTCCTCCTCGCCCTCCAGCACGAGCCCCGCGTCGGCCAGCGCGGACAGGCGCGCGTTGACCGCCGTGCGGGACAGGCCGGTCGCCCGGCCGAGGGCGCCGCGCGTGGCGGCCCGGCCGGACCGGATGAGCGCCAGCACCTCGCCGGCGGTCGCCGCGGGCAGGACCGGCGGCGGGGGCGGGGAGGTCTCGGTCATGGTGGCCCGATTGTGGCACCAGCAAATATGTCTTGAAAAGACGTAAGTTCCGTTGCATGGGGACGAAAGCAGCCGTACGGTAGTGCGCCATGGACTCGATCACCCCCGTCGACGCCTGCGACTTCACGGTCTTCGGCGGTACCGGCGACCTGGCCCTGCGCAAGCTGCTGCCGGCCCTCTACCTGCGCGACCGCGACGGCCAGCTGCCCGACGGCTTCCGGGTCATCGGCGTCTCTCGCGCCGAGGTGGACGACGACGGCTACCGCGCGCTCGTGGCCGACGCCCTGCGTGAGCACGTCGTGGCCGAGGACCTCGACGCGGCCGTCGTCGAGCGGCTGCTCGCCCGGCTGCACCACGTGCGGCTCGACGTCGCCGACGTCGCCGCGTGGCACCAGCTGCACGACCGGCTCAAGGACGGCGCCGCCTCCGAGGACGTCATCCGGGTCTTCTACCTCGCGGTCGCCCCCGGCCTGTTCGGGACCATCTGCGAGCACCTCGACGAGGCCGGCCTGGTCACCGAGCGCTCGCGCGTCGTGCTCGAGAAGCCGATGGGCACCGACCTCGCGACCGCCCAGCAGGTCAACGCCGCGGTCGGTCGCGTCTTCGAGGAGTCGAGCATCTTCCGCATCGACCACTACCTCGGCAAGGAGAGCGTGCAGAACCTCCTCGTCACGCGCTTTGCCAACACGTTCCTCGAACCGCTGTGGAACAGCCGGTGGGTCGACCACGTGCAGATCACCGTCTCGGAGTCCATCGGCGTCGGCGACCGGGGCTCCTACTACGACCGCTCGGGCGCGCTGCGCGACATGGTGCAGAACCACCTGCTCCAGCTGCTGTGCCTGGTCGCGATGGAGCCGCCGACCTACGTCGACCGCGAGACCGTGCGCGACGAGAAGCTCAAGGTGCTCCAGGCGCTGCGGCCGATGACGCCCGAGCTGGTCGACCGCGACACCGTCGCCGGGCAGTACGCCGCCGGGCTGTGCGAGGGCCGCCCCGCGGCGTCGTACGCCGACGAGGTGGGCCACACCAGCAGCACCGAGACGTTCGTGGCCCTCAGGACCGAGGTGCAGAACTGGCGCTGGGCCGGCGTCCCGTTCTACCTCCGCACCGGCAAGCGGATGCCCGAACGGGTCTCGGAGATCGTCGTGGTCTTCAAGGAACCGCCGCACGCGATGTTCCCGCACAGCGAAGGCCCGACCGAGGCCAACCGCCTCCACATCCGCGTCCAGCCCGACGAGGGCATGCGGCTGCACATGACGGCCAAGGAGCCCGGCCCCGGCGGCATCCGGCTGCGCCCGGTGTCGCTCGACCTCAGCTATGCCGCCGCCTTCGGCGGCCGCTCGCCCGATGCCTACGAGCGGCTCCTGATGGACGTCGTGCGCGGCAACACCACCCTGTTCATGCGCCGCGACGAGGTCGAGGCCGCCTGGGCCTGGGTCGCCCCCATCCTCGAGCGCTGGTCCAAGCCCTCGCACCGGCCCCGGAAGTACCCGGCCGGCACGCACGGTCCCGTTGCCGCCGTCACGCTCCTCGAGCGCGACGGCCGATCCTGGCAGGAGACAGAATGAGCACCAGCCCCCGCAAGGTCCCCGTCCACCCGGTCGTGGCCGAGGTCACCGACCGCATCGCGCGGCGCAGCGCCGCCACCCGCGCGGCGTACCTCGACCGCACCGACGCGGCGATCGTCAAGGGCCCGGCCCGCGGCAAGCTCGCGTGCGCCAACCTCGCCCACGGCTTCGCGGCCGCCGACGAGCCCGTGAAGTCGGGCCTGAGGTCGGGCCGCAAGCCCAACGTCGCGATCGTGTCGTCCTACAACGACATGCTCTCGGCCCACCAGCCCTTCCGCGACGTGCCCGAGGTGCTGAAGAAGTCGATCGTGCGTGCCGGCGGCCTCGCGCAGTTCGCCGGCGGAGTCCCCGCCATGTGCGACGGCATCACCCAGGGTCGCGCGGGCATGGAGCTCTCGCTCTTCAGCCGCGACCTGATCGCCATGTCGACCGCCGTTGCGCTCTCGCACGACATGTTCGACGCCGCGATGATGCTCGGCGTCTGCGACAAGATCGTGCCGGGCCTGCTCATCGGCGCGCTGTCCTTCGGGCACCTGCCCACGGTCTTCGTGCCGGCCGGCCCGATGACGTCCGGCCTGCCCAACGGCGACAAGGCACGTGTGCGCCAGCTCTACGCCGAGGGCAAGGTGGGCCGTGAGGAGCTGCTCGAGGCCGAGGCGGCGTCGTACCACTCGAAGGGCACGTGCACCTTCTACGGCACCGCCAACAGCAACCAGATGCTGATGGAGGTCATGGGCCTGCACCTGCCCGACGCGACCTTCGTGAACCCCGGTACCCCACTGCGCGCGGCCCTGGACCGGGCAGCCGGCGAGCGTGCCGTGGCGATCACCCACGCGGGCGGCGAGCCCACCCCGGTCGGGCACCTGGTCGACGAGAAGGCGATCGTCAACGCCTGCGTCGCCCTGCTGGCGACCGGTGGGTCGACCAACCACACGATGCACCTCGTCGCGATCGCCGCGGCCGCCGGGATCACCCTCACGTGGGACGACCTGTCGGACCTCTCGGCCGCCGTGCCGCTGCTGACGCGGATCTACCCCAACGGCTCGGCCGACATCAACCACTTCGTCGCCGCGGGCGGTACGCCGTTCCTGGTGCACACGCTGCTCAAGCACGGCTACCTCCACGACGACGTCGTCACGGTCTCGGGACGTGGCCTCTGGCGGCACACCCGCGAGGCCCGCCTCGACGGCGACCGCGTGACATGGGAGGAGGGCCCCAAGCGGTCCCTCGACACCGACGTGCTGCGCCCGGCCGACGACCCGTTCGCCCCCGACGGCGGGCTGCGGATGCTCTCGGGTCGCCTCGGCCGCGCGGTCGTCAAGACCTCTGCGGTGAAGCCCGAGCACCGCGTCGTCACGGCCCCGGCCATGGTGTTCGACGACCAGGCCGACTTCCTCGCTGCGTTCGCCGAGGGCCGCCTCGACGGCCGTGACCTCGTCGCCGTCGTGCGCTACCAGGGTCCTGCCGCCAACGGCATGCCCGAGCTGCACAAGCTGATGCCCGCCCTCGGGGTGCTGCAGGACCGCGGCCAGCGGGTCGCGGTCGTCACCGACGGCCGGATGTCCGGTGCCTCCGGCAAGGTCCCGGCCGCCATCCACGTCACCCCCGAGGCGGCCCTCGGGGGCCCGCTGGCGCGGGTCCGCGACGGTGACCTGGTCACGGTCGACGCCGAGGCGGGGGTGCTCGAGGTGGAGCTGGCCGAAGCGGAGTTCGAGCGACGCGAGACCACCGGCCGGGCACCCCGCGACGTCGAGTGGGCCGGCACCGGACGTGAGCTGTTCTCCGGCTTCCGCGCCATCGTCGGCACCGCCGAGACCGGTGCCAGCGTCATCCGTCCCCTGCCCGCTCCCACCGAGGAGGCCCCCGTTGTCCAGCCCGTCTGACTCGCTCCTCGCGCTGGTGCCCGTCGTGCCCGTGGTCGTGCTCGACGACCTCGACCACGCCGTGCCCGTCGCCCGGGCCCTCGTCGCCGGCGGCCTGCCGGTCATCGAGCTCACCCTGCGCACCCCGGTCGCCCTCGACGCCATCGCGGCGATCGCGGCCGACGTGCCCGACATCCTCGTCGGCGCCGGCACGATCACCTCGCCCGAGCTCGTCTCGCGCGCGGTGGAGGCCGGCGCGCAGTTCCTGGTCTCTCCCGGCACGACGCCGGGCCTGCTGCGTGAGATGGCCGGATCCGGGGTCCCGTTCCTCCCCGGCACCGCCACCGTCTCGGAGGCGATGACCGTGCTCGAGGCGGGCTTCAGCGAGATGAAGTTCTTCCCGGCCGAGGCCTCCGGCGGGGCGGCGTACCTGAAGTCGCTGGCCTCGCCGCTGCCGGCGGCCCGGTTCTGCCCGACCGGTGGCATCACCGCCGCGACGGCGCCGTCGTACCTCGCCCTGCCCAACGTCGGGTGCGTCGGTGGTTCGTGGCTGACCCCGGCCGACGCGCTCGCCGCCGGTGACTGGGACCGCGTCGCCACCCTGGCCCGGGAGGCTGCCGCGCTCGGCGCCTGACCTCCGCCGGCCCGGGCCGACAACCAACGGCACCTCCACGGCGTCTCAGACGCACCAGCACCACCCGCCGCGACCGACGGCCATCCGCACCACGTCGCGCTGACACCCGTTGAGGTCACCATGTCTGCCCGACGCACCACCAGCCTGCCCACCTGCGTGCCCACCCGTCGCTCCGGCCGTCTCGCGGCGTGCCTCGTGACGGCCCTCGTGCTGCCGGCGAGCCTGCTCGCCTGGCCGACACCCGGCTCGGCCGCCGACTCCGCATCTTCGTCCACCTCCTCGGTCGGCTCGACGGCCGTCGAGGAGGTCCCGGCCAGCACGAGCGTGCGCTCCACCGGCCACCAGCGGATCCGGCTCGAGGCGCTGCCACAGGTCGTCCAGCCGGGCGGCGCCGTGGCCAGCCCCGCGGCTGCCCGGGCAGCGGTCGTGGCCACCCTCCTGCCGATCCGGCCCGGTCGCCGGGTCCAGCTGCAGGTGCAGGAGGGGCAGTCCTGGCGGGCCGTCGCCACCAAGCGGCAGGACCGCCGCGGCCGGGCGCAGTTCGCCGCTGCCGCGTCGGCCGACGGCGAGGCGCTGACCTACCGGGTCAAGGCGATGGCGTCAGCCTCCATGAGCCCGGTGCGGAGCGCGCCGGTAAGCACCGCACGCTGGCTTCGCGCGACCTGGACCGACGAGTTCGACGGCTCACAGCTCGGGCCGGTCTGGAACCACCGCGGCCGGGAGTACGCCCACGGCAGCCGGCGCTCGTGCGCCAAGGGTGACCCGAGCGCGGTCAGCGTGGGCGGCGGCGCCGTACGGCTCAGTGTCGTCAAGGACCCGGACGCCACGACCCGGTGCCGCATCGAGGGACGCGACGCCCGCGCCGGGCGCTTCGCCTACCGCCTCAACGGCCACATCGGCACCCAGCACGCCTTCGCCTTCCGCTACGGCGTCGCTGCCGCCCGCGTGAAGTTCCACCGGCTGCGAGGGCAGCACGGCGCGTTCTGGCTGCAGCCCGCCGACGGCATGCACGCCGGTGCGCTCGGCAGCGAGATCGACGTCGTGGAGTACTTCGGCGACCGGCACCCGCAGGGCGGGCTCGCCTCCTTCATGCACCGCTACGAGGGCAAGCGCCGCATCGCGTCGGGCGGCTGGATCGACAACTCCCGGTCCTACCTGAGGGGACGGCGCGACGGCTGGTCGAAGAACTACCACGTCTTCTCGGTGGAGTGGACGCCCCGCATGCTCGTCTTCCGCATCGACGGCCAGGAGACCGGCCGCATGCGCGGGAAGATCTCTGCCGTCCCGCAGTTCCCCATCTTGAGCCTCATCGCCGCCAACTACGAGATCCCGAAGATCAAGGAGAAGCAGCTGCCCCAGCACATGTACGTCGACTGGGTGCGGGTCTGGGAGACCGGCGACTGATCAGCCGCGCGCGCCGAGGCCCCGGTAGAGGTCGATCTCCGACCGCAGCCGCAGGGGCAGCGGCGCCCCCACCTGGGCGAGGGCGGCCGCATAGGCCTCGAGCGCCTCGAGCAGCTCCCGGCGGAGCACCTGCTGCTCGACGAGCCGCTTGTCGTGCCGGGCCGCCTCGAGGACCCGCCGGGCTGCGAGGACGTCCTCGAGCAGCGACGAGAGTCGCTGGTGACGCCCGGGTTCGTGCTCCGGTCCTGCTTCCAGCATGGGGTGTCCGACCCGTCCATCGGGGCTGTGGCGCGGTGCCGCAGCGTCGTGGACAAGCCACCAATCTAGCGGCTGGTGCCCGTCGGCGTCGCGACGCGAGGCTCCGCAGGCGCCGTCCCGGGCGTCGGACGAGGTGCCAGGTCGACGGCGGACGCCGTGCGGAGCCGCTGCTGCTGGGTCGACATGAGACCGACAGCGAGCACCGTGGCCCCGACGGTGACGGCGAAGGCCGCGGTGGCGCCCGACTCGTCTGCGAGACGGCCGGCGAGGCTCGAGCCGAGCGCGTACCCGAGGCCGGTCGCGCTGGCGAGCGTCGTCATCGCCGCACCTACCCGGGCAGCCGGGACCACCCGCTCCGCGAGGGAGAACACGGCGATCATGTAGGGCGCCACGGCCACGCCGAGGAAGAGCACGGTCGCGGCGGTGCCGGCCAGCGAGCCGACGACCAGCAGGGGGAGCGAAAGCGCGAGCAGGGCCCACGCGGCGACCAGGGCACGTCGTTCGTGCCCGACCCGCTCAGGGACGTACGCCGTCGCGAGGCCGGCGAGCGCGCTGCCGACGCCCAGGGTGGCGTGCACCAGTCCGGCCACACCCGGCGTGCCGGCATCGGTGGCCAGCACGGTGGCGCCCGTCTGGGTCGCACCGAAGAGCATGCCGATGCAGACCTGGGCCCCGACGAGGACGACGAAGGCGGCTCCCAGGAGCCGGCCGGTGCCGACGGGACGGTCGGCGTCGTGGGCCAGGCGTGCCGACGGGTCGAGCGCGAAGGCCGATCCGAAGACCGCCAGCAGCACCGCTGCCAGGAGCAGGGCGCCGGAGGGGGAGAACGCCGCGACCGAGAGACCCACCAGCGCGGGGCCGATCGCGAAGGAGGCCTCGTCGGCGGCTCCCTCGTAGGAGAACGCGGCGTCCACGAGCCGACGCTGGTGCGTCCCTGTCGCGCGGGTCAGCGGGCGCCACCGCACGCGCGCCAACGGCCCCACCTGCGGGAGCACCAGCCCGGTGGCGGCAGCGGTGAGCACGACGAGCGCGTCCGCGGACCCGGCGCCGACGACCCCGACGAGTGCCGCCAGGCCGGTGGCACCGAGCAGTGACTGGACGAGGACGACGGGCCGCTGGCCGACGCGGTCGGCGAGCGAGCCGGCGACCGGCGCCCCGACCGCGTTGGCCACGGCGAGAGCTCCGGCGCTGAGGCCGCCGAGGCCGTAGCTGCCGGTCGCGGTGGAGACGAGGAGGAGGGTGCCGAGCTGGCTCATGGCCAGCGGCAGGCGGCCCACGAACGCCACGAGGACGTAGGTGGGACCGGCGATCGACAGGAGTCGTCGGTAGGAGGCGAGGGGTGTCACGAGGGTCCTTCGGGTGCGTCGGCAGGACGCGCCGAACCCACCTCCAAGGACGCGTTGAACCCTCTGCGTCCCCCAGTCTAGGAGTGCCGGCCGCGCGGGGCGGAATCGCCGGGGTTCCGGTGGCGCCGGGCCCGGAATAGGCTGGCTGGCGTCTCGGGCCGGAACGCGTGGAGGGCGATGCAGGACAGGGACGCAAGCGGCGAGGAGCTGCCCGATCGTGTGCTGGCGGAGGTCGGCTTCGACCGTCTGCTCCGTGAGGTGCTCGCGCGTGTGCGCGAGGTCGTCGACGAGAAGGCCAGGCTGGGGCACCTCCTCGACGCGGTCGTCGCCATCACCTCGGAGCTCTCCCTCGACGCCGTCCTCGCTCGCATCGTCCGGACGGCGAGCAGCCTCGTGGGAGCCAGGTACGCCGCTCTGGGCGTCCTGGCGGACGGTCCGGACCGGCAGCTGCGGACCTTCATCCACCACGGCATCGACGGCGAGGTGGTCGAGCAGATCAGCGAGCTGCCGACCGGGCACGGCCTGCTGGGCGTCCTCATCGACGACCCCCGTCCCCTCCGGCTGGGGGACATCGCGGCCCACCCGGCGTCGTACGGCTTCCCCGAGCACCACCCCGAGATGACGTCGTTCCTCGGCGTGCCCGTGCGGACCCGCGACCGGGTGTTCGGCTTCCTGTACCTCACCGAGAAGGACGACGGGCAGGACTTCACGGAGATGGACGAGGACGTCGCGGTCGCCCTCGCGGCCGCCGCGGGCGCCGCTATCGAGAACGCCACCCTCTACGAGGAGGCGGAGCGTCGCCAGGCCTGGCTGAGTGCCACCGCCGAGGTCATCTCCCTGCTCTCGGAGGACACGTCCACCGAGACCGCACTCCAGGCCGTGGCCGACCGTGCCCGGACGGTGTCGGGCGCCGACGTGGCGTGGGTCGTCAGCGGCTCCGACCCCTGCGACCTGCACCTCGAGGTGGTGTCCGGAGCACCGGTCGACCGGGAGACGATGCGCGCACTGCCGATGGAGGAGTCGCTCGCGAGCCTGGTGGTGCGCACCGGCGTTCCGGTCTCGGTGGACGACGTCGCCACCGACCCGCGCGCAGTGGACCCCTCCTCGGTCGACGGCTGGCCCCGGATCGGCCCGGTGATGGTCCTGCCGCTGCGCTCCGGGTCGGGAGTGGACGGCGTCCTGTCGCTGGCCTGGACGCCCGGGCGGATCGACGCGTTCCGGCGGGTCGACCCGGCCCTGCCGACGAGCTTCGCCGAGCAGGCGGCGCTCGCCCTCCAGGTCGCCAGGATCCGGGAGGACAGGAAGCGGATGTCGCTGCTGGAGGACCGTGACCGCATCGGGCGGGACCTGCACGACCTCGTCATCCAGCGGCTCTTCGGCGTGGGCCTGGGGCTGCAGAGCACCGTGCAGATGGTGTCCGCGGAGGAGCCGGCCCAGCGCCTGCGCGAGGCCATCGTCGACATCGACGACACCATCAAGGACATCCGCCGCACCATCTTCGCGCTCGGAAAGCTCGAGACCTCCACCGACCTCCAGAGCGAGATCGAGAAGCTCGTCGAGCGAGCCGCCGCGACGATGAAGCTGCGGCCCAGGCTGCGGCTCGAGGGACCGGTCCGCACCACCGTTCCCGACGCGGTCGCCGCGGACCTCCTCGCGGTGGTGAGCGAGGCACTGACCAACGTCAGCCGGCACGCCCACGCATCATCGGTGGACGTCCGGGTGGCCGTCACCCGCGACATGCTCGAGGTGAGCGTCGCCGACGACGGCCGCGGGATGCAGCAGGGCGTGCCGGAGAGCGGGCTGCGCAACCTCCGCGAGCGGGCAGCCCGTCACCGGGGTGAGCTGGTGGTGGATTCCGAGGTCGGGTCCGGCACGACCGTCACCTGGCGCGTCCCGATCGCGTGACGAGGACCCGGGCCCAAGGACCCGGGCCCCCCGGCTGCTCCGATCCTGGGTCGGGGTCCCGGACGTGGTGGGACGTTGGTCCGTTGCGCCCGCCTCGGCCGTGCACTGCGATGGGAGTCACACCGGGGGACCGGGTGCCCCGATCGCCGACTCTCTGCAGCCGTACGCCGTGCTGCTGTGGCACGAGGGTCGGACGGGGCACCCGGCGGTGGGGCCGGTGGACGAACAGGAGGGGACAGATGGATCGGCAGCAGGAGGGGGCAGCCGGGGACGGTGGCGGGGCGGCTTCGGCAGACGTCGAGCAGTCAGGGGCCGTCGCGTCACCAGGGGACTCGATCGCACGTGCAGTCGTGCCTGCGAAGGGGGAGGAGTAGGGATGGTGCGGGTGATCGTGGGGTGGCCGGCGTGACGGCCGACGTGACGGTCGACAGTCGGCTGACCAACGAGGAGCTGAGGGAGGCTGCCGACCGCCTCCTCGCGGACCGGAGCGACGTGCCCGCGGGCTCGGTGATCCGGACGTTCTCGAGATCGGTGCGCACGGCGCTCCTCGACGGCTTCTCGACCTCCGAGGTCGTGGCGGAGGCAGAGCGAAGGACCAGGGAGCTCCTCGCCCAACGTCCGGCCGCACGCCCGCACCTGCGCATGTGGGCAGGTGTGGGCGTCCTCGCCGTGCCGCGACCACGCCGGGTGCGGTGAGCTCCACCGGTCGACCGTGGGAGCCCTGGCCCGGGCCGGCGGGCCGAGACAGTGCCTTGCGGTCCGGTGGAAAGGGGACATAGGGCCGGAGCCATTCGGCCCGGGCGGGGTTACCGTCGATACATGCAGGACGGACCAGCTCGCGTTCCGCAGGTGGAGGACCCCATCACGGTCTTCCTGCTGGACGACCACGAGCTCGTCCGCCGGGGCGTGCGCACCCTGCTCGAGTCCGAGCCCGGCATCGAGGTGGTCGGCGAGAGCGGCACCGCGGGGGAGGGCGCCGTCCGGATCGCGGCCCTCCACCCCCGCGTCGCCATCGTGGACGGTCGACTTCCCGACGGCTCGGGCATCGAGGTGTGCCGTCAGGTCCGGTCGGCCGACCCGGGCATCGAGGTGCTCGTCCTCACCTCGTACGACGACGACGACGCGCTGTTCGCCGCCATCATGGCCGGCGCCTCGGGCTACGTGCTGAAGCAGATCAGCGGCGGCGACCTGGTGACGGCCGTGAGGCGGGTGGCGGCAGGTCAGTCGATGCTCGACCCGGCCGTGACCGACCGCGTCCTGCACCGGCTGCGACACGGCACCGAGCGGGACCCGCTCACCCAGCACCTGACGCCCAAGGAGGAGCAGGTCCTCGGGCTCGTCGCCAAGGGAATGACGAACCGCCAGATCGCGGAGAACCTCGGCGTGGCGGAGAAGACGGTGAAGAACTACGTGTCGACGCTCCTGGCCAAGCTGGGGGTCGAGAGCCGGACCCAGGCCGCGGTGATGGCGGCTCGCCGCTCGACTTCGAGAAACGGCCACGCGGACCGGCCGGACCGGCCGCATCGGTGACAGCGGGTCGGTCGATCGCCGCGGGCTCCACGCTGCGTGACCAGCGTCCACGGCGGGCCGGCGCCCACACGGTCGCGAGTCCCGGCGTTGCGGGACTTCGCATCCTGCGGAGTCCCGGCTGCCGCGCGCATGACGGGCGGGGGGTCGGGCGGTCGACGTGGCGGGTACCACGGTCAGCATGACCTGTGCGTGCGGGACCGTCCTCCTTCGTGCGCCTGCGCAGCTCGTAGAACGACCTGCGCGAGATGTCGTGCTCGGCGCAGAACGTCGAGACCGCCCCGCGCGGAGCACCCTCAGGCCACTCCGCGATCGCAAGACGGACACGGGGATCAATGGGTTCGTTGGCAGCCACCGCCGCAACTCGCCGTCGAGGTGTCACCACCAAGAACGCAGGAAGTGTCACCAATGTCCTGATGCAGAACTGTCACCGATGTCCTGCGACATGACATCGACACCGGCCCGGTAAGCGTGGGGTCGGTTGCCGCTGTCGACACCTCCGACAGCCGCGTCCATCGCGAGCCCACGTCCCCCGTAGACGCTCCACGTGGCGCGGTCGCGACGATGTCGCTGGTGGCCCCATCGCCCTCCACGTCCGATCGGTCCGGCCCAGGACGCGGTAGGGACAGGACCAAGGTCACCTCGCCCCGGTTCGACGGGCCCGGGCGTCCCGGTCGCTCGACCCTGTGCGCCACTCACCCGGCTGCGCGACCGTGGTGTCACCCCCGGCCGGGAGCCGACCGGTGACCGACCGACATCGACGCAAGGAGGCGACCCGTGAGGAGCTATCGCGTCATGTGGGCGGGGGCTGCGGCCCTGGTCGTCGGGTTCGTGGCCGTCCTCGACATCGCCGGTGGAGGCCTGCTGCGGATGGTCCTGCTCGGAGTCGGGACGGGGTTCTTCGGGGCGGCCCTCGCCTACGCCATCGTCGAGGAGCGCCAGGACCGATGGACCTGGGTGCGTCGCGCGCTTCTCTGGGGCGCGGTGGGCGCCGTCGCCACGGACGCGCTGGCCGTGGCGTGGGGCAACACCGGCGTCGCTGTCGGGATCGGCCTCCTCGCGGTGTCTCCTCCAGTCTTCTCGCTGGGTCGCGCCGGGTTCGTCGCGTGGTCCTCCGGACGCGTCAGCGGGCCTCCGGAGGCGCTCACCCTGCGCGACCTGCACCGGCGCTGGGAGTGGACCACCGCGGAGGTACTGCGCCCGACCACGTCCGTCGCGCGGCGCCTCGCGCTGGTCGAGGAGCGACGACGCCTGCTCGACGAGCTGCACCTCCGTGATCCGGTCGGCTTCGACACCTGGGCCCAGACGGCGGTGCCGGACCGGCGTCGGGCCCGGCCGTGGCCGCCCGGGCTGTGAGCGCGACGTGGACGTGTGGGTGGTCAGCGGGAGGCCCGGAGGCTCGGGACGGGTGGTGCGTGTCGTCCGGCCGGAACCCCGGCCGGCTGCCGACTAGCTCCTGGTGAGGGTCCGTGCCTGCGGCGTGTGCCGGAAGGACCTCCATCTGGCCGACTTCGAGGTGGTCGGGGTGGTCGCGGGCTGTACGGCTTCGGTGCCAGCGCGCACCTCACCGCGCAGCTCGCCCGGCCGAGGGGTTGCACGTGCACGCCTTCAACCTCGAGCCCCCGGCCGCCGGCCGACGAGACCGCGGAGCGACGATGACCGTCCCTCCGCGCCACGTCGTCGGCGGGAGCCCGAGCTCGAGACCGAGCCGACCGGTCTGTAGGCGTGCAGGGCCCCCTAGGGTGTCCGCGTGCCTCCTCGTCCCGACCGGTCCGACGGCGTCCGGCCCGGTGGGGCCGCCCGGCTGCGCGCGATCGACCCGCTGGTGCCCGTGGTGGCGGTGGTGTCGATCGTCGTCTACGTGCTGAAGGGGTTCGAGGGCCTGCTGACGCGTGACCTCGGCATCTACAGCTACGCCGGCCAGCAGGTGGCCGAGGGCGTCCCTCCCTACCTCGGGGTCCTCAACCGCGCCGGACCGCTGGCGCACGTGCTGCCAGGGGTGGGGGCGCTGGTCGCCCGCGTCGGCGGCCTCGACGACCTGGTCACCATGCGGGTGCTCTTCATGCTGATGGCCACCGCGGCCGTGTGCGTCGCCTACCTGCTCGGACGCGACCTCTTCCGCTCGCGAGGCGCCGGGCTGGTGACCGCGGGCGCGATGCTCGCCTTCCACGGCTTCATCCAGTACGCCGCCAACGGGCCGCGCGAGAAGACGCCGATGACGCTGTTCGTGCTCGGCGCGCTGTGGGCGGTGACGCACCGGCGATGGTTCACGGCGGGCGTCCTGACCAGCCTGGCCACGCTCTGCCTGCAGACGGCGTTCTTCAGCACCTTCACGGCCGTGGCGGTCGGCGCGCTCCTGCTCGCGCAGGACGGGCGCGTGCGGGCGCTCCTGCGGGTCGCCGCAGGCGGGCTGGTGCCGGTGGGCGTGCTCGCCACCTGGTTCGCCCTCGCCGGGTCGCTGCGCGAGGCATGGGACGGCTTCTACGGCATCAACCGTCGCTACACGGTCCCCAACCCGCTCGACGCGGAGCGGGAGATGGTCTGGGAGGACCTCCTCGCCGCATTCGGTGTGTCCGTGTGGTTGCTGTTCGCCGGGACCGCGCTGCTGGTGCTGGTCTCGCTCGCCGCCGTGTCGCGTCGCGCCCGGACCGCCGAGCCGGGCCTGGTGGTGCTGCCCGCCATGACCGCCGGCCTTGCTGCGGGGGTGTGGTGGATCCTGCAGGAGTACGACGCCTGGGCCGACCTCTTCCCGGTGCTCCCGTTCGCGGCCCTCGGGCTGGGCGCGGCCTTCGCCGTCGCCACCCACGGGCTCGCTCGCGGCCCCCGACACCTGGTGGCGGCGGTGCTCGCCGGCGCCGCGGTGGTGATGGCGGTGACGTACTCGGTCTCGACCCGTGACGACTCGCTGGAGGACCAGCGCGAGGCCACCGACGCCGTGCTCGCGACGCTGCCCCCGGGCGCCACCATCACCTCGATCGAGGCGCCGCAGCCGCTGGTGCTGACCGGTCGCACCAACCCCACGCGTTACCAGATGTTCCGCAGCGGGCTGCAGGACTACATGGACGACACGTGGCCGGGTGGCCTCGACGGGTTCAAGCGCGACCTGGTCGCCGACCAGCCCGACCTCGTCGCGGTGGGGGAGACGGTCTCGCAACGCTGGCGGGCCTCGATCCAGCCCGACTACGTGTACGTCGGCAGCGCCCCGCTGTGGCAGTGGTACGCCCGCGCCTCGCTGGGGGAGGACACCATCGCCGACCTGCGGGAGGCGGCCGGCTACGCCCCTGACGACCGGCACGCCGAGCCGCTGGTGCCGTGACGCAGCGCCGCGCCACGCTGCTGCTCGCCGCCGGCTCGGTGGTGAGCGGGGTCCTGGCCTACGTGCTGTTCGCGCTCGTCACGCGCGGTCTCGGCGCGGTCGCCGCGGCACCGGTGTCGGTGCTCTGGACCGTGTGGGCGCTCGCCGGCGCGGCGTTCACCTTCCCGTTGCAGCACTGGATCGCCCGCTGCCTGACGGCCGGACGCGAGGGCGACGTGCGCGGCTCGGCGGGCAGGGTCGGGATCGTGGTCGCGGCCGCAGCCGTGGCCACCGGCGCCCTCGCCTGGGCCTTCCGCGACCGTCTGTTCCACCGCGACGATGCGTGGTTCCCCGTGCTGGTGGTGCTGGTGGTCCTGGGCTCGGCCGCCGTCGGCGTGCTCCGGGGTGCACTGGCGGGCCGTGGCCGGATGGGTGCGGTGGCGTGGAGCCTGGTCGCGGAGAACGCCGTGAGGTGCGTCCTCGTGGCCGTGCTGCTGCTGGCGCAGGTGCACGACCCCGTCGCGCACGGCCTGTGCCTCGTCGCCGGCTCGCTCGTCGCGCTGTGGCCTCCTGCGTGGCGGTTCGGCGGACCCAGGACGGACCGGCCGGGCTCCCTGGTGTTCCTGGGCGGTGCCGCGACGGGCCAGCTGCTGGCTCAGGTCGTGCTGACCGGGGGAGCGGTCGTGCTGGCGCTGCTCGGTGGCTCGCCCGCGGAGATCACGGCGATGTTCGCGACGCTCGCGCTGTTCCGCGCCCCCTACATGGTGGTGCTGGGGACCCTGCCGCAGGTCACGCACCACGTCACCGGTCTCGTCGTCGCCGGCGACCACCCCGCGCTCCGCTCGCTCGCGCGCCGGCTGGTGGTGCTCGGTGCCGTGACCGTGGCGCTCGGCGCGGTGATCGGGCTCGCGCTGGGACCCCTGCTCGTGCGGGCGGTCTTCGGTGGCACGGTCGACGTCGCCGCCGGCGTCGCCGCACTGGTCGCCACGGGGTGCGCGCTCGCCCTCGTCAACGTGGTGGTCATGGTGGGTGCCCTCGCGCTCGACCGCCCGGGCCGGGTCGCCGGCGCGTGGGGGCTCGCCGTCCTGGTGGGCGCGGCGGCGCTGGTCGCGACGACGGCGTACGTGCCCGTCGAGCGGGTCGCGATCGCGTTCCTCGCCACCGAGGTCGCCGCCACGGCGTTCCTCGCCGTCGCTGCCGCGTCGGTGCTCAGGGCCGGTCGGACGCCGGCCTGACGGCTGCGACGAAGACCGACGAGCCGAACGGCAGGTCGCGTCGGCGCAGGACACGTGCCTCGGCCCGGCACACGCCCACCAGTGCCCGGTCGACGCGCGGCGAGACCTCCGGAAGGCGTGAGTCGTTGCCGGCCGCCGGACGGACCCGGCGCCTGAGCCGCTCGGCCGCGAAGAGCGGGAATACCCCGCCGAAGGCGTACGTCGCCCGCACCACCTGCATCCCGGCCCCCTCGACCAGCGCGAGGATCCCGGCGCGCGTGTAGCGCCGGTGGTGGCCCGCCCGGACGTCGTGGTCCGACCACGCCCACTGGTAGGCCGGGACCGAGAGCAGCATCCGCCCGCCCGGCACCAGCACCCGCCGGAGCTCGGCGACGGCGCGCTCGTCGTCGGCGCAGTGCTCGACGACGTCGAACGCCGAGACGACGTCGAAGGTCGCGTCACCGAACGGCAGCTCGGTCGCCGAGCCCACGACCCCCTCGCCGGGTCGCAGGCCGTCGGGGAAGAGGTCGAGGCTCACGTGCTGGCGCGCTCCGCGCATCCACCCGACGCTGGGGGCGTCCGCACTGCCGACGTCGAGCGTGCGCCCCGGGGCGGCGAGGTGCGGCGCCATCACGGCGGCGAGCAGGTCGGTGCGGGCCCGGTGCCACCAGTAGTCCTCGCGGGTCAGCGACGACGAGCCCGGCTGGGCGACGCTCACCGCTCCGGGAGGGTGACGGTGCTGGCCTCGAGGAAGGAGGCCACCACCCGGTCGAGGTCGGGGTCCGACAGGTTGTTGTGGAAGGGCAGGCGCAGCAGCCGCTCGCTGACGTCCTGCGAGACCGGACACTCTGTCTGGCGCACGGCGAACGCGCGCCCGGCGTCGGAGGTGTGGAGCGGCTGGTAGTGGAAGGTGGCCTGCACCCCCGCCTTGCGCATCAGCTCCAGCACGTCGTTGCGGCGGTCGCGGTGCGACAGCAGGACGTAGAACATGTGGTGCGCCGCGCCCCGGTCCTCCGGCACCCGCATCACCTTGAAGCCCAGCTCGTCGGCGTACGGCGCCAGCGCGGCGGCGTAGCGCTCGCTGACGCGCTGCCGCTTGACCTGCACGACCTCGCGCTGCTCGAGCTGGCCGAGGAGGTAGGCGGCCAGCACGTCGGAGAGGCCGAACGAGGAGCCGGTGTCCTTCCACGTGTACTTGTCGACCTGGCCGAGCATGAAGGCGTGGCGGTTGGTGCCCTTGTCGTAGAGCACGCGGGCGCGGTCGACGTCCTCCGGGTCGTTGAGGAGGAGGGCGCCGCCCTCGCCGCAGACGAAGTTCTTCGTCTCGTGGAAGCTCAGGGTGGCGTAGCGGCCCAGGCTGCCCAGCGGCTCGCCGCGCCAGGTGCCGAACAGGCCGTGCGCGTTGTCCTCGACGAGGCGGACCTCCGGCCACTCGGCCAGGACGTCGCGGATCCCCTGGACGTCGCAGGCGACGCCTGCGTAGTGCACGATCACGACGGCGCGCACGTGCTCGTCGAGCAGCGTGGCCAGGTGGGCGGGGTCGAGGCCGAGCGTGTCGGGCTCGATGTCGCAGAAGAGCAGGCCGGCGCCCTGTCGGGCGAAGGCGAGCCCGGTGCTGGTGAAGGTGAACGACGGGACGATGACCGTGTCACCCTCCTGGAGGTCCATCAGCATGGCCGACAGCTCGAGGGCGGCCGTGCACGAGGTCGTCATCAGCACCTCGGCCGAGCCGGTGTCGGCCGCGAGGACCTCCGCCGCGCGTCGGGCGAACTCGCCGCCCGAGGACAGGTGCCCGCTCCGGACGGCCTGCTGGACGTGGTCGAGCTCGCGGCCCTCCACCGAGGGGACGTTGAACGCGATGTCCGGCAGCTCGCCGACCAGGTCGTGCCCGAGCTCCTGTGCGTGTGCCACGACGGGCACCTCCCTCTGTCCTTCTCGTGTGTCGGGGCCGTCTCGTGTCTCCGAGTCGATCCTGTCGTTGCGGGTCACCACGGCAGCGGCCGTCCAAGCTGGGCGGCCAGGAGGGCGTTGCTGTCCTCGAAGTACCCCTCGAGCGTGCCCGTCACACCTGCGTCGAGCACCGGAGCGTCACCGGGGCTCGCGTTGACCTGCCCGGTGTCCGGCGTCGGCGTCCGGCCGGGGTCCAGGCCGAGGTCCGCGACGAGCCCGCGCAGCACCTCGGGGTCGGCCAGCAGCTCCTCGAGGAACAGCACGTGCGTGGTCTCGGGGAACGTCGCGACCCACGGCGCGAGCTGCTCGGCGTAGCGACCCCGGCGCAGGTAGGCGACCGGCGACACCGACGAGCGCCGGGGGTCCCACTTCTGGTCGCCCTGCAGGTCGGCGAGCAGGGCGTCCTCGAGGTCACGGTCCTCGAAGCCGTTGGCGGTGCTGAACCGCCAGTGCGACACCGCGCGACGCACGGGGTCGCGCAGCAGCACGACCACCTCGGCCTCCCCGAGCATAAGCGCGGCCCGGCCCGGCGCCTGCGGGTCCTCGAGGTAGCTGGTGCTCTTGTCGCCGAGCAGCTCCTCGTCGCGCGCGTGGGCGAACCACGTCCGGTGGTAGGACTCGACGCCGCGGGCCGTCAGCTCCGCGTCGCAGAAGACCTTCGGCTCGGGCGGCGACGGCCGGGCCATGGTGAGGTCGGGGTGCGCGTCGAGCGCGCGGCTGAGGTACGTCGTACCGCACCGCTGCGCACCCACGACGAGGAGGTGCCGGTGGTCGCAGCCGCTCACGAGGACACCCGGCGGGCCACGTGGTAGGTGGTGACGGCGCTGACCGCGTTGAGCGTGCGGACGACGTACTCGCCCAGCATCGACAGCAACATGATGACGAAGCCGTTCATCAGCGCGAGCAGGACCGCGATCGTCGTCCAGCCCGGCACGGTGGAGTCCACGAAGAGCGCCCGGACGAGGTAGAAGAGGCCGAGCAGGAAGCTGACGCCCGCGACGGCGAAGCCCACGCCGGCCGCCAGCCGCAGCGGGAAGACGGAGTAGCTGAACAGGATGGTCAGCACGAGCGAGGCGATGCGTCGCAAGCCGTAGTTGCTGGCCCCGACCGGTCGGGGGTCGTGCCGCACCAGCACGTCGGCTGGGTCGCTAGAGAACATCAGTGCCTGGCCGGTGATGTAGGGGTGGGCCGTGCGGGAGTCGCAGATCCGCTCCGCCACGTCGCGACGCAGGATGCGGAAGTTGGACACGGCCAGGCCGGGCGGCTGGTCGAAGACCCGGCGGTTGATCATGCTGATCGCCTTGCTGCCCAGCCGTCGGTAGCCGCGAGCCTGCTTGCGCTCGAAGCGGCCGAACACGACGTCGTGGCCCTCCATCGCCTTCGCGATCAGCAGCAGCACCTGGTCGGGGGGGTTCTGCAGGTCGTCGTCGAGGGTGATCACGTAGTCGCCGGTCGACTCCCGCATGCCCGCCAGGTTGGCGTGGTGCTGGCCGTAGTTGCGCAGCAGGTCGAGCGCGACGACGTGCGGCGACTGCGCGGCGCGGGCGCTGATGACGTCCCAGCTCCCGTCCCGGCTGCCGTCGTTGACGAGCACGACCTGGTGGCGCAGGCCAGCCGACTCGAAGACCTCGAGGACCGCGTCGATGGTGCGTCCGACGACGTCCTGGCTGTTGTAGACCGGGATGACCACGGAGTAGGAGTAGTCGGGGGCTCGCAACGGGTGGGTGGCCACGCTTCGAGCATAGGGTCACCGGACATCGACTGCCCCACCCCTCCGCGCTGGCGCCGGGGAGGGCCTCAGCGGAAGTCGCGGGACGAGGCGCGGGCCTGGAGCACGGCCCCGGCGCCGGGGACGACGACGTCGATGCCCTCGACGCGGTCGGCGACGAGGTTGGTGACGCCCTCGTTGCGCTCGAGCCGCCCGCGCACGACGACAGCGACCTTGTTGCGGGCGGCCTGTCGGTGGGCCTTCATCACCCCGATCGAGCACACGACGTTGAGCATCCCGGTCTCGTCCTCGAGGTTCAGGAAGGTCACGCCCATCGCCGTGCCGGGCCGCTGGCGGTGGGTCACGAGGCCGCCGACATGGACGCGCCGGCCCGACTCGGCGTCGGCCAGCTCGGCCACCGAGCGCACGCCGGCGCGGCGCAGCTCCTCGCGCAGGTGCTCCACCGGGTGCCGCTCGGGCGAGACGCCGGTGGCCCACAGGTCGGCCAGGGTGATCTCGGGCTCGCTCATCCCCGGCAGCGTCGGCGCCGCAGGGGCGGGGGTGGTGCCGGGCAGGTGGTCGGGGCCCTCGGCGAACCCGGCCGTCCACAGCGCGGAGCGCCGGTCCAGCCCCCAGCCGTCGAAGGCGCCGGCGGTGGCCAGGGCCTCGAGCTGCGCGGACGTCAGGCCGGCGCGGCGGGAGAGGTCGGCGATGCCGGTGAACGCGCCCTCCTCGCGGGCGGCCACGATGCGCCGCGCCACGTCGAGCCCGATGCCCCGCACCGAGTCGAGCCCCAGGCGTACGGCGAGCGCGCCGTCGCGGCGGTGGGTGGGCACCGGGTCGGGGGTCCCGGGCACCCACTCGACGCGGGTGAACCGCGGCCGGCAGCACTCGTCGAGACCGGTCGCGACCACCGCGTCGGAGCCCCGTCCGGGCAGCAGGGGCTCCAGCTCGGCCTGCGCCGCGGAGAGGGTCACGTCGGGACGGCGTACGTCGACGTCGTGGCGGCGGGCGTCGTGGACCAGTGACTGCGGGGAGTAGAAGCCCATCGGCTGGTTGCGCAGCAGCCCGGCGAGGAACGCTGCGGGGTAGTGCAGCTTGAACCACGACGAGGCGTAGACCAGCAGCGCGAACGACAGGGCGTGCGACTCGGCGAAGCCGAAGTTGGCGAAGGACAGGATCTTCACGTAGATCGAGTCGGCCAGGTCGCCGGTGATGCCGCGCCGCTGCATGCCGGCGTAGAGCTTCTGCTTGACCGACTCGATGCGCTCGACGCCCCGCTTGGAGCCCATCGCGCGGCGCAGCAGGTCGGCGTCGTCACGGCTGCAGTCGCCGAGGGTGACGGCCATCGCCATCAGCTGCTCCTGGAACAGCGGGACGCCCTTGGTGCGCTCGAGGACCGGCACCAGCTCCGGGTGGTCGTAGGTGACGGGCTCCTGCCCGGTGGCGCGGCGGACGTAGGGGTGGACCGCGCCACCCTGGATGGGACCGGGGCGGATCAGCGCGATCTCGATGGCGAGGTCGTAGAACTCACGCGGGCGCAGCCGCGGGAGGGTGCCGATCTGGGCGCGGCTCTCCACCTGGAAGACGCCGATCGAGTCGGCCCGGCACAGCATGTCGTAGACCGCCGGCTCCTCCTTGGGCATCGTCGCGAGGTCCCACTCCTCGCCGAGGTGGTCGGCGACCAGCCGCATCATGTGGTCGAGGGCCCCGAGCATGCCTAGCCCGAGCAGGTCGAACTTCACCAGCCCCATCGACTCGCACGCGTCCTTGTCCCACTGCAGCACGGTGCGCCGGTCCATCCGCGCCCGCTCGATGGGACAGACCTCCCCGATGGGCCGCTCGGTCAGGACCATCCCGCCGGAGTGGATGCCGAGGTGGCGCGGCGCACCCATCAGCTCCTCGGCCAGTGCGACCACCGGGGCCGGCACGTCATGGGCTGCCGGGTCGCCCATGTCGCCCGCCACGACGGACTTCCAGCCGTCGATCTGCTTGGACCAGGCGTCCTGCTGGCCGGGGGAGAAGCCGAGTGCCTTGGCGGCGTCGCGCACCGCCATCCGCGGCCGGTAGGCGATGACGTTGGCCACCTGGGCGGCGTTGCGCCGGCCGTAGGTGTCGTAGACCCACTGGATGACCTCCTCGCGCCGGTCGGAGTCGAAGTCGACGTCGATGTCGGGCTCCTCGTCGCGGTGCGCGGAGATGAACCGCTCGAAGGGCAGCTTGTAGAACACCGCGTCGACGGCGGTGATGCCGAGGGCGTAGCAGACCGCCGAGCTGGCCGCGGATCCTCGTCCCTGGCAGAGGATCTTCCGCTCGCGGGCGAAGGCGACGATGTCGTGGACGATGACGAAGTAGCCGGCGAAGTCCTTCTCGGCGATGATCCGCAGCTCGTGCTCGAGCCGCTCGCGCGCATCTGCCTCGTGGGGGACGCCGGCGTAGCGCTCGGCGAAGCCGCGCTCCGCCAGCACCCGCAGCCACGAGTCGGCGGTGTGCCCCTCGGGGATCTGGCGCTTGGGCAGCGCGGGCGACGCCTTGCGCAGGTCGAAGGCCAGCTCGTCGGCCAGGGTCACGCTGCGCGCGACCGCGTGGGGGTACGTCGGCAGCGCAGCGGCCGTCTCCGCACCGGTGCGCAGGTGGGCCGAGCCCGACAGGTCGAGCCAGCCGTCGAGGTCGGCGAGGCTGCGACGGGCCCGCACGGCAGCCATCGCGGAGGCCAGCCGGTGTCGCTCGGGGGTGGCGTGGTGCACGTTGCCGGCCGCGACGACGTCGAGCCCGTGGACGGCCGCCAGACCCGCGAGCGAGGCGTTGGTGCGGCCGGCACCGGGGCGCGGGGACAGCTCGACGAGCACGTCCTCGAGGCCGAAGAGCGACGTCAGTCGGTCGAGGGCCTCGGCAGCCGCCGCCTCGCCGCCCGTCGTCAGCGCCTGGCGCACCGTGCCCTTGCGGCACCCGGTGAGCACCACCCAGTGGCCCCGCCCCCGCTCGGCCAGCTCGTCGAGGTCGTAGACCGGACGGCCCTTCTGGTCCCCGCGCAGGTGGGCGTCGGTCATCGCCGCAGCCAGCCGGTGGTAGCCCTCGACACCCCGCGCCAGCACCAGCAGGTGGCTGCCCTCGGGGTCCGGGACGCCGTTCTGCGGGCCGGTGAGCCCGAGCGACAGCTCGGCGCCGAAGACGGTGGGCAGGTCGTAGGCCGCCGCCGCCTCGGCCAGCATCGGGGCGCCGTAGAAGCCGTCGTGATCGGTGATCGCGAGCGCGTGCAGGCCGAGCCGCACCGCCTCCTCGACCAGCTCGGCCGGCGAGGACGCGCCGTCGAGGAAGCTGAAGTGGCTGTGGCAGTGCAGCTCGGCGTAGGGCGTGACCGCAGCGGGCCGCTCGATCGACCGCGCCGCGGTGGAGGCGCGCTTGCGCCGCGACACCGGGGCGTCGTCAGCTCCCGGCAGCCCGCTGAGCCGACGCTCGAGCTCCTTCCAGTGCATCTGGGGGTTGTTCCAGCCCATCAGTCCCTCCGCTGATCAGTCATAGCCCGCCTCCAGCGCCCACCCTTCCGGGGCACGCACCAGCAGCCAGGCCCGTCCGTCGGCCCCGACGACCTGGAAGCGAGCGGTGGGTCCGGCCCCGCCCGACCACCAGCCCTCGTCGGCGGGCCAGGGACCGGCCCACGCCGTCACCGGCTGCCACGGCAGCTCCACCCCTTCTCGGCCCGGCTCGTCGCGGCCCGTCACCCGGAAGCGCCGCGGCTCGCCGCTGACGACGCCGCGGTCGGTGACACAGACCTCGCGGCCGGCGTCGTCGACGACCTCGGCCGCCGGGGGAGCCGCGAAGACGCGGACGGGCGCGGGGCCGGGCACCCGTCCGGGCCACGGCCGGTCCACCGGCCTCAGGTCGACCGCCCGCTCACCCCACGGCACCAGGGCCTGGCGGGCGGCCGGGCTGCGGCCGCCCTGCAGCACCGGACGGCGTACGGCGTCGAAGCCGACCATGCCCTGCACCCGGGCCACGCCGCGTTGGACGAGGTCGTCGGACGCGGATCCCCACAGCGCCTCGCCGTGGGCGGCGGCGGGCTCGACCAGCTCGGGCACGAAGCGGACCCGGTCGATGGGCGCGCGCACGTCACCCACCTGCTTGCGCGCGCGCAGCGACCCGCCGGCACCGCTCGTGGACCCGGCCGACTGCAGCTGCCAGTGCACGCGGTCGACGAGGTCGCGGGCGGAGAAGTGGCGGGGGTGCAGCCACACGCGTGAGGAGCACACGGTGCCGTCGGTCTCCGCCTCGACGCGCACGCCGGTGGCGACCAGCTGGTGGTGCGCGAGCTGGGAGACGAACCGCTCGGCCGTGGTGCGGACGCTGAAGGTGATCGCCTCGACGGAGTCGAGCGGCGGCTCGAAGGGCACCTCCGCGTCGAGCTCGGGCGGCGGGGTGCGTGCCGCGAACAACGTGGGGTCCTCACCCCGGGCCCGCCGTCGGACGGTGGCACCGTAGGCGCCGAGCCGGTGCTCGACCGCGTCGCCGGGCAGGTCGGCAAGGTCGCCCAGCGTGCGCAGGCCGAGCCGCTCGAGCAGCCCGACGAGCTCGCGACCGCGCGCGCCGTCGTCCTGCAGCACGTGCACGGGCAGTCCGCGCAGGAACGACGGGGAGCCACCGTCCGGGACGACCGTCCACGACTGCACGTCCGCGGTCCGGGCGGCCTGCTCGGCGGTGAAGAGGTCGTCAGCGATGCCGACCCGGACGTCCCACACGCCCGTCTCGACCAGTGCCTGGCAGGCGGTCGCAGCCGCGGCGGTCTCGCTGCCGTACCAGCTGCCGGGGGCGCGCACGGCCAGCAGGCCGGGACGCAGGGCGGCCACCCCGGGGCGCAGGTCCTCGACCACCGCGAGGACCGGCTCGAAGGCCCGGGCGTCGCGGTCGGGGTTGGCGGGGAGCAGCAGCAGGTCGGGGCACCTGGCCTGCGCGTCGCGACGGCGCTGCCCGCGACGTACGCCCTCGGCGCGGGCCGGGCCGTTGCAGACCTCCACGACGTTGGCCGACAGCACGGCGGCGGGGGAGCGGAGCGACCGGTCCGCCTCCTCGAGCGCGGCGACCACCGACCAGTCGGGGCACCACACGACCATGACCCTCACCAGAACACCGTCACCCGGCTCGGCCGTCGACCGGCCGGACCTCATGGACCCGGCGGACCGGGTGCGCCTCGAGACGACGTACGCCCGGCCACGCCAGGTCGGCACGCTCGGGCGGCCGCGCGCCCCGGTGCACGGCGACGCGGGCGTGGCGCTCCTGCAGCTCGCCGGCGCCCGAGCCCGGGCCGGTCCAGCTCGACTCCTCGACGCCGATCCGGGCGGTGGCACGCGGCCAGTGACCGTGGACGACGAGCACCGCGGAACGGGTGCGCAGCCGCGAGTCGAGGATCCCCGCCGTGCGCTCGTCGACGGAGGCGGGCGGTCGCAGCACCACCACCCGCAGCACGTCGACCAGCGCGGCCGTCACCTCCAGCCAGTGCTCGCCGGGCTCGGGCACCAGCACCGTGCGGGACAGCTCGATGCCGAGCTCGGCCGCTGCCTCGGCCCCGAAGTCGGCACACCCCGCGAAGCCGACCCACTCCCCGGCCTGCGAGGCCCCTGCCGCGAGCGCCAGCGCGAGCGACGCCGAGTCGACGGCGTAGGTCGAGCCCGCGTGGAGGGGGACCAGGTCGGCGAGCCCGGGCAGCGTGGCGACCGGCTCACCGGCCGGCCGGCGCTCCATCGCCGCGACCCGCTCGCGCAGCTGCTCGACCACGGACCGACCCGGGTCGAGCGCGGCGATCGAGCGGGCGGACGACATGGCTCCATGATCGAACACGTGTTCGAACGAGTCAAGCGAAACGTCCGCCCACGATCCTCCGGGTGGGCCATCAGACCACGGGCCGGCCTCCGGCTGTCGCGCGGCCACTGCACGTCGTACGCCGCGGAGTCCTGGCTGCCGCACGTGCGGCGGATCTGGCCCCCGGATCGCCGGAACGAGGGCCACATCCGCCGCACGTGCGCACACGTGTCCGAGGTGTCGCCCAGGATCTGCGCGTCAGCGGGCAACTTCTCGGACACGTGTCGGCGGACGGCAGCGGGACGCGAGCGCCCACGTCCGGGCATTGGCGCGAGACGCGGTCCGGCGCGGGGCCCGGAACGGGCCGCCTCTGCTTATGCTGACCGCACGCGTTCGACGGAAGGGTGGGGTCGTGTCGAAGATCTCGAGGCTCGTGGGGGGGCTCTGCCTGGTGCTGGTGGCCACGCTGGTGCTGGTCGCGCCCGGACAGGCGGTGTCCGACGCCGGCGTGCCCACAGCGGTGAAGCCGAAGCCGAAGCCGAGCAAGTGGAAGGCCCCGAGCGGCCCCTTCTTCAACGACCCCCACCTCGCGAAGGGTCACTTCGAGATCGAGCGTCGGGTGATCAAGACGATCCGGCACACCCCCAAGGGGTCGACCATCCGGATCGCCATCTACTCCCTCGACCGTGTCGGCGTGTCCCGGGCCCTCGTCGCGGCCTACCGGCGCGGCGTGCGGGTGCAGATGCTCCTCAACGACCACTGGGAGAACGGCGCGGTGAAGATGCTGCGCGACGAGTTCGGCAAGAACCCGCGGCGGGACAGCTTCGTCTACAAGTGCAAGCAGAGCTGTCGGGGAGCGGCCAATGAGTTCAACAACCTGCACTCGAAGTTCTACCTCTTCAGCCAGGCCGGGAAGTCCGAGGACGTCATCGCGGTCGGCTCGGCCAACATGACGCGCAACGCCGCGATCCACCAGTGGAACGACCTCTACTTCACCGACGGCGACCACGAGCTGTTCAGGCAGTTCGTCGGGCTCTTCAACGACATGCGCAAGGACTACGACACCCGCCAGGAGCCGATCGCGTTCTGCGGGACCCCGGCCAACGGCGTGGCGTGCGACGACTCGCTCGACAAGCACACCGCCGTCGCGTTCCCGCGGGTCTCGAGGCCGAAGGACGACCTGGTGGTGCACCTGCTCGACCGGGTCCGGTGCCTGACCCCGGACCCGGTGACGGGGAAGGTGAAGCGCACCCGCCTGGCCCTGTCGATGCACACGATGCGCGGCAACCGCGGCAACTACCTCGCCGAGGCGATCCGGCAGAAGTGGGTGCAGGGCTGCGACGTGCGGGTTACCTACGGCCTCATCGGCTACCACACCAAGGGCGCCATCGCCGCCCCCACGAAGCGCGGCCGGATCCCACTGCGCTCGACGGGCATGGACTACGACCTCGACGACAACTTCGACCTCAACAACGACGGCATCGACGACCTGATCCTCGACTACTACAGCCACCAGAAGTACCTCGTGATCGAAGGCACCTTCAACGGCGTGCCCGACACCTCGATGGTGCTGACCGGATCGGTGAACTGGTCGAGCCTCAGCACCGCCAACGACGAGGTCTGGTTCACCGTGCGGGGCGCGGTCGTGGCGAAGAAGTACCTGAAGAACTTCGACTACCAGTGGAACAACGCGCGCAACACCCGCAACGCCTACACGACGACGTACGCCAACTTCCGGGTGCGTCGCACCGTGCGTCAGCCGGACGGCACGGTGCGCACGGTCTGGCGGACCGTACGACGTCCCGTGACGACGGTCGAGCCGGACCGCTACCTGCCCGGCCCCTACTGGGAAGCGGACTGACGGAGAGCCGACTGGCGATTGGCCTCAGGCGGCCGGGAGCGGACCCGAACGGGCCCGGCCGACCACGCGCCTGAGGATGCGGCCCACCTGCGCCTGGGTCAGTCCGACGAGGTCGGCGACCTCCTGCTGGGTGCGCTCGTCTACCAGTCGCCACTCCAGGACGCGGCGCTCGCGCTCGGGGAGCCCGCTGGCACGGGCGCCGAGCACGAGCCGGGCCTCCACGGACTCGGGTCCGCGGTCGACCCAACCCACCAGGTCCGCGATCGTCCGGGTGCGGTCCGGCGCTTCGGACAGCTCTGCGATGCTCGTGGTCATGGGATCCCCTCCCGGCGGTGGGTCGTGCGGCCCGGCTCGTGCGCCGGCCGTGGCACGACTCTGGCGCGTCACCGCGCTGGCCGACAGCCGAAAAGCGAAAAGCATGGACAAACCTTGGACAAGCGACGGAACTCCGGGGCTCGCAGCCCCGCCCCGCAGGTGGGCGGGGCCGGGCCCTCGGTGGTCCCTCAGGCGATCGACGAGGGATGCTTCGCCAGCGGGGTGACCTGGATGTCCATGTAGGGGAACAGCGGCAGGCCGGAGAGGAGGTCGTGCAGCGCGTCGTTCCCCTCGACGTCGAAGATCGAGACGTTGGCGTACTCGCCGACCACCCGCCACAGGTGCGGCCAGCGGCCGGAGCGCTGCACCTCCTGCGCGTACGCCTTCTCGCGGGCGACCAGGTCGGCCTTGACGTCGGCGTCCATGTCGAGCGGGATGCGGACGTCCATCCGCACGTGGTAGAGCATCGGCGCTCAGCCCTTGACGGGGTCGAGGACGAAGTCGTACGTCACCGTGGCTGAGCCGTCGGTCTGCTGCTGCGGGTCGAGGATCAGCTCCGGCTTCACGGCAGAGGCGATGTCGTCGTCGTTGTGCTCGTCGCCGGGGAAGTAGAGCTGGGCGGTGAGCAGCTCGTGGCCGGGGGCCGACACCTTGACGTGCAGGTGGGCCGGGCGCCACGCGTGCCAGCCGGCGGCGGCGATCAGCTTGCCGCAGGAACCGTCGGTGGGGATCTGGTACGGCGCGGGCTGGATGGTCGTGATCTCGAAGCGGCCCTCGGCGTCGGTCGTGAAGGAGCCGCGCAGGTTCCACTCGGGGATGCCCGGGGCGAACTGCGAGTAGAAGCCGTCGTCGTCCGCGTGCCACAGCTCGACCTTGGCGCCACCCAGCGTCGAGCCGTCGCACGAGGTGACCTGGCCGCTCCACACGAGCGGGGTGCCGCCCTCGTCCTTGCGCATCGGGATCGTGCCCCTCGGGCCCCGCTCGGGTGCGTCCGGGACGTAGTAGGGGCCCTCGATCGAGCCCTTGTTGCCCTCGCGGTGCTCGGTGGCGACGTCCTCGACCACGTGCTCGAGCCACACGTCGAGGAAGAGCGGCCACTCGCCGTCCTCGCCGACGTTGATCAGCCACGCCTTCAGGGCGTTGAACTCGTCGTAGGTGACCTTGTGCTTGCGCACGGTGGCGTAGATCGCCTCGAGGACCTCACGGGCGAGGGTGTCGACGCGCTCGGCGGGGACGTCCTTCACTGCGTCGAAGGGCGACTTGTCGGCGTGGAACCGTTCGGTGGCGCTGGCGCCCGAGGCGGCGGCGGAGGCCTTCTCGGTCTCGTTCAGGGTGGTGCTCATAGCGGTGCTCCTTGCTCGGGTAGGGGTGGCGAGGCAGTGCTTCTGGGAGTTCTCGTGGGCGTGCGTCAGTCCTGGCGGTAGCGCGCGAGCTTGTCGGGGTCGATGGCGGCGCCGAGCCCGGGCCCTGACCGGGCGACGAGCTGGCCGCCGCGGATGTCGAGCGGCTCGGCGAGGAGATCGTCGGTCATGTCGAGGAAGTTGGAGAGCTCGCCCGTGCGGCGCGAGGTGAGCTCGAACGCCGAGCCGAAAGCCACCGAGCACAGGGAGCCGAGCTGGCCGTCGATCTGGTTGCCCATGACGACCTCGACGCCCAGTCCCTCGGCGAGGTGGTGGACGCGCCGGCTGGCGGTGAAGCCGGTTCGGGCAGTCTTGATGCTGACCGCGGTGGCCGAGCCGCCGAGGACCTCGCGGGTCACGTCGGCCGGCGTCACGACCGACTCGTCGGCGATGAACGGGACCTCGAGCTGCTGGACGAGCCAGCGGCGGCCCACGACGTCGTCGGCGGGGCACAGCTCCTCGGCGAAGGTCAGGTCGAGGTCGGACATCTCCTTCATGGCTCGCGCGGACTCCGAGGCCGACCAGCCGCGGTTGCCGTCGACGTACAGCTCGACCTCGTCGCCAAGGCCGACGCGCAGGGCGCGCACGACCTCCGTGTCGAGCCGGACCGGGTGGCGCCCGACCTTCACCTTGAAGGTGGTGATGCCGTAGGTGTCGCGCATCCGCTCGGCCTCGGCGACCATCGCGGCCGGCTCGTCGAAGCCGAGCATGTGGGAGACCCGCATGCGGTCGGTGTAACCGCCGAGCAGCTCTGTGACGCTGTAGCCGAGCGACTGCCCGAGCGCGTCCCAGACGGCCATGTCGAGCGCCGACTTGGCCGTCGGGTTGCCGACGGTGCGCGAGAGGCGGGCGTGCATCTGTTCGCTCTCCACCAGGTCGAGGCCGACGACCTGGCCGGCGAAGATGGAGCCGATGACGGCGACGATGCCGGCCTGGGTCTCGCCGTAGGTGAAGGGGCGCGGCGGCGCCTCGGCGACCCCGACGACGCCGTCGTCGGTGGTGACGCGCACCAGCACGTGCTCGGCGACGTGCACCTCGCCGCTCGCGAACTTCAGGGGCTTGCGATAGGGGATGGCGAACGGGATCGCCTCGACCTGCGTGATCTTCATCGGGGGACCTCGTCGGCGTCGGGGAGCGTGGTGGGGGATGCGGTCGCGGGGGAGTCGGCGGACAGCACGTCGAGGACGGCGAGCACGGCCGGGTTGGTCTCGTCGGCCCGCCACACGAGGGCGAGGTCGACGGTGGGGGCGTCGGTGACGTCGCGGAAGACGACCCCGGCCAGCGGCGCGGCACGCACCGCCGCGGGTACGAGGGCGACGCCGAGGTCGGCTGCGACCAGCGGCAGCATTACCGAGATTCCGGCCGCCTCGTGCTCGCGGATCGGGACGAAGTCGACCTCTCGGGCGCCGCGCAGGATGGCGTCGTTGACCGCGGAGTCCGGGCCGGAGAACAGGACGAAGCGCTCGGTGCGCAGGTCGCGCATCGAGATGCTCGCCTGCTCGGCCAGCGGGTGGTCCTCCGCGACTGCGAGGACGAGCGGCTCGGTCGACAGGGTCCGCGAGGCGAGGCCGTCGCCGGGCATCGGTGGCCGGAGCACGCCGAGGTCGAGGGTGCCGTCGTGCAGGCCGTCGACCTGAGCGGGGGTGAGCAGGTCCGCGTGGATCTCGAGGCCCATGCCGGGCAGCTCCCGCTTCACGGTGCGCGCCATACGGGGGAGCTCGGTGTGGGCGGCACTGCCGGTGAAGGCGATGCGGACGAGGCCCTGCCGGCCGTCGGCGATGCGTCGTACGCCGCGGGTGGCGGCCTCGACGGACTCCAGGATGCGGGCCACCTCCAGCTGGAAGAACTCCCCGGCCGGGGTGAGCCGCACCTGACGGGTGGTCCGGGCGAACAGCGGCGTGCCGAGCTCGGACTCGAGCTGGCGGATCGACTGTGACAGCGCGGGCTGCGCCATGTGGAGCCGTTCGGCCGCGCGGCCGAAGTGGCGCGTCTCGGCCACGGCGGTGAAGTAGCGCAGGTGTCGCAGCTCCACGGGTCCTCCCTTCGTGTGGTGGTGATCACGTACGTCGACGGTAAGGCGCGCCATTGATCAAGCACAAGGTCGCATCTCCCGCGCATTGATCGACAGAAGCGATGAATCAGCGGTAGCACATTGATACGTCTCACCGCGGAAATCATCGGCAACTGATCTTTCTCTTCGACCGAATCGTCGTGCCACCCTGCTGCTCGGCGTGACACACGTCACCGCTCGAGAGGAGGTCACAGATGTTCGACAGACGCTTCGCCGACAAGGTCGTGGTGGTCACCGGGGCCGCGCAAGGCATTGGGGCCGCGGTGGCACTCCGCGCAGCCCGGGAGGGCGCACGCGTGGTGCTGGGCGATCGGTCCCCGTTGGTCAAGGAGGCGGCGGACGAGATCGCGGAGGCAGGCGGTCGTGCCCTCGCGCATGAGTGCGACCTCGAGTCGTACGACGGCGCCGAGTCACTGGTGTCGACCGCGATGGGTGAGCACGGGCGCATCGACGTGTGGATCAACAACGTGGGCGGCACCATATGGACCCGGCCGTTCGAGCACTACGACGTGACGGCGATCGAGCAGGAGATCAACCGGTCCCTGTTCCCGACGTTGTGGTGCTGCCGAGCCGTCCTTCCCGTCATGGTGGGCCAGGGCCGCGGCACCATCGTGAACGTCTCGTCCATCGCGACGCGGAGCATCAACCGCGTGCCGTACGCCGCTGCCAAGGGGGGCGTCAACGCGCTGACCGCGTCGCTGGCCTTCGAGGCTGCCGCCAAGGGCGTGCGCGTCGTGGCCACCGCCCCAGGCGGGACGGAGGCACCTCCCAGGCGCGTGCCTCGCAACACCGCGATCCTCGATGAGCGCGACAGGCGGTGGTACGAGGAGATCGTCGACCAGACGGTCTCGTCGACCCACCTGTCCCGCTACGGGACGCTCGACGAGCAGGTCGCGCCGATCCTCTTCCTCGCCTCGGACGAGGCGTCCTACATCACCGGCAGCGTCCTGCCGGTGGGTGGTGGCGACCAGGGTTGAGCAACCCGGGCGACGCCCCACGACTTCCCCCCAGCCGGGCCGCACGATCGTGCGGCCCCTACACGAAGGACTCCTGTCATGGACTCACTCCTGCGCGCCGTCGGTCGCATCCCGGGCGCCCTCATGATCGTCCCCCTGTTCCTCGGGGCCGTCGTCAACACCGTGTTGCCCGACGTCCTGGCGATCGGAAGCTTCACCACGGCGCTGTTCAAGGACGGCGCGCCCGTGCTCATCGGGCTGTTCTTCCTCTCGGTGGGCGCACAGATCCAGCTGCGTGCCGCCCTGCCGGCCGTGGAGAAGGGCCTCGTCCTGCTGCTCGCCAAGTACGGCGTAGCGGTCCTCGCAGGCCTGGCGGTCGCATTCCTGACACCCGAGGGCAACCTGTGGGGCCTGGTGCCGCTGGCCGTGATCGCCGCGATGTCGAACTCCAACGGGTCGCTCTACGTCGCGTTGACGAGCCAGTTCGGCAACAAGACCGACAAGGGCGCCATCTCGATGCTGTCCATCAACGACGGCCCCTTCCTCACGATGGTGGCGCTCGGTGCCGCGGGGCTCGCGGACTTCCCGCTCATGGCCCTCCTGGCGGCGATCCTGCCGATGATCCTGGGCTTCGTCCTGGGCAACACGAGCACGATGGCCCGCGAGTTCCTGGCGCCGGGCGAGAAGCTCATCATCCCGTTCGCGGCCTTCGCCCTCGGGGCGGGCATCGACTTCACCGTGCTCGCAACATCCGGGTTGGTCGGCGTCCTGCTCGGTCTGGCGACCGTCGTCCTGTCGGGCGGCGCTGCCGTGCTGGCCCTCTACGCCTGGCACGTCGTTCGCCGCCACCCGCGCCCGACGCGCAACCTCGTCGCGGGTGTGAGCGAGGCCAGCACCGCCGGCAACGCCATCGCCACACCCGTCGCGGTGGCCAGCATCGACCCCAGCCTGCTGGCGGTCCAGGAGAGCGCCACGGCGCAGGTCGCGGCGGCGGTGGTCACCACGGCCTTCACCGCGCCCTTCCTCGTCGCCTACGTGTCGGCGTGGCAGCGTCGTCGCGGGGTCACGCCCGAGGCCGAGGAGGACCTGTACGAACCCCGCGAGACCCCGCTCATCCTGGCGGGAGAACCGCCGGCGCAGCTCGATCCGCAGCGAGTCTGACCACACGAACGCCGAGGCCCCCTTCCGCGGGAGGGGGCCTCGACGGTGTCCGGTGCGCTCAGCGGCGGGCCGGCGCCACCAGGCGCGCGACGACACCGGCGTGGTCGGAGGGCCACAGACCCGACGCGGTCATGTCGGCCGGGTCGTCGCCGACGATGCGGGCACGCGCGGCCCTGACGTCCCGGCTGTGGAGGACCAGGTCGATGCGCGACGTGAGCGGGTTGTCCGGGTCGGTGAGGGTCGCACCGAGGCAGCAGGTGAAGCCCGGGTCGCGGCGCTGGTTCCGCGACCAGGCGTCGGCGCCGACGCCCGCGAGGAGCCGCGTGTACGCCGGAGCGTCCGGTGCGTCCGAGTTGTAGTCACCGACGTAGACCATCGGCAGGCGGCCGAGCTCGGTCGTGAGCGCCGCTTGTGCGGCCAGCAGCTCGCCCACCTGGGCGACGCGGACCTGCTCGCCGTCGACGCCCGGTACGCCGAAGGCCTCAAGGTGGGAGTTGACGAAGCGCAGTCTGGCCTTGCCCACCTTCAGGTCGGTCGATCCCCAGCCCCGCGCCACCGGCAGCAGGGTGCCGCCGTAGGGGAAGCTGATGATGGTGTCGTAGGTGCCGGTGCGGGCGTTGGTCGCGGCGACGTCGTCGCGGACGATGATCACGTCCCGGTCGGCGAGGCTGACTGCGCGCGTCGGGAACGTGGCCGTGGGGCTGGCCAGGTAGGGAATGGGCGGGGAAGAGAAGTTGTACGCCGTTGCCCCGGTGACCTCCCGGTAGTCGGCGCCCCGCTCCTGAAGCGCGTCGAGCAGCAGGTCGAGGAAGTCGTAGGCGACGGTCGGGTCGCTCGTCGCGTCGGTCGACGGGTTGTAGGCGTAGGTCGTCCAGGTGGTGACCTCCTGCAGGCCCACGGCGTCCACGTCGGCCGCCACGATCTCGTCGGCGATCGCCCCCATCCGCTCCTCCGGTCGGGTCGCCTGCACAGCGGCCCACGTCTGCGTCGCCGCGCCGACGATGGCGGCACTGTTCCCACTGGCGAGTGCTGTCAGGATCGGGCCGAGGTCAGCGCCGAGGTAGAGGTTGCGCGTCATCACGGTGGCCGTGCGCGCCGGGCCGCCGTGTCCGCCGCCGTGTCCGCCACCGTGTCCGCCGCCCGGCGGACCGGCATGGACGCTCGCGCCGGGCACCAGCGCGGTGCCCAGCGCGAGTGCCGAGGCGAGGAGGCCGAGGAGGACGCGGAGGAGGACGCGGCGGTGGGGGGTCCTGGTCATCCTCGGACCGTCGCACCCCGGGCCGCGGCCGGGCATCCCCCAATTCGGGGCATTGGCTCAGCTGTCCGCGAGGCTGGACCGATGGGTCTGGAGCGCCAGCACTGCTGGCCGGGCCGTCGTGTCAGACCCCGACCGGCACGCGGACCGGGGCTCCGGTCCTGTCGGCCATCTCCTCGACCGTCACACCTGGGGCGAGCTCGACGAGCTCGAAGCCGTCGCCCGCGACGTCGAGGACACCCAGGTCGGTGACGACCCGGTCGACCACGCGACGGCCGGTGAGGGGGAGGTCGCACGCGGCGACCAGCTTGGCGGCGCCGCCCTTGGAGACGTGCTCCATCAGCACGATCACCCGCCGGGCGCCGCTGACGAGGTCCATCGCGCCGCCCATGCCCTTGACCATCGATCCCGGCACCATCCAGTTGGCGAGGTCGCCGGTCATCGAGACCTGCATGCCGCCGAGGACGGCGGTGTCGATGTGGCTGCCGCGGATCATCGCGAAGCTCAGCGAGGAGTCGAAGAAGGACGCGCCCGGCAGCACCGTGACGGTCTGCTTGCCGGCGTTGATCAGGTCGGGGTCGACCTCGTCCTCGTAGGGGTAGGGCCCGACGCCGAGGATGCCGTTCTCGGCGTGCAGGGTGACCGTCGAGTCCGCTGCCAGGTGCGCCGGGATCATCGTTGGCAGGCCGATGCCGAGGTTGACGTACTCGCCCGGCCCCAGCTCGAGCGCCGCGCGCGCGGCCATCTCCTCTCGCGTCCAGCTCATGCCTGCGCCGCCTCTCGGGGTCGGGTGGTCAGCTTCTCGATGTCCTTCTCGTGCGCCTGCGCGGGCGTCAGCTCGACGACGCGCTGCACGAAGACCCCGGGCAGGTGGACGTCGTCGGGCGCGATCTCGCCGATCTCCACGACCTCCTCGGCCTCGACGATCGTCAGCCGCCCGGCCATCGCGGCCGGGATGTTGAAGTTGCGGGCCGAGGCGTGGAAGACGCAGTTGCCGGCGCGGTCCACCTTCGCGGCACGGACGAGTGCGACGTCGGTGACGATCGACTCCTCGAGCACCATGTCGACGCCGTGGAAGGTGCGCACCTCCTTGGGCTCGGACGCGAGCGCGACGGTGCCGTCGGGGTGGTAGCGCCAGGGGAGCCCGCCCTCGGAGACCATCGTGCCCACGCCGGTCGGGGTGAAGAACGCCCCGATGCCGGCGCCGCCCGCGCGCAGCCGCTCGGCGAGCGTGCCCTGCGGGGTGAGCTCGACGGTCAGCTCGCCGGCGAGGTACTGCCGGCCGAACTCCTTGTTCTCCCCGACGTACGAGGCGATGACCCGCGTGATGCGGCGGGCCTCGAGGAGCAGGCCGAGGCCCGCGCCGTCGACGCCGCAGTTGTTGGAGACGACGGTCAGGTCGTCGGCGCCCTGGTCGAGCAGCGCGCCGATCAGCGTCCACGGGATGCCGACCAGGCCGAAGCCGCCGACGGCCAGGCTCGCGCCGGGTGCGACGTCGGCGACGGCCTCCACGGCGCCGGGGACGACCTTGTCGATGCTCATGCCGTGCTGCCCTTCAGGTGCTGGACGATCGCGGGGGTGATGGTCTGCGGCTGCTCCGCGTTGGCCAGGTGGGCCGACGCGGGTACGACGAGCAGGCGTCCGTCCTGCACGCCGTCTGCGATCGTCTCGAGGTGTGGTGGGGGCGTGGCCGGGTCGTCGGCACCGGCGATCGCCAGCGTCGGCGCGGCGATGCGCGGGAGGTCGTCTCGCAGGTCCATCTCGGCGATGACCTCGCAGCACGAGGCGTAGCCCTCGGCGGGCGTGGCGCTCACGACGGCCTCGCACTCCGCGCGGACGTCGGGGTTGTCCTCGAGGAAGTCGGGGGTGTACCACCGGGCGACGACGGCCTCGGCGACGGCCCGGCTGCCGTGCTCGCGCACGGTGGCAGCGCGGTCGCGCCACGCGCTCGACGGCTCGAGGCGGGCGCCGGTGCACAGCACGACGAGGCGGTCCACGCGCTCGGGGTTGCGGGCGGCGAGGCGCATGCCGGTCATGCCGCCGAGCGACAGGCCGACGAAGTGGGCCCTCTCGACGACCAGGCGGTCGAGCAGCGCGACGACGTCGTCGGCGAGGTCGTCGATGTCGTAGGGACCCGGCGGGACGGGGGAGCCGCCGTGGCCGCGGGTGTCGTAGCGCACGACGCGGAAGTCCTTCGCCAGCTCGTCGACCTGGGCGTCCCACATCGAGGTCGTGGAGCCGAGCGAGTTCGACAGCACCACGACGGGGGCGTCCTCGGAGCCGGTGACGACGTGGTGAACCGCCACGGCGCTCACGAAGCCACCCGCTCGAAGACCGCGGCGAGGCCCTGCCCGCCGCCGATGCACATCGTCTCGAGGCCGTAGCGCGACTCCCGGCGCTGCATCTCGTGGGCCATGGTGGCGAGGATGCGCGCACCGGTGGCGCCGACCGGGTGGCCCAGCGAGATGCCGGAGCCGTTGGGGTTGAGGCGCTCGTCGGTCGGGTCGACCTTCCACTCGCGCAGGCACGCCAGCACTTGGGCGGCGAAGGCCTCGTTGAGCTCGATCAGGTCGACCTCGTCGAGCGTGAGCCCGGCCCGCTCCAGAGCGGCTGCGGTCGCGGGGACCGGGCCGATGCCCATCACTTCGGGGCCGACCCCGGCCACGGCCCACGACCGCAGCGCGAGCAGCGGGCGCAGCCCTCGGCGCTCGGCCTCGTCGCGGGTGGTGACCACGCACATCGCGGCGCCGTCGTTCTGGCCGCTGGCGTTGCCAGCGGTGACGGTCGAGGCGGGGTCGATCGTCTCGCGGACCGGCCGCAGCGCGGCGAGCTGCTCGAGGGTGGTCCCGGGACGCGGGTGCTCGTCGCGATCCACGACCACGTCGGGCTTGCCGCGGCGACCCGGGACGACGACGGGCACGAGCTCGTCGGCGAACCGCCCCGCCTCGTGGGCCGCGCCGGCCCGCTGCTGGGAGCGGACCGAGAGCTCGTCCTGCTCCTCGCGCGAGATGTCGTACTCCCTGCGGAGGTTCTCCGCCGTCTCGAGCATGCCGCCCGGGACGGGGTGGTCCTTGCCGCCGGCGGTCTCGCGGGCCCGCACGAGGCGGTCCATCAGCTCGACACTGCCGCTCCGGACCCCGGTGCGCAGGCCGAGGGCGTAGTGCTCGACGGTGGACATCGACTCGGCGCCACCCGCCACGATGAGCGTGCCCGCCCCGCTGGCGACCTGCGCGGCGGCGTACAGCACCGCCTGCAGGCCCGAGCCGCAGCGACGGTCGAGCTGCAGACCCGGTACGCCGGTGCCGAGCCCGGCGTCGAGCGCGGCGATGCGGCCGATGGCCGGGTTCTCGCCGCTCGGGTAGCAGTTGCCCAGGACGACGTCGTCGACGTCCCCCTCCTGCAGGCCTGTCCGGCGGACGAGCTCGGTCAGGGTGGACGAGGCCAGGTCGACGGCGGACAGGGAGGCGAACGCGCCGCCGTAGCGACCCACCGGGGTCCGCACGGGCTCACAGATGACGATGTCGGGCATGGGTCGAACCTAGTAGTGACGTTCGATACAGTGAAGTATCCGTTTCGACGTCAATGAGACGTGTGACGTCCTAAAGAACGTTCGCTGGTCCGGCGCCAGGGCTTGCGGCCGGTCATCCAGCGGCACGATCATGGGAGCCCGGGGGAGGGGGATCGCATGGACGTACAGAGATGGACCGCTCGTACGCTGTCTGCCTGCGTGGTCGGTGCCGTGCTGGCCGTCCCGGGGGCGGCGCACGCGGGGACCGGCGCGTTCGACGACCCGGTCGGGGACTCGACCGGCGTGGACGTACTGCGGGTGCGGGTGGCGCACGAGAACGCCGTGAAGGTCAACGTCCGCTCGGCCGTGCCGCTGGCGGTGGCGCAGGTCTACTCGTTCTGGATCGACACCGGCCGCGGTGTCCGGTCGACCTACCGCGTGTCGTTCCGTGCCAACGCGGGGTTCGACGACGCACTCGGGGTCGTGAGGTTTTTCGGCCAGCGGCCCTCGCGCTTCGTGAGGTGCCCCGGCATGCGGGCGCGCGCCGACATCTTCGAGGACGCCCCGGTCTCCCTCCGGATCCCGCGGCAGTGCCTGGGCGATCCGAGGAGGGTCCGGGTCGCCGTGCGCTTCGAGGACGAGACCACGGGGTCGACCGACTGGGCGCCGGAGCGACGGACGTTCACGCCCTGGGTGGCCAGGTAGCCCGACGGTCGCGCCGCTCATCCCGACCTGATCAAGACTCTGGAAGTCTTGGTCCATGGAACTGCGTCACCTCCGCTACTTCGTCGCCGTCGCCGAGCAGCGCCACTTCGGCCGGGCCGCCGAGCTGCTGCACATGGCGCAGCCGCCCCTCTCCCAGGCGATCCGGCAGCTCGAGGCCGAGCTCGGGGTCACCCTGCTCACCCGCACGACCCGACGGGTGGACCTGACTGCGGCCGGGACGGCCTACCTGGCCCGGGCGCGCGACATCCTCGCGTCGGTGGACGCCGCGAGGGAGGAGGCGGAGCGGGTCGCGTCCGGCCGGTCGGGGCGTCTGGTCGTCGGGTGCGTCGGCTCGGCGACGTACTCGCTCCTCCCGGCCCTCGCGCGCCGGCTGCGCGAGGAGATCCCCGCGGTCGACTTCGGCTTCCGCGGCGAGATGCTCTCGCCGGAGCAGGTCGAGCGGCTGCGGGACGGCTCCCTCGACCTCGCCCTGTTGCGGCGACTCCCCGACCAGAACGGCCTGACCGTGACCGGCGTGCGCCACGACCGCCTGCTCGTGGCGATGCCGGAGGGACACCGCTTCGCGTCGAGGCGGCGGTTGAGGGTCGCGGACCTGGCGGGGGAGGACCTCGTCGTCCACGCCGGGGGAGGACGGTCGGCGATGAACGCGCTCGTGCAGGACCTCTTCGACGATGCCGGGCAGCAGCCTCGCGTCGTGCACCAGGTCGCCGAGACCTCGACCCTGGTGACCTTCGTCGCGGCCGGGCTCGGCATCGCTGTCGTGCCCGAACCGACCGCAGCGCTCGCGGTTCCCGGCGTCGTCTACGTCTCGCTCGTCGGAGCGCCCGGCATCGAGCTGGTGGCAGCGCACCGCGCCGACGACGACAACCCGGTGCTCGCCCGCGCGATGGCTGCGCTGTCGGCGGTGGCGGACGGCTGATGCCGGTCTGGAGCGCAGCGGGCCGTGCGCAGGGCCCGGCAGTGCGAGACCATGGGGCATGTCCGTCGTCGGGTACGACCCCAGCTTCCTCGACACCGACATCGCGCCACCGCAGGCGCCTGTTCCCGGTCCGGACGACGACCCCGCGCTCGCGACGCCGCTCGACTACGTGCACTTCACGATCCGGATGCACCCCGAGCGCCGACTCGCGTGGTGGGTGGCCTGGAACGTCGATGGCCTGCGCCTGTTCCCCAGCGACAGCATCAGCCGGTCGGGGGAGCGCTTCCGGCTCGACCCCCGCGTCCCGGCCGACGCGCAGACCGGTGAGGCGGTGTACGCCGCCAACGACCTCGACCGAGGCCACGTCGCGCGCCGCTCCGACCTGTTGTGGGGAACTCTCGACGAGGCGAGGCTCGCGAACACCGCCTCGTTCTTCTTCACCAACATCACGCCGCAGCACCAGGACTTCAACCAGTCCGGCCGCGGCGGGGTGTGGGGCCTGCTCGAGAACGCCGTGCTGGCGCTCGAGGGACTGGAGGAGCGGCGCCTGACGGTGTTCGCCGGGCCGGTGCTCGATCCGGAGGACCCGCCCTACCGGGGCGTCCAGCTGCCGGTCGAGCACTGGAAGGTCGTCGTCTACCGGCTCGACGGGCGGCTGCGCGCGAAGGCGTTCGTCCTGACGCAGGACCTCGACGGCCTCGAGCGCGTGGCGCCCGACTTCCTGGACGACTTCGACACCTACCTCGTGCCGCTCGAGCTCCTCGAGGAGCGCACCGGCCTGACGTTCGCGGGCCTGCGGGACGCCGTCGAGCCCGAGGGCCTCGTGCTCGCCGGCCCGGTGCTCGACGGCCCGGTGCTCGTCACCGATGCCGAGGAGGTCAACTGGTAGCGGCAGGCACGCCATCGTGCGAGCCTGATAGGCGGCATGAGGACCCGGTTGCGACACCCGATCGCGGGCGGCATCGCTCGCGTCCTGCGGCTGCCACCCGGTCGTCACCGCTACACCGTGCGCCCGGCGCGCGTCCCCATGCGGGATGGCGTGGAGCTGCTGGCCGACGTGTACACGCCGGTGGCCGGGCCCTCGGACACGGTGCTCATCCGCACGCCGTACGGCCGCGACGGGCTGATCGCGCTGCTCACCGCGGGCTTCTTCGCCGGTCACGGCTACCAGGTCGTGAACCAGAGCTGTCGCGGGACCTTCGGCTCCGGCGGGACGTTGGACCCGTTCCGCCAGGAGCGTGCCGACGGGGCCGACACCGTCGCCTGGCTTGGTCGGCAGCCCTGGTTCGGTGGCCGGCTGGCGCTCTGGGGAGCCTCCTACCAGGGGCACGCGGCCTGGGCCGTGCTGGTGGACCCTCCTCCGGAGGTGGTGACCGCGGTGATCGTCAGCTCGGCCCACGACGGCCACTGGGCGGCGCACGGGGCCGGCGCCTTCTCCCTGGAGGAGGTGGTGGGCCTCATGGACGGTCTGGGCCACGTCGACGTCGGCGCGATCCGAGGGCTCGCGCGCGGCGTGTCGGCCGCCCGGCGCCTGCGGCCGGCGTTCGAGGAGCTCCCCCTCGTGAAGGCCCAGGAGCTCTTCGCAGGCACCGGCATGCCGTACGCGGACTGGCTGGCGGCGTCGGACCCCGACGACCCGCTGTGGCGCGACATGCGACTCGGCCAAGCCCTCGACCGGGTCACCGTGCCGGTTCTGCTTCAGACAGGGTGGCAGGACAGGTTTCCCGCGCAGATGATCGAGGCGTTCGGGCGACTGCAGCAGCAAGGCGTCGAGGCCGGGCTCACCGTCGGCCCGTGGACCCACGTCCAGACGCTCACCAAGGGCGCGGAAGTCGTCATGACGGAGGCACTGGATTGGCTGGCCGAGCACGTCGCCGCAGCTCCGGATCGGCATCGCCCGAGCCCGGTCCGGATCCACGTGACCGGGGCTCGCGAGTGGCACCACCTGGAGACGTGGCCCCCGTCCACCAGCGAGCACGTGCTGTACCTGCAGCCCGGAGGCGGGCTCGCTGCGACGCCGCCGCCGGCCTCCGCCGGCCCGACCGCGTTCACCTACGACCCTGCCCGTCCCACGCCGGCGGTCGGAGGCCGGGTGATCAACCCGGCGATCGGCGGCCGCCGCGACAACCGCACGCTCGAGGCACGTCCGGACGTCGTCACGTTCACCAGCCCGCCACTGACCGAACCACTGGAGGTGCTCGGGGAACCGGTCGTCGAGGTCGTCCACGAGACCGACAACCCGTGGGCCGACCTCTTCGTGCGCCTGTGCGAGGTGGGGCGCAACGGGCGCTCGATCAATCTCAGCGACGGGTTCGTGAGGTTGGGGCCGGACGACGCGAACGGAACCGTCGTGCTGCGGCTCGAGGCCATCGCGCACAGGTTCGCGCCCGGCACTCGACTCCGCCTGCAGGTCTCCGGCGGCGCCCATCCTCGCTACGCCCGGAACCTGGGCACGGACCAGGACCCGGCGACCAGCACGGACCTGGTGCCGTCGACGCGCACGGTCCGTCACGGCGACGGTGGCCTGTCCCTGGTCCGGCTGCCGTGCGTCGCACCCTTGCCTAGCGGGACCGGATCGGGCGACAGTGACCTGACAGTCCTCGGACCGTCGGACCAGTGAGCAGGAGCCGTCAGGGTGAGCAGAGAATCCGCCGCTGTCGCCGGTCAGGCCGGCGCCCCGGTCGCGACCCGGCCGGAGGAGATCCGCAACGTGGTCGTCGTGGGCGCGGCCGGCGCGGGGAAGACCACCCTCGTCGAGCGGCTGCTGGTGGTGGCCGGTGTCCTGAACCGGCCCGGCAGCACCGAGGACGGGACGACCGTGTGCGACTTCGAGGAGGTCGAGCACCGGCAACGGCGTTCCGTCGCGCTCGCCCTGGCGCCGCTCGTGCACGACGGGGTGAAGGTCAACCTGCTGGACGCCCCCGGGTACGTCGACTTCGTCGGCGAGGTGCGGGCGGGCCTCCGCGGTGCGGACTGCGCGCTCTTCGTCGTCGCCGCGAACGAGGGGATCGACGACGCCACGCGGGCGCTGTGGCGCGAGTGCGCCGACGTGGCCATGCCGCGCGTGGTGGTCGTCAGCAAGCTCGACCACGCGCGCGCGGACGTCGACGGCGTGGTGGCGCAGGCGCAGAGCGCCTTCGGCGAGCGGGTGCTGCCCGTGTACCTGCACGAGGACGGACGTCTCGTCGGCCTGCTCACCGGTGACCACGGGCACGACGTGCAGCGAGCGGCGCTCATCGAGGGAATCATCGAGGAGTCCGAGGACGAGACGCTGATGGAGCGCTACGTCGGCGGCGAGCAGGTCGACACCGGGCTCCTCCTCCGCGATCTCGAGCTCGCCGTCGCGCGCGGCTCCTTGCACCCGGTCGTCCCGGTCGACGCGACCAGCGGCGTCGGAGCCACCGAGCTCCTCGACCTGATGGTGGCGGCGTTCCCCTCGCCGCGCGAGCACCCGGTGCCGAAGGTCTGGACGCCGACGGGGGGACCGGGTCCGGCGATCGCCTGCGACCCGTCGGGTCCGTTGGTCGCGGAGGTGATCAAGACGACCACCGACCCCTACCTCGGGCGAGTGAGCCTGGTCCGGGTCTTCTCGGGGACCGTGCTGCCGGACGCCACGGTCCACGTGTCCGGCCACCGCTCGGCGTGGGCAGGCGGAGGCGACCCGGACGTGAGCCACCCGGACCACGACGAGGACGAGCGGATCGGGTCCCTGTCCGTGCCGCTGGGCAGGGCCCAGCGCGTCGCTCCGGCCGCGGTCGCGGGCGACCTGTGTGCCATCGGACGGCTCAGCCGGGCCGAGACCAGTGACACCCTCTCCGCCGTCGACACACCACTGGTGCTGGAGCCCTGGCGGGTGCCGGAGCCCCAGCTCCCCGTGGCGATCCAGGTCCGGACCAAGAGCGACGAGGACAAGCTCGGCTCGGGACTCCAGCGGCTCGCCGCCGAGGACCCCACCCTGCGGGTCGAGCACAACGAGGAGACCCACCAGGTCGTGCTGTGGACGATGGGGGAGGCCCACGCCGACGTCCTCCTCGACCGGCTTGCCGGCCGCTACGGCGTCGAGGTCGACGAGGTCGAGCTCCGGGTCCCCCTGCGGGAGACGTTCTCGCGACCGGCCACCGGCCACGGCCGGCACGTGAAGCAGAGCGGAGGGCACGGGCAGTACGCGGTGTGCAGCATCGAGGTCGAACCGCTTCCGCAGGGCAGTGGGTTCGAGTTCGTCGACCGAGTCGTCGGAGGTGCGGTGCCCCGTCAGTTCATCCCGTCGGTCGAGAAGGGAGTCCGGTCGCAGATGAGGCACGGGGTGACCAGCGGCTGTCCGACGGTGGACCTCAGGGTGACCCTCACCGACGGCAAGGCCCACAGTGTCGACTCCTCCGACATGGCGTTCCAGACGGCCGGCGGGCTGGCGCTCCGTGACGCGGCGACGCGCGGAGGGACGTGCCTCCTCGAACCGGTCGACGAGGTGGAGGTGCTCGTCGCCGACGCCCTGGTCGGCACGATCATGGGGGACCTGTCCGCGCGCCGGGGCAAGGTCCTGGGCAGCGAGCCGGGCCGCGACCCGGGCATGGTCGTGATCCGGGCGCACGTGCCCCAGCTGGAGCTCCGCCGCTACGCCGTCGAGCTGCGCTCCCTCGCCCACGGCTCGGCCTCGTTCACCCGGGCGTTCGTGGGCTACGAGCGGGTGCCCGACCAGGTGTCCGCCAGGCTTCCGGCTCGCTGACCAGGGCCCGCCCCGCCCGTCGTCGGGGCCCTTTGCGATGCTTGCGCACCGACAACAGGCGGTGACGAATCGAGGGAACGGGTCGTGAGTGGGATCGCAGGCGAGCTTGCGCGCGTGAAGGGCGCGTTCGCCCAACCCACGCTGACCCTGCTCCACCAGCGGCAGGCGCCTGTGGTCATCACGATCTTCCGCACCGCGTTCGGCCGCACCAACCACCCCATCCCCACGGCGCGACTGCACACCCAGGTCGAGGAGCACGTCGCCCAGATGCGGGCGGCGGGGGAGCAGGACGTCCCCACCGGCACGGGCCGTGAGATCTGTCAGCGCTGGATGCGCGGCCAGTGGCTGGTGCGCTCGCTCGACGAGGCCGGGCACGAGGTCTACGCGCTGACCTCCCACGCGCAGCAGGCGCTCGAGCTGGTGAAGAACCTCGCGCGCGACCGGGCCACGCTCAGCGAGCACAGGGTCGCGACCATCCTCGGCACCGTCCGCCGTTTCAACTCCGAGGCCAACCCCGACCGCACCTCCCGCGTCACGATCCTCAACGAGGAGATCGCCCGGCTCCGGGCCGAGCGCGACCGACTCGTCGACGGCGGCGAGCTGGACGGCGCGACCGAGGACTACATGCTCGAGGGGTTCACCGAGCTGCTCTCGCTGATCTCGGCGCTCCCGAGCGACTTCGCCCGGGTCGAGGAGCGGTTCGCGACGATCCGGGCGGAGATCCTCGCCGCGTTCCGGGCCGAGGACCGTCCGGCCGGAGAGGTCATCGACGACTACCTCGCCCGCGCCGACGCGCTGATGACCGCCACCCACGAGGGACGGGCGTTCGAGGGGGCGTTCGCGCTGCTGCGCGACGACGCCCTGGTGACGCAGCTGCGCGAGGACCTGACCGACCTGCTGGAGCACCCGCTCTCGGACCGGATCCTCAGCGACGCCGACCGCGCCGAGCTGCGCGGCACGGTGCGGCTGGTGCGCGACGGCCTCGACCGGGTGCTCGCCCAGCGGTCGCGCGTGACGGCGACGCTCAAGGAGTACATCGTCTCCCACGACGCCGCCCGGGACCGCGAGCTCGAGCAGACGCTGCGCCAGGTGGAGGCCGAGCTGATGACGTGGATGGCCACCACTGGGCCGCGTGCCGCCCACGACGTCCCGCTCCTGCCCGCACGCACGAGCATCGACCACCTGCGCGAGCGTTTCCACGACCCCGCCGACGACGTGCTGCCCGACCGGATCAGTACCCCGGATCCCGACCTGGCGCCTCCTGTCTCGCTCGCCGAGCTCATGGCGCAGGGTGGACCGAGGCTCTCGACGCTGCGGGAGCGCCTCGACGCGGTGATGGCCTCCCTGGTCCCGGTCGGGTCGCTCGGGGCCCTGTTCGACGGGTTGGAGCCGTCGCTGCGCCGGCCGGTCGAGATCTTCGGGCTGCTGCACCTCGCGGCCGACCGGGACTGGCGGGCAGGGGACTCCGCGGAGCCGTTCGAGACCGTCCGCCCCGACGGCAGCAGGCGCACCTTCGCCGTGCCCCGCACCCCGCTGCCCGACCCCGACCTCCACGACACGGAGCACCAGCCCCAGCCACAGACGGAGACCCGCCCATGAGCGTCGAGGCCCACCCCGAGATCGACGACGAGGTCCTCGACGAGGGGTCCTTCTCGCTGTTCGAGGGCGACGAGGGCGGCCTGGAGTACGCCCAGCGCCGAGCTCTCGTGACCCTGCTCAAGCAGCGCTTCATCAGCGCCCGCACGCACCCGCGCGACTGGAGCGTGCTCGTCGAGCACGAGCGCCTCATCCGCTCGCGGCTCAACGACCTCTTCCTCGAGCTGCAGGTCGACCGCGCCCGTGAGGTCGCGTGGAAGCGTCAGGCGACCTCCGAGACCGGGAGCCGGTTCCCGACGATGCTCTACGACGCCGCGTGGTCGCGCGAGGAGACGCTCGTGCTGGTCCACCTGCGTGACCGACTGCGCGCCGGGGTGGCGAGTGGTGACGCACGCGTCTTCGTCGACCGGGAGGACATCGTCGGCTACGTGGCGAGCTTCCGTCCCTCCCACGCCACCGACGTCGCGGGCGACGACAAGCGGGCCCGCAACGCGATCACGAGCGTCGTCAAGGCGGGGCTCCTGATCAGCACCGGGTCGGAGGAGCGCTTCGAGATCAGTGAGGCCGTGGAGCCCCTGATCCCGCTGGAGCTGCTCCAGGAGCTGCTCGAGGCGCTGGTGACGGCCAACGCCGGCGACGTCGTGGCCGAGGCCGACGAGCCGGCCGACCTGTTCGACGACGACGGCGGCTCGGACCACCCGGTCACCGGCGACCCGACAGAGGAGCAGTGAGCATGTCGATCGACGAGATCGAGCAGGGGGCGGTCGACGGGTTGTTCGAGCGCCGCGACGTCGCCACCCCGGCCGACGACACGATGCAGTGGCGGGCGGCGCTGCTGCAGATGGTCAACTGGGGTGGCTTCGGCGGCCTCACCGTCGTACCCCTCCGCGGCGACGCGACGATGATCTCGGGCGCGTCGGGCGTAGGCAAGAGCACGATCCTCGACGCCTACACCGCGCTGATGATGCCGTCGGACACCAAGTTCAACGGCGCCTCCAACGACGCGGTCGCGGGCCGCGCCCGCGGCGCCGGTCAGCGCAACCTGCTGTCCTACCTGCGCGGCGCGGTCGACGTGGTCGACGACCCCCGCACCGGACGGCCGGTCGAGAAGCTGCTCCGTGGCAAGGGCTCCGACACCTGGGGCGCGATCGCGATGACGTTCGTCAACGACCAGGGCGGCCGGTTCACCGTGCTCCGCACCTACTACGTGCCGCGGCGCGCGACCCGGTCCGCCGACGTGCAGATGCAGCTGGCCACCCAGGACGGGCCGCTGCCCCTCGACACGCTCGAGGTCGCCGTGCCCGAGCGGTTCCACGCCAACACGCTCAAGAAGCTGTTCCCCGGCATCCGGGTGCACCGGACCTACGCCGAGTTCGCCGCCGTCCTGCACGCGCGGCTCGGCATCGGCGCCAACGGCGACGGCGCGAAGGCCCTGCGGCTCCTCGCCCGGATCCAGGCCGGCAACCAGGTCCGCAGCGTCGACGAGCTCTACAAGGACATGGTGCTCGAGCGGCCGTCGACGTTCGCCGCCGCCGACCGGGCGATCGAGCACTTCGACGACCTCGACACCGCCCACTCGGCCATGCGCACCGAGGAGCAGAAGCTCGAGCTCCTCGCACCGATCGTCGAGCTCCACGACCGCAAGGTGGCGGCCACCCGTCGGCTCGCCGAGCTCGACTCCTACGGCGTCACGCTCGACGGGGACACCCCGCTCCGGATGTGGTTGCTGCGCACCCACCTGCGCCTCATCGAGTCCGCCGTGGTCGACAACCGCGCCGACCGGGCGTCAGCCGCCGACGAGCTCGGCACGACGACGTCCGGGGAGCGCACCCTCCTGACCGACCTCGAAGCGGCCAAGGAGTCCCACCGCTCGGCCGGAGGCTCGACGCTGCAGTCGCTCGCGCTGTCGCTGGAGCAGGAGCAGGTCGTCCGCGAGGACCGGCTGCGCCGACGCGAGGTCCTGCAGGAGCGGCTGCTCCCACTGATCGACGCGACCGACGCCCAGGCGCCCGACGTCGAGGCAGCGCTGCTGTCGAGCGAGTCGTTCGCCGTGCTCCAGATGCACGCCCAGCAGTGGCTGTCGGGCTTCCATCGCGAGCAGGAGCGCATCCGGCGCGAGCGCGACGCCGTGCTCCGCGAGCAGTTCCCGCTGAGCCAGCGCCAGGCCGAGCTGAGGCGCGAGCGGGCGTCGCTGGAGAGCCGCACCGGCCGCGTGCCGGCCCGGATGGACGAGCTGCGCACCGAGGTCGCCCGGGCGAGCGGGCTCGGCGTCGATGAGCTGCCCTTCGTCGCCGAGCTCCTCGACGTCGCGCCCGACGAGGCACGGTGGCGCACGGCCATCGAGACGGTCCTCGGGGCGAGTGCCCGGATGATGCTCGTGCCGGTCGACCGGCTGGAGCACTTCTCCGCCGCGATCGACGGACTGCGGCTGCGCGGCCGGCTGACCTTCGAGGGCGTCGAGCTCGACCTGCCCGACCTCGGTCCGGCCGACCCGGAGCGGGTCGCCGGCAAGCTGGTCTTCCAGGACTCCCCGTTCTCGGGCTGGGTGCAGGCACACGTGGGCGAGACCTCGCGCAACGCGCTGTGCGTCGAGTCCGCCGACGGCCTCGCGGGTCCGGGCTTCCGGGTCTCCCTGGCCGGGCAGACCCGCAACGGTCGCCGCGGCGCCCACGGGCGCAACGACACCCGCAACATCATCGGGTTCTCCAACGCCGACGCGATCGCCGAGGTCGACGCGGAGCTCGCCGACCTCGAGGAGCGGCTCGACGGCGTCGGCGCCGAGGTGGCTGGGCTCGACCAGCGGTCGCGCGTGCTGGAGAAGCAGCGCACGTCGTACGACGTCGTGGCGGCCGCGCGCTTCGACGACTTCGACGTCGACGGCAGCGACCGACGCATCGCCGAGCTCGAGCGGCGCCGGGGCGAGATCCTCGAGTCGGACGACGGTCTCCGGGCGCTCGAGGCGCAGATCGCCGACCTCACCGCACGGCTCGAGGAGACGCGACGCGCCCGCTACGCCGCCGAGCAGCGGCAACGCGAGCTCAACGCCGCCCACGGTGACCTCGTCGACGCCGAGGACGTCGTCAAGGACCGGCTCCAGGCGATGGAGGACGCCGGCGAGGTCGTGCTCACCGCGGAGCAGGAGGCCGCCCTGGTGGTCGACTTCGCGGCCGCCGCGTCGCCCGCCGACCCTGACGACCTCGACCGCTTCGCCGAGTCGTCCCAGCGCCTCGCCGAGCGGCTCCGCGCCGCGGTCGGTGACGCCGAGGCCGAGGTCCGGCGCGTCGACGACGACCTCACGCAGGTGTTCCGGCTCTACAAGATGCAGTGGGACTCGCCCAACCTGGGCGCGACCGCGGACTCCTACCCCGACTACGCGCGCATCCTCGACGACATCCGCGGCGAGGGTCTCGCCGCGCGGCGGGCCGAGTGGCGACGCCGGCTCACGGAGTGGAGCGGCCAGGACCTCGTGCCCCTCGTCGGCGCCATGGCCGCGTCCGTCGAGGAGATCGAGGACCGGCTGGAGCCGATCAACGCGATCCTGCGGCGCCTCGAGTTCGGGGCGTCCGGCGACCGGCTCCGGATCCGCCTGCGTCGCCTGTCGCCCGCCCACGTGCAGACCTTCACGAAGGACCTGCGCACCCTGTCGTCCGGGTCCGCGACCGAGCTGGACGAGGAGGCCCTGGAGAAGCGGTTCGCCGAGCTCAGCCGGTTCATGCAGCAGCTGCGGAGGCCGAGCCAGGTGGGCGAGGCGACCTCGTCACTGACCGACCGCGACCGCCTGCTCGACGTACGCCGCCACGTGGAGATCAGCGCCGAGCGCTACGACCACACCACCGGCGAGCTGCGAGCGACCTACCGCACGCTGGGGGAGAAGAGCGGCGGCGAGAGCCAGGAGCTCGTCGCCTTCATCGTCGGCTCCGCCCTCCGCTTCCGGCTGGGCGACGAGATGCGGTCGCGGCCGCGCTTCGCGCCGGTCTTCCTCGACGAAGGTTTCGTGAAGGCCGACTCCGAGTTCGCCGGTCGCGCCGTGCAGGCGTGGCGCGGGCTCGGCTTCCAGCTCGTCGTGGGCGTCCCGCTCGACAAGGTCACCGGGCTGGAGCCCCACATGGACGAGCTGCTCGCCATCACCAAGAACAGCGCCACCCACCAGTCGTGGATCACGCCGATCACCGCCATCAGTCCTGGGTGAGCCTCCCCTCGACCTGGGGGTCGACCGGGCTGTTGGCCGTGACGTAGTCGGTGGCGACCTGCATCAGGTCGTCGCCGGGCTGCTGGACGTCAGTCCCGCTGGCGAAGACCGTGTAGCCGTCACCGCCGGTGTACATGAAGTCGTTGGTCACGAGCCGGATGCTGTCGCCGTCCGCGATCGGCGTCTGCGTCCCGCCGATGCCGTCGGGTGTCTTCCACATGCCGTCGACCACGGGCGTGGTGCCCTCGCAGTGGAAGGTGGCGCGCAGGCCGGACACCTGCGGGAAGCGCCCGGTGGCGATCGCCGGGTTGCACACCGGCGAGAAGCCGTTGAGGAACGCCTGGCGCAGCTGGGCGCCGGTGAGGGTGAGGATCGTGGTGCGGTTGCCGAAGGGCAGCACGGCGAACATCTCGCCCCACGTGATCTCGCAGGCCGCCTCGCCCGCGCTCGGCGGCGAGCAGACGAGGTCCTGACGCAGCCCACCCGAGTTGGTGTACGCCGCATCGATGCCGGGGTACTTCCCGCGCATCGCGTCGGCCACCATGTTGCCCATCTCCGACTCCAGCAGCCGGGTCGGGGCACGCGTGATGTCGTTGGCCTGCGTACCGATGACCTGGTTCCGCAGCACCGCGGTCTCCGCATTGGCCTGGTCGACGATCGCCTGCACGTCGGCACGACCGGTCACGCCGAGGCTCTTGGCGACCCGAGTCGCACCTCCGGCCCACGCGACGTCACCGTCGCGCACCATCAGCTGGAGCACGGAGTACGACGCGCCGGCGTTGATGCCCTCGGTGATGAGGATGTCGCCCCGCATCAGGTTCGACACCCGGTGCGTGTGGCCCACGATCATCGCGTCGACGGTCGTGCTCTGGAGCTCGTCGGCGATGCCGAGGATCGGGCCCTCCCACGGCACTCCGGGCGTGGTGCCGACCGGGTTGGCGCCGAGCGCGGTGCCCTCGTGGATGACGACGACCTGGACCTTCACACCCATCCGGCGCAGCCGCTCGGACTCGGCCTTGATCCGTGGGCCCTCGTCGAGGAACTCAAGGCCTTCGGTGGCACCCGCGGCGACGAGCTCGGGTGTTCCCTCGAGCCCGGCGCCGATCACACCGACCTTGACGCCGTTGACGCGGAACATCACGGACGGGGTGACCCAGTCCGGTGCCTCGCCGGTGTCCTCGTCGACGATGTTGGTCGCCAGGAAGGGGAAGTCGGCGCGGGCCTGGTGCTCGAGCAGCCGGGCGACGCCGTAGTCGAACTCGTGGTTGCCGTACGACGTGGCGTCGAGGCCCCAGGCGTTCTCCACGTCGATCGCAGGCATGTCCTCGAGGAGGGCCGAGTTCGGGGGTGAGGCGCCGACGTTGTCGCCACCGGCCAGGATCAGGCCTTCGCCCGGCAGGGCGTCGAGGTCCTCGTCGAACATCGTCGCGAGGAACGACGCGCCGCCGACCCGGGCGTTGATGCCGTTGTCGTACACCCGCGTCGTCGGGTCGAGCTGACCGTGGAAGTCGTTGAGCCCGACGATCGGCACGGGCGTGTACTTCCTGCCGTCGTCGGCGACGTCGAGCAGCACCTTGCCCTGGCTGTGCTGCGGCTCGGGGATCCCGAGCAGGAATGCCAGGGTCGGGGCGAGGTCGATCGACCGCGCCGTGACCTTGCCGTCGCCGATGCCCTCGCCGCCGGCGATGAAGGTGGCGCGCATGTTGACGTTCGCCGCCAGGTTCTGGACGTCGGGCACGTAGCCGTGCTGTCCGAAGAACTTCGACTGCGCGACGAGGACGCCCGGGGTCTCGGCGTCGAACTGGTACGGCGGGTAGGCGAACGCCACGACGTCGCCGGTGCGGGTCGGGTGCGCCATGTCGGCGGTCGTGCCCGGACCGGTGGGGATGTAGCGGGCCTCGGCCTTGGTGAAGGCCCGGTCGATGACCGTCCACCCCTCCGCGACCCCGTCGTGCGTCCAGTCGTTGGGGTCGCTGAGCCCGAGGTACTTCGCCTTGATCGCCGCGACGGTCGAGGCCTCGTCGGCCGCGGCCACCTGTTGCAGTCCGCCTCCCGCCGGGTCGCGCCCGGCCAGGTTGAGGTAGATCTGAACGGCGCCTCCGGCCCAGCACGCCTTGGCTTTGCCGATCGTCTCGCCCACCGCGGTGCGGCAGTTCGAGGTCTGCGGTGTCGAGAGCAGGCCCATGTCGACCAGCGGCTTGCTGGCGTCGACCGCGAGGAACTGCGGCGCGAAGCCGTGGTCGGAGCCGACGAAGGTCGTCGGGTCCTTGCCCACGAGCCTGCGGGCGAGCCGCAGGGTCTGGTCGGACTCGTGGTAGGCCTCCCGGATGAACGCCGACCGCTCCTCGACCCGGCCGTCCCGTTCGCCGTCGAGGTCCACGTCGTCGTACGCCGGGTTGCGATCGCCGTTGGGGAGGCGCCTGGTCACCAGGCCGAGGAACTGGTGCTGGAACTCGTCGGTCGTCGGCATGCCGACCATCAGCAGGTCGGGTTCGTAGGTGTCGGCGACGTACTCCAGCATCGGCCAGTGGCCGGTGGACCAGTACAGACCCTGCTCGACGTAGGTCTCCTCGCTGGTGATGCCAGCCTCGAGGATCGCGAAGTCAGCGGCGGTCGAGGTCGGGAACTCAGCGGCGAGGAACTCGTCGAACTCGGTGTAGCCGGGCTCGCCGGACCAGGTCGGCCAGCTGGCGATCGCCCGGGTGACCGAGGTGTGGAACAGCCGCACGCGTGACAGGTCCCGGGACAGGGTCTCCACCCTGATGAGCATGCCGGCGGTCTTGCCGGCGAGGGCGCCGCCGTCGATCGTCACCTTCACGTCGGCCCACTCGCCCTCGCGCAGGTCGGCGACCCGGTCGGCGCCGCTCTTGGTCCGCGAGAACAGGACGCGGTCGTACTTCGTGCGGCCGTCGTTGCGGCTGTCGTAGATGTAGGCGTTCAGCCCGTACTTGTCGATCGCCCCGTCCAGCACCCGCATCCGCATCTCCTGGGCAGGGCTGTACGACGTCGGCACACCGGTCCAGCCGGTGGCCTCCGTCGGCGCGGCGGCCGGGAACGCCGCCCGGCCGGCGGCCGGGTATCCGTCCGGGTGGTCGAACTGGAGGCCGAATGCGGAGATGAAGGGCGCGTCGTCGAACAGCGGGTCGCCCTTCTGACCGATGAAGTTGGTGGCCACGCCACGCCCGGAGAGGAAGGTCCGGAAGTCGATGGTCGGGCCCTGGATCGACGCGTTCCGTCCGCCGGCCCACTCCACCTGGGCGACCTTGAGTCCGTCGCGCTCGGCCGCCTGCGCGATGGACTCGGCCTGGAGCACGCCCGGGTCGAACGCCGCGGTACGGGTGCCGCCGAACGGGTCACCGTTCTTGTGGAAGGTGTTGTTGGTCGAGCCGTGCACGCCCGGCCACGCACCGGTGGCCATCGTGTACCAGCCGGCACCGGTGTTGGGAGGCGCCTGGGTGAGCATGCCGTTGCCACGAGCCTTGACGCCGTTCTTCAAGAGCTTGCGCATCGTCGGCATCACGCCCTGGTCGGCGTACTTCTCCACCAGGTCCTGCCGGAGGCCGTCGGAGGCGAAGAACACCGCCTCGGAGGTGTCGTGGGAAGGCGGATGGTGCCCGCCGCCCTTGTGGGCCGACGCGGTCGGGGTGGGTCCGACGGCGAGAGCCGCGACGGCGGCCGGCGCCACGAGGGCGAGAGCTGCGACGAAGGCGACGGGACGGCGGTCTGTGCGGTTCACGGCACCCTCCAGGACGGGTGGGAGCCCAGTCCTGGAGGTCGGAGCGGCGCCCGGGCGCGGCTCCCCGGGGATGGATCGAACCTCTACCCGCACTGGGGCGGCGTCAAGGCCCCCAGTTGGGTATGTGCCTGCGTAGGAGGACTTGCCGCGCTGCGGTCCAGACCGGTGCCGGGTCCTCGAGACGACCGCGGGTCACGTGTGGTCAGGCAGCGGTCAGCGGTTCGGCCAGGTCGGCGCGCAGGCGCGTGAGCACGCGGGTCAGGATCCTGGAGACCTGGGCCTGCGTCAGTCCGACCAGGTCGGCGATCTCGCGCTGGGTGCGCTCCTCCACGAAGCGCCACTGGAGGATCTGGCGCTCCCGCTCCGACAGACGGCCGACCGCGGAGTCGAGCACGAGCTTGGCCTCGAGGGACTCGAACCCGCGCTCCTCGAGCCCCAGGACATCGGCGATCGTCCCGCCCTGCTCGTCGCCCGCGCTGGTGTCGATCGACGCCGGCCGGAAGCAGCCGTCGGCCGCGAGCGCCTCCACGACCTCGTCCACGTCGACCCCGAGGTGGGATGCGACCTCCGACGGACGGGGCGAGCGTCCCAGCAGGGACTCGAGCTCGTGCTGCGTCGAGCGCATCCGGGCCTGCAGCTGCTGCACGCGCCGTGGGACGCGGATCATCCACCCGGAGTCCCGGAAGTGCCGGCGCAGCTCGCCCCGCACGGTGGGCACCGCGTAGGACATGAAGTCGTGTCCGGCAGAGGGATCGAAGCGGTGGGCCGCCTTGACGAGGCCGACGAGGGCGACCTGCTCGAGGTCGTCGAGGTCGATGCCGCGGTTGCGGTACCGGGTCGCCATCGAGCGCGCTACGGATGTGTTGGTCGCGATCAGCTCGTCCACCAGTCGTCGGCGCGCCGGCCCCGACCCCACCTGACGCAGCTCGTCGACGATCGCGGTCGTACGTCGGGAGCGCTCGTCGCGCTCGACGGCCTGGTGGGAGGTGCCGAGGTGGGCGGGGGCTGGGGGCGTCGTGAGGGTGGCCACGATCTGCTCCTTCCGGGCCATGGGGCCGTGCTGGGCGTCGCCCGGAGTGGGCGTGCACTGAATCGTCGCCGGGGAGGTCGCCACCCGAACAGCCGAAATACGAAAACGTTGGACAAACCATGGACAGAGGCACCAGGCGCCGGGCCGTGCCGCCGTCCGGCCGCTAGGGTCGGGCCATGGCTCGCAGCGTCTACGTGGCCGGCGTCGAGGGGTTCACCGGCAAGTCCGCGGTCGCGCTCGGAGTGATCGAGCAGCTGTCGCGCCGGGTGGCCCGGGTGGCCGTCTTCCGCCCGGTGGTCCGTGCCGAGGCGTCGACCGGGGACGTCCACGACTACGTCCTCGACCTGCTCGTCTCGCACGACGCCGTCTCCCTCACGTACGACGAGTGCGCGGGCGTCAGCTACGACGACGTGCACGCCGACCCCGACGGCGCGATGGACCGCATCGTCGCGCGGTACCACCAGGTCGCCGAGCAGAGCGACGCCGTGGTGGTCGTCGGCAGCGACTACACCGACGTCGGTGCCCCGGCGGAGTTCGCCTTCAACGCCCGGGTCGCCGCGAACCTCGGCGCACCGGTCCTCCTCGTCCTCAACGGGCAGGGGAGGGGCGTCGACCAGCTGCGCACGGCGGCCGCGATGGCGGAGGCCGAGCTCGCCGCCAACCACGCCACCCTGTTCGCCGTCATCGCCAACCGCGTCGACCCCGAGGCCACCGAGCGGACGGCGGCGGCACTGCGCCGCGACGGCGTACCCGCGTTCGCCCTGCCCGAGCAGCCCCTGCTCAGTGCGCCGTCGGTCGGCGACCTGATGGCGGCGTGCGAGGGCCGGTTGCTGCGCGGCGACGAGGGCCGCCTGGCGCGCGAGGTCCCGGGTCTGGTGGTCGCCGCGATGACGCTGCCCAACGTGCTCGACCGGCTCTTCGACGGCGCGCTCGTCGTGACGCCGGGAGACCGTCCCGAGGTGGTCCTCGGCGTCCTCACCGCCCACCAGTCCGCCAGCTTCCCGCAGATCTCCGGGATCGTGCTCAACGGCGGGCTCGACCTGCCCGAACAGGTCGACCGGCTGCTCGACGGTCTCGACGTGGCCCTGCCGATCATCGCCACCGACCTCGGCACCCACGCCACCTCGACCGCGCTGACGAACCGCCGGGGTCGCCTCGACAAGGACTCGCCGCGCAAGATCGCGACCGCCCTCACCCTCTTCGCCGACCACGTGGACGGGGACGAGCTGATGAGCGGCCTCGAGGTGGCTCGGACCTCGGTGGTCACGCCGCTGATGTTCGAGCACCGGGTCCTTGACGACGCGATCGCCGACCGTCGCCACATCGTCCTGCCGGAGGGGGAGGAGGAGCGCATCCTGCGCGCTGCCGACGTCCTGCTGCGGCGCAACGTCGCCGACCTGACCCTGCTCGGCGACCCGATGGTCGTCCGCGCCAAGGCGGCGCACCTCGGCATCGACGTGTCCGCCGCCCGCCTGCTCAGCCCCTACGACGAGGAGCTGCGCGAGCGGTTCGCGCAGGAGTACCAGCACCGACGCGCGCACAAGGGGATCGACCTCGAGGCGGCGCGCGACATCGTCGTCGACGTGTCCTACTTCGGCACGATGATGGTCGAGCTCGGCCTCGCCGACGGGATGGTGTCAGGGGCGGTGCACACGACCGCGCACACGATCCGGCCGGCGCTGGAGGTCATCCGCACGGTGCCCGAGGTGTCGGTGGTGTCGTCGGTGTTCTTCATGTGCCTCAGGGACCAGGTGCTCGTCTACGGCGACTGCGCGGTCAACCCCGACCCCACCGCCACCCAGCTCGCCGACATCGCGATCGCGTCTGCCCACACCGCTGCCGCCTTCGGTGTGGAGCCGCGCGTCGCGATGCTGTCGTACTCCACCGGCACGTCCGGGAGCGGCACCGACGTGGAGAAGGTCACCCGGGCGACGGCGATGGTCCGCGAGCGGGCGCCGGACCTCCTCGTCGAGGGCCCGATCCAGTACGACGCCGCCATCGACGCGGCGGTCGCGCGTACCAAGCTGCCCGACTCGGCCGTGGCCGGGCGGGCCACGGTCTTCGTCTTCCCCGACCTCAACACGGGCAACAACACCTACAAGGCGGTGCAGCGATCCGCGGGCGCGCTGGCGGTCGGCCCGGTGCTGCAGGGCCTCCGCAAGCCGGTCAACGACCTGTCCCGCGGCGCCCTCGTGCGCGACATCGTCAACACGGTCGCGATCACCGCGATCCAGGCGCAGGAGCGCCCGTGACCAGCCGGGTGCTCGTCCTCAACGCCGGCTCCTCGTCGCTGAAGTACCGCCTCCTCGACGGCCGCACCGGCGTCGCCGAGGCGTCCGGCGCGGTGGAGCGCATCGGCGAGGAGACGGGCACGCTGACCCACTCGGTCGGCGGCGAGGACCACACCGAGGAGCGGCGCGTCACCGACTTCGAGGACGCGCTGCGCTCGGCCATCGATGCCTTCGAGCGGCACGGGCCGGCAATCGACCACGACGACCTGGCGGCCGTGGGCCACCGGGTCGTGCACGGCGGCGACCTGTTCGGCGACCCGGTGGTCGTGGACGACCGCCTGCTCGCCACCGTCGAGGACCTCGTCCCGCTCGCGCCCCTGCACAACCCGGCCAACCTGGAGGGGCTCCGTGTCGCCGGCCGGCTCTTCCCCGACGTGCCGCAGGTCGCGGTCTTCGACACCGCGTTCCACCACTCGATGCCCGAGCACGCGTACACGTACGCCGTCCCGCTCGCCTGGCGCGAGGAGCACCGGATCCGTCGCTACGGCTTCCACGGCACGTCGTACGCCTTCGTGTCCCGCCGTGCCGCCGAGCTGCTCGACCGCCCGGTGGAGGAGACCAACCTCGTGGTCCTGCACCTCGGCAACGGCGCGTCGGCCGCCGCGATCAGGGGCGGGCTCTCCGTCGACACGTCGATGGGGCTGACCCCGCTCGAGGGGCTGGTGATGGGCACCCGCTCCGGCGACCTCGACCCGGCCATCCACGGTCACCTGCACCGCGAGGTCGGCTGGTCGCTGGACGAGATCGACCGGGCCCTCTACCGCGACTCCGGCCTGCGTGGCCTGTCCGGGGTCAACGACTTCCGCGAGCTCACCCGCCGCATGGGGGCCGGTGACGAGACGGCCAGGCTCGCCTTCGACGTCTACGCCTACCGGGTGCGCAAGTACGTCGGCGCCTACTACGCCGCCCTCGGCGAGCTGCACGCCGTGGTGTTCACCGGCGGCGTCGGCCAGCACAGTCCCGACCTGAGGGCGGCGGCGCTCACCGGCCTCGACCGGCTCGGGATCGTCCTCGACCCCGCGCGCAACGACGCTCGTTCGAACGAGGCCCGCGCGGTCTCGGCCGAGGCGTCGGACGTCGCCGTCCTGGTCGTCCCCACGGACGAGGAGTGGGAGATCGCGCGCCAGGCGCTGGCGGTCGTGAACGGCCGACAGCGGGGAGGATCGTCCTGACCTGTCGCGGACGATCCTCCCCGCTGTCTCGACGGTGGGCCAGGCGTCAGCCGTTGACGGCGTTCTTGAACGCAGCGGCCGGCTTGAAGGCCGGCGCCTTGCTCGCAGCGATCTCCATCGTCTCGCCGGTCTGCGGGTTGCGGCCGGTGCGAGCCGAACGCTCGCGGGACTCGAAGGTCCCGAAGCCCGGCACGGTGACCTTGTCGCCACCGGCGACAGCGTTGGTGATGGAGGCGATGACGGCCTCGAGGGCCTTGTCGGCCTGGGCGTTGCTCAACTCGGCGTGCGAGGCGATGGCGTCGCGCAGCTCGGTCTTGTTCACGTGATCTCCTGATCGTCGGGTTGTCGTACGGCGGCCATTCAACAACGGTGCTCGTCGATCAGGTACCAGCGGGCGGCAGATCAGGCCAGAGCCTTCGCCTTCAGGGTGTCGAACTCGGTCTGGGTGATCGTGCCTGCGTCCAGCAGCGCCCTTCCCTGGGCGATCTGGTCGGCCGGGCTCGGGCCAGACCCCGCCACCTGCTTGATGTACTGCTCCTGGTCGGCCTTCATCTTCTCCGCTGACGCGATCTGGCGCTGGGTCATGCTCCGGCCCCGGGCGATCAGGTAGATGAGCGCTCCGAGCCAGGGAACGAGGACGAGGAGGAGAGCCCAGCCGGCCTTTCCCCACCCGCTGAGCGAGTCGTCGCCGAAGAGGTCCCACAGGCAGCGGAACCACACCATCAGCGCTGCGATCCAGATGAAGAACCAGAAGCTCCACAGGAGCACGTCCCAGAAGTCCGTGGAGATGGAGTCCATGATCTCGTCCTTTCGGTCCCGCCCCCGAGGCGCGTCGGTCGAGGGTCAGGGCGAGCGTGGCAGGAGATCCGGCGCTGTTGCTCACACGTTCCGGGTGAGGATCGGACCGCCCGCAGCTCAGGAGGTGAGGTCCTCGCAGGAGGCTGCGCTGGCGAAGGCGTCCTCCAGCTCCTGGGCTCCGTCCAGCATGCGGAGGTCGGCGATCGCTGCCTGTGCGTCCGAGATCATCTGCGCCACGGCGCCGGTCACGGTCGAGACGCTGGCGAGCTGCTCGCCCATGCCTTGTGGCTGGTCGCTGGTGGCGTCCTCGACGACGTCTGCCTGCGTCTGCAGCTGCTTCGACAGCGACGAGATCCGCTCCTCGGCCTCGTCACCGGCCTCGGTGTCCGGGGTGCCCAGGTCGCCCAGCTCGTCCACCAGCGTGGAGGTGGCGGTGCCGAGCTCGGTGAACGTCGCCTCGATCTCGTCGGCGCTGAGGTCGCGCGGGGTGCTGAGCGTGTCGCGGGCGTCCTGCACCGTGCTGGTCCAGGCGCCGACCGTGGAGCAGACGTCGGAGGCCCACGACTCGGCCGGAGTCGGCTCGTCGGCGGAGCCGTCGTCCGAGCTGCACCCCGACACGACCAGGGCCAGTCCGGCGACGAGTCCGGCAAGGGTGCTTCCAGCAGGGCGCACGTCGACTCCTCCTCGGTCCTGACGACAGGTGCTGGCCCGATCGTCGTCCGCGTCGGGCCGGCCGGACCCCACCCGCGACGGGTGGTTCGTCGCCTCCCGGCCGTCAGGACCGCAGCCGGCGCGGGATGCCCGTGTCGAGCTCGGGCGGCTCGGCGATGCGGAGCTTGACGTCGACGCAGAACAGGCCGTGCGCGTTGACGACCACAGGCTCGAGGGTGAGGTCGGCGACGTGGGGCACGTCGACGGCCAGCCGGCCCACCGACACCACCAGCGCCTCGAGCGGGGCGAGGTCCACCTCCTCGAGGCCGTGGTCACCGACCAGCTGCGGCCACAGCCGGAGGGCACGGACGGCCCGTGCCGCGTCGGCAGCCCCGACGGGCGGCAGCAGCAGGACCTCCTCGGCCCAGCCGCCGACGGGGCCCGCGCCGCTCGCGACGCGGACGAGCGGACCGAGCTGCGGGTCGCGCACCAGGCCGACGGACGCGAGGTGCCCGAGCACGAGCGGCTGGACGAGCACGTCCACACGGTCCCGGCCGAGCTCGTCGGCGAAGCGTCGTACGGCGTCGGCGACGTCGCTCCCGGTGCGCAGGTCGATCCGGACCAGGCCCCGGTCGGACTTGTGGAGCACCGTCGGGTCGGCCACCTTCACCGCCACGGGGTAGCCGATGTCCGCGGCGACCGCCTCGGCCTCGTCGGGTCCGCTGGCGAGCTGGCCGACGAGGTGGATGCCGTACGGCGCGAGCAGCTCGCCGTGCGCGGAGGGCGCGAGCCACTCGGGCTCGCCGTGGCGGGCGGTCAGCCGTGAGCGCGCCCAGGTGCGGGCGTGGACACCGCGGGTGCCGAGCTCGACCTCGGGCTGGTCGGCGGGCACGCGCCGCCAGGCGGCGTAGCGCATGGCCCGACCGAGCGCCCCGATCGCTGCGTCCGTCGACCGGTAGACGGTGGCGCCCGGCAGGCCGCGCGCCGCCTCGAAGGCAGCACCCGGGGTGACCAGGAGCAGGGGGACGTCGGCACCCGCGGGCCGCGCCCGGGCGACCGCGGCGAAGAGCGCGTCACGGTCGGTGAGCCGGTTGGCCACGAGCATCACCAGCACGGCGTCGGCCTCGCCGGCGTCGAGCACGGCGCGCAGGGCGGCCGTGAGCTCGTCCGGGGTGACGTCGGCGCCCAGGTCCACCGGGTTGCGCACGTCCACTGCGCCCGGGACCGCCGCGCGCAGCGCTGCACCGAGGTCGTACGACGTCGGCGCGACGACCATCCCCTGGCCGTCGGCCCGGTCGGTCGTGAGGGCGCCCACGCCGCCGGTGTTGGAGACGATGCACACCCGGAGCCCGGCCGGCAGCGGTTGCTCCACCAGCAGCAGGGCGGTCTCGGTCAGCTCCGCGCCGGTGCGGCAGGCGATCACCCCGGACTGGTCCAGCAGCGCGTCGACGCCGACGCCGACGGTCGAGGCCGCCGACGGGTCCTGGCGGGCGCGCGAGCGGCCGCCCACCACGGCGAGCAGCGGCTTCTGCTCGGCGAAGCGTCGCGCGGTGCGGGCGAACTTGAGCGCGTTGCCGAACGACTCGAGGTAGAGCGCGCAGGCCGCCACCGACTCGTCGTGCATCCATGCGGCGAGGAGGTCGTTGCTCGACACGTCGAGCTTGTCGCCGAGCGAGACGAAGGCCTGCACGCCGAGGCCGACGTCGCGGGCCAGGTCGAGGAGGGCGAACCCCATGCCACCCGACTGTGACGCGACAGCGAGGCCACCCACCGCGGGCACGTCGTGGAGCAGCGTCGCGTCGAGCCCGTCGCCGTTGGCCAGGACGCCCTGGGAGTTGGGGCCGACCAGGCGCAGGCTGTGCGCGCGGGCCAGGCCGAGCAGCTCGTGGCGACGCTCGTCGCTCCCGGTCCCCGAGAAGCCCGAGGAGATGACGAGCGCGGCCCCGGCCCCGTTGGCGGCGGCGTCGCGCAGCACGTCGGCGACCCCGTCGGCCGGGACCGCGACCACGACGAGGTCGACCGGGTCGTCGAGGTCGGCCAGGCTGCGGACGGTCGGCAGCCCGTCGATGACGTCCGCCTCCGGGTGCACCACGTGCAGGGTCCCGGCGTAGGGAGAGCTGCGGATCGCCTCCAGCACGCCGTGACCGAAGCCGCCCGCGGAGCGTCGTACGCCGACGACCGCGACGCTCGTGGGGTGGAGCAGCGGCCGCAGGGACCGGGCGGCCGCGCGCCACTCGCGTCGGTCGGCCGCCTCGACGGCCTCGCGGGAGGCGTCCGTGCGCAGCTCGACGTCGACCTCGCCCGCCACCGTCCGCCGGGTGGCGCCGAACCCGGCCGCGCGGAAGACCCCGAGCATGCCGTAGTTGTCGCCGAGCACCTCGGCCACGAACCGGCTGACGCCGTGCCTCCGTCCGAGCGCGGCGAGGTGCTCGAGCAGCAGGCTGCCCAGCCCCCGACCACGGTCCTCGTCCGCGACGAGGAACGCCACCTCGGCGCTGTCGGGGGAGAGCAGCTCTGCGGTCGCTATCCCGGCGACCCGGCCGCGCACGAGCGCCACCAGGGCCGCCGAGGCGGTGTTGTCCGGGGCGAAGAGGTGGTCGACGTAGAGCCGGCCGGCGTCCCTGCTGGGGGAGAAGAAGCGGAGCCTGAGCGTGTCCACCGACACCGATTCGTGCAGCTCGAGCACGGCGTCGCGGTCGTCCGCACGCAGCGGCCGGATCACCGCGACGGCCCCGTCGGCGAGGAGGACGTCGGCGGGGTCCGCGCTCCAGTCCCGCGGGGCGAGGGGCGGGGCCGCCTGGTCGGTCACGTGCCCAACGTGCCAGAGCGGGCCCCGGCGGACCAGTGCTGCAAGCGGCCGGTCGAACGCTTCTGCAGACCAGCGGCGCTCTTCTGCGCATCAACCGCACAAAGTTGGCCACCTTGTGTGTTGACGCCGTCGAATCCTGCTCCCTACTGTGACAAACATCACGATGGGTCTTCCATCCGTCGTGGGGGAGCGGTCGTCGCGCGCTCCTCATCCACGCCTCGCTCCATCCCCCGCTTGGTCTCGAGAAGGCAGGACAGCATGAGCAGGTTCCGTTCACCCGCCGCAAGCGTCAGAACGTCAGTCGCGGGGGTGGCGGCTGCGGCCGTCGCCGTCGGTGGCCTGGCCACCGTCCCGGCCGCGGGGGCCGCACCGGGGGCGGCGCCCGACCGCTCGGCGTCCGAGGCCTCGCGCGGTGCGGCCCCGCAGGCGGCCGCGGCCCTCGCGGAGCCGACGTACGACGTGCTCGTCTTCAGCAGGACGACGGGTTTCCGCCACGGCTCGATCGGCGCGGGCATCCGCGCGATCGAGCGGCTCGGCGCCCAGTACGGCTTCACCGTGGACGCCACCGAGGACCCCACGCAGTTCACCGCGGCCAACCTCGAGCAGTACGAGGCGGTCGTCTGGCTGTCCACGACCAGCGACGTGCTCAACGACACCCAGCAGGCCGCGTTCGAGGACTACATCCAGGCCGGCGGCGGGTACGTCGGTGTCCACGCCGCGTCCGACACCGAGTACACCTGGCCCTGGTACGGCGAGCTCGTCGGCGCCTACTTCCAGAGCCACCCCGCCGGCACCCCCACGGCCACGATCGACGTCGAGGACAAGACCACGGCGTCCTCGTGCGCGCTGCCGGACCGCTGGGAGCGCACCGACGAGTGGTACAACTTCCAGTCCAAGGACGACCCGGTCGTCAACGGCGGCGGCGCCGACTACAGCCCGCGGGTCAACCCGAACATCAACGTCATCGCGACGCTCGACGAGTCCACCTACGTCGAGAACGACGGCAACGCCACCGACGACGACCACCCGATCGCCTGGTTCCAGGAGTTCGACGGCGGCCGCAGCTTCTACACCGGCGGCGGCCACACCGACGCCTCCTACTCAGAGCCGCTCTTCCGCCTCCACCTGCTGGGTGGCATCCAGTACGCCGCCGGCCAGACGCCCGACGCCTGCACCTCGCCCGCACCCACCGACGCCTCCTTCGAGCAGGTGACGCTCGCCAAGGGCGTCGACAAGGTCGGCGAGCCGATGAGCATCTCGGTGCTGCCCGACGGGCGCGTGCTCCACAACGCCCGCGACGGCCGCATCTTCCTCACCGACCTCGAGGGCAACACCACCCTGCTCCACGACGTGCCGATCTACTCGCACGACGAGGACGGGCTGCAGAGCCTCACCGTCAGCCCGACCTTCGAGGAGGACGGCTGGGTCTACCTCTACTACGCCCCACCGCTCGACACCCCGTCCGGTGACGCCCCCAACGACGGCACCGCAGAGCAGTTCGCCGTGTGGGACGGCTACAACGTGCTGAGCCGGATGAAGATGGTCGACGACGACCTCGACCCGTCCACCGAGCAGGTCCTGCTGGAGGTCGAGGCCGACCGCGGCATCTGCTGCCACGCCGGCGGCGCCATCGACTTCGACGCCGAAGGCAACCTCTACCTCTCCACCGGTGACGACTCGAACCCGTTCGCCTCCGACGGCTACGCGCCGCTCGACGAGCGGCCGACCCGCAACCCGGCGTACGACGCCCAGCGCAGCTCGGCGAACACCAACGACCTGCGGGGCAAGGTCCTGCGCATCACCCCCGACCCGACCGAGGCCGACTACACCGTGCCGGACGGCAACCTCTTCCCGGAGGCGTCCGACACCCAGGGGAAGACTCGCCCCGAGATCTACGCGATGGGCTTCCGCAACCCGTTCCGGATGACCGTCGACAAGCGCACCGGCTACGTCTACCTCGGCGAGTACGGTCCGGACGCGGGCGGCGCCAACCCCAACCGCGGCCCCGGCGGCATCGTCGAGTTCAACCAGATCCGCGAGGCCGGCAACTTCGGCTGGCCCTACTGCACCGGCACCAACACCCCCGCCGAGACCTACAACGACTGGGACTTCTCGACCAACACGTCCGGCCCGAAGTTCGACTGCACGGCGCCGGTCAACAACAGCCCGAACAACACCGGCCTCATCAACCTGCCGCCCGCCCAGGCGGCCTGGATCAAGTACGACGGCGGCAACGTCACCTACAACGGCGTCACCACCAACGAGTTCGGCGGCGGCGGCGAGGGCCCGATGGCCGGACCGGTCTACAACTTCGACCCCGAGCTCGACTCGGACGTGAAGTTCCCCGAGTACTTCGACAACCACTTCTTCGCCGGGGAGTGGACCCGCGGCTGGATCCGCGACGTCGTGATGGACGCCGAGGGCGACGTGGCCGGCATCGACCCGTTCTTCGACTCCATGACGCTCTACGCGGCCATGGACATGGAGTTCGGCCCCGACGGCTCGCTCTACGTCCTCGACTACGGAAACGGCGGCTACTTCACCGGCAACGAGAACTCCGCGGTCTACAAGATCAACGCGATCAACGAAGGCGCCCGCTCGCCGTCGGCGTCCGCCACCGCCACGCCCGACTCGGGTGCGGCACCGCTGGAGGTGCAGTTCTCCAGCGAGGGCTCGAGTGACCCCGACGCTGGGGATGAGATCGAGAGCTACGAGTGGGACTTCCAGAACGACGGCACGGTCGACTCCACCGAGGCGAACCCGACCTTCACCTACACCGAGACGGGCGTGTACGACGCCCGCCTGACGGTCACCGACACCACGGGTCGCACCGGCGTGGCCACCGCGGTGGTCACGGTCGGCAACACCCGACCCGTCGTCGAGATCGAGCTGCCACCCAACGGCGGGTTCTTCGAGTTCGGTGACTCGGTGCGGGTCAAGGTCGACGTGACCGACCCCGAGGACGGCGAGATCGACTGCGCCGAGGTCGAGATCGACTACATCCTCGGTCACGACTCGCACGGCCACCCGCTCAGCTCGCGCACCGGCTGCGACGTGCTGCTTCCGACCGTGAAGGACGAGGGCCACGACGCCTCGGCCGACATCTTCGGCGTCATCAACGCCAGCTACACCGACAAGGGCGCCGACGGCGTGCGCACGCTGACCGGGGAGGACGAGGTCGTCCTGCAGCCCAAGCGCAAGCAGGCCGAGCACTTCGACAGCCAGCAGGGCGTCGAGACCGAGGCCACCACCGACCCGCTCGGCGGCTCGCGCAACCTGTCCAACATCGATGCCGGCGATCACGTCTCCTATGCGCCGATCAGCCTCTACCAGGTCCCGCGGCTGCGCTTCCGGGTCGCCTCGGCCGGTGCCGGCGGCACGATCGAGGCTCGCCTCGACAGCCCGACCGGGCCCCTGGCCGGCTCCGTCGACGTACCGGTGACGGGCGGTTGGCAGCAGTGGCAGTTCGTCGACATGGACATCGCGGAGTCGGCGCAGGAAGGCTCCCACGAGCTGTTCCTGGTGTTCACCCACGACGACCCGTCGGCCACCGGCCTGTTCAACGTCAACTTCTTCGACGCCGCAGGCAAGGGCGTCTCGGTCAACTCACGGCCGCAAGTCGGGGCCCAGGGCACCCCCAGCCAGGGCACCGCACCGCTGACCGTGGACTTCACCGGCTCGGCATCGGACTACGACGGCGACGAGCTGACCTACCAGTGGGACTTCGGCGTACCAGGAAACGGCGACACCGCCACCACCCTCGACGCCGAGTACACCTACACCGAGCCGGGCACCTACACCGCTCGCCTGACCGCGACCGACTCCAACGGCGCCACGGGCTCCTCCACGGTGCCGATCCGGGTGCTCAACGCCTGCGGCGTCCAGCAGTCGGACGAGTTCGACGGCACGTCTCTCGACGGCAAGTGGGAGGTCATCCGCGACAGCGGGGAGTGGAGCGTCGAGAACGGCGGTCTCCAGCTGCCGATCAACAGCGGCAGCCTCTACGGGATCGGCGGCAACGCCGAGGACATCATCGTGCAGCAGGCTCCCGACGGGGCATGGGAGGTGACCGCCAAGATCACCGCGGAGGTCACCGAGAACTACCACCAGGCCGGTCTGCGGCTCTACTCCGACGACGAGAACTGGGCCTCGGTCCACCTCATCTCAGCCGGCGGCACCCGCGACGTCGAGTTCATCTACGAGGCCGACGGCAACCCCCGCAACGAGGCCGCCGACAAGCTGGGCGGCGTCCCCGCCGGCTTCCCGACGACCTACTACGTCCGGCTGGTCTCCGACGGCACCGAACTGCGGGCGCAGTACTCCGCCGACGGCGAGACGTTCTCGCCGGTCGGTCGGCCCGCGCCGATGAGCACCTTCGCCGATCCCCAGATCGGACCGGCCGCGGTGTCCGGCGGCGCGACCTCCAGCCCGACGGCGACGTACGACTGGATCCGCTTCGAGCCCGACGGCACGAGCGGCGCCACCGACCCGAGCGACGAGTTCACCGGAAACGGGCTGGACGAGTGCCGCTGGAACGCCATCGTCCGGGAGGACCCCTCCAGCTACGAGGTGGCCGACGGTGAGCTGACCATCACCACCACGGAGGGCGACATCTACCAGACGCCCAACGCGGCGGGGGCGACCAACTTCGTGCTGCAGTCGGGTGCCGGCCTACCTGAGGACTACGTCGCAGAGACCAAGCTGTCGGCGACCTTCACCGATGGGTACGCCCAGGGCGGGCTCCTCGCCTACGGCGACGACGACAACTACGTCAAGCTCGACGTCATCTCCGACACAGGACAGGGCCGGATCAACCGGGTCGAGCTTCGCTCCGAGCTGGGTGGGGCCATCCAGGACCCGCAGCCCCAGGTCGACCTGCCGGCCAACGTGACGTCGTACCGGCTGCGACTGACCAAGGCGGGGACGAGCTACACCGGTGAGGTCGCTGTCGACGGCGGCGAGTGGCAGCCGGTGGGCACGGTCACCCACCCGACGGCCGACCTGGACCTCGGCCTGTTCGCCCTCGGTGTGCAGCAGCCGGGCCGGACCGCGTCGTTCGACTACTTCCGGCTCACCCCGGCGGCGGCGGAGAACCGACCGCCCGTCGCCGACGACGACACCGCCACCTCCACGGCGGGCCGGGCGGTCACCATCCCGGTCCTGACCGGTGACACCGACCCCGACGGCGACGACCTCACCGTCGAGTCGGTCACCGCGCCCGGTGACGGCGCAGCCGCGGTCAACGACAACGGCACCGTCCGCTACACACCGGACGACGGGTTCGTCGGGACCGACACGTTCGACTACACAGTCGTCGACGGCAACGGCGGCAGCGACACCGGCACCGTCACGGTGACGGTGACGGAGGCCTGCGACCTGGAGACGCCGGACGACACGTTCGACGGCACCAGCCTCGACACCTGCCGGTGGAACGCGATCGTCGCCGACGACCCGGGCAAGCGCCGGGTCGCAGACGGACGCCTCTTCCTGACCACGACGCCGGGCGAGATCTACCAGACCGGCACGGGCAAGTCGAACCTCGTCCTGCAGTCGGCCGACCACGCCGGCGAGGACTGGACGCTGGAGACCCACGCCGACGTGTCGACGCTCGACGGTGGCTACAGCCAGGCCGGCCTCATGGCGTACGCCGACGACGCGAACTACGTGAAGCTCGTGGTGATCTCCGACGACGGCAGGCAGGCCCCCAACCGGGTCGAGCTTCGCTCGGAGGTCAACAACGTGATCGTCGGGACGAACCCGCAGCCCGAGCTCGCGATCCCGGACGGGACCGACCTGACGGACATGAGGTTCCGGCTCACCAAGGCCGGTACGACCTATGCCGGCGAGGCGTCCTTCGACGGCGGGGAGTCCTGGGTCGACCTGCCCAGAGCGGTCGAGAACGCGATGGTCGAGCCCCGCTTCGGCGTCTTCGCCGCAGGGGTGCTCCAGGAGGGGGACGAGGTCTCCTTCGACGCCTTCCTGGTCGACGGAGAGGACCCGGTCAACGCGGCCCCGGGGGCGGTCGACGACACGGCGTCGACGACGCAGGACACCGCGGTCGACATCGACGTGCTCGCCAACGACACCGACGCCGACACCGGTGACGAGCTCACCGTGGAATCGGTGACCGAGCCGGCGCACGGCACGGCAGTGGTGGCGAACGGCAAGGTCACCTACACGCCGGACGTGGGCTACGCCGGGACCGACACGTTCGACTACGTCGTGACCGACGGCACCGACTCCGACACCGGCACGGTGACCGTGACGGTCACGAAGGCCGACCCGGTCAACACGGCCCCGAAGGCGGTCGACGACACCGCGACCACCACCCAGGGCACGGCCGTGGACGTCGCGGTGCTGCACAACGACACCGACGCCGACGAGGGTGACGAGCTCTCCGTGACGTCGGTGACCGATCCCGCGCACGGCACCGCCGTCACAGCCGCCAACGGCACCGTGACCTACACGCCGGACGCGGGCTGGACGGGGACCGACACGTTCGACTACGTCGTGACCGACGGGGCCGACTCCGACACCGGCACCGTGACCGTCACGACCACCAAGAAGGACGTGGAGCCGCCCGCTCCGGTCCCGGACACCACGATCACGGGCGCGCCGCGCGACGGCACGCGGGCGAGGACGGCGACCATCAGGTTCGCCGCCAGCGGCCCGGGTGCCGGGGGAGCAACGTTCCAGTGCTCCCTCGACGGCTCGCCCTGGCAGGCGTGCACGTCGCCGACGACCTACCGTGACCTGGCCGACGGTGAGCACGAGGTGCGGGTCCGCGCGGTGGGAGCTGGTGGCACCGACGCCACGCCGGCCACGGCGGCCTGGACGGTCGACCGCACCGGGCCGCGGGTCCGGAAGCTCAAGCCGAAGGGCTCGACCCGCGACCGTACGCCCGAGGTCTCGGCCAGGGTCACCGACCGCTACTCGGGGGTCCGTGGGCGCGACGTCAAGCTGTTCGTCGCCGGTGACCAGGTGCGCGGCGTGCGCTACGACGATCGCAAGGGCCGCATCACATGGACGCCGAAGCGCGCGCTGTCGCCGGGGCGGTACACCGTGCGCCTCGTGGTCGAGGACTCCTTGGGCAACCGGAACGTCGAGAGGTGGAGGTTCACCATCCGTCGGTGACGCGGTCCGGAGCGCCCACTGCATGGACGACGCCGGCCGCCGGGGACACCCCGGCGGCCGGCGTCGTCACTGGCGGGGAGGCCTCAGGCCTCGAGCCGCTTCGCGACGTCGAGCACCCGGGTGACCAGGTGGTCCAGGGCGGTGGTCGCGGTGTCGTCCACGCCTGCCCCGCCCGTCACCACGCCGACGCCGTAGGGGTTGCCGTCGTCGAACTTCGTCTGGTCCGTGTAGCCCGGCGGCACGATGATCCCGCCGAAGTGGCAGAAGGTCGTCAGCATGGACAGGATGGTCGACTCCTGGCCCCCGTGGGCCGTCTGGCTGGAGGTGAACGACGCGTAGACCTTGTCGGCGAGCTTGCCCTCCTGCCACAGCGGACCCAAGGTGTCGATGAAGGCTTGGAGCTGGCTGGTCACGTGGCCGTAGCGCGTGCCCGAACCCATGATGACCGCGTCGGCCCACGCCAGGTCGTCGGGCTCGGCGACAGGCTGGTCCGCCACGGCGGCGGCGTGGGCTGCCCACTCGTCGACACCCTGGACGACCTCGTCGGGCGCGGTCTCGCGGACCCGGCGCAGACGCACCTCGGCGCCCCACTTCTCTGCCGTCTCGGCCATCCGGGACGCCATCTCGAGGGCGGTACCTAAGCTGGAGTAGTAGATGATTGAAAGCTTGGTCATGTCTGGCCGTTACCCACGCGTGTGCGAGGCATACCTCCACCTCACGAGCATCGGGTGATGCGGCGCGGCCGGCAGGCGCCGTACGTTCGCCGCCTGCCAGCCGTCCACCCAGGAGAACGCCACGAACCAAGCCGTGCTCAGGACCCTGACCGAACCGGAGCTCGCGCTCGTGCGGGAGTCCGAACCGTCCGCGCTGCGCGACCTCTCCGAGGACGATCTCCTGGACCTGCACACCCGGGTGCGGCGGGCGCGGTCCAAGCACGTCAAGGTCTACCGCAGGGGAGCCGCGGCGACGGTCGGTGCGACCGGCGCGCGGGGGAGCGCGTACGCCCGCGGCCAGGCTGCGCGCAACAAGGCCGAGCTCTTCGAATCGCTGCTGGCCAGGGTCAGCAGGCAGGTCGCGGTCGCGGCCCGGCGCTCCTCGGACGAGCTGCGTCGGGAGCGGCTCGCGGACGCGCGCGCGGACCGCTCCGCGGGGCCCGCCACCGAGCCCGTGGCGCGGGTTCCCGCCGACCGGCCGAGCACCAAGGCTCGGAAGGTGCGGACCACCGGGGGAGTGAAGAAGGACGCCTCCTCGCGCTCCCTGGGCGCGCGCCGGCAGGCCGCGCGCGACGCGCGCTGATCCTCGCGCTGGGGGCGGCGACGGGCCCGGGTCGCCGGCTGCCGGGCACCCGCAGCGGGTGATGTGCGGCCAGGCGGTGAGGAGCAGTCTCGGCACACCGATCGCGAGGACGGAGCGGCATGGCAACGCAGACCGAGGTCGCGTCAAGGACGAGCTGGCTGCCGCTGGTCGCCCTGGCGCTGGCGCAGTTCGTGATGGTGCTCGACCAGTCGGCGATGAACGTGTCGATCAGCACCCTCGTGGACGACTTCGACACGACGGTGACCACGATCCAGGCCGTCATCACCCTGTACTGCCTGGTGATGGCGATGTTCATGCTCACCGGCGGCAAGATCGGCGACATCATCGGCAGGCGCCGCGCGTTCGTCGTGGGGCTGATCGTCTACGCGTGCGGGTCGGCGATGACCGCACTCGCGCCGACGGTCCTCGTGCTGACGCTGGGGTGGTCGATCCTGGAGGGGCTCGGTGCCGCGCTCGTGCTGCCCGCCATGGTCGCCCTGATCGCCGGCAACTTCGAGGGAGCGTCGCGCAAGGTGGCGTACGCCGTCATCGGCGGGGTCGCCGGCGCAGGCATCGCCGTGGGACCGATCCTTGGCGGGTGGGCGACGACGGAGTACTCGTGGCGGATCATCTTCGCCGGCGAGGTGGTCCTGGTCGCGCTGATCCTGGTGATGACCCCGAAGGTCGCGGACGCACCACGGACCGGCCCGGCACCCAGGCTCGACATGGTCGGCACGGTCCTGTCCGCGACGGGCCTGGGGCTGGTCGTCCTGGGAGTGCTGCAGTCCAGCGTCTGGGGGTGGATCAAGCCCAAGGAGGACTCTCCCGTCACGCCGTTCGGCTTCTCGCTCACGGTCTTCGTCGTCGGCGCCGGCGTCCTGCTGCTCTGGGGATTCACGCAGTGGCTCGAGCGTCGCGAGCGCGGCGGCCGTGACCCGCTGGTGCACCTGGCACTGCTGGAGGTCGCGCCGCTGCGGGCCGGACTGATCGGCCTGTTCAGCCAGAACCTGATCCTGATGGGCATCTTCTTCACGATCCCGCTCTACCTGCAGCTGGTCATCGGCCTGAACGCCCTGGAGACCGGCATTCAGATGCTGCCGGTCTCCATCACGATGTTCATCGCCTCCGCGGCCGGCTCGCGGATGTCGGCCCGTTTCTCCATCCGGAGCATCGTGCGCGCGGGCCTGGCGACCGCCGCGCTCGCCGCCGGCTTGCTCATGGCGACGATGCAGCCGGAGCTGGACAACCCGAGCTTCCTGCTCTCGATGGCGGTCCTCGGCGTCGGGATGGGTCTGATCGCCTCGCAGCTCGGCAACGTGGTCCAGTCCTCGGTGGACGCCTCGGGACGGGGGGAGGCCGGCGGGCTGCAGTTCACCGGCCAGCAGCTCGGCTCCTCGCTGGGCGTCGCCCTCCTCGGCGCCATCGTCCTGTCCGGGCTGACCACCAACTTCCTCGACAACGTCTCCGAGGACGACCGCATCAGCAGCGCGGTGTCCGACCAGGTCGGGGTCGCGGCGGGGTCCGGAATCGACTTCGTGTCGTCGGACCAGATCGGGGCCGCTGCCCAGCAGGCCGGGCTCGACGAGACGACCTCCGACGCCCTCGTCGACGACTACGAGTCCGCCCAGCTGCAGGCCCTGAAGACCGGGCTGCTGGTGGCCGGCGCGCTGGCCCTGCTGTCCCTGGCCTTCACCCGGGACCTGCCGCGTCGGTTGCCCGGCGAGCCGGACAGCGAGACTACCGCCGACGCGGTGGACTCCGGACCTCACCCACAAGGGGCACGCTGAGTCGGAATGGCGGACGCGGTGGGACCTGACGGTTAGCGTGGAGGTCCGCCCACGCGAGCCCGCGTGGAGCAGCACGATCGCGGGAGGGACCGGGTGCTGACCCTGCTCGCCACGCTCATGGCAGGCGCAGGGCTGGTGCTTGCCGTGCTGGCGGCGTACGTCGCCTGGCGCCGGGGCACGGCGATGGGCTGGAGCCTGGCCGTGCTGCTCATCGCCGTCGCCTGGTGGGGGACGGCCTACGCGGTGGAGCTGTCGGTCGACGAGGTCGCGCTCAAGAGCAGGTGGGGGGACCTCAAGTACGTCGGCATCGTCGCGCTCGCGCCCGCCTGGCTCGTCTTCGTGCTGCAGTACACCGGCCGGGGCGAGCGCGTCACGCGACGACTGGTGGCTCTGCTGGCCGTCCCGCCGATCGTCGCGCTGACCGTCCTGGCGGTCCCGGCGACGCACGACCTGGTGCGCTCCTACCCACCGACGGCGCACACCGAGGAGCTGCCGATCGTCGAGTCGGGACCGGCGTTCTGGGCGATCTTCGCCTACAACAACCTGCTGCTGGTCGGTGCGACCGTGCTGTTCGTCGCGAGCATGGTGAGGCTGGCCCGTACCTACAGCCGGATGGCGGTGGTGCTGCTGGCCTCGGCGCTGCTGCCGTGGGCGGCCAACATCCTGCACAACCTCGAGGTCGGCTGGTTCGCCCGGATCGACCTGACCCCCTTCGCCTTCATCGTCACCGGCGGCCTGCTGGTGTGGGGGCTGTTCGAGGAGCGCCTGGTCGACCTGGCCCCTCTCGCCCGCAGCGCGGTGGTCGAGAGCATGGCCGACGCCGTGTTCGTCCTCGACGCGTTCGAGCGGATCGTCGACGTCAACCCCGCCGCGGTCGCCCTATCGGACCGGTCCCGCGGTGAGCTGGTCGGTCGACGGGTGCGCGACCTGATCGACACGTCGCGGGTCGCGGAGGTCGGTCCCGGCGGGCTCGTGCTGGCGGACCCCGTCACGGGGGACCGGCGCACCTTCGACGTCAGCCAGCAGCGGCTGACGGACATCGCCGGACGCCCGGCGGGCGAGCTCGTCGTCCTGCGAGAGGTGACCCAGCGGGTGCGCGACCAGCAGCACCTCCAGCAGGTCCTGGACGACCGTTCCCGGGTCGCTGCCACGCTGCAGGCGAGCATGGTCCCCGCCGTGCTGCCCGATGTCCCCGGCTGCGAGCTCGCCAGCCGCTACGTCCCTGCAGGAGACGGCGGCGAGATCGGCGGCGACTTCCTCGACGTCTTCCCCCTGGACGACCGGACCTGGGCCTTCGTGCTCGGCGACGTCAGCGGCAAGGGAGCGGAGGCGGCCGCGGTCAGCGCTGCGACGCGCTACACGCTGCGTGCCCTGGCCCGACCCGGACTGTCGCCCGCGGCGACGCTGCGTGAGGTCAACGCCGTGCTGCAGGCTCAGACGGAGTCGGAGCGCCACTGCACGCTCGTGCACGGGCAGGTGCGACCGCCCCGCAAGGGCGACGGTCCGTCGGCGCGGGCACGCGTCGTGCTGTCGCTGGCCGGCCACCACCGGCCTCTGGTCCTGCGGGCTGGTGGCGAGGTCGAGGAGGTCGGCGAGCTCGGCACCGCCTTGGCGCTGTTCGACGACCCCGAGCTCCACGACGCCGAGGTGGAGCTCGCCCGCGACGAGGTGCTGTGTGTCTTCACCGACGGTCTGGTCGAGGCGCGGCGCGGCCGCGACCAGTTCGGCTCCGAACGGGTCGCCGAGCTGCTGCACATCCACCGCGACCTCTCCGCCGACGAGCTCGCCGGCACGGTGCTCGACGCCGTCCGCGCCTTCCACGGAGAGCAGCTCGTCGACGACCTCGCGATGCTGGTGATCAGGTACGCCGGCCCGGACGAGGCGGTCGCGACCGACACGCCCTGACCCTGCCGCAGGTCCCGGGTCGAGCCGGGACGTTGTGCCCTCCCGGTGGGACGCACGTGCTCACTACCGTCGAGGCGTCTCGTCCTTCCCCCGCCCGGAGGAGCGCCCGTGCCCCGTCCACCTGCACCGCCCCCGATCTCCACCACCCGCGCCGCGCGGTGGCGTCGACGTACCACCGTCCGCGTCGCGCACGCGATCGCGGGCCCAGGTCTTCCGAGCCGACCCGATCGTCGTTCGAGTGCGCTGGGCAGGTCTGAACGCCCGGGGGTCCGTCCTTAGCGGTGCGGCGCGAGCGCGACGAGCTCCGCGACCTCCGCCTGGAGCCCGGCGACCAGTGCGTGCGGATCCGGCACGGCGGAGGTGTCGACCTTGAAACCGACGTGGATGCTGCCCGCATAGCCCACGATCGACGTCGACAGGCTCTGGTCCGCCGACATCGGTGCCCACGCCCACATCCGCGTGACGGGCAGGCCCGCCGTGTGCAGCGGCTGGTCCGGGCCGCGCACGCTGGTGGTGACGCCCGTGGCCTTCCGTGCGAAGAAGTCCGTGGCGTGGACCCGCAGACGCGGGTGCAGCACGCCCATCCCCTCCAGCAGGCCGTAGGTCAGCCAGGCCTCCGGTGAGTCCTTGATGGCGCGCATCCGCGCCGCCGTCTCCTCCAGCCGGCCGAGTGGGCTGTCGACCCCGACCGGCAGGTCCAGCAGCACGAGCGCGAACTGGTTGCCCAGGTCGTCGGGCCGCAACGCGGCCGAGCCCCGCAGGTCCACCGGCACCATCGTCGGCAGGTCGTCGACCATGGGATCGGTGCCGTGGGCGAGCAGCCATCGGCGCAGCGAGCCCGCCAGCGCGGCCATGACGACGTCGGTGACGGTCGTCCCGGTCGCGCGACGCAGCTCCCGCAGGTCGGCCACGTCGATCGACGGGGTCCACACCGCGCGCTTGCCGTGGTGCGGCGGCACAGACAGCGGTGAGGAGGGACGACGCGCGACGAGCAGGTGCTGGGCGACGACCGGGGCCGTGACGAGACGGGTGGTCCCGGGAAGGGCACGGACCGTCCGCCACGCGAGGTCGAGGGGTCCGGGACGGTCGCCGTCCGCCTCGGCGGTGAGCTCATCGTCGGCCAGCGAGAGGACGACCCGCAACAGGGCGGTGCCGTCGGCCAGCGCGTGGTGGAGCCGGGTGCTCAGCTACTGCGACAGCCTGGTCTTCGGCATCACTGCCGACGGGAGCGCACGCCCGACGTCGAGGTCCTCACCGCGGGCGTCGCCGATGCCTGGCGCTCGGTCCTCGCTAAGGCTTGACCACCTCGCGGAGGGTTCCGATGGCGCGCCCCACGGCGTCGCGGGCGACGTCGATCCGGGCCGCGATCGGTGGTGTCGCGCGCGTCAGGGCGCGGTCGAGCTCGAGGACGGCCGCGAAGAGGTCCTGGAGCACCTCGGAGTGGACCGCATCGAGGAGGCGCTCACGCTCCTCGATGTGGGCCAACCGCTCGCTGCGCCGGATGTTGCAGACCACGCTCTTCGACCGGGGGTCGGTGTAGAGGTCGGTCATCGCGACCTCCACCCAGGACCAGGAGTCGTCGGTGCGGATCCGGAGCTCGCCGACCCGCTCGGCGTGGGTGGGGTCGGTGGCCAGCAGATCCTCGAAGGCCTGATGGTCCTCGGGGTGGATGCGGTCCGTCAGCGGCGCGCCCTGGACCGCGTCGACCGGCCAGCCGAAGAGGTTCGCGACCGCCGGGCTGGCATAGCTGACGACGTGGTGCTCGTCGACCAGGACCGCGGCGTCGCTGGAGCGCTCCATCAGGTGCCGGACCGCGTCACCGAGGTTGAGCGAGGCGCCGACGATGCCGATCAGCACCCCGTCGCGGTACACGCCGCTGTCGGTGACCAGCGCGTGCAGCAGCTCGCCGCTGCGGCGCCGGACCGGGAACCCGCCGGACCAGGTGCGGCCCTCTCGCAGGGCAGCCATGATCTCCGTCGCCGCCTGCTTCGAGACCTTGGGCACCGTCACCTCCGTGATGTCGCGGCCCAGGGCGTCCGCGGCGGGCCAGCCGTAGAGCTGCTCGGCGGCGCCGTTCCAGGACACGACCGTCCCGTCGCGGTCCGTCGCGATCACCGCGTGCCCGAGCGCGTGCAGCAGCTCGTCCGCGGACGGGCGCACGGCGAGTACCTCGGTCTCCGTCGATCCGGGCTCCATCGACCCAGCGTGCGCCTCCGTACCTCTCTGGTCACGGGGCGAAGGTCCCGGTGCCGCGGGCCCGTTCACCCCCGCCGGGGGAGTCGCCCGGCCATGTCGACGGATGAGTATCGTCGGACTCGGCCCACGCGAAGGATCCGTCCATGGGAGCGACGAGCAGGTGCGCGCGACCCGTGAGGTCTCCGCGAGCGACCGAGCGCGGCCAGGCCGCCCGGCACGGTCAGGCCCGGTGCTCGTGCCGACCCTGACCGCGTGGTGCTACGGCACCCCGCTCGGCGCCACCGCCGGATCGGTGCGCCTCAGGCGGATGGAGCAGGCGAGCACGCTCGAGGTGATCGACGAGATCGTCGTCTCGTGGGCGCCGGGCGCTCATCGGCCCCGCGTCACCTGGTCGTGGTTGCAGGAGGTGGGCCGGCGTGAGCCCTCAGTGCTCGTGGGTCTGCTCCGCATCGCTTTCGCTGCCGTCTCCGCAGATGCCGCCTTCCCACCGGACCTTGCCGACCGGTGTGCCGCGGCCGGTCTGGACCCGGCCTTCCTCGAGGGTGTCACCGCACGCCTGGCCCCGCGCACGTCGGCGCTGCTCGTGCTCTCCGGGGCAGCGGACCTCTCCGTCGTGATTCCGGCCGTGCGGCAGCGGATCGTCAGTGGTCAGGTGGCCCTCATGCAGGCGGAGCTCCCCACCGACGGACCGGAGCGTCTGCGGGCGACCCTGGGGCTCGAGTCCCCCGGGTCCGACTGACCGCGTCGGTCCGAACCCGGTCAGGCGGCGCTGCGGCGCTTGTCGTACCAGCCCCACGCGAGGGTGAGCAGCAGGGCCCCGACAAAGGAGCCGATGAGGCCGCTGGGGCGCAGCTCGAGGCCGTCACCGGCGAGCAGGCTCGCCAGCAGCCCGCCCACGAAGGAGCCGATCAGGCCCGTCAGGATCGCGAGCGTCCAGTTCACGTCGCGCATCGAGCGGCCGAGCACCATCTGCGCCAGGCCCCCGGCGATCATGCCGAACAGGATGATGGCGAGGATCAACATGGGGGGAGCGTAGTGGTTCGCGGGCCCTCCGCGAAGGGTCACGCACGTCCACACGCCACGGGTGAGGCGTACGGGCCGACCGTCCGCTGGAGTGGGCCGGTGCAGTCGACCGGCTGCGTCCGAGCGAAAGGGTTGTGATGCCTGAGACACCCGCGCCTGCGGGCGTGTCCCGTGCTGCGGGGGTGGCGGAGCGCCGAGCGGCCGGACGAGCCGCGCGACGCACGCGACCTCGCGGGTCGTTGGCGCAGTGCCCCACGACCCCGGTCGATGCCGCCGCCCTGCTACGTCGTGAGGACGTCGACCGCATCCCCGAGCTGCTGCCGCTGCGCTACGAGCGGATGCTCGCGACGCCGTTCACGTTCTACCGCGGGTCGGCGGCGGTCATGGCAGCCGACCTGGGAGCGGCACCGAGCAGCGGGCTCACCACACAGCTGTGCGGTGACGCGCACCTGTCCAACTTCGGCGTCTTCGCGACCCCCGAACGACGGCTGGTCTTCGACCTCAACGACTTCGACGAGACGCTGCCTGGGCCGTTCGAGTGGGACGTGCAGCGGCTGGCCGCCAGCATCGTGCTCGCCGGTCGTGACACCGGATGCACCACCCGACACACCGGGCTGGCGGTGCTGGCGGCGATGCGGAGCTACCGCACGGCGATGCGCGACTTCGCGGAACAGGGCAACCTGGCGGTCTGGTACGCCAACCTCGACGTCGAGCGGGCGCTCGAGGACCTTGCCTCCGAGGCGTCGGAGGCCACCACGCGTCGCAGCCAGAAGGCGATCCAGCGCGCCCGCAAGCGCGACAGCCGTCAAGCAGCCGCCAAGCTCACGCGCGTCGTCGACGGTGAGCGTCGCTTCATCAGCGACCCGCCGCTGCTGGTGCCGCTGCGCGAGCTGGTGTCCTCGGACGACGCCGAGGTCGTGCGCGAGACGCTCGCCGGAGTCATGACCCGATACCGCGACTCGCTGGCCGAGGAGCGGCGCCACCTCCTGGACCAGTTCCACCTGGTCGACGTCGCCCGCAAGGTGGTCGGCGTGGGCAGCGTGGGAACGCGGGCCTGGGCGCTGCTGCTGAGCGGTCGCGACGAGGCGGACGTGCTGCTGCTGCAGGCGAAGGAAGCGGGCGCAAGCGTGCTCGAGCCGTACTGCGCTCCGAGTCGTCACGGCAGCGCGGGACGTCGGGTGGTCGCGGGCCAACGGCTCATGCAGGCCACCAGCGACATCTTCCTCGGTCACCAGGAGACCCCGGGACCGCAGGGCAGGGACCGTGAGTACTACGTGCGGCAGCTCCGCGACGGCAAGCTGTCCGCGGACCTGGCCACCCTGGACCACCGGCAGCTGCGGATCTACTCCCAGCTGTGCGCCTGGACGCTGGCGCGGGCCCACGCCAGGTCCGGCGACCGGATCGCGATCGCGGCCTACCTGGGCAAGGGGGAGGCGTTCGACCGGGCGCTCACCGAGTTCGCCCACGCGTACGCCGACCGGGTGGAGGATCAGCACCGCCAGGTGCTGGAGGCGAGCGGTCAGGCCACGCCGGCTCAGACCGCCACGGGCTCCTCCACCTCGACCGACGAGAGCGGGAACACCGGGTAGTGCGGCGGCTCCTGGTCGGGGGTCAGGGCCGTGGGGCCGTAGATCCAGTCGGTGTAGGAGTAGTCGTGCGTGTCACGACGGCGCAGGACGACGTTGCGCTGGCGCCGGGCCAGCCCGTCGAGGTGCCAGAGCTCGCCCCAGGCGCGGGCGGTGGTCTGCACGCGCGCGCAGTGCTGCGGGCGCACGGCGTCGTACGCCGCCATAGCCGCGTCCCAGTCGACGCCCGATCCGGACTCCGTCCGCACGGCCTGCTGGGTAGCGAGGTGCTCGGCCAGGACCCAGCCGTCCTCGATGGCCATGACCGCGCCCTGCGCCATGTACTGCAGGGGCGGGTGCGCCCGTCGCCGAGCAGCGCGACCCGCCCGTAGACCCAGTGCAGCAGCGGGTCGCGGTCGAACATGCGCCACCACTTGTCGCGCCACATCAGGGGCAGCCCCTGCTAAACTTGCGCACAGGTGCCGTCGAAGGCGGCGTCGATCTCGTCGGGGGTGCCCCAGTCGGCCTCGCCGGCGATCGCCTTGGGCGACTCGAAGACTGCGACCTGGTTGAACATCTCGCCGCTGCGCAGCGGGTACTGCACGAAGTGGCAACCCGGCCCGACGTAGACGACGACGTCGGTCTCGGAGACGTCATTGACCCGGACGTGGTCGATCGGCACGGCGCCGCGGTAGGCGACGTACGTGGAGCTGACGGGGTCGTCGTCGACGAGCAGGCTGCGGGCGACGGAGTGCAGGCCGTCGGCGGCGATCACCGTCTCGGCCTCGTCGGTGCTCCCGTCGCTGAAGGTGACCCGGGCCCCGGGTAGCCCGGTGGGCAGCGTGACCTGCTCGTACGCCGTCGCCGCCAGGCCGGTGCGCAGGTCCACGCCGAGCCGCTCGGCCGCGCGGAGGAAGGTGCCGTGGAGGTCGGAGCGGTGGATGACCATATAGGGGAAGCCGTAGCGCCGCTCGAGGTCGACCAGGTCGAGCCGGGTGAGCTCCGAGGAGTCGGTGGCGTCCTTCATGACCATGCTCGTCGGAAGCAGGCCGAGCGACTTCACCTCGTCGAGGAGGCCGTAGTCGTCGAGGATGCGGGTGCAGTTGGGCGCGATCTGCAGCCCTGCACCGACCTCGCCGAACTCGGCGCCCTTCTCGTAGACGCGGACGCGGACGCAAAGAAGGTCGAGCCGCACCCCGAGCCAGACCGCGACCGACCGTGCGATCGCCACGGTGACGCCGCGCAGGTCGTCGGCCGTGCCCCGGGCGAGCACCGGGTTGCCGAGGTTGATGACGGCGCGCAGCGTCCCGGTGGGTGCGAGGTGGTCCGTCGCCGTGCTCGGGTCGCTGATGCCCGGTTCCTTCGGGAGCTCGTGGAGAGGGAACGCCCCGACCTGCCCTGCAGGTCGGGGCGTTCCCAGCAGTCTGTCAGATGTCGTAGTAGTGATCTACGCACCCGTGTTGACCTGCGGAAACGGCGTTCCGGCGACTGCTGGGGCCTCCGTGGGGCCGCACGTTGCCGAGTTCAGATCGCGACCAGGGCGGTGACCTTGGCCAGGTCGTCGGCGTGCAGGTCGCGCTCGACCTCGAGGTCGTAGTCGGTCTGGATGTTGATCCAGAACCGGTCGTCGACGCCGAGTGCCTTGGACAGGCGCAGTGCGGTGTCGGTGGTGATGGCGCGCTTACCGTGAACGATCTGGCTGATCCGGGTCTGGGGGAGACCGGTGGCCTGGGCGAGGCGGTACTGGCTGATGCCCAGCGGCTCCAGGAACTCGGTCAACAGGATCTCGCCCGGGGTGATCGGGCTGTGTGCCTTGGAGATGGGTGCCTTCGTCGTGGTGGCCATGCTCGTCTCCTCTCGTGGCGTTCAGTGGTAGTCGGTGATCTCGACGTCGGTCGGGCCGGTGTCGGACCAGACGAAGCAGATCCGGTATTGGTCGTTGATGCGGATGGAGTGTTGGCCGGCGCGGTCGCCGACCAGCTTCTCCAGGCGATTGCCGGGAGGCACCCGCAGGCTGTTCAGTTCTGAGGCCGCGTTGAGGAGCCGGAGCTTCTTCTGCGCTGCCCGTTGCAGTTCGGGTCCGAGGGCTCGGACATGTTCGCGGTTCCAGACCTTCTCGGTGTCCGTGTTCTTGAAGGACCGGATCACGACACAATGCTAACGTTCCGCGATACTATCGACAAGCGTAAGTATTGGATCGGACCGCCAGATTGCGCATGAAACACCGAGGCCGTCAACGCCGGCTGGAGCGCGACAACGGTCGTCTCCAATCTCGGGCACGACCGTTGTCGAGGGCCGCTCATTCGTCGCCGTCCTCGTCCTCGCCGAGGAAGGCGGTGTCGATCGCACGCCTGGTGCGCTCCGAGCTGCCTTCCATCAGATGCGTGTAGGTCCGCAGGGTGAAGCCGGGGTCGGCGTGACCGAGGTACTCGCTGACCGCCTTGATGGTCTCGCCCTCGTGCAGGGCGGTGCTGGCGAAGAAGTGGCGCAACGCGTGGCACCCGTTCTCCCGCAGATCGGGGACACCGGCTCGCTCCAACGCAGGACGCCACAGATAGGTGTTGAAGTAGTTGCGATTCATCGCTCCCTTCTCCCGAGTTGTCAGCAGCAGCGAGACTGTCGTCGGCTTCCCGTCGAGAGTCATCCACGGCCGAGTCACCTCAACGGGCGGATGCGCTGTCATGTAGGCGGTGATTGCATCGGCGACCGCGTCCGGCAGTGGCACCGTGCGGGTCTTGCGGCCCTTGGGCAGACCGAAGACCTGGCGGTTGCTGGAGAAGAGCTTGACTTGACGTCGGACGTGCACCTCGCTGGCGTCGAAGTCGATGTCGTCGGGGGAGAGGCCGAAGATCTCGCCCTGTCGCAACCCGAGGCCGGCGCCGAGCCACACCACGATCTGATAGCGGTCGGGCAACGCGTCACGTACCGCCAGGACCCGCTTGCTCGTCCAGGGGACAAGCTTCTTCGGGTCGGATCGTGGCTTGCGTACCGACGGGGCCTTGCATGGGTTCTTCGGGATGAGCTCGTCGTCGACCGCTGCGGTGAAGACGGTGGACACGTTGGCGAACACCACCTTGCGGTAGGTCGGCGCGAGGTCAGCGAGCGTGCGCAACCAGCTCTGGATGGTCGAGGGTTGGATCTCGGACAAGTAGCGGTCACCCAGAATCGGGAAGGCGTGCAGCCGCAGCCGCAGCTCGACCGCTTCCCGAGTGGTCTCCTCGAAGGTCTGCGCGTCGATCCACTTGCGAGCGTAGGTCTCGAAGGGGATCTTGCCCGCGTCGGGATCGACGTATTGGCCCTTGACCAGGTCGGCGGACACGATGGCGCAGAACCGGTCCGCCTCGACCTTCTTCTGGAAGGTCTTGTTCCGCTCCTTGCCGTCCGGGCCGCGCCAACGGACGCGGTAGGTCTTGAGGAGGGTGCCGTCCGCGGTGCGGCGTTCGCGCCGTTCAACGTGCGCCATGAGTCACCTCTGCGTTGGTGGTGAGCCAGGCGCGCACCTCCGCCGGGTCGTAGCGCAGGAAGCGGCCGACGCGGAACGCGGTCGGACCGGTGCCCTTGTGACGCCACTGGTAGAGCGTGTTGACGGGAACGCCGAGAAAGTCGGCCACGTCCTCGACCGACAAGAGCTTTTCCATGGTGCCTCCTTGGTTGGAGTCGCGGGGTGCGTGGCGGGTGGGTGCGGGTTCAGATCGACGGGACATCCGGGCTCGCTCCTCGCGGTGGTGGCCGGTGGTGCAGCGCGGCCTCGAAGTCGAGGCGGCTTCTTGCGGCACCTTTCGGCGGCTTGTGTTGGATAGGTGTGGGCCGCAGGTCGCTGCGCACGAGCGCCAGGAGCTCGCTCTGCACCACCGAGGTGATCGGGACGAACTCCTGCCGACTCGTCTGGACGAGCTCGCCGGCGTCGAGGTCCAGGCGGGGGAGGCTGACGCGGTGGAAGTAGAGGCGGTGGGCGGCGCCGTACTGCACGAGGTTGCAGACTCGCTCGTCGATGCCCGCGCTGACGCGTTGGAGCCGGCGAACCTGGTGCGCGTCGGAGAGCCCGGCGTCATCGAGCTTGGCCATGCGTGTGGCTGCGACCGCTCCCTGTCCAGCGGCGTCTCCGCCGATGCCGAACACGCCGCCGAGGTCACGTGCCTCTCGGACGAGACGTCCGTAGGTCTCCCCGCGCTGCTGCCATCGACCAGCGAGGACTGGGTCGATCGGCGCGAGTCGTCGGGTGGCTTCCCGGGAGATGTCGCGTTGGGAGTTGAGGACGAGGCGCAGGTTCTGGGCGGTGGGGAAGCGGCTGAGGTGGAGGAGCAGGTTGTGCTGGGCCTGGAGGACTCCGGTGATGCCCGGCAGGCCCGGGCCCTCGATGAGTGCGGGCGCTGGCCGCCAGCCGCGTCGGTCGACGGTGTAGTCGGGTTCGCCGTATCCGGCCCAGGTCGCACAGGTGGCCGCCGCGCGTCCGAGTCGACCGGGCTCTGTCAGCGATTGCCAGTCGGGGATGTTGGCGTAGCGCCGGTCGAGGCTGACCAGCCCGCGCACGACGTCGGCGGCGTCCTTGATGACCGTCAGGCATTGGGCCTCGGAGAGTCGGCCGTAGCCGACTCCGTGGGCGAAGTCGTGCTCGCCGAGCGCGCAGGCGCGGGCTGCCTGGCGCCAGGATTCGACCAAGTCGAATGGTTGCGGTGTGACCAGCTCCTCGAGGGTGGGTAGGTCCACATCACTGTCGCGGAGGGTGCGTTCAAGGCGGTAGCGCAGCTCCTCGGCCGGGCCGCGGGCGCGGCCGGTGCTTCCGTCGAGACCGATGCGTGGGTTGGCAGCCTGCATGGCTTGGTGGCACCACACGAGTACGCCGTACCGGTAGCGGGCGACCTGCCGGCCGATCACCCCGCGTTCCTCGACCGTGGTCGTCACCGGGACGGTGTGGATGCCGGCGCCGCCGATGCGCTGCTGGATGCGGTGCTGACGCAGCAACTCACCGAGGGCGTCGCGGAGCATGCCACTGGTCTCGCCGTACATCAGGGCGCATCCAGCTCTCGGGCGGCCCACAGCATGTCGAGGACGAGCTCGACAGTCAGGGAGTCGATGCCGTGCCGGCTGAGGTCTTCGATGGCTGACTCGGCGACGTCGAAGAGCACGTCGCGGTCGGTGACCGGGACCGGGCTGATGCCGGGGATGTAGTCGCCGTGGACGAAGTCGATCTGGAGCAACACGCGGTCGTACTCGATCGACGCATCGGGGGTGAGGGCAGCATCAGCGAGAGCGGCGACGTAGGACCGGGCCTGACCGAGCGCGACCGCGTGGGCGAGCAGCATGGAGGTTCCTTTCGGGTCGCGTGGTCGGCGGCGTGCGTTTCACCGTGAATCGCGAGGCCGGGGACGCGGGTGTCGCGTTGCGGCGGCTGTGGACAACGCGGGAGTTGTCGGTGCTGTGCACCGCTAGGAGGCCGCGCGGACTTGTTCCTCGATGCGTCGCCGGGCGACGACGTCCTCATGGACGAAGAGGAGGAAGTCGGCGTAGCGGTCGAGAATCTCGACCTCGCCACCGCTGTCCCGTGGGGCTTCGCCGGGCCAGGTCGTCTGCCTCGTGGGCCGGTCCCGGTCGAGTCGGCATCCCGCGGTGGAGACCCATTCACGCAGCCGATTGCGGGCCTCGGCGAAGTCGCGATGCCACCCGATCGGACCCGACGGCGTCCCCTCGGAGTCGTAGGCGTTGAGCCAATGCGTGTGCAGCGCCGACAGCTCCCAGACCAGCTCGTCGTGGCGATGCCAGTACGGCGGCACCACCGTGGGCGGCAGCCCGTAGCTCAACCGCAGCCAGTCGACCCAGGCGTCGAGGTCGGTCCACTCGGCCATCGCCTCGTCAGCTGTCAGCAGGTTCCAGTTGATCGGGCGCAACGGCCGGTCGTCGTCGAAGTCGGCGGACCCGAAGCGGTCGTCGGGATCGTCGTACTCCGACTCGACGATGTCCACGCTGTTGTCCAGCTGCGCGTTGTGGCTGGCGTCGACACGGGTCGTCATGACGAGGTCGCGGTCAGATGCCGACGGCGGGTGCTGGCTCGTTGACCACCGTCAACTCGTTCGTCGGCGGCTCGGGCTGCCTGGACGGCGTGCGATCCACGACGTAGCGGGTGCGGGCACAGTCATGACCGATGCGACGGGCGACGAACTGCTCGCGGATCTCGCTCGGCCCGCCTGGACGCTCCTGCTCGTACTCGTGGACGTAGCCCGAGGCGACGACCTCGTCACCCGGCTTGAACCGCGGGTAGGCCCGCTCGGCCGCACGGTCGAACAGCACCAGGTCGCAGTAGACCGGGTCGAGCTTGGTGAACGAACCGTCGACCTCCTTGCGGTGCTGCTCGATGCCGACCCGGCAGTAGAACCTCGCGTGCCCCTTGCCGGTGAAGGTGAGGTCCGGCGCGGTCGCGACGAACCCCTGAAGGCTCATCTGGGTGGGAATCGTCATCGTCTGACTCCTGATGTCGCGCGGTGCCCGAATGGCAACCGCTCTCAGGAGTCAGGTGTGCGCATTGAGCCTCCATCAGGGCAGTTCAGCAAGTGTCCGGCCCGTGAGTCAGTCGCCTACCTCTGGCGTCGCTCGCAGCGACAGCGTGAGTTCGTCGGCCGCCTCGAACTCCTTGACGCGGAGTTGAACGGTGCGTTTGCGAATGACGTCCTCGGATTTGGAGGAGGCGAGGGTGCCAAAGGGGTCCTGGACGGCACGCACGAACGGGATCGCGTCTTGGAGGTCGGCGCGGAGGTTTCCGACGAGGTAGAGCCAGAAGCGGTGGCGCACATTGCCGCCGGCGGTCTTCCACTCATTCCAGCTCATCGCCTGAACCTGGGCATCGACTCCGGAGGACTTGAGCTCGATCATTCGGTCGATCTCAGTCCCATTGATCGTGAGGATGTCGAAGCCTGGAAACAGATCACTAATGCCCTCACTCCGGAGGGTCTCGAAGACTGCCTTCACGACCGGGGACTGGCTGACGGCCTCCTTGATCATGCTCGGAGAGCTGACGTCGACGATCAGGACATCCGCGTTTGGCGCGGGCTGGTCGCTGGGCAGGACCGCCGTAGACCGTCCTGGGAAACGACGTTGCTCGAACGCGAAGGTGATGCGCATGCCGAGTCGATCCAACTCGTTCAGGTCAGTTCCTTGGGCTGCTAGCGGTGCCCCGCGTGAGCCGCCGGGGGTGTCGTTGGTCGTCGATCCACTGCCGGAGCCCTTGCCGCCAGACGAAGCCCTCGGGGTTGCTCCAGAGACTCGTATGACCTCGCCGTCGATGAGGAGGTCCTCGAAGTTGTGAAGCGGCACGCGTGCCGCAGCTTGCTGGACAACCGGCGGCGTCGCGGGCCGTGCACCGGCGTCGGCTTCTGTCGACTCGCCGTCGGACTGAAAGTCCGTGTCCTCGCCAGTTCCGTCGTCAGAGGTATCGGACTCCTCATCGCCACTGGCGAGTTCCTCGGTGACCTCTTGCCACTTGTCTGATGCGCCCGCCAGGTCAAGCAGCTGTCGGCGCATGGTGGGGTTGGCGTTGATGAAGGACAGGAAGGTCTCGACCGTGTTGACTTCGAGGGCTTCGGCCAACGCCATCGCGAGGGCCTGTGCATCCTCTGCGACGGGCGGCCATGCGGGTCCGGTCCACACGACGAAGCCCTGGAACTCGTCTCCTTCCGTACGTCGGACGTGGTAGGCCCGCTGAGGGATGCTCCCAAGGTCCTCTCCGCGGAACGTACAACTCATCGAGAGCGCTTCGACCGGTTCGATCTGCTGGGCGAACTCGGTCAGCACCTTCTTGTCGAGGCGGCTTCGGTCTGCCCGGTCGGCGCTGAGACGTGCGAGCAGGGACGGCAGTAGCTCTGTCAGTCCTTGTCGGAAGGTCGACAACTGGGTTTCGTCGAGTACGACCTCTCCTGGTTGGACGCTCCACTCCAGCGCGCTCTCAAGGAGCGGGGTGCCGAACAGCTCGCGTAGCGGACGGTTTGCCCCGGGTTCTGCCTCCAGAACGAAGAGAGGCACACGATCTTGCACGCCACTTCGTTCGCGGCTTCCAGAGACGGCCGCGTACAAGATCTCCCTCGCGGGGAGGAAGGTGATGCCCGTGGAGGTCCGTGCCGCAAGGGGCGCGTCGGCGAGCGGCGTGGTCGCGTCAGTGTTCGTGCCTGCGAGCAGCTCGAAGAGTTCTCGATAGACCGGTCGGAGCTGCCGCCGTGCGACCTGCTCGGTGACTCCGTCGGCGTAGACCTGAGAAAGACGAACGCACAGTTCGCGAGCGTCGTCGGTTGTGAACGCTGCTGGTGTGAGTTCGCCACGAACTTGTAGCTCGTCTAGGCACGCGCGGACCTGAGCTGGCGACGAGCCCTCCGGCTGGCTGAGCACGGGGAGGTAGGTGTCGGCGTTGCGTCCGCTACGGCCGAGCCGGCGTGTCAACTCATCGGTGCGCCTCCAGGTCTGGCTTGGACGACGAGGGCCGTGGCTCGTCGGGCAGATTGCGTGATTGCGGAGGCGGTGCAGCCAGAAGTCGGGACCGCTCGCAGCAATCTCTTCAGTTGTTGCACGCGGTGGTGCGGTGCGCGAGGACGGCCACTTGCCGGCGCCGACCAGTGCCAGGTCGGCTTGTGTGTGTTGGGCGTAGGAGGACCAGTTACGCACCAGGTGCTTGAGGAACTCGGTCGCGACGTCGTTGCCCGCCCGCTGAGCGACAGCCGCGATTTCATCAAGGCGGTCGAGGTTGTGTGCTTGGTAGAGGTAGTGGTCTGTGGAATCCCAGCGTGGGTCAGCTTCGAGGGAGCCGGTCAGGGCTTCCCGGTAGTCAGTCCAAGCGTCTTCGAGGCCGGCGAAAGCCCAACCGCCGGGGAGCCCGAGACCCTTCGTGCTCGTCCAGCCCGTACCTGTGTCGTCGACGTCGTGGAAATGGACGAGGCGCAGTCCTCGGCTGACTCCGAGCCATGCGAAGAAGTTGCGCCATCTGTCATCAACCGTCGTTTCGAGTGCTTCGTCGGTGTCGTCTTCAAGGTCGACTTCGCCCTCGTCATCATCGGGTTCGCGTTCTGCCCCATCGTCTTCGTTGATGTGCACCCCGATAGCGCTGGAGTATGCAGCGAAAGCTTCCGGTGACGCCAGAAACTTCACGTCGAGCCTCTCTCCGGCGGCCGCCATCGCTTCGACGATTCCCTCCACGGAGTCCTCGCCGACCCAATCTCGCCCGAAGTACACCTGGTGGGCCGGCGCCCACGCGAGGTCGTCGTCTTCCGATCGGCATGGCACGTCGAGGCGGCTCAGATTGAAGAAGGCACGGTCCGAGCCGAGGCGGCCCATCGGGAGCGGATGGTCCGCCTTCGTTGTCTTGCCAGCGAGGCGGCAGATCGTTGCGAGTGCCTCGATCGAGCGGTTGGCCGCGCGAAGTTCCGTGTCGACTCCACCGGTACGAGTGAGGCCAGGGAGGACCGCCGCGCGCATGACTTCCTCGAACCGAAACTCCTTGATGCTGAAGAGTGCGTCCCAAGCCTTCATTCGGTCGTCGAGGACAGACCGCTGTTCCGACCGACCGAGTTGCCCCCAGCAGACGGCATGGGCCAAGAACCGGATTCGACGCAGCGGAAGTTCCTCAGCTGACGATGCCGGTGGGTAGAAAGCACTCTCGTCACCAAGAGCGATGCGGCGAACCGCTCCACCCTCGTCTTCACCAACAGGGAAAACAGCCTCAGTCGGTGCTACCTCCTCCAGTTCTAGACGCTCATCCGCATCTGCCCGCTCCCACATGAGGGTGCACAGGTCGAGTAGCGGGTCGACGCGGTATCGCGTGTCCGCACCGAATCGGAGCGTGCTCTTCGCCGGGTCTGAGTGGCGCGCGAGCGCTTGAAGGGACTCCGCGGCGGTGAGTGCCGGGGCTCCGTAGTCGGCGCACACCGCCGTGAGTTCACCATCGCAGAACTCTGGATCCGGGAAGCGTCGACCGGAGAGGTGTGTGTTGGTCTTCAGCATCTCCGCAAACGCGGGACCCGCCTCGCCCAGCAACGGTGACGGAAAAGCGACCTCTCCAAGAGTAAGTGTCTCGCCGGCGGCGGGAATGAGTGGAGTGGTCGCGAGTTGCTGTGACAGCGCGTCGGTCAGCAGGTCGGCAGCCGGTCCGGTCTCGCCGCCGGCGCGGTCGAGCACTCGAAGGACGTTGCGCAAGCCTCCTTGTCCGAGGAGATGCGGCAGGAGTAGGTGCACGAACGTATCGGCCGCCTGCCGCACGAGGTAGCCGTTGTAGTTGTCGCGGGAGTCACCAACCTGGACGTGCTGGCGTGACAGGTCCGTGGTGAATGCCCCGTTGACAAGAAGCGAGCAGCCCGAGGGCTCCTGGGTTGGCAGGAACACGTGGAATCGCCGGTTCGCAGCATCGACCCGGGGGTCGTCGGCGTCCCGTACTGCTACGGAGACCTCCGTGACATCGACGCCGTCCCACGCGGGCCCCGACAGCCCGTCTCGGTGATCGCCGATCTCGACTTCCGCGTTATGAGCCACCCAATAGCGGTCGCCCTCGCCATCCTTGTTGACGAGGTCCACTCGGTAGAGGCCAGTCTGATCAAGGCCATTGCAGCGCTCGATCGCTCCATCGGAGACGCGATGACGCTCCAGCAACCACTGGCGTCCCGCGTCGGTCGTCGAGGTGTCGAGCTCAATGACGACCTCCTCAAGGTGTTTCAGGAAGAGGACGCTGGTCATTGGCAGGGTCAGCAACTGATGAGCAAGGGCCGCGAGCTGGTCCTTCGAGATCCGGTCGTGAAATGGAAAGCGGAAGGCTGTGCGAAAGCCGGCGGCCTGAAGGTCGCGCCAGCGTGGGTCGATTTCCATGACCGACGAGGGAAATCGCATCGCAGGGACGTCGCGGACGGCGCCACGGTCGAGGTCGGCCCAGAGTGCGGAGACTTGGTCGAGCGCGTTCTCCTTGCCCAGCCGGAACGCCACCGACTCGGAGTACGCCTCGGGGGCGTCAGTGATTTCGAGCACGGACTTGAATCCCAAGCCCTTGTGGCCAATGCTCGCCCGCTTCGGGCCAGTAGAGACGGCTTTCGAACTCGCTCCCAGTCCACAAAGGCCGCGCACGTCGGCTTCGGTGAAGGCACGACCCGTGTTTGCGACCCAGAGCTCGCGGTCTGTCAGCCTGAAGAGGACGCGATCATCGGTGGCCGCGATGCCTGCCAGAGAATCGTCGGCATTCTGTAGCAATTCGTAGACGAGGCGCCCGCGATAGTCGTGCGCGACCTGTGACTCTTGGCTGACGTCTTCCTGAAGCCGACCCGGGGATTCGCGGTAGACAGCCAGGTTCTCGCGACAGATCCGCTCCAGGACATCGTGGGGCGTCGGGCTCGGCTCGGTCACAGCGCCTATTTCACCCTATGGCTCCGACAGTTTTCTCCGTTACCGCCTTTGCAGGGTCTTCTCGACCTCGCGGCGCTGCTCCCTCAACAGCTCAGCATCCTTGCGGTCGGTCCACGCGCGGAGGTCCGTGACCAGCGGCGGGGCGCTGCGGAGCAGTACGAGAGCGGTGCTGAAGGGCAGGGTGCGGATGACCTCTGGTGGCATGACCGGCACGCGGCGTACGGACCGCTGGAGCGACCGGGAGCCGTAGTCGCCGACGGAGACGGTGTCGGTCTTCTCGTCACGTTCGCCGATCAGGGCGGAGAGATCTTGGAGATCCTTGGCCGAGGACGTGCCGCCGAGGATGAGCTTGACGATGCTGGCGTCCCAGATTGCGCCCGCGGCGTGATCTCCCCACTTGTCGCGTGCCTGAGACAGCGACTGGAGCACCGGCATGGTCGTGATCCCGGTGCCGCCGCCTTCGGCCATGAGTACCGGAAGAGAGGGGAGCGGCGAGAGGTTGCCGATCTCGTCGAGTGCCAGCAGCAGGGGTGGGTCGAGGCGGGCTCCGGGCGATGCGGCGGCGAGATGGCGAGCTGTCTCGATGAGGTCTTCGATGAAAGCTGCGACCAATGACCAGGAGGCGCCGGCTCCGGCCCCGGTGGCGAGCAGGTACAGCGTGCCGTTGTTGGTGAGAAAGTCGACGGGGTCGAACTGCTCGCCCTCGGGAGGGGACACGGCGTCGAGCACACGGGGATCGGCCAGGCAGGAGAGCGCGAGGGAAACTCCCATCCAGATGGAGTCGCGGGTGCGCGGGTCGGCATGGATCATCGACTCCAGCGAGTCGGCCCAGCCAGATGCAGCCGTCGGGCTGCTCGACAAGATCGCGACCGCGTCGGCAGCCGCCGACGGCGACAAGGTCCAACCGAACAGCTCGCGCGGTGACCGGTGATCGAGTGCCGCCGCGTGGAGCAGCGCCTGGAGCGCGGTGCGAGTCTTGCCTTCCCAGAAGCCTCCGGACTCCACCCCGCCGGTCGAGAGGCCGGTGGCCGAGGCGAGGCCAGTAGCCCGGATCATGGCGGTGAGCGGGTCCTCGCACCCACGCACGGGTGACCAGCGCAGCCCAGACGGCAGGCCCTCGGCGAGCCCCTGGGGGTCGAACACTGCGACCGGTCCACGCGATTGCCGGGCAGTGAGGGTGGCGGCGATGTTGTCGGGCCTTGTCGCAGTCGTGATCACAGCACCGGGCGCGTCGAGGATGGCGTTGATGACGACGTGCAGCCCCTTGCCAGATCGAGGGGGTCCGAGCAGAAGGATCGAGTCCTCCACCGACGCCCAGACTTCATGGCCGCGCGAGCGGCCGAGCAGGTAGCCGACATCGGACGGCGCCGGTTTGTCCAGCGATGGTCGCAGAGTGCGGCCGCGAGAGAGCAGTGCCGATCGTGATGCGACGGCACGGACGTCGCGGCCGGTGGCGACGCCGGCAAGGTGGCGTGGGTCGTGCGACAACGCGTCCTTGATCGAGCCGATGCGTCGCCACACCACCAGTGCGCCGGCAACGGCTGTGGCGATAAGGACGACCAGTGCCAGCCAGTAAGCCCAAGCACTCAGGCCGTCCGAGCCGAGGGCGGAACCCGGGTCGGCGGGATGGGCCAGGACGCGGAACCCGGCCTCCCACCCGCCGGTCGGCTGGCCAGCTCCGGACGCCCACGCAGCCACAGATCCGGCGAGGCGCAGGACGGCGGCGAGGACACCGACGGCCGCGATCAGGATGAGCCCGAGGTTCACCAGGTCGTCGTCGACGCCCTGGCCGCGCGGGTTCACGCGGCGCCGCCGCTGACCAAGACGGTGCCGGACTTCTTCCCCATCAACACCACTAGTCCGGGATGGGCTTCGAGGAGCGCTGGGGGCAGTCGGAGTCGGGCTGTGCCGTCGGAGTTGGCGGCCTGGCGCGCGACAACGACGGCGACGGCGATCTCTTCGTTGGGCAGGAACCCGTCGCCGGCTACCTCACCGACCGACGAAGTGGCCCTGCGTGCAGGCGCGACCACCTGCACTTGCGGGCGGCCCGGCGTCACGATGTCCGTGAAGCTCGACTGGTCGGCCTCTCGGACCTCGACGCGCACCGGCGTATCGAGGTCGGCGGCGATGTCGTCGACCAGGCGCTTGAGATCGGTGCGGGTCAGAGACCGGTCTGCGGAGTAGGGCTCCCGGTCGAGTGTCACGGTGAGGTAGCCCTGGTCGTCGACATCGACCTCCACCAGCGGCATCACCACCGGGACGCGGACGGCCTGCCGGTCGTCGCGGCGGTACGGCGCGGCGGCGTTGATCAGGCTCATATCCCGATCGTCTCCACCTGCCGCGGCGCGACCCTGTGCTCAGGAGCGGAGCGTCGGCCAGTGGCGAGAGACTCCCGGTCGAGTCCGGGCGGGTTGCCGTCACCGACCTGCGGGGTGTCGAGGTGGTCGAGGATCGAGACCGCTGCCCCGCGAACACGCTCAGCGGTCGCCTGTACGACCTCGACCGGTGTCTTTCCGGGCACGCTCGATGCCCACGATGCGACGTACGGGATGGTGTAGTCGTCGGTCGCCAGCCCGTGCGCCGAGCCGACCATCAGTGCGACTGACTCGGCCTCGACTTCGGCGATGCCGCGATGCATGGCCGCGTCTGCGTTGTCGGGGCCGTGGAGCATGACGTGCCCCAGTTCGTGCGCGAGTGTCTTGACCTGGGCGGCGTCGTCCATGTCCATACGGACCGAGACCTCGCGGGTCAGGTAGTCGGTGAGTCCGTTGGCGCCACCTATCGCTCTCGCATCGGAGACCAGTCGCAGCTCGAAGCCGTGGGCAGTGATCTGATCGGCCAGTCCATCCCACAGCCCGTCGGGCGCCTGGCCCCGCAGCAGCGTCGGCCGGGGTGGCTCGGGGATCGGTTCGCCGTTGGTCTGGGAGACGTCCCAGACGTGAGCGGGCTTGAGGCCGACCAGCTTCGACCGGACGGCCTCCCCGGGGCTCGGCCTCTCGCCCCGGGCCAGACGCCGCCACGACTCGGACTCTTCAGGGGTCGAGGATGCGAAGCGCGCGGTGACCGGCGCGAGGATCGCGTACCCGGACTGGCCCTTCATCACGGCCCGGTTGAGGCTTTGCCACTGTCGGAAGCCGGCGACGTATGTCGGCATCGGCTCGGGCACCCGGCCTTCCTGGAAAGCGGCGTGGTGCTGAACCGCGATCAGCATCGTGTTCCCGAAGCTGCGTCCGCGGAACTTTGCAGCGAACTCAAGCGCCCGCCTCCAATCCTTGCCACTCACGAGCGCACCCACGGACTCAGTGAGCTTCTGCTGAAGTGCTTCGAGCTTCTCCTCGCGAGCCGCGAGGTCTCGGGCCCGTGCTCGCATCCCCGATCCTCCTGACACTGGTCGTCAGGGAACAGGTGCGCCGGCGCGGTCCGGCTACCGCCAGGGACCGTCGTTCCAGACGTTGATGTCGCTCCGGGCCGGACGCAGAACGGTGACGGGGAGCCAGCCTTGGCAGACCCTCTCCTTGAGTCCGGAGTTGTCGATCCAGATCACCCACGCCTTCCAACGGCCCGACTCGCGGCGCCAGTCCAAGATCAGCCCGGGTGCCGGAGGCGGATAGTTGCCGTGCCCGAACCGCACCCAGCAGTGGTGCCAACGCCTGGGCGGAGGCCACGCGTCGTTCTTCGGCGGATTCGAGGACACAATCCAATCTTGACCCATCCTCGAACATGTGTTCGACTTGGCTGGTGCGAGAGACCCATGGTGTTCGGCGGTACGACGACGGCTACCGCGAGGGTCGCGCCGCCTGCCTCAGCACCGGTTCCTCCGCGACAGCGCGCCTCCTCCTCGAAGCCCGACGTGACCGCGATGGTGCCTTCGACGCGGGATTCGAGTGGGCACTGTGGGACTACGACGACGCCAACGGGCTCGAGGCCACGAAGATCGTCCGCCCGGCATAGAAGACCCCGTCTGCGTCTCGGGTCGCCGACGGGGTCGTCAGAATGCTACGCCAGGTTCATCCGGCCCGTGGTGTCGAAGAGCTCCAGCTCGGCGGGATGGAGCTGATGCTGGACAACGAACGACCTGTGCTTGATCCGCCACAGGCCCTGTCCGGTCCCCAGCGTCGGGAGAAGCGACTGTTCCGTGCCGGTCAGCCCAAGCGCAGCAGCCGTCGTGCCGAGCTGGTCGGACTCTTGGCGATAAACCACCCGGGTCTCGGCGTTCGCCAACAACGACGAGGCGAGCGCCCGCATGGCCGACCCCTGGTCGCCGACGTTGTCGAGGTCGGAAAGCTTGTGAAAGATCAACATGTTCGCGATCCCGTAGTGCCGGGCGAGCCGCCAGTGCGCGTCCATGCGCCGCAGTAGCGCCGGATGCGACATCAGCCGCCACGCCTCGTCGTACACAACCCACCGTTGGCCGCCGTCGGGGTCGAGGAGGGCTGACTCCATCCACGCCGACGCGCAGGTCATCAACACCGAGATGAGCGTCGCGTTCTCGGTCACCCGGGACAGGTCGAGGGAGATCATCGGCAACGTCGGGTCGAAGCTGACCGTGCTGGGGCCGTCGAAGAGTCCGGCGAGGTCGCCGGCGACGAGGCGGCGCAACGCGTGACCGACCTGGCGGCCGTCCTCGGCCAGTCGACCATCCGTGTCCGTCCCTCTTTCAGGGGCGAGCAGGCGGTCGACCACCATCGGCAGTACCGGTACGGGTGTCGAGCGGACCGTGTCCGTAAGGGCGACGTCGATGGCAGTGTGCTCGAGCGGTGTGAGCCGGCGGTCGAGGACCGTCTCGGCCAGGGCGCCGAGGAGGTCGCGGCGGCGGGAGGTGACCTGCGCCGCCCACTGAATGTCATCGAGCCCGGCAGGCCGATGCCCTTCATCGAGGGGGTTGAGTCGGTTCGCCATCCCGTGGCCCAGTGCGATGGCTCTGCCGCCGACGGCTTCGGCGACGGCGGTGTGTTCGCCCTTGGGGTCGCCAGGAACGTAAACGCGGCGGCCGAACGGGATCGAGCGGGTGTAGAGGCTCTTCGCCAAGGCCGACTTGCCGGCCCCGACGATCCCCGCGAGCACGAGGTTGGGAGCGGTGATCAGTCCGCGGGCGTAGAGCACCCATGGGTCGTAGACGAAGGAGCTGCCCGAGTAGAGGTCCTGCCCGACGAACACTCCGTCACTTCCGAGTCCGCCCTCAGCGAGGAACGTGTACGCGCCGGCCAACGTGGCGGACGTGTCCTGATGACGGGGCAACCGAAGGCGGCCTGGCGTACGCAGCGCGGCGGCACCATGCTCGCCAGCCTTGGGCAACACGACGGTCGCGCGGCGCTCGGCCGCCAGCTCGTCGGACTTCACCTTCGCGAGCGTTCTGCGCGAGTCGCGGTCCTCAGCGAGCCGGTACTTCGCTGCCGCCTTGCGTGCACGTCGGTCACGTCGACGCTCACGACGAGGCGACACGAGTACCGCACTGTGCAAACGGCCCTCGTCGGAGTCCTTCACAGCGACAGCCCACGGTCGGCCGGGGAGCCTGACACCTGTGGCTCTGGGAATGCGCGGTGGTACGCGAGCATCGCCTCCGCCTCGTGCGCGTTCCCGATCACTCCGCCGACCTGCCGGAGCATCTCGCCAGCTCGGTGGAGATCCCACGAGACTCGATAGGCCGCCGAGCGAGCCTTCGGCGAGTCAGCCGGCGCCCACTGCGCATTGCGGTGACGTCCGTCGTGGTACTGCGCGATCTGATGGAGCGACTGGCTCAGCGACGCGACCGCCGAGGTGAGTGAGCCAAGGATCGAGTAGATCTCGCGCGGGTCATCGATTGAGCGTGTCGCGTGCGCGAGAGCGCGAAGCGCGGTTTGTGCTTCGTCGGCGTCAGCCGCCGGGTTCTCGAACGTGGGCACCAGAGCCTCCTTCTCGATCTGTCGAGAAGGAGGTGTGCCGCCGGGTTCCGCCGACTTGTGCTCAGCTCATCGTGCCGCGGCGATGATCATTCGTAGGCCGTTGGTGGTGAGGAAGTCCGGCTGAACGAATGTGATCGAGTCGATGTTGTCGACCCGCTTCTGAAGTGCGTCGCTGAGTGGGAACGAGCTGACGAGCAGGCCGCGTGCCGCGATCCCGCCATAGGTCCTCAGGATGTTCTGCAGCTTCTGGATTGCTTCTTGACGCACAGGGCCGGCCTTGCACTCGATGATCCACAGACGCTTGCCGTCCGTGAACGTGCAGTCGAACTCCTGTGCGCCCCACTTATTGGAGACGCCGTCCGGATAGTCAGGCTCGTATCCGACCCGAACATCGCTGATCAATCCTTCATCTTGGAGAGGGGTAAGCAGGGAGTAAACGTACTCTTCAAGCCATCCGCCCTGGATGAAGGGAAAGAATCCCTTCCTTGGAACAATGATGTTCGTCTGGTTCAACACAAACTTTGGCGTCGCGCCCTTCGTGATCGACGCCTCTCCGGATCTCCACTTGAATTCGAACGGCAGGTCGTCCTTCTCGTAAGCGGGTTGGTGCCTGTGGTACTTGTTTCCGAAGTCGAGGAACTCCTTCGTCGTGTACAAGTCCCTGAGCGCAGCCCGCTCCTGCCACATTTTCGGTGTCACTGCTAGGCGACGGTTGCGGACAGCGTCTGGCTCGGTAGGCCAATGCCCGTGCTTCAGGGTGACGAAGTCGGAGGCTGCGATGAAGTCTTCGATGTTGGAAATGCCCACGAAGGGAACAGAGGAGCCGTCACGAAGGAAGATCACGTTGTGGTGCCTGATCTCGAAGTAGAACGGGTCAAGACCGAGCTCCCAGCATGCGGATAGTGCGCCTGCGAACATCAGCTTCGTACCCCCCGTCATGTTGACGGCGACTTTGGCATCGGGAGGCAACTTCTCGACCTGCTCGCTAATCGCCTTGCGGGTGGCAGCGGGTTTGAACGGGTCAGGGATGATCACCGGTTCCGGTTCGACCCCAGTAACCTCGGCGAGTCGCTGTGCGACGGGTACGTACTCGCTCGTCGTGAGGATGATGTTTGTCTGGGCTTGGAACTGGCGCATGCCGAAGAAGACAGGGATCGTCTGCTCTCCGAGCAGATGCATGACGACGTCGTACTCCCGTGCCTTGGTCGCAGCTCCGGCGGTGACACCGAGCGACGAGCTTAGAAGCGCCTTCGGCAGGTCAATCTGCTCTGGGGGTCTGCGCGGGTCTGAACTTGAGATGACGCCGATACTCAGCTGTGGGTTGGACCGTGCGATGAGCGCCCAGGTGTAAGCCATGACTGGGGTGCCAGGGCTGACATAGGTCGACACTTGCTTCTCCGCAGGGTCCTGAAGGGCGACCTGCACGGCGGATGCCGCAGCGTTGTAGATGCCGGGCGCGTCATTCAGTTGCTTGAGCTCCTGAGGAATGACTTGGATCGTCACCGGGATGCCCCGCTCCTCAAGCTGGACTCTCAGCCATTCCTCGAAGCGCTTGTGCCCGGCAGCGGTGTTGCTGAGATCGTCGATCCCCGTTCCAGCGGCCTGCTTCTGCGGGTTGGTGTAGGCAAGGATGACTGCGTCTGTGTAGTCGCCCGTCTTGAGTGCGCTCAGGACAGGGCCGTCTGACTCATCGGCGCCGAGCGCGGCACGTAGGTCGGTCATGCCGTACCAGGTCAGTAGGTAGTGCTTCATTTATGTCCCTTTCACTCGTCCGCCACACCAGTGATTCGGACAGCCGACGCACCGTCGTCGCCGGTCAGGTAGAGCCGCAAGGCGTACAACAGGTCTGGAATCTCGGCGAACTCCGGAGGCTTGGCGACTTGGAGGTCTACCCGCGACGTGAGGTCGACGCCGGCCACGGCTGCTTCGTCTGTGATCTTGTCGATCAACTCGGTGAACTTCCGGCCATGCTGGCTGTCGGGTGACAGGAGGGCCTTCATCGAAGGGTCAGACGACTCGCGAGTGCGGAGCAGTGCCAACAACAGTTCGAGCCCGGTCGCGAGCTTGTTGCGTGAGTCTCCGCGCGCGATCGACTCGGCATGCGTTGTGAGCAGGTCCTGAAGGGCAGCGAGCAGGTCGCGTACCTGAGTGTCCGTCAGATAGCTGGTCGCCTCGGGGCTGCGCCACAGGGCAATGGAAAGCATCCAGATCCTGCCCGGGTGCTGCCCCGCGAGCAGGGTGTCCAGAATCCGTCGCTGCCAGTCTTGTGTGCAGGCACCCAGGGAGTAGGCGAGCTGCGCTTGCGTCGGTTGATCCAAGTGCGTCCTTCGCGCGAGTTCCAGCAGGCGTTGGTGGACATCCGGCGGCGCGTCCTCGTGCATCCTGCAGAGGAGAAAGAAGAGCTCGTCCTTGAGGTCGGCGGGTGTCGCGACTTCACCGATGAGGCGGCTCGCATCCGCGATGCCTTTGGCCATTGCCGTGCGAAACTCCGGTGGACACTGCGGCTCGTGGATTGATCGACCATGTCGCCAGACCGTGTAGGTAGGGAATCGAGCATTGAAGATGCTCGTACGGGCCCGTTCGTAGTCGAAGTCGGCAGCCAACGCGTCGTCGTTGCGCTTGCGTGTGTCGCGAATCGATGTCTCCAGGGAACGAGGGTTCCATTCCGAGTAGGACATGTATCGGCCGGCTGGCTGGTCTCTCCGACGGTCCACGTTGAGGAAGACGGGGTCGCCCGCGGCGAGCGTGTCCTCGTCGATCGGCTCCACGAAGTAGGACTCGTGGCAGAAGATGCTTTCGCCCTCCACCTCGACGCGACAGTAGTAGCGGTCATTCTTGTCGCGCCGGCCCCACTGGAAAGAACCTTGCACCCGTTCGCTCAGCACGCGACGCAACTGATTCTGGAGTCGCCTTTCTTCCTTCCTCTGAGCTTGAAGGTGGGGGTCCAAGAGCTCAAGAGCGGTAGCGATCCACTCCAGTAGGTCGGACTCAGTGGCGCCGGTGCGCGGATCGGGCTGGAGCCGAGGCCAGTGCTCGAAGTCGGTCCAATCACTGCGCTCGGGGAACGACGGAATGGGGAGAGTGTCGAGGTCGATCGGGGGCCGCTCCGACATTGGTCGCCATGTAGCCACCACCGGAGCAAACGAGCCATCCACAGGACGGAATCGGAGCCGGTACGGGTCATCCGCGCCGTAGGTGTAGGTCAAGTCCAAGACGCACACCGTGTCGGAATCCAGCGGGAACGCTGACGCCTTGAGGATGGCCTGGTATCCCAGATCGCTTGTGGCGTCGCCTTGGAACAGTGGAAACTCGTAGTGCGCTTGATCTGCTCTGAGCGTGAATGTCTCCGCGACCGGAATCTGGACGGCGACGCCCCGAATGGGGCGGATCGGTGTGTTTGTTGAGACGAGGTAGAAGGGCTGCCACCGCCCATCCCTGATCACTCTGATCGAGAGTTCGGGGATGTGGTCGCGCCAGAGGGGTATGTCTCCAGCGTGTCCCTGGAGTTCTTGGAACCGGGCGCCGCCGCTGACCGGGCTTTCAGGGACAGTGATGCAGGCGTCGAACTGACCGATCTGTGGATGGCGGCGGAGGGCCTCCTCGGAAACCCGACGAAGCCCTACCACCGCCGATTGGTCGTTCCACTGACCGTCCTGGTTGACGCGGGGGATCTCCGCCAACGCGTCATAGCTGGCGGCGTCGTGTTGAAGCGTGACGTGAGGAGAGCGTTCCCAGTAGAAGCCACGCGTCTCGGGGACGCGCTCTTGGAGAGCTGCGTCGTGCCGAGCGATCAGCTTTGTCGCGTAAGTTGTCCCTCCCGTTTGGTCCACGACAACAATCTGGAACCCGTCGCCCTTGATCTTCGCGTGGGCAATCTGCTCGAAGGCCGCCGCGACTGATCTTGGCAAAGGTTCGGCTTTCGCAAACCTTGCGTTGATGTTCCGCCGTGCGACTTGGAGTTGGAAGTCGTTGAGGAAGTCCGGGACCAGCCAGAGCAGCGTCGAATCTGAGAAGGTGCTGCTGAGCTGTCGGGCGAACGCGTGTGCCGCCCAGTCCAGCTGAGACTGGTCTGCGTCATGGGAGAAGAACAGGTCTGCGATCGAGATCGATGTCGCATCTGGATGCAGCAGTGCGATGTCCGCGTTGAAAAGCTCAAGGTCGACGGAGTCACTGCCGCTCCGCCAGCGTTGCCATAGGTACGTCTCCGGCAAGGTTGAAGGATCTTTCGACCCGATGGTCGCGAAGCGCGGGCGCAGGTAGGTCAGGTCGACGCAAGAAGGTCCGTCGACCGCCGGCCTGTCGCGGTCGGGTCGAGTCGTCGATTCCGCCGCGCGAAGGACGGGCTCTCGCCAAGTCTCGATTGCGAAGTTGTCGTAGTCGAACAGAACCGGCATGTCGCCGAACAGGGTCACCCCTTCTTCGTAAGACCTGCCGAAGTCTTCCCACTTCTCGACGGTCGCTGCACGAACGTCGAGCTCACATGCGTCGCGCGCGAGGTTGTCGTCGAGCACCTGAAGCCAGCGCCAGGCGTCCCACACGCGTCGGTAGTCCCGGTGGGAAAGCAGGGTGTTGTTCGGCGGGAGATTGTCCCAGCGGCCGATCGCCTGAGCCTCGTCGCTGCGGAGCCAACGGTGAATGTCTCCAAGGAGGTCATCTTCGTGACCGAGGTACTTCTTGCGGACTTCCAAGAGCTCGGCGAGTTGCGCTATGAACGCCTTGACCAGTCGGTTCTGCGGGAGGTCGACCGACTGGTATCGACGGACTGCTTGCATATACGGCTTGCCCGCAAGCTTCTCGCGCACGTTGCGCCCGGGACGACGGCTCAGGGCGATGAAGCTTGTCGCGTTGAGTTCCTTGACGTCGCGGATGGGCAGGTACGCCTGTTCGCGGCGTGGATTCTCGCTCAGGGAACCGAAGATGTGCTCCAGCGACAACCGGCAGTGCTCAACGATGCGCCACAATCGGTCGCGGATCAAGGCAGTCTCGGTCCGAGTGACCAACCGGTGCACTACCTCGTCGAAGGCCAACGGAAGCGCATCGCCCGTCTTGGGGTCGAACTCGGCGATGGAGGTATACCAGTGCTGTTGGTCAAGCAGCCGTCGTGCCTGGGCGCCGACCTCGCTGTCTTCACCGTAGGCGCGGTAGACCTCACTCAGATTCATCAGAAGCTTCGACCCTGAGGTAGTTCGCGGACTGCCAGATGAACTGGCCGTAGCCGAGCTCCGTGGCGAGGTCGAAGTCTTCAGCGAGGTTGAACCCGTTGTCGTCGATGCCAGCGACCAACTGGCCCCGGATCTTGTCGAGGCACTCGTCCTTCGACTTACCTCGGGTGTCGATGCCTCGGAGTTTCGGCATCACCTTCTGGACGAGCTGGTCCTCGAAGGCGGTGTGCATTGCCTTCGCCCTCTTGGCGTTGTCGTCACCGGCGGCCCTGACATCCGGGTGATTGGACATGTAGAACTCAACGGACTGGAGAACTCGGTGACCGATTGCGCGGCCCGCAACGGCCAGAGAGGTGTTCATCTCCTCCAAGAACGACTTGAACGGCTGGAACTCTTCGGTCGTGAACGAGGTCCCCTGTGACAGCCAACCCTGCCAAGTCTTGATTGGCAGGTTGTCGCCACGATTCCTGGCATCGAGCGGCGTGAGCTTTTGGCGGCGCTTCAGATCTGTTGGTCTCGGGAACAGGATGACGTTGGCTCGGTCGAGCACCTTGTCGGACAGTGACTTTGTGGTCTCGTCCTGGTTCATCGTTCCTGCCCACAAGACGTTGCGACCGAGTGGGAGCTGATAGGGCTCCATGCCTGCGCCGATCTTGACGGGTAGCGTTGGGACGTCCGTTGCACTGTCCCCTGCCTCGGTGACGTACGAACCCCTCTTGCCTCTGCGCAGTTCGAGCTTGCTCAAGAACTCCGCAAAGTAGAGCTCGGGGTGGGCGAGGTTCATCTCGTCCAGCAGCACCATGCAGACGGCATCAGCCAGACCGGGGTAGCCGTCATGCTCGTTAGTGGCGGGGAGCCAAGGCTTCTGGCTCTGGGCCAGGAACCGCAGTACCGGCTGAGCATCAAATCTGTTGTCGATCGAGTTGAAGAATCCGAGCATCGACTCCTGACTGTCCCAGTTCGGTTGGACTGACAGCGGTTCGAAGTACAGACCGCCGAAGTGTGAGTACAGGCGGGGCAGTTCGGACTTGCCAGTGCCAGACACGCCCGCGAGGACGGTCAGGGGGGACATCTCAGCGGTCTTCAAGGAGGTGTGGAATGCCTTGAGGATTCGCGGGTTGAAGTGGAGGCCGTAGTCGTCACACTGCTGCGCAACGCTATTGAGCCAGTCAGACTCACTGACGTCGCCTTGCGTGTTCAGGTTGATGTCTTCGAGCTTGACGTGGGGGAGTTCGATCTCCCTGTACCGTGCCTCAACCTCGGCCGGGCGCTCATAGGCAGCACGCAAGCGGTTGAGCTCCGACTCGGCCTCAAGAGCCGCGGCTTCAAAGATCTTCGCCTTCTGCTCCAGCGACTTGTTTGCAGCTTCGAGGTTGCTGTTCTTCAGCTTGAGGTCATTGGACTGGGCGGCAAGGGTCTGGTTTTGCGCGACCTGGCTCGTGAGCTGGCTGATCTGGTTGAGAAGGGTCTGCTTCTCGGACTCAAGCGCGTTGAGTCGCGTCCGCACTTCTTCGGTCGGCCGGGTCGCTAGATCCTCGGTAAGTCGTTTGATCTCATCCGACATCGCATTGAGTTCCTGGATGACCGCACCGGGCTCGCGTCCGCCAAGTTGCTGCTGGAGTTGCTCGAAGGCGCCTAGTAGAGACGACTGAGACTGGATGCTTGCACGCAGCTTGTCTGCCTCTTCGGTGGCAGTCTGTTGCGAGAGCTCGAAGGATCTGCGCTCCGCTGCGAGCAGCGTCGCGACGTCCTCGTCGAGGTTGTCGCGGCGCTTCTGGATCTGGCGCAAGAGGCTCGTCTCCCGGCCCTCCAGGTCGAGCTGTTCGTCTTGTAGCGCGACTCGTCGCCCTTCCAACTCGCTCTGGAGAGCAGAGACAGCGCCCTTCTGCTTCTCCAGTTCGTCGCGCTGCTGCTTGAGCTCGGCCTGCTGCTGAGTCCGAAAGTCATCCCACTCGGTACGTTCCTTGGCAATCTCGGCCTTGATCCGCTCGCGCTCGGCGGTCTCGGAGGCGGTGACTTCCGCCAGCCGCGCAGACCTTGCATCCGCCAGTTCCGTCTCCAGGAAACTGAGGGCGTGAGCCCGACGCTCAGTGAGTTCGCGCTCAACGGCTGCCCGGTGGTCCGCGAAGCCTTCGTCGCGTTGCTGCTCAGCCTGGGCAACGGCGTGCTCCCGTGCCACCAAGGTTGCCTTCTCGCGCTCCAACTGCTGTCGCTCGGCTGCCAATGTCTCGGCTGTCTGCTTGAAATCTGCCAAGAGGTCTCCCGTGGTGGAGGCGAGGCCGTCGGCGCCTTGGAGGAGCACCTTCAACTGCTCCAGATCCACCCGGTGAGCGTCGTGTGCGAGGCGAATCTGCTCGGTAGCCTGCCGCGCCTCCTCGACAGCAGCACTGACCTCAGGGCTCGAGACGGGTTCACCTGCCGACATGTCGCCAGGCTCAGCAATCGCCTCTTCTTGGGGCTCGTCCGTCATTTCGTCAGTCCTCATAGGTCAAATCGAGCAGCGTCACAAGCGTAGTGATGGCGGTCCTGCGAAGGCTCTTCGCATCAGCCTTCGTCACGGGCATGGGCTCGTTCCCGTGCCCTCGTCGTCTCTGGAGTTCTCCGGCGTCGGCCAGGAAGCTCGGTTGGACGTTGGCAAGACGTGCCAGACGGTCCTCGCTGCTGGCCAGAAGGATGGCGAGCACAGACGCCCCGACGGAGAGGTCCCTGCCTTGGACCGCTTCGCGGACGCGCCTGGAGTTGACCGAGGCAAGCTCGGGCGGAAGGGCGCCCAAGCCGGCGTCTCGGGCACGTTCGCCCGCTCGCTTCTTGTACTCGTCATCCGCCACGCCTAGGGGCGCCGCACCGCCCAGGAACCCGCGCAGCACTCCTTGCAGTGCCGCGTACAAATTGAGGACGAACTCGCGGCCGTCATCGTCGTCCTGAGCGACCAGCCAGAACCTCTCCGCTTCGATCAGGGAGTTCTGGGCGTCCGGGCCGAGGCTGTTGAAGGCATGGAATCCAAAGGCGTCGAGCAGGCTCGTTCGGGCATCCAACAAGAGATCTGCTTGAGAGTGCGGCGCTGCGACTTCGGTGGTTGCATCGAACTGGACAGCCGGTATCAGAGTGCTGACCGCCGCTCGCATGAACGCGTCCGAGTCGAGCTCGGTGTCACTCGCGAGACGGACGCGGGAGCCATGAGCTCGATACCCGCGATCGCTGGCGAGGGCACGGATGCGGACGATGAAACCGGGGTGTGAGATTGCGAGCTCGCGCATCGGGTGTTCCCCATCGGATTCGGCTTGAAGGAGCGCGATAGCGAGGACCGTCTCCATCTCCGACTTCTGACTCCTGTAGTCATCAAACTTGCCCCTTGGGATGGGTCGGAACCCGAACTGCGGGACCTCGTAGCCGAGCGAGCGGGCTACGTCTGACAGCCAGTCCGAGTAGCCGGAACCAGCCTCTGCGCTAAGAAGGCGAATGGCGATGTCGGGGTTTCTTGATTCACATGCGTAGAACAACGCCCATTCGATGGCCGCGTAGATGTCAGTCACCGAGCGGTGGCGCGCACCCCGGGCCGGCGTCAGGGCCTGTACCAACTTGGGGTAGCGACGCCGATTCTCGGGGGTGTTGTAGGACCCCGTCACCCACAGCTGCTCGTGCTCGCTGGGGCTGGGGTTGGCCAAACTCTGGAACCAGTTCGTCATCCAGGTCTGGAGGTTCTCGTCCTCGGCCAAGCGCCGAGAAAACACTCCTTCGAGGGTCCGAGAGAACCCGATGCCGAATGGGTCAGCAATCCGATAGTCAGCATCGCGCATCTGGACGGCGATCCGGCAGTCGAGCAGGTATTCCTCAGGGTCGCGCTCAACGCGAACCTGGTCGATGGTTGGTGTGCGCGCATCCTGGCCGTGTTCATAGACACGCCTCCGCATCCGGGTGATCGCGTCGATGACGTCCCGAGTGGACGGTGCTCCCATGTTGCGAGCGCTGTGCTCCGCGCGCAGGGTCCTGGCTCTTTCGTCGGCATCCTTCGTCCTGAGCGGGTTGCTGGAGTCGAGGATGTGTACAAACGGGAGCACCTCCCCTCCCACGAGCTCACGGAACACCAACGCCGAGGTGTAGACGTCGTCGCGCTGGACGCCTTCCCATTTGCGTCTATGGCGGTCGATGATCCGGTTGTCGTTGTCGATGAGTCCTCGGTCGCGCAACCTGAGCACGACGCTCCGGACCAGATCGAACGCAATGCAGGTCTCGTCTGCAAGCCCCTTCTCATCGAGGCCGCCGACAGCGTCGATCATGCTGAGAACAACGCGCTCGAAAGGGTTGAGTTGACCCTGTCCTCTATTGACGGTTGCGGGGATGGTGATGCGGTAGGCGTGGACCGGCCAACTCAAGTTTCGCGGCCGCCCGAACACCCCCGAGAAGGGAGTGTTCCTGCCGTAGTCGAGAGTGCGAGTTGCCACGATGACTCACCCGTCTCCTCGGCCGAAGAGACGCCCGAAGGCAGCCCTTGCTGACCTGTCGATGTTGCTCGACTCGGGCCCGGATGCCCCCGGCTTGCGCTCTGAGTTGGCTTCCTGGCCAGCCAGGGACTCGAGCGCTCTCCCGCCGCCAGCGATTCGATAGAAGTCGACCAATCCGGGGATGAAATCGGCGGCAAGATCATGGGTGACGAGGGAGGGGTCGCCCACGGCGACCAGAAGCTTCTTCTGCCGGCTCATGGAGACGTTCAAGCGGTTGAACAGACTCAAGTGTCCGAACAGGCTCCTTGCCTGGCGCGCGCGGTCCTGGTCGCGGGGCGTCCAGTTAGGTGGCACAGTTCTGACGACTGAGAGGAACACGACGTCGAACTCCATACCTTGGAAAGAGTCGACGGTTCCGACGCGGATCTTCCGGTCGTCATCGGCAACTGGACCGAGCTGGCGCTTCAGTTCGCTCCGGATTCTGTCGGCTTGGGCCTTGTAGAACGAGATGACGCCGTAACTAAGCGAGGCGCCTTCCTCTGACCCGATCCACTCGCGCAGTTGGCGGCAGATCTCATCGATCTCCGGTTGGCGAATCCAGCTCGTCCCGAGCCTCTTGGCTGCGCCTCGGTCACCAGTGACGGGTAGCCATAGTGCCGGTGCGTTGCCCGTGCCGGGGAGGTTGTGGGCGAACGCGCTGGCGGTCAGGCCCGACTCGAACTTCTCGCTCCTGTCGAAGGTCTCGTAGAAGTTGCGGCTGACGAAACTGCCAAGCTCTGGGTGCATGCGGAACTGCTTGTCGAGGGTCACCCGGCGTGGGATGTGGTCAGCGTCTTCCAGAGCCTTCAGCCGCTCCGAGAAGAGGTATTGGAACATCGACTTCTTGAGCCACTCGCTCTCATCGGCGACGTCCTCGCCTTCCTCCATGCGTCTGGCGACTTCCTCGTCGATGATGTGGGGGAGTTGGCGGTGGTCGCCCACGAGGATGATTCGCTTACCCTGCGACATGGGGATCATCAGGTCGCGAGGGGACACGCGTGCGGCCTCGTCGATGATGACGTACTCGTACTCCAAACCTTCTTCGCTTGCTGGTCCGCCGACGCCCTTGCGCCTCTGCATCTCCTTGTTGACGCTTTGCTGCGCGGTCGCAGAGAACGCGTAGCTGAACTCGGACACGGCATCGACCATGCCAAACGGGTTGTTCTCCAACTCGGCAAGGAACTCGGCAAGCGCGGCTGACTTCTTGTCGGTGGCGGTCAACCCGCGGCTCCGCACTCTTTCGATGGCCTTCTCCGCGAGGTCCAGGACTTCGTCGCTGTGCTTCTCGATCCTGAACACGGGCGGCGCAGTGAGTTGGAGAAGCAACGCTCGCTTCAGCTCTGCGAGCTCATCGAGGAAGGGCGGCACGCCGCGGTCGCCATTCCAGGCGCTTGCTCGGGTGAGCAGCGCTGACTGGTCGTCGTCGAGCACCTCGTCGAGGTCGACTAGGGCGTCCTCGGCACGTTCCGGGCCGTCATCACCAAAGCTCGCCGCTCGTGTTCGGATGCGCTGTGCGGCGCTGAGGTAACGGCCTTGCCCGTCGCTGGCAGCGGCTTCGGTCGTTAGGCGCCGCTTGAGGTTCGCGGCTTGCCGCGACAAATTCTCGCCAAGGATGGCTACCTCGATCTCCGCGGCGCGGGCGACGAGAGTGGTCGCCAGTTTGTGCGTGGGGGTTCTGAGGTACTGCTTGTACAGGTCGTTGATCGCAGACTCTTCTTCGAGGTCAGCGATCTGAGGGTTCCTCGCCCTGAGTTCCTGGGCGATGCGGCCGCACCACTCCTCGAGGTTCTTCTCGAAGGCATTCAGGTCATCTACGGCAGAGCCGGAACGCTTACCAAACTTCGGTACGGGAATGCCGTTGAGGGAGATTCGGTCGATCATGTTCTCGACGGCGTCGTGTTGGAAACCGCTCAGCAGCACTTGGCCTTGGCCTCGGGCGCCCTCCTTGGTGGCGATCTCGTTCAGCCGCTCCAGGATCGCAGCGATCACTGTGGTCTTTCCGGTGCCTGGAGGCCCTTGGATCACAGCGATGTCCGGTGTGTTGAGCGCGACGCGGATCGCACGCTCCTGCATGGCCGTCGGCGGATTCTTGAAAACCTTCTCCCTAACGAAGGCGGTGAGGGGCTTGATCATCTGGGGTGGGCGCAAGGAAGTGATCTCGCCCTTCTCCTCTACGAGGAGGCCGAGTTGTGGGTTCGCCGCGCGGCCCTCGCGGATCGACTTCCTGGCTTGGAGGCGTCGCTTGATCTGGGCTACATCGCCTGCCATCGACATGACAAGAGTGCCCACTGGCGGCACGGCCTCCGCCTTGAGCGTGAGCGTCTTCGTCTGGCGGTCGTAGTCGGTGACTTCGAGGGGCGGATCGCGGTCCGGGTTTCTGGACAGACTTGCTTCCAGCCCGGCGGAGAAGTCCGAGAAGGTGAAGGAGGGGTCTGCGATGTACTCGGGCAGCGACGCTACGGCCTCCAGCTCCTTCAGCTGTCCATTAGCCAATGCCTCAAGGCCAGCATCCGTTGCTTCGATGACCCGAACGTCGATGGTGCCGTCACGGTTCGGTCGAGCATCCGTGAACTCAAACGCGCCGATCTCGCGAGCCGTGTCTAGGAGGATTTCTCCTTCCAGATCACCGAACTCGTCCCACTTCTTCAGGTAGCTCGACTCATCGGCCGTCAGAACAGCGAGTTGGGCCTTCGTCTGCAACTGGATCTGCCCGGTCCTGGTCCAGTCGAGGAACTCGATCGACCCCTTCGCAAGGAGGATGGTCCTGTCAGAAGCACACTGGTGTGAGGTCAGCTTCTTCGCAACGTAGATGGTCGTGCCCCCAGGAAGCGACCTCGTGGTGGCCACGAAGCGGACGGCGGTGCCGGTGACGCAGAACGAGTTCTTGCGGTTCAGCGTCTCGGGTCGTGCAGCCTTGGCCTCTTCACGAGTTGATCCTTCCGTGTCACGGTCAGCGTCCTGCCCGTCGCCGACGTCGCTGTCGCTCTCCGCGGTCGTGGGCGGCTCAGATTCGTCGGGAGCGGTAAGAGCATCCTCGATAGCTGCGCCGGCACTAATGAAGAAGTAAGACTCTCCGAGGTGCGTGAACGTGCAGTTCTCGTGCAGCCAGCGGTAGACGTCTTGGACCCGCCGTTTGGCGGCTCGATTGACGCCTCGTTCCACATACTCGTCGACGCCAATCTCGACGGGGCCCATTTCTACGACTGGGCCAACAAAGAAGGCGAGTCGCAGTTCGACGCTTCCGTCCGCGGCCAGGTCGGCCAGCTCGGCCAACATCGCCCTACCGATACTGAGCTCCCGAACGAGGCGAGCGGCATCGGCTTCCTTCGTCGGGCTCACTGACAACCAAGCGTCGGCGAGCGCGAGGTCGAACGATCCTTCTGTCTCGCTAGCGGCAACCTTGGCCACGGGAACCGGGCCTGCGAAGCGGGCGAAGAGGTGATCAAGCGATCCGTGATCAGAGTCCTTCACCCTCACGGCGAACTGCTGAACGGGTACGTCCTGAAGCTTCACCTGACCTCCTCCACGAACTCGAAGGAGACACTCGCCGGCAGCTGTTCAGTCCCGCGGACGTGTGTTGCGGAGCGGCGGCCGCAGTCGAGGACCGCCTCGTGCTCCGTCCTGCCGTTCAGCTCGAGAGAGAACGGGTGGAACAGCCGATGCGGGAGCCTGACGTCAGCCCCGAGCTCCTGAACGACCATTTGCCAGCGGTCAGTAGTGGCAGTCGCGAAGGCCGGCCTCGACGCGGCACAGTAAGGGCAGTTGGTGTGGTCCTTCTGGTAGCTCATGGAGCACGTCGAGCACGCGATGGAAAGGTCGTGCGCCCGAGTCAACTCCTGCGCCCAGAACGCCATCGCTGGCCTTCGCCACGGCTTGGTCCGCCCGGCGCCGAACGTCTCCTGGAACAACTTCGCAAGATTCGGAGTGAGGACGAGCCCGCGTGGCAGTCCGCTCACGGCACGGTTGGAATCGTCGTTCTCGTCGTCGACGAAAGGCAGGTAGCCGGTGTAGGCCTGCTCATCCAAATCGGTGGGCGCACCGTCGGCAACCGGCTCTGCGTCCCAACCACCGTCGTCCTCGTCTGGATCCAAAACCCTTTTGCCGATGAAGGGGTGAACGAGTGCAAGCGTCTCGAACGCCATGACCGCAAAGGCCCAGGCATCCGTCCTTGGTCGGGCACGGTCAGTGCCCTTAACGATCTCGGGGGCGCCGTATCGGGGGGTGAAGACGGAGGAACCACCTTGCATCAGCTCGAAGCGGAGGTTGTCGGCGTCGATCAGCCATACATCAAGCGAGGCGTCGCTACCCATGAAGCAGTTGTTGGGCGAGATGTCCCCGTAGACGAGCCCAGCGGCGTGCAGGCGGCCAAGGACAGCGGCGGCCTTGGCGAGGGCGAGTAGCCGGCGCTTTGTGGAGCCGGACTTGGCATAGTGCACGAGTGGGAGAGCCGTATTCTTATCTTTGATCCCTGCGAGCCAAGTCGGGAGCGACTCGGATGCGAGGACTTCCCGCTGGTCACCGCCCAGCTCGAAGGCGCTGAAGGGGGACATGTCGCTAAGCAGTTTCATCACATAGCCGGGCTCGGGGTCTCTGAGGACCGCGAGCGGGAGTGAGAGAGGGATGCGTGGGGGGAGCGGCAGGCAACGAACGCCTTGGAACCGCTGCTGGAGGTCGGCGGATCGATCGGGTTCGCCGTCGGGTCCAAGCGGCTGCTTGATCGCCAGATCCGCATCGCCGGTCCGGTACACGACGCCCTGACCGCCTCGCGCCAGCTCCTCTCCGAGTTGGTGTTGATTGCCGTACTGATCGGCGAGCTTGCCCTTCCTCGCGTAGGTGACGTCAGTCATCCGAGGCCTCCGCCCGGACGAGGCAGGCAAGCGTCTTGTCGTCGCTGTGTTTCGGTACTGGCCACTCTTCGAGCATCTGGCGGGTCTGGCGAGCTGCTGTCGTTTTCGCCAGGCCGCGATGGGCAGAAACGAATCCGGCTACGAAGCCATCAATGTCTTCCAGGTCGTCTGACACGCCGTCGGTGCACAGCACGATGGCTTCGCATTCGAATTCCGAAACATCCAGCAACGACCACTGGTCTTCGCTTGTCGCCGGGGTGAGGGCGTCGGTCATGTTTGAGAAGCTGGCGGTCTTGTCATCGGTCAGCGACTTCACGGTCCCGTCTAGCTTCACTGCCGCAGCGCACCCGTCGCCCAGCAGGCCCATGCGGACGATTCCGTCACCCAGGCGGAACGCGAAGATGCAGGTGGCGTAAGCGTCCTTGGGGTCGAGTGGAGCGATCGCCTCAAGCCAGCCACTTCGGATGTCTGCCAGCAGGTTTGGGTGAGAGCCAGCCGCTTGGGCGTTCGCGAAGCGGCGCGCGGCGGACTCGACGGCCTTACATGCTGCCTTACTCCCGAAGTCCGACAGTGCCTTTGAGCCCACGCCATCAGACACGACGATTCCGTCTCCCCAAGTGTGGTGGAACGACGCCCACGCGTCCTGATTGGGCTTGCCAGTGGCGATGTGGCCGGGTCCGATGACGCTTGCGCCAAAGCTCCGCCACGATGTCGAGGCCGTCACCTGTCCAACCACCCGTCCATCGCGGCCAAGAAGTCCTCCGCCTCGAAGACGTCGGGTCCCTTCAACTTCGGGTTCGCGTCGGCGCCGACCTTCACGATGCGCAGCGCGTTCGGGATTGCCCCTGCCTTCCAACGCTTGATCGCATCGCGTGATGCTTCGGGCCAGAAGCCATCCGTAAGGATGAGGACCTTGGCGCCGGAGGACGTGCCGAGGAACTGCACCAGCGCATCCCCCTCAGCGGAGCCCTGGCAATCCAGGAGCTCGCCGGGGACTTCGTCGTCGGGATTCCAGGTGGGGCTGGTTGCCTCGTCGTTCCACAGAACGAGCTTCAGGTCCTTCTTGGGGCCATAGCCGAGGCGGAGGAACTGCTCGACTTGGCGCACCAGGCCACGCATGATCAAGCGTTTCCCGCCCTCGACCATGCTCCCTGAAGTGTCACAGACCAGCCACACGCTATTCATTACCAGTAGCTGTCCTCGTCCTCGGTGGTGGCGGCCGGTGCCGGTGCAGCGGCGGGCTCCGCGGCGGCGAGCGCTTCGGCCGGTGTAGCCGCCTCGGGCGTCGGAGGCTCGAGCTCAGCGTCCTTCGGGATGGCATTGGGGTCCTGCGACAGACCGCGGGTCACCACTGACATCGTGACGAACTTGAAGAAGTTGTGGATCTCGCCGGCGTCCTTCGCCTCGAAAACCTTGTGCTCGGTCCCGGCGATGAAACGCTCCAATGTCGCGCGGCCCTGCCCCTCGTATGCCTCGCGGCCGATTCCTAGGGCCATGCGATCGCACTTGGCCGAACGCCCGTCCTGGACGAACTGGTCCAACTTGCTCTCCCACGAGTCGGTAGGTACGCCGTCGGAGACGAGCACGACCAGGGGCCGGTAGGCGCGTCCGGGCGTCTGCTCCCGGTCCTCGATGAGCGACTTGGCCACGTCGATCGCCGCGCCGAGCGGGGTGCCACCGTCGGCATTCAGGTTGGCGTACGCGAGCTCGGATGCAGGGGTCGGGGGGTGGGCAAGGGATGCGGTACCGCCGAAGGTGATGACGGAGACGAGGAACTCGTTGGCCTGCGACTCCTCCTTCGTGAAGGTCCCGAGCATTTTGCGGACAGCGTCGTTGAGCGAGCTGATCTTGTCGCCGTACATGCTGCCGCTAGTGTCGAGCAGGAGGATGACGGGAAGTGGCTTCGCCTTGGAAGCGGTGAAGTCGGATGCGTTGAACTGAGCGGTCATTGCTGGTCTCCTCGTAGGAAGTGGGTCTGGGCAGCGCGATATTCGGTATGTGCCTGGCGGCGTGGATGGGACGAAGCGACCGGTTCGACCAACTCAACGAAAAGCCTAGTAGTGGTCTCCGACACAAATCGGAAAAGCCTTGAAGCTGGTCGCCATAGCTGGCGCCCCGTGGGGCTAGGCGCTGAGAGCCCGCAGAGTGCGGGAGACCAGGGCGACGTCCACGCCGGCACGCTGCCAAAGGGCAGCGCCAGCGGCCAAGCAGCCGAGACCGACTCCTGTGAGGGTCGCCGCGCCCGCGATGTTGATGTACTGCATGACTTTCTCCTTGTTGTTGTTTCGCCCGGACCGGAGTGTCCGGGCGCCTGTGGCTCAACCTGTTGTTGAGCCACCATCTGTGTCTTGCTGATTGCTTGGCGCGGCAACTGCAAAGTCGATGATCGTCACACAGGTGGAAGGAGCATGTCAACCCAGGTTTAGAGGCTCCTTCAAACTGCCCGGCAGAGGGGCAGGGCAGCGGCGCTGAACGCCTGGGCCTGTTGGCCCCACAGGCGCCGCGTCTCGCAGGAGGCTTGAATCGCTGCCTGTTCGATGTCGGCCACGGCGCGTTCGAGTTTGTCGGGGTCCTGGGCGCTGACGGCGATGAGCCCCGTGGTGCGCAGGATGCCGTGGCCGGCGGTGAGGTCGGCTTCCTGTTGGAGGACGTCGTTGTACTCGGCCGATTGTTGCGCGTCCTCGATCTGCCCGATGCGCTGGCGTTGGGCGGCGTCGGAGATGTATTCGGTCTTCTTCTTGCGGATGTCTCGGGCGGCTTGGTCGGTGCGCATCGGCGTGTAGAGCAGCGTGAAGGTACGACGCACACCCGAGGACAGGAGTACCGGGGCGAGGAAGCCGGGGTAGACGAGGGATCGCGGCCACTCACTGACCCAGAGCACGCAGTGGTGCGCCGAGTCCGAGCGCATGCTCGACCAGGTCTCGGTGATGGCGACCGGACCCGCGGTGGCGAGGTCGCGGCCCAGTTCGCCGTGACGCTCCAGAGCACCCGCGACCACGGGATCGTAGGCCGACCGCAGGATGACAGCGAGGTCGCCGGCCTCCAGCCATCCTGCCGGGGCGAGGTCGGCAGCACGTAGCGCGGCAGTCATCGTGGACATCTCCTGGCGCAGTACGGCCGCAGCTCCACGGTTGCCGCCGCCGGCAGCGCGGATCGTACGACTGGCGGCCTTCATGTCGAGTGAGACCGAGACGGTGCTGGCATGACGCTCACCGGCGGGGCCGGCGCGGTCGATGAGCTCGTCGTACGTCGTCGACGTCCAGGAGTCGTCGCGGTGGCCGTGCTGCGACCACCAGTCCGCCAAGCCCTTGCCGGAGTCAGGCAGGGTCCGCTCCATCACCTGCAACGAGGCAATGCGACCAGAGCGGCAGGCGGAGGCGAGGACCCGGCCCCAGCTCGTGACACGGCGCTGCTGCTCGACGGGATCGAGCAGGATGAATGCGGGATGCGTGACGCCCACGATCGCGGTCAGCGTCGCCGTGTGCGGGTCGTGGACCATGACCGCGCCGCTCTCCGGATCGAACCACTGTCGCAGGCGGGCCGCGTCGCCAGGCAGTGAGAGGGTGCCCGTAGGGCGGGGCTTGACGATGTGGCGGCGGAACAGCAGTTGACCGCCGGTGGAGCGCCAGATCCAGCGGCTCACGATGGGCAGCCACTCGATGAGTTTGCGACCGCCGATTCCGATGAACGCGAGGGCCGCGCAGGCCAGCAGTACCGGGGCGACGTAGATCAGGGACGGTCCGCCGCCGAAGTACAGGGCGAAGACGAGCATGACCGCGCCGAAGCCGACGACGACCAGTTGCGACCCCGAGAGTCCCAGGAGCACCCCTCGGCGGGTGAGACGGGAGAACTTCACCGCGGCGAGTTCGTGATCGCTCGCTGTCGTCGAGTTGCTCATGGGTCAGCGCCTCGTGCCGCGAGGTTGGGAGGGAACCGAGTCCGGCACGTGCTGGGGGAGCGGCGCACCCGGGGTAGATGCCGGCGTCTGTTGGGCCGCGTCGGTCTGCTGGGAGACCGCTCCTCCGACGGCCTTCCCAGTGCGCACTCCTGCGGCGGCGGCCTCCTTCGCCACGACGAGGCCTGCGGCGACGCCACCCGCAGCACCTCCGCCAGCGGCACCGCCGCCCGCACCCGCGCCGCTCCCGCCGGAGCCCCCACCGGAAACCGCGCTGCCGCCTCCCGGTGATGCTCCGCCAGGGCTCCCGGCCGATAGGCCCGAGCCCGCCGGAGTCGGCGAAGGCGTGGAACCGCCACCTGAGCTCCGTGCGGAGCCACCGTCGAGGACCTTGCTCGGCTGCGAGCCCGGTGCGCGGTTCATCGGAATCGGAAGGGGCCGGTTGAGAGCGGACTTGCCTTCCTGCTCGGCCGACATCGCGTGGTACATGTCGAACCCCATGAAGCTGATGGCCTTGTAGGTCATGTACGGCGCGAACCCCGCCATGAGCATCAGCACGACGCCCGCGATCGGTTCACTCACCGACTGGATGTCGCTGTCGATGGGCGCGGATACCTGGGCGGTCGCCAGCAGGAAGATCACCACCAGGACGACCTTCGACAAGATCAGGGCGATCACGAACGACGCCCACTTGCTCACCCAGCCCCGAGTGTGGTCCCAGCTCGACCCGGCCAGAGCGATCGGAGCGAACACGATCGCGATGAGCAGGAGCGCTTTCCGGATCAGCAGGCTGATCCACACGATCGCCGCCGCGCCGATAGCGAGTCCAGCGATGAACATGGTGATGACCGCGCCGGCACCCGGGGCGGCGATGTTGAGCCCGACCAGGCCGGTAGTCAGCAGGGTGATCCGGTCGCCCATCTGCTCCATGTTGGTCCCAGCAGCGTTGACGACCCCGATGCAGAGCTGGTCGGTGACCTCCAAGGCGGTGGCGAGGAGTGCGAGAGCGACGAAGGAGCCGAGGATCGACTTGGCCAGCCCGAGGGCCGCGCGCGACAGGGCCGCTGGCTCTCGTCGGATCATGCCGCCGATCACCTGGAGCATGAAGAAGCCGAGCATGACGAAGACGGCGACACCGAAGAGGATGTTGTAGACCTTCGTGTACTGGCCGCTGGTGACGTCGACCATCGTGGTCGAGTCGAAGACCGTCCACACCGCCTCGAACATCCACCCGGCTGCGTGCCCCATGCCCTGGGCGAGCCAATCGAAGGGTGCCGCGACCAGTGAGCCCGCAGCGTCTCCCGCGACGTCGCACACGCTGGAGATGACCGGTACTCCGCAGACGTCAACCATTGTCGTGTCCTCGCTTTACCCGCGGTCCTCAGACTGACTGGCCGACGTTCCAGAAGAAGTTGACCAGCGCCACCGAGGCCCCCGTCACGATCGCCGCACCCAAACCGACGAGGACGCCGAACTTGCCGCGTCCGGCGAGGTGCGGGTTGGACGAGTTCGCGCCCAGCGCCCATACGACCGCAGAGACGATGAGCCCGAGCACCGCGAGGATCAGGCCGATCGTCATGGAGGCGCCGACGATGCTCTTGAGCTGGCTGATGCCGGGCAGGCCGTTGGAGTTCGGGCCGATGTTGATGTCCTGCGGCAGCAGAGTGACGATCGCGTTGGGTAGACCGAGGTTGATCACGATTCCTCCGGGAGTGAGTGGCGGGTTCACTCGCTCAGGTGTGCGGTCCACTCCCTCTTCACGGACCCCGATAGCGTTCCCGTCGTGGCGCTACCCGAGACAGACCTCGCACGCATCAAGAAGTGGTGCGACTCCATCTGGCCCGAGCAAATGTGGGACCAGGCGAAGGTCGAGGCCGACGTCGCACCGACGCACGTCACTATCGTCGAGGTGCGGCCGGACTGGCGGGGCGGCACGGAGTCGACGAGGTTCCCGATCGCTCGGCTGCGGTACACGAAGACGACCGGCCAGTGGGCCATCTACTGGCGCGACCGCAACCTGAAGTTCCACGAGTACCGGCACCAGCGACCCTCGAAGAACGTCCAGTCGCTCCTCGACTACATCCGCGAGAGCAACGACCCGATCTTCTTTGGCTGAAGCGACGTGAACCGTGCTCAGGCCGTCAGAGCCTTGCTCCGAGGCCGAGGAGCCAGTTCGCCCAGGCGAGCGCGCCACCGGTGAGGACAGCTCCGCCGAGAGCGACGAAGAGGCCGGTCTTGGCTTTGCTCGCGGTCTGCCAGCTCCCGTTCGACGAGCCGATCGCCCAGCCGGCCGCGCACACGATCACCATGAGCGCGGAGATGATCAGGCCGTAGGTGAGCAGTGCGCCGATGATCGAGCGGAGTTGGCTGGAGCCGCCGACGGCCCCGAAGTCGGGGCCGACGAGAGGGAGGAAGCGACTGGTCATGGTCTGCAGGTGTGTCTCACGCGCCCAGCCGGCGGAGGGTCATGGTCTCGCCGGCGAACTCCGAGACGGTGCCGAACCGCACGTCGTCGCCGGTGTGCGGCGCTTGGAGGATCTTGCCGTCGCCGATGTAGATCGCGACGTGGTGGGGAGCGGACGACCCGGGGTGGGTGAAGAAGATGAGGTCGCCGGGCTGTCGGTCGTCCCAACCGACCGAGCGACCGAAGGTGATCTGGGCTCCTGAGTAGTGCGGCAGCCGGAGCTTCCCGTCGGATGCCTGGTAGGCGGCGTACATGACGAGTCCGGAGCAGTCGAAGCCTGGGCCGCGGCCGTCGGAGCCGACTCCGGAGGGTCCGGTGTAGGTGCCGCCACCCCATACGTAGGGCTTCCCGATCTGCGTCTTCGCGGCGGCGATCAGCGCACCGGCGAACCCCGACGCCAGGGGTACGCCGGCGTCCTCGTCGTCTCCACACGAGCCGGACGCGGAGCCTGTTGCCAGCGAGTCGACGATCGCTACGGCGACCGGCTCGTAGGCGGCGTACCGGTCGGGGAAGGCGGATACCTCGACTGCCTGGGCCGCGGCGCCCTTGGGCAGCAGTTTCCAGTCGGGGATGTCGAGCAGGCCACGGGGTGATCCGTGGTTGGGTCCGGTCGGGCCGCCGAAGAACGCCCGGGCCTGGTACTCGGCGTCCATGAGGTCAGCGACGCTGCCCCAGCCGGTACTGGGCCGCATCTGGAACAGGCCCAGTGAGTCGTGGTCGCCGCCGTCGCCATCGTTGGGGTAGCTGTCCGAGGCGGGGTAGGCACTGGTGTTGGAGAGCATCCGCAGGCTCGACTCGGTCAGGGCAGCCATGAGCGCGATGACGATGCCGTCGCGGCCGACGCCCTTGGTGCCCGATCCAACGCTGACGATGGTGGCGGCGCGAGTGAGCTGTGCCTGGCCGAGGGTGACCGTGATTCCGTCGGTCCGCGTCGCGGTCAGGTGGTCGGGGGTCTGTTCGACCACGGGACTCGACGGGAGACACGAGGCTTGGGCGGCCGGGTTCATGAGGGCGCCGAGTCCGAGCAGCAGGCTCGCTGGGCCGAGCAAGACCGTGAGCACTGCGACGGCGACTACCTTGCCCATCGTCAGTCCAGCGGGTTGTCGAGCTCGGAGAGCCGCAGCAGGTGACACCTCGGGTACGACGGGCCGCAGACGATGAAGACGGTGAAAGCGACGGCGTGCTCGGAGATCTCCGGTTCGCCTGCCCACACCCCAGCGCGGTGCCTGGTGCCGTGGATCGTGTAGGCGGTCGTTCCGGGCAAGAGTGCGTCGCCGGCTTGTGCCTCGGCTTCGGCCCACTTGGTCGGTACCGAGACCGAGTCGACGGAGAGCCACTGGCGTGTGGCGTACTTCGTCAGCTCGGCCCAGGCGTCCGGTGTCGGCAGGTAGTTGTCGAGATCGGAGAGGAGCCCGACGGTGGACTCGCCGGTCGGGTCGCCGAGCCTGATGAGCTGCTCGATGTGGTCGTCACGGCCGATGAGGGTCGCGGTGTCCCACGCGAAGAGCGCCTCGGCGACCTGGCGAGCGAAGGACTCCGGGTCTGACGTCGGCCGCAGCGTCGGGAGCCTGGTGGCGCCCGTCGCCGTCTCGACGGGTGTTGGATCGACGGCGCCCGCTGACTGGGTCTCGGGCCGGGTAGGGCGCGAAGCGTGGCCCCGGTGGACGAGCACCGCGTAGGTGACGACCGCGATCAGGAGCAGCGCCGTCGTGACGCCGGCGACGATCAGACGACGCTGGCGGAGGTCGTCCGGAGTTCTCGGGTAGAGCATCGGCGGGGCCTTCGGTGAGTCGGTGGGGTCACGACTCAGGTGTGTCGCCGGACTCCCGCGCGAGGGCGACGGCCTCGGCGAACGACTTGGTCTCGTCGATGACGCGGAGGAAAAGCGCCCAGTCGTCGGGCTTGATCTCGCGGGCGATCTGCTCGACGTCGTACTTCTTGGACCAGCCGTCCATCTCGGCCCACTTCAGGTTGAAGGAGCGCGTGGAGCGCTTGTGGTTGGCGGCCTCTTCCTCGCGCCGCCGCTTGTTCTCTTGGATGCGGCGGCGCCGGTCCTCCTTGGCTCGCTGGAGGGCCTTCTCGGCTTCCTCGTTGAGCTCGTCCTCGGCTCCCGGAGCCAACATCGCCGCGATGCGTTTGGCGGCCATCACGCGTTGGTAGCCAGGATCGACCGGACCGCCGTTACGGATCGTGGCCAGCTCGACGTCGGCGACCTTTCGCACGTGCTGCGGGAGGTCGCGGTCGGCCGCCACGCGCTCCATCGCCAGGATCTGCTCCAGACGGGCGTACGACGCTTTGCCTGTGACCATTTCGGCAGCCCGCCGGCGCGCGTCTCCGAGGCCACACGTCTCCGGCCCCGCTGAATCAGCGGGGCCGGGCTGACCTGCGGTTTCGTTGGTCTTGGAACCGAATTGCGTGGCCCTCATCCGCCGCTGGGCGTCCTCGTCGATCAGCACTCGCAGTTCGGCGTAGAGCTTCGCTGCCTCATCAGCGGCGAGCGGTTTGTGCGTCGTGTTCTCGTCCCGCTCTGCGAGAAGCCGGGTCAGCTCGTCGCTGATTCCGGACCGCACCCACACCCGCAAGGTGTGCCAGCCGAGCCTCTTGGCCGCTTGTAGGCGGCGGTAGCCGCAGATGAGGTAGCCGTCGGGGGTGATGGTGACGGGCTGGAGCAGGCCGACGCGCTTCAGCGAATCCATGAGCGGAGTGAGGTCGCCCGGGTCTCGGCGGTGACGTTCGCCCACGACGATGGACCCGACCGAGCGGTCGAGCTCGATATGACCGCGATCAGACATAGCTCTCACCTGGCTCGGTGTCGAAGTCCGGTGCTGCCGCCTCGACGATGTGGACGAGTCCGCGATCGTCGAAGAGCTCGGTGACGGGGAAGCCCATGGCTGCTTGTTTGAGAAGTCCGTGGCTCCTCGTGGTGCCCTCGAAGTCAGGGTGTGAGTCGCCGAGTACGGCGCGGAGGACGTCGATCCACGCGTCTTGCTCGATGTCTAGGAAGCCCGGGCCGTCGCCCTCTCGGAGCAGCGACTTGTAGGCGATCTCGGGCTTGCCGCAGCGACTGAGCCGAGCGGCGATGTACTCCATCGCGAGCCGCGCACTGGTGGGCGGCCAGCCGAGGTCGACGAAGTACTCCACGACGGTGTCGAGAGCGAAGAACGCGTTGGTCGGTTCGCCGTCTGGTGGGTCCTTCGGGGCGGGTGCGTACGGGTCGGCCATCGTGGCGAAGAAGTGGAACGCCGGGTGATAGTCCGCGATCTCCGATTCGCGATCCGCGAACCTTTCGGCGTCGTGGTACTCGAGGCCGGTCGTCTTGCGTGCTTGCCCGGACGAGCAGAGCAGGCCCTCGGCGCGCGATTCGTAGATGAGCGTCAGCTCGACGGCGTGCGTGACGACCGCCCACGGGTCTTCGGCAACGCGGGTGGAGCGCATCCGCATCACCTCGAAGGCGGCGCCAGCGCCGTCGGTGGGCTCCATGCCGTACTTGTGGGCCAGGCCGGCGTACTTGTCCATCGTGTAGGTCATTAGCGCGGCGGCTTCCGGGCTGGTCTGCCATGCGTGCGGTCCGGCGTAGGCGAGGTCGAGCAGGAGGAGCCGCAGCCCCTCGGCGGTTGCAAAGGCGGGCAGGTTCATAGCCCGAGTCCTTCCTGGTCGGTGATGGTGGGGCTCGCCGGATCAGGTCGGGCGATCGAGGTGCGAGTGATGCGGCGCGACGCCTTCGAGACGGCGGCGCCGGGGGTACGCCGTGCGCGGCGGGTGAGCTCGGTCTGGAGGTCGATGCCGCGGCGGACGAACTTGGAGCCGAGCAAGGTCGGCACTTCGCTGGGCCTGACCCACGCCACACTGGGCTGCGAGCGGTCGGGGTCCTGGTTGGCTTCAACGGACGGCACGGACGGATCGCGGTGGACGGCCAGAGCTTCGAGGGTCATGTCGGCTTCGGGCGTAGGAGCGGGTTCGGGAAGCGTGCGGTCGAGGCGGCGCTCGTAGAGGTCCGGCGTGTTCACAGCCCCACCGCCTCAACCGCATTCGTAGGGCGCGGATCGGTCACCGGGCCGAGCCGCCTCGCGATCCGGTACGCCGACCTGATCGTCGCCAGCGCTTCCCGCTCCGGCAGGCCCGCGGTGTACGCCGCCTCGCCGAGGAGTGACGTCGTGCTGCTGAGGTCGTGGCCTTCCTCGGCCATCCGACACGCCGCCCAGAACAACCCCCCGTTGCGGGCACCCTCCGGCCGCGAGGCGACCCAGGCGGCCAGCTTGTCGGGCCGGGCTCCGACGGCGGGGAGATCTGGGGGCGGGCGCATCGGTCGGGGCGGATCGAGGACGCCACGCAGCCCGGCGGCGTCGACCGGCCCGGGGCGGCGATCTTCCGCGACTGCAATCTGCTGGTAGCTGCGACTGATGCCGTCGTCGCCGGTGACCTGGGAGGGCGGCACGATGATGTAGCCGCCGTCGCCTCGGAAGTCGATGTGCTTTCCGGGTACTTGCCACGAGCGCTGCTGGCGCTGGTCGGTGCGGAGGAAGTAGGCGTGGAGCCCGCCGGACGGAGTCCGCACCATCCAGGCCCATCCCTCGACGAACCCGGCACGGCGGGCATGCTCGAAGGCCGCGTACCCGGAACCGGTCTCGTGGACATCGACGTCAACCACATCGATTCCCCCGGCCGCTCCGGTCGGGACGCCGATGTTCGCATCGGGCTGGCGCCGCCACCACGAGTCGATGACGCCGAGGTCAGCACTGGCGTCCTGAAAGCCGTGCGGCGTGAGCGGGCGCTTGCCACCTGGGACGCAGGGGAAGACCGGAATCGCACTGGCCCCGAGGTGTTCGGCCGCGGTCGCGAGGTCCGGCGCGCTGGCGACTTCGATCAGGAGCTGCGGACTCCACCGGGCTGGTGGGGACGCCGGTTGGTGCACGTTCTTCATGCACTCGACTGTCCTCAGGCAAAGCACCAATTCTCGCCCGTCCTGATGGCGTCTTCACGGGACGGGCGAAGGACGGGCGTAGACCTTCAGGCGACGTTTGCGCAGCTCACGGGCCGTGTGTGCATCGCCCGTCCGAAAGTTGAAAGAAGTTGGCAGAAGGGTCGCGACTGTCTGGGATCAGGCGGACGGGCGACGCCTGTTGGTGCCCCAGCCCTGCTTGCGGACGACATCGCCCGTCCTCTCAGGGAGGTCGATCGGCGGCAGGTAGTCGTCGGTGCGATTGAAGATGTTGTCTTTGAGCAGCTGATCGGCTGAGTCACGGTGCCCCTCGGCCGCGGCGACCTTCACCAGGTCAAGTCGGCAGATGTCGTCGTACGGCGCTCCCGTGCAGGCGGTCTCAGCAGCTTGTCGCGCAGCCACCAGATCACCTCGCGCCATGGCATCGATCACGATGATGTGCGCGGCGTCCACGATCGCATGACCGATGGTTCTCGTGGAGTCGCTCGGTGTCGAGTAGCCAACTCCAGCCCTTCTCGCGGAGGTTGCCGAACGGGACGCCCGCGACCAGGCTCACAGCGGTCCTGAGGTCCGTGAGGCCATCAGTTCCTCGCGCCTGCCCGCGGGTTCGCAGTCGTCGGAACAGGTCCACATCGCACAGCACGTCCTGGACCTGATAGGTCCGAACTCCGGTCTCCTTGAATGCCGGCGACTTGTAGGCCTGGGGCAGGTACTCCTGTCCCGATCGGGGGTTCTTACCCAGCCAGTCGCGCAGCGTCCCGAGGTCGGTTCGCGCCCGTGAGGGAGCCACTGAGAAGGCGTCCGCAACCGCGGCGCCGGTGGCTCCCTTGGGGTGGAGCACGAGGTAGGCGAGCATCTCCACGAAGTACGGTTTGCGCTTCGTGATGGCGGTACCGACCACTCCGAACGCCTCGGCGCTGACTGCGCCGAAGAGAGTCAAGCGAGGGCGCCTGCTTTCGGGGTTGAACCAGTCGGCAACGTCCTCATCGAGGGTGGGGTCGGCTTCCTCGACGGTATGGCGAACTTGCTCCGGAACGACCGGGGCGAGGGTCTCGATGTCCTCGGCGGTGGTGGCAGCGGCATCGATGTACTCCTCGGCCGGCTCAGGTAGGAGTGAGCCATCGCCGGCCGATCCTTCCTCGCGTACGTCGGTCAACTCCTCGCGCAGTGCCCCGGCTTGGTCGGCGAGTGCTCGCCACCCGTCGGCAGCCTGCTCGTAAGCCGGGATCTTCACGGGCTCGCTCTCGCGGGTGAGGTCGACGATGGCGGCGCACGCTTTCGCCTCCTCGCTGGCGAGTCCTGCGGACTGGAGCTCGAGTCCGACGGCGGGCGCACGCAAGTGGCCGGCTGGGTCGATGCCGAAGATCGTGGATTCAGGGACGGGCGCAGCCAGCGACACCAGGGCCGTCCCGATCCGGGACGAGGGTGAGACGAGGAGGGGCGCGAGTTCGGCCGAACCATCGCCGGTCGTGATGACCACGCGGTATGGGTCGGGGTCGCCCCACCCGTTCTCCAACGATGCGGCGACGTCCTGGACGATTGCTGGCACGACCTGTTCGCCCACTGGCTGGTGGCGCAGCCGGAGGGTGTCGAGCTCGGCGAGTTCTTCCCCGACGCCGATGATGTCGACTTCGACGATGGTCGACCACGGGTTGAGTGCAAGTTCGGCGGCGAGGTGACGAGCGAGCGCCCTTGTGCGCTCCGGGTCGCCGGTGAGCGTCACGACGCCGAGGTGTTCCAGGTCCACCAGCTGCAGGCCGTCGTCGTTCTGGCCGACGGTGACGAGCAGCGGATAGGGCGGCAGGACGTCACCGCGATCCGGCAGCGCTTCGCTGAGCTCGAGAGACCACTCGGTATCTGTGCCCGTCCACGGTTCGGGGAGGTCGGCATCTGTGGCCAGATGGAGGGTCACGGTGCCTTTGGTGAGCGTCGCGGTGACGAGCTGGGGCAACGCGGTGCCGGAGTCGGCGCATTCGCCGGCGAGGTGCCGCAGTGCCCGGTCGAGATCTCCGATAGTGGCGGTCAGCGGCGCGCCAGAGACGAAGGCTGTCTTCTCGACCGCTCGGAGCTCGGGTGGTGGAGGGGCGATGGTCTGTCCGGGTCGGCGGTAGCGGAGTTGGGTGTTGCGGTGGGCGCGGACGGTGAGCAGGACAAGCGCGGCCAGGGCTGCGCCGCCGCCGGTCAGCCCGGGTAGCAGCCAGCCGGGGGAGGACGAGTCGACTTCGGTGTCCCCTGCGTCGTGCGATTCGGTAGCTTGCGACAGTTGTGGATCGGCGGTGGCGGTCGGCTCGGGTGTCGGCTCCTCGGATGGCGTGTCACCGGGTGGTTCGTGCGCCGGTGGATCGACGGTGGCGGGCGGCTCAGTGGGAACCTCGGCCTTGTGCTTGGCCTGCCCGGGGATTGTGATCTGCCAGCCGGGCCGGATGAGGTCGGGATCGGTCAATCGCGCGCCGTCGGGCTGCAGGGTGGCCCGTGAAGCGGCGAAGAGCTCGGGGTAGCGCAGGGGGTCGCCGAGTTCTGCCTCGGCGATCTCGGAGAGGGTGTCTCCAGGCTGGACGATGTACACGTCCGCTCGACTATCCGAAACGGGCTCGTTGGCTTCGTGGGGCACCTTCAGCACGGTGCCGGCGACGATGAAGTCGGGTCGTCCGTTGAGGACCGTTTGGTTCAACTCGACGATCTCTGGGAACCGGGAGCCGTCGCCGAGCAGCCGTTCGGCGATCTTCCACAGGCTGTCGCCACGCTTGACCGTGTAGTCGATGGTCGACGTGTGGTTGGTCGGGGTCTCGACCAGGACGGGCGCAGCGCGGGGGAGGACGGGCGCAGCCTCAACCACTGCGGGAGCAGGTTTGTCGTCCAGGACGGGCGCAGCCGCCGCGGCGGGGGCGGGCGGGGTCGGGAAGGCGGCGAGGATGGTCGGGGTGGTCACGAAGAGCAGGGCCGCGACGGCGACGAGCTGACCGGCCGCCCGCTGGGTCCCACCGAGGCCGGGAAGTGACGGAGCAGGCAGTCCCCGAATCTGGGAGATGACTTCGAGGACCACCGAGACGGTGACCACGAGCCATGCGACCCACGCCACCGCGGCGATGACGGCCATGGCGAGGGTGCCATCGTCGGGGCTGGAGAGCAGGGTGCTGACCTCGCCCAGGTCGGCGTTCCATGGTGCGGCGCCGATGGCGACGAGCAGGAAGGGAACGCCGGCGACAAGAAGCAGGATGACGAGCGTGGCCGCGAGACCTCGCAGTCGCTGGCCAAGGGTGGGTTGGGTCATCGTTCGTTGCCTCCGAGGCTTCGGATCAATCGGGCCGAGGCTTGGCTGCTGACGTTCAGGTCGCCGATGCCGATGAAGCTGAGAAACGTCGGCCGGTAGGTGTCGGTCACGTGGACGGTGATCGTGTCGCCGCCGCTGATGGTCACGGTCCCGGAGACGCCTGCTGCCGCGAGGTAGTCCTCGGCTGCGTGGCGTGCGGCGATCGGGTTCACCGCGACGTAGTCGCCTTGGATGGCGGGGGCGGCCTGGACCTGTTCGCCGCCGGTCCGGGCTGCCTCGGCTGCGATGTCGTGTGCTCGTTGCTTGGCGTGGACCTGCCCGCCCAGGTCGACCGCGAGCCCGACCAGCATCATCATCACTAACGCGGACACCGCCAGCCAGATGCTGATGGAGCCACGCTCATCGCGAGGACGTCGCGTCATCCGCGTTCCCTCCATGTGTCTAGCGGGGACGTGCTCGCGGCTTTGACCATGCGACTGCCTGGAACGCCCGGTACCGACAGATCGGCCAGGTCCAGGAGGCATTCGACGGTTGCCGTGACCGTTCCGGCTGTTCCGACGGGCTTGCTGAAGTCGCCGACGTCCACGACCACCTGCACGTTCAGGCAGTGGATGTCTTGGTTGGCCAGGCTCGCCTCGGCGGCAGCGACCGCTTCCTGTTTCGCCTCGGAGCTGGAGCGGGCGATTGAGGCAGTGCGGGCAGCGTCGGCGGCAGCGGCCTCGACTGCCGCGTGAGTGGTAGCGGTGCGCCCGCCGAAGATGATCAACCCGACGAACAACACGAACGCGGGTACGCCGACGACGGCCTCGATCGCCGCCGATCCCCGCTCGTCTAGCTTCCTTGACCATGTCGTCACGGCGCGGTCAGCCTCTCCACCGGCAACGACGCAGACTGGACGATGACCGGATTCCAGCCCGGGATCACGCTGAGGCTGTGTCCGGTGACAGTCACCGTGACCGTGGTGGCGGTCCGGTTGGCGGTCGAGCTCGCGCCTTTCAGCACGTCGTCACCGCCGGCTTCGTCGATGAAGGCGTTGGCGGCCGAGACGCCGTCGGTCTCTTTGCCGGTCTCACCGCCCGCAGCCTTGGCGCCCTCGGTCGCGGCAGCGATGGCCACCGTCCGGGCGTGGTAGAACAACGCGGCCTGCATCCCCAGGAACATCACCGCGAACAGGGCGGGCAGCAGGATGACCAGCTCGATCGTGGCCGAGCCGCGTTCGTCCCTCGTGCGCATGGGGCCGGCTACTTGATGTTGCCGGCCTGGCTGGAGACGTACGCCTTCAGGGCGGCGACCACGATGCCGACGATGGCGATGACGGCCACCGCCCACAGCACGTGCTCGGTCGTGACCGAGCCACGCTCGTCGCGGGGACGCAGGCCCGCGTCGGCCCAGTCGTCGGCACTGAGATGGAGCGTCAGCAGAAGTGCGAGCAGTCGGTTCATAGGTGTTTCCCTTTCCTCGATGGGTTCCCTTTCGTAGGGGTGGTGGTTGTTAGGTGTTGCTGAACATCCGCAGCACGGACGGGGCGACGAGCAACGCCATGAAGATGACCCCGAGTAGCGAGCCTGGGATGGTCATGCGTTCACCGACCGCGTTGGCTTCGGCGATCTCGTCGTTGAGCATCGCTGTGCGCATTGCGGCCGAGCGGGCACGCAGGTTGGTGTAGACCGAGGCGCCCTCTTCTCCGGAGAGCCGCATGATGTCGGCGAAGTCGTCGAGCTCGGGCAGGCCCAGTTCGTCGGCCAGGGCGTGTAGGGCGTCCCAGGGTGGTTGGCCGGACCAGCGGGAGCGAGTCAGCTCTTCGGAGAGCCGGGTGAAGACCCACGAGTCACCGACCTCGGCGGCCGACTCCATGGCTTGGCGTACGCCGGAGCCGTTGTTGCGTTCGAGGGCGACGAGGTCGATGTAGGCACCCAGTGCCCGGGCGAACTCGAGGCGTGCCTTGCGGGCGTCGTCGACGGCGTTGTAGTTGGGCAGGAAGAACATCACCACCGCGAGGCCGAGCGAGGCGATGGCTGGGACCGCGACCGGGAAGCCGAGACCGATGGTCGCGAAGAAGAACGCGAGCAGCGGCGGGATGACCAGGCCCATGAGCGCCATCACGATCTTGTCGCCGTAGAACCGTGCGAGCGGGATCCGCAGTAGCGCCAGCTCCCGGGTCGGGGTCCTGATCCACAAGGCTGGTGGCAGCACTTTGATCGCCCAGACGCCGATCCGTTCCTTGCCGGTGGCGGTCGTGACGGGTCCGATGCTGGTGGTCCGTGCGCGGGTGGGCGTGAGGCGGCTCAGCGCTTCCGTGAGATCCGGCTCGGCCGGCAGGAGCCGAGCGACCAGCAGCACGACGCCGAGCCCAAGGAGTGCGCCGGCGAGCAGGGCGAGCTGGAGTCCGGTGGTCATGCTGCGCCCTCCCTGGTCGTGGTGGGGACGGGCGATAGGAATCTGGGCATCGCCCGTCCTATCGCCATCCGCTTCATCCAGACGAGAGTCGCGACGTACATCGCCAGAAGCGCGACGAGGATGACCTGGCCCAGTGGGCTCTGGTACGGCTCTACGTAGGTCCCGGATACCGCGAGGATCACCAGCACCCCGACGCTGATCAGGGTCACCCATCGTGCGGTCGCGCGTGGCTTGGCGCGGTCGGCCTCGACCTGACGGCGGGAGCGCACGTCGGCGGCGACCGATTCCGCCAGTCCTTCGAGGACGCTGGCCAGCCCTGCGCCCCTCCTGCGCGCACCTAGGATCAGGTTCGCGGCGACCAGGTCACCGGTGGCGTCGTCGAGTTCGTCGGCGAACGCGCGCAGCGCATCCTCGGTGTTCCAGCGGGCCCGCAGACGGGCGACGAGGCGGGTGACCTCGGGGGAGATCGCGGCCGGGGTTGAGCGGAGCGTGGCGACCAAGGCTTGCTCCAGACCGACACCGACGGTGAGGACGCCGGAGAGTGATCGGGTCCATTCCTCCATCGCCTCCAGCCGCTCGATGCGCTGCGCGGCCGAGGACGAGGACAGCAGGACCGGAAGCCCGACGAACGCCACCGGCACGATGACCAGGGCGAGCACCCACCCGGTGAGTAGGAACGCCACGACCCCCGCGGCGACCCCGGTGAGGAGGAGCATGCGGGTCTGCTTGGTCAGCTTCCGGATTCGGCTTGGGCGGGACGGGCGCTCGACCACAGGGGAGGGGTGCAGCCCGTCCACGAGCGCGATCAGGCCGCCCACGACCAGGGCGCCGGCCAGAGCTGGGACCAGAACGATCACGACCGCACCTCCTGCTGAGCCAGGTAGGTGCTGAGGTCGAATCCGTACCCAGTGAGTGCGCGGTAGGCGTCGGGCAGCACCGACGGGACGGCGGTGCCATCGGGGCCGGGGGAGAAGACGTGCGTGGTGGCGTACCCGGTCTCGCGTTCGCCGGGGTCCAGGGCGATGATCTCGGCGACTCTGCGTCGTCGGGTCGGGCGCCCGTCCTCGGTGAGGGTGCGCATGTCGAGGTGGACGATCACGTCGACGGTGGAGGCGAGCTTGCTGGTGGCCAACCCGTGGGTGACGTGTGGCCCGGCCTCCATCGCGCAGGTGACCAGCTTGCGGATCGCGGCGACCGCGTCGGAGGCGTGGGTGGTGGAGATCGAGCCGGTGCCGGACTCCATCGCCTTGATCATCGCCCAGACCTCCTTGCCCCGGACCTCGCCGACGATCTGGCGGGCGAGGTTGAAGCGGAAGGAGTCGACCGGGGCGTCATCGAGGGTGAACTCGCCGGCCATCCGTCCGTCGAGGCCGCGTTCGCCGGAGCCGGGACGGGCCTCCCACGGGTGCACGATCCGGTGCCGGCCGAGCTCGTGGAGGTGTAGCTCGTACTCGGTCTCGAAGGTGCCGATGGCCTCCAGCGGGTCGATCTCGGCGCACAACGCCCGGACCAGGGTTGTCTTCCCGGCACCTTGGGAGCCGGAGACCACGATCGACTTGCGAGCCCGCACCGCCGCCCGGAGGAACGACGCGGCGACCGGGGTGAGCATCTGTCGGTCGACGAGGTCATCGAGGGTGATCTCCATGAGCCGGTGCCGCCGGATGACCACCGACGGGCGAGGGGTCACCCACGCTGCGGCCGCCAGGCGCGAGCCACCGTCGAGCCGCAGGTGGAGGCGAGGTTGCGCTTCGGAGAACCCGCGGGCATTGACCTCGGAGCGTGAGGCAATGAAGACCAGGAAGTCGATCAGCTCCTCATCGGAGTCAGCTACCGGCGGCCCGTCGACCAGGCTGCCGTCAACGAGTTCGAGCAGGACGTTGTCGTGGCCGGTGATGATGATGTTCTCGACCCGGTCGTCGTCGACCAACGGCTGGAGCCGGCCGAGTCGGAACAGCGAATCGAACACGGCTCGGGCCAACGCGTCCTGTTCGGACCCGGGCAGGGTCGTCATCCCAGCGTTCACCCGGTCGGAGACGGTGCCCTCGATCAGGTCGAGCACGATCGTGCGTCCCAGCTCCTCCTGGGCGATCTTGTCCAGGCGTCCCCGGTCGGCCGCGACCGCCTGGCTCAGCTGCTCGGATGCCTGCGCCCGCAACGCCGAGACCAGCGACCAGTCGACGGTGCTGCCGAGAGATGTGGTGCCCACGGCCGTCAGGTGTGCCACGGTCCCCACCGGGCGGCTGACACCGTTCCGTTCACCCAGGGGCGGAACTGTCTGGACGAAGAGCGGCAGTCCCGCAAGCGGAGTCTTGAGGTCCTCCGAGCGTTCCGTGGTCATGATCGGGCCCCTTCGAGGAGCTCGGTACGACGGCGGGCGATCGTCGAGTGGATCGAGGCGATCGCTGAGTTGAGCCCACGGACGAGGGGACTCGTCTCGTGCCGTTTCGGCGGCTGGACCCCTCGCGAGAACACCGCGGCCGTCTCGGGATCGTCCGGAAGCGCCGCGATGACGGGCAGGCTGACGGCCGCGGCTACGTCACGTGCGGTGTACGGCTGGCCCACGCCGACGAGCACGATGCCCGACTGGTGCCAATCGAGCGCCGGACGCTGGAATGCCTCGGCCCAGGACCGCAGGGCCGACAGGTTGAGCAGCGTCGTGCCGCTGACGATCAGCGCGAGGTCGGCGGCATCGAGCAACGGTTGCGGGGAGCCGTAAAGGCCGAGGCGGCCGGCGTCCACGATGACGTCCTGGCCCGTGGACTCAAGGTCGGCCAGCGTGTGGGCGAGCGGCTCCCACAGATCCCTCAGCGCACCGGCCTGGGTGTGCGATCGTGTCCCGGCGACGAAGGAGACGGTCGTGTCATCAATGGGCTGGGCGACGTCCGCAAGAGCATCGCCGATGTCGCTGGCGGTGAGAGCGAGCTCGATCAGCCCGCTGTCGTACTCGCGCGTGCCGCGGAAGTAGCCCGCAAGCAGGTTCGAGCCACCGGTCGGATCGGCTTCGACGAGCAGCACGGGACGTGGCCATAACAACGAGAGTCCCAGTGCCGTGGTGGTCACACCGGGGGACCCGGACGCAGACGAGAGAGTGACGACGGCCATCAACGCTCCCGGGAGTCCAAGATCAAGGCGATGTTGCCGGTAGCGATCCTGGTGGTGAGCACCGCGGCGTCGGCCTTCGCAACGAGGAGATCGACCACGGTCTGGCCCGTCTCGTCGGAGATGTGGACGCCGACGACCGTGGCGTCACTGGTGAGCGGCGCGCCAGCGGGAAGGTCGTCGCCCTGCGCCGGTGTTGCCACGACGCGGACCTTGTCGCCGTACTGGAGGTCGAGGCCGGGAGCCTGCGCGGGCGTCAGAGCCACGCCCACCACAGACTCGCCCTCGCCCGGCACGACCTCAGTCGTGAACGATCCGGGTGTCAGCATCCCGCCCTCGGCGATGTCCACGGCTGCGCGTTGGCCGACGACCTGGTCGAGCTCCGATCCTGCGACCGGCTTGAGAGCCGGGTCGGCACTGAGCCGCACGCGGGCGAGGTCGTCTGCCTCGATTACCGAGCCGCGCTCGATGCTGTGCCGGGCGACGAGGACCTCTTGGGTGTTCGTGGTCGCTGTCCAGGCCCAGCCGGCGAGCAGGGCGCCGATACAGATGGCGCCGATCGCGGCGGCCACGAGGGCGGGACGTCGGCGCAGCTTCGGCGGCGGCGCGAGCGGTGTCGCGGCCGGACCCTGCGTGCTGAGAGTCCCGTCGACTCCGGTGGCTGTACTCATACTCACTGCCTCTCCGCGCCCGCTACTGCACGAGCACCTGCGCTTCCCCGACCGAGATCGCGGTCGTCCGTGTGAGGCCGTTCAGCAGGATGGTTCCTGTCTGTCCGGCGCCTTCCCAGGTGATGACCCAGTCCGAGGTGGCGGTCACGGTGTACTTCCCGTCCGACTGCGACGAGCTGGACTTCTCATAGGTGTGCCCGCAGTCCGGGGACGACTTGTCGCCGTACGCCGCCTTGTACGGCGTGCCGGCGGTCCTACACACGACGTCGGTGCCGTCGCCCATGGCCCAGGTGACCTGGCGAACCTGTGCCGTCGCCGTGACGGTGATGCCGCCTGCCGTCGCGGACTCGGTGATCGGTCCCCAGGTGTGCGCGTTCGGCGTCGCGACCCAGAGCCAGACCGGCATACCGACGATCCCGATGCTGTCCTCACCTGGCTCAGGTGTGATGCCGATGTCGATGGCCCGCAACGCCATCTGCTCGATCGCCAGCTGAGCGACCTCGCGCGGCGTTGGGCCAGTGCCGGAGTTCGGCGGTGGATCGGCCGACCAGATCCAGACAAGTAGATCTGTCTGCGGTTGGTAGCAGTTGTAGACCGCGCCATCGCCGGGCTCGTGCCCCTGCCAGTTCGGATCTCCCGCTGGAGGCTGCGGGTCCAAGAGGGAGATGTAGCAGTTGTAGCCGTTCGACCAGTAGCCCGCCTCGCTGGAGCAGGGGACCGGGCCGGGCGGTGGTTTCGTGATGCCTTGGTCGGTGCCGTCCCAGAAGCACGATGCGCCGCTGCCGGTGTCGCTCGGGCCGTCGTCGCCGGGGTCGCCGGGATTGCCCGGTGACCCGGGAACCTCGACGTAGATCAGGCAGATGCCAGTTTCGGGGTCGGTGACCTGGCAAACCGTGTCGGCGCGCGACGGCGACTGGGCAAGCCCGATTAGACCCGCGGTGGCGAGTGCGGCGACCAGGGCACGGACTACGAGGCTTTGCATGCTGCACGCTCGATGTCCTGGCTAGAGGCAACGCGCCATCCGCCCTCGGGGTCGGTCTTCCATTTGTAGTTCGACACCAGGAACTGGATCCAGCCCGTGTCTGGTCGATCCGGACTGATGACCGACTTGCCGTTCTTGTCGACGACGTCGACGTCGCTTACGTCGAAACAGAGGTCGATCTGAACGGTCGGGACCTTGCCCGCCTTCGGATCGGAGTTGTCGAGGTTGACTGACTTGACATCGAGCTGGACGACCTTCGTCTCGCCCGTCTGGCGGAGGCCTTGCTTGCGCTCTTTCGCGAACAAATTCTTCTGAGCTGCGAGTTCGGTGCTGATCGCGACATCGTCCAGCCGCCTCAGCGAAGTGCTCGGATCTTGACGAAGCTGGTTGCGCACGTCGTAGTACTGGCGAAGAACGGCGGACGCCGCATCTGATGCGATCTCGCTCTCAGACTGCGGCGTCGGGGAAGTGGTGGTCGGGGCCGGCGAGCTCGAACTCGAGGTGGGGGTCGGGGTCGCCTCCGGATCATTGCCGTCGGAGGCACAACCTCCCATCGCGATCGCCACCGCGGTAGCGGTCGCCAAGAGCGAGAATCGTCGTGCGTTCGTCATGGCCGAGTCCTGGTCGCCTTCGCGAGAACTTCCCGAGAAGGACGCGTACGGCGCCCTGACGGCGGGCCGACTAGGTCGTCGCACTCGTATCGTACGACAGATTCGAGATCCTGAACCGATCCGATTTTCACGCTGCCTCCTTGCTCTTTGTGACTCAGAGCCGCTCTGCTGCACAGGTGTGCCGCTCCGGCCGTCGTCGCGCTTCGTCGACCCTCCGCCCGTCCTCGCGGTCCGCTGCGCTCTTCTCGACATACACGTCATGCAGAGCGAGGCGGGCTCCGTGGCCCGGGGCCTGTGGACAACCCAGGTCTAATCGCGGGCTGTGAATCTCTTCGCACACCTTCACGCCGAGGAGGTGTGTGGCCATGACCGTCTCGATGAGAAAGATCTACGCGGGCCGGGGCTACGACTACTTGCTCAAGAGCGTGGTGCGCGGCGATGCCGGTATGGCCGACCCGAACCCGGTCACCAGGTACTACAACGAAGAGGGCACTCCGCCGGGGCGGTGGATGGGCTCCGCGATTCACGCCTTCGGGAGTGGCGAGATCAAGCGGGGCGACGTCGTGACCTCGCAGCAGCTTCAGCTGCTGATCGGCGCGGGCCTCGACCCGGTCACCGGCGAGAAGCTCGGTAGGGCCTTCCCGACGTTCCCGCCAGTCGATGAGCGGGTCGCCGCCCGAGTGGCCGACCTGAGTCCCCGTTTGACTGAGGAGCAGCGCGCCGCTGCGGTCCAGCAGATCAAGGCCGAGGAGGCGAGGAAGCCCTCCGCCGGAATCGCTGGGTACGACTTCACGTTCAGTGTCCCGAAGTCCGTCTCGGCACTCTGGGGCGTTGCCGACGCCGGCATCCAGGCACTCATCGTCCAGGCTCATCACCATGCTGTCGCCGAAGTGCTCGACTTCATGGAGCGCGAAGTCGTCGCGACCAGGAGAGGCGTAGCCGCCGGAGACGGTGCGGTGATGCAAGCCGACGTCATCGGCGTGGCCGCCACGGCCTACGACCACTGGGACTCCAGACTGGGCGACCCGCAGCTCCACACCCATGTCGTCATCTCCAGCAAGGGCAAGACGACCGAGGACGGCCGCTGGCGAAGCCTCGACGGCACCCCGATGTACGAGGCGAATGTCCCGATCTCGGAGCACTACAACGCCGTGCTCGCCGACCGCATGACCCGCCTGTTCGGGATCGAGTGGGAACGACGCGACCGGGGAAGCAAGCGCAACCCCGCCTGGGAACTCGAGCCGGTACCGGAGTCCCTCATCCGTGAGTTCTCCAGCAGGTCAAGCCACATCGACAAGGAGAAGGACCGGCTCATCGCCGAGCACATTGAGCGCACCGGGCGCAGCCCGTCCCCAGCCCGGATCATCCAACTGCGCGCGAAAGCCACACTCGCCACCCGCCCCGAGAAGGAGATCCACTCACTGTTCGACCTGACCACACGATGGCGAGGACGGGCGCAAAAGATCCTGGAGAGGGACGCAGTCGGCTGGGCGAGGCAGGTCACCGCCCGTCCCAGCGCCCGTCCCACTCTCCGGGCCGACGACGTACCCCTCGACGTGATCGGCGAGGTCGCCGTATCCGTGGTAGGCGCAGTCGAGGAGAAGCGGTCGACCTGGCGGCACTGGAACCTCTGGGCCGAGGCGTCCCGGCAGACGATGGGCTGGCGCTTCGCCAGTGCCGACGACCGCGAGGCCGTCGTCGGGATGATCGTCGACGCCGCCAAGCGGGAGTCGCTCACCCTGACCCCGCCCGAGCTCGTGACCACCCCGGATGTCTTCCGTCGTGCCGACGGCACCAGCCGCTTCCGGCCACGGCACTCGGTCGTCTTCACATCCGAGACGCTGCTGGCCGCCGAGGACCGACTCCTCAAGAGATCGGAGGACATGACGGCCCCGGAGGTCGGCCTCGACGTGATCGAGCGGATGACGCGCAAGGAACACTTGCTGTCTGTCGAGCAGTCCCAGACGCTGGCGGGCATCGCCGTGTCCGGGCGTCAGGTCGACCTCCTGGTCGGCCCGGCGGGTGCGGGCAAGACCACCGCGATGCGCGCACTCAAGACCGCCTGGACGAAGGCCCACGGCAGGGGCAGCGTCGTCGGCCTCGCCCCGAGCGCCGTCGCCGCCCAGGTCCTGGCCGAGGACTTGGGGATTGCCTGCGAGAACACCGCCAAGTGGCTCCACGAGCACGACCGCGGACGGGCGCAGTTCCGCAGGGGCCAACTCGTCATCATCGACGAGGCCACCCTCGCCGGCACACTCGCCCTCGACCGGCTCACCGCCCTCGCGGCCGACGCCGGCGCGAAGGTCCTGCTGGTCGGTGACTGGGCGCAACTCCAGTCGGTCGACGCAGGAGGGGCCTTCAGCCTGCTGGTCTCCGCCCGTCCTGGCACTCCCGAGCTGACCGAGGTCCACCGCTTCACTCACGAGTGGGAGAAGACCGCTTCGTTCGACCTGCGGCATGGACGGGCGGAGGTGATCGGGACCTACATCGCGCGCGACCGCGTCCACGAGGGCACGACGGACGAGATGATGGACGCCGCCTACCTGGCCTGGGCCTCCGACGTGGGGGAGGGGCGCAGCTCGATTCTGGTCGCGGAGGCGAGCGAGACGGTGAAGTACCTGAACAGGCGCGCTCGTGCCGACCGCATCGTCGCCAACCCGGTGGGGGACATCGAGGTCAACCTCTCCGACGGCACCGAGGCGTCAGAGGGTGACCTGATCATCACCCGGCACAACGACCGCCGCCTCCACACGCTGCGCGGCGGCTGGGTCCGCAACGGAGACCGCTGGACCGTCGTCCGCGTCCACAAGGATGGCTCGATGCAGGTCCAGCGCCACGGAGTCGACTTCGGTGGCACGGTCACGCTGCCTGCGGCGTACGTCGCCGAGCACGTCGACCTCGGCTACGCCGTCACTGCTCACCGTGCCCAGGGCCTGACCGTCGACACCTCGCACGTCGTGGTCACCGGCTCGACCACCCGCGAGAACTTCTACGTCTCCATGACTCGCGGCCGCGACTCCAACATCGCCTACGTCGCCCTCGACAAACCAGACGAAGGTCACGCCCCTCCCGAGCCCGACGAGGTCAATGCCCACACGGTGCTCTACGGAGTGCTCAAGCATGTCGGCGGCGAACTGTCCGCGCACCAGACGATCGCCGCCGAGCAGGAGCGCTGGACTTCCATCGCTCAGCTCGGGGCCGAGTACGAGACCATCGGCGCCGTCGCGCAGCGCGACCGCTGGGTGCAGACGATCAGGAACAGCGGCTTGACTGATACCCAAGTCGAGCAGGTGCTGGCGTCGGAGTCGTTCGGCCCACTCACCGCCGAGCTACGCCGCGCCGAGTCCAACCACCACGACGTCGATCGACTCCTGCCGGCCCTCCTCAAGCGTCGGTCTCTCGACGATGCCGAAGACATTGGAGCTGTCCTCATCAGCCGACTCCAGAAGGCGGCCCAACCGAAGCACGGCAAGCATCTCCCGTCCCCGAAACTGGTCGTCGGCCTGACCCCGGTCGCCGACGGTCCGATGAGCGAACCGATGGCCAAGGTGCTCGGTCAACTCACCGACCTCATGGAAGGACGGGCGATGACGCTCGCCGAGGACGCCGTCGAATGCAAAGTGCCGTGGCTCAAGCGGCTCGGCGCCGTGCCCACGACCGAGGTCGCCCGACGTCGTTGGCTCTACGAAGTCAGGACGGTCGCCGCGTACCGCGACCGGTACGACGTGGACGGGCGGAGGGTGCTCGGGGAGCCGAGGAACGTCGCGCAGAAGCTCGATGCCGCCCGCGCTGAGCAGGCGATCCGCCGTGCCCGGACGATCTCCGAGGAAGCCGCCAACACCCAGGGCGAGCGCAGCCGGGCGGTCGAACGGCAAGGACCGGCGCTGGCGTAGCGGTACACAGCGGCAGTTCCGGCCGGGTTATCCCCAGGATGGGCGATGGTGCGCCCGTCCTGGGGATCTCAGGCGTAGGCAGGAGGCGACCCCGATCGAAGGAGACCCTCATGCTCACCGCACTCTGGCACAACAGCGCCGCGATCCGCGGCTACCTCCGCTTCTACATGCCCACCAACCGCGCAGTCGATTGGTTACGTTCGCCTCGCGGCCTCAAGTGGGCGATCCCCGTCGCCCTCGTCGCCACGCCCGGCTACCTCGGCCTGACCGCGCTCACGATCCAAGGAGCCGCTCGCCCCGGCCTTGGCTGGCTCAACGTGCTGGTGTTCCTCTTCTTCTGGAACGCGATGAAGGTCGCCTGGATGGCCGTCTTCAGCCTTCCGCTGATGCTGCGGAACGCCCTCGGCGGCCGTGCGCCTTCCTCAACGCGGACAGCTGCACTCGCAGCGGAGTCCGCTTGACCTTGTCGAGGTTCAACGGGGGATCCAACTCGGTGAGGACGGCCGTCTCCACGTCACCGAGCGTGTCCGCGTCCACGACAGGGACAGCCACGAGGCGCAGATGCTCGTGCATCCACTCAGTCAGGGCGCCCTCGTCGATGTCGACCTCGCCTCGTGCCTCCGCGAGGATCGACCCAAGACTGAGCCTGAAGGTCGAGAACTCGTGACGTCCTCCGAGGTGCATGGATTTGATTCGGCCCCAGAGCGTGTTCTTGGACCTCCGGCCGCTGCGCGATCGGGTGGCGCCAGCGAGCCCGGCGTAGATCAGTCCGGGTGTGACGGGTTGGTCGAGTCCGCGACTCAGTTCTGCGGCGCCCTCGTCGTCCACCCACCAGCTGTAGAGGCCGGGGGAGCGCAGCCCGTCCCCGCCCCCTGCCAGGAACGTTGCAGGGGTGATCGCGTCGTCTGTGCGTGTCAGCCGATCGAGCAGGTCGGCAACATCTGCCTCGGGAATCGGCCGGGGAGAGCCGGACGACTCTGGCGTGCCGGTCGCTCCGTACCAAGCGAGCCGAGCCCCCATCGTTAGTCCGGCCAGCGGCTCGACGATCGTGGCACCTTCCGCCGACAGCAAGCCACGGATTGCGTCTGCGTACGCCGAGCCCGCATGGAGCTCGATCGTCTTGCCACCGAGAGGTCCGGCAACCCGCTGGAGTTGGTCGACCACGGTCCTGCCCCAGGACCAACGGTAGTCACGGGATGTCTTCGACAGGCGCAGGTCATACGGCTCCAGGACTGCTTCAGGATCAACCAACCCGTGTTCTGCTGATAGGACGAACCACGGCGCGCCGGATTCCTCTGCATAGGCGCGTTCCTTACGGAAGAGCGCCGAGACGTAGAGGTCCTTGGCGGGCGCCGGGACTTCCAGCTTCTTCTTGACACACCCCACGAGGATCACGTCCGCCTCTGAGTCCGGGACTGCGGTTACAGGCGCGGAGTCGCGCGGTGACGTGGTCGTGGCCTTCGTTGTACGTCGAACGAAGGTCACAGACTCGCCGACCTTGACCGATGCGGTGGTGAAGCCGGGCCAACCGGAACGGGTGCCCTTCCAGAATGCGTTGTGCTCATACGCGGATCGGGGCAGGCCGCCGACCAACGCGTCCAGCTCGTCCCAGGCGAGGGTCAGCGACTCGTCGACGTCGGCGAGTAGTGCGCGCAGGGGAGACCAGTCAGCCACACGAGAAGTCTTGCGCACCTCGGAGCCACGCTTACCGAAGCCTCGGTGCGGCGCCACAGAGATCGCGGTGCGCTAGTCGATCGATCGACTGGCAAGCCGATCAATCGGTTGTTCGGCAGCACGCCCCGCAAGCCAATCGCCTGTCCTTGCAAGCAGCGTGCTCATCACCCGCAACGGCCACGCAAGCGCGTGCGGGTTCACTCCAACTCGTCGGCAGGTCCGCAGCCCGCGGAAGCCCACTTGTCGGCCCCGGGGTCATCTGACGTCGGGTCTCACAGCGAGGGAAGGAGTGGGCATGGCTACGAACACCATCAGCCGTAAGCGGTCGGTCCGCACGACGCGGAGCCGCCAGTCGGCCGGTCGTCGCCGTGGCGCGGCGGGCCACCGGCCGCGCCGCAGCGGCGGCAGGCTCAAGACGATCGCGCTGATCGCGGGGGGCGTGGTCGTCGCTCTCATCGTCGCGGTGCTCGCCGTCTTCGGCGCGGCCGAGGAGAAGGTCAAGGAGCTTCCGGGCGGGGCGCTCACGCAGATCGTCTTCGACCAGGCCACAGCAAACGCCCAGTCGGTACCGATGACCGGCGTGCTCGGCGACGAGCTGCGACTTGCCGCCGATGAGCACCGCAGTGTCCGCCTGATCGGCGTCGGCGGAGACGGCAACGTCGCCTCCAACGACGCCTTCGACATGACGCCGATGCTCGACAACGGCACCGTCCTCAAGGTCGCCGCACGCGCCGAAGAGGCGACCGACGAGAACCTCAACCTTGTCTCCCACAAGATCAACGACACGAGCGCATCCACGCCGGGACAGGCGATCTTCCTCGGCCTCGAGCGACTCCAGCTCGACACGGACGTCCCCATTTTCATCGTCTCCAGCCTGCTCGACACGACCGACCCACTGGACATGCGGCGTCTCGGGTGGGACGTCTCGCCCGAGATGGTCGTGAGCGACCTCAAGAAGTCCGGGGAACTCCCTGACCTCTCCGGTGCAGACATCACCTTCATCGTCCGCCCGGTGGCTGGCGACCAGGAGCAACTCCGCCAGCCGCAGGTCGAGTACCGCGAGGCGCTCTGGAGGGCGCTCGCCACGGCAAGCGGCGCGGACAAGATCCGCTTCGAGTACGCCGACGGTACGACGCCGACCTCCACGGTCGCCGGGCCGGTGATCCCGATCCCCAACCCGCCGACGACACCAGTACCGGTCAACCCGAAGGCGCGCACCTGCACCGTCGACACCAGCGCGTACTTCGCGCCGGACTCCGACAGCCTGCTCGACAAGGCCAACACGACGGCCGCGCTTCGCCAGTGCGTGGACCAGATCGGTCCCGACTCGTCGGTCACGGTGGTCGGCCACACGGCCGGCAACGACCCCGACAGCAAGTTCGCCATCGACCTGAGCAAGAAGCGGGCCAAGGCGATCAAGAAGCTCCTCGAATCGCTGGGCATCCCGTCCAACCACATCGAGGCCGTCGGCATGGGCAACCGCAACCAGCCCTACCCCGACCCCTTCGACGTACGGAACCGCTCCGTCGTCGTGACCATCACCAACTGAGAACAGGAGAGGTCGATGACCGCTGCCGAGGTGTTCCCGTTCCCCGAGGGGCCGGGACAGAAGGACAACGGGAACGGCGGTGCGCCGCGGCGCAGCCGGCGGCCCCGATCGCGCTACACCAAGAGCGAGGCGCGCCGCGCCGGCCTCTGCGAGGACAAGGCCCAGTACGACCGGGTCGAGCCCGTCGTCGAGATGACGATCAGCCACTACTACCCGACTGGTTTGCCGCAGTCCGAGTGGTACCCGCGCCCGATCGCGGCCACCACGCTCGCCAAGCCGTTCATTCAAGCCGGTGAGACCACCCTCCGTGCCGGACTGGAGACGGAGGTCGACCCGGCCTTGGACGAGATCGCCGAGAACAACGAGACGATCAAGAACGATCTGGATCAGCTGGCGAAGTTCCCGAGCGACATCGCGACGCCCGAGGGAAACAAGCGCTACGGCGGACACGACGCTGTGGAGCACGTTGAGGAGTCGACGGACCGAATCGAGGACGACCGGGCCAACGGCCAGCGTCACCACGACCGCGTGCCCAAGGCCCTTCGGCTGATCGCCAAGTGGGCGCCGTGGGCGGAGGCCTTCGGGTTCTTCGTGTTCGCGGCGTACTTCCTCAACGTCCCGATCCTCCAGCCGTGGCTCGACTGGATGGGCTGGACCTTCGCGGTCGTCCTGGTGGTGGGGATCTGCTTGATCCTCGCCTGGTCGATCCACCACGCTGCCGAAGCGCACAACCACGCGCGAGAGCAGAAGGCGGAACGTCAGTCCCACGAGGCCGAGAAGAGCCGCCGCAACCGACTCGTCTACGGCCTCATCGCCGTCGTCGCCGCCGGGGGCATCACCTTCGGCATGATCGAGCGCGGCCTCACCGCGCTCGCGGGTGGCAGCCTCATCGTCACGGTGGTGATGATCGCGCTCGCGGCCATCACCGGGTTGTTGCTGCCGGTGCTCACCTACTGGGGCAAGGCGCTCGACGGAAGCAAGGTGTCGCGCGAACGGGACGCGATGGTCGAAGACCTCGACGACGACCTCGACGAGCACGCGGACCTGTCCGCCGAGATCGAGGAGCTGTTCGCCAAGTCCGAGGCTCTCGACGAGCTGGTCGTCACCGACAAGCTGCCGCGCATCCGCGACGCCGTCCAGACTGAGGTCAACGGCGCTCGGGAGGACTACCTCTTCCTCCTCGTCCAGCTTGGTCTCGATGCGGAGCTTCCGCCGCCCGCCGCGATGAAGGTCGAGCCGGGAGCGAGCGGCCCCATCGGCACGATCTCGACCGGCATCCCCGGTGCCAGCGCCGTCGACATGCAGCCGGTCTGGGACCGCATGTCCCGCCTTCAGAGCCTCCGCCAGCAGGGCCAGGAGCTGCGTGCCCGTCGGGACGCACTCCCGCCCCACCCCTGGAACCACTCGCGAGTCGAGTGATCACCCCAAGTCCGGGCCGAGGCAACCAACCGCCTCGGCCCGGACGGAGAGGAGCCAGACATGGCACGCTACGGAACCGCCCGGCAACGCGGACGTGTCGCCCGCCCCGGTCGCGCTGCTCGTCGGCGCACCATGCGGCGAGGAGGTCGGAACCGCGCCATGACGCCGCCCTTGCAGGCGCTGGGTGCGTTCCTCGCGGTCGTCCTCTTGGTGGGTCTGGGCCACGTGGCTGCGACCGCCACGCCGCAGGTGTCGGCCACCCCCGAGGCAAAGCCAGTCGTACCGCCGCATGTGCCAGGGACTGAGAGCGACGGCGACTCGGTCCAGGAGGGACGCGACTACGGCTACCAGGCCAAGATCAACGGCAAGCCCATTCACTGGTCCTGCTCCAACTCGATCCCGGTCGCGATCGAGGGTCAGGCGCCGGCCGGGGCTGACGCCGCCCTCGAACTTGTCGTCGACCGGCTCGCCGCTGCGAGCAAGCTTCCTCTGACCGTCGAGTCCGCGACCGCGCTGCGTCACGACGGCGACGGCGCGATTCGCGTTCGCTATGTCAACGAAGGTGAGTCCGCGTACGGGATGAGCGTCGCCGGCGACGTCGTCGGGAAGGGCGGCCCGAGCTACAACTCCGACGGCGTGATCGAGTCCGGCCGCGTGATCGTACGCAACGACATGGACCCGACCACGTCCCCTGGCCAGCAGGTCTTGATGCACGAGATCGGGCACGCACTCGGCCTCGACCATTCCGAGGAGGGCCTTCCCGAGGTCATGACTCCGACCTCCCCCTACGACGCCAAGCCGGTGCTAGGGCCGGGCGACCGCGTTGCCCTCGCAGCGGTCGGGTGCTGAGCCCGTCATGGTCGAGGACTGGATCTGGGATGGGCCTGAGGACCTCCCCGGATGCGGCGTGACGCTCGCGCTCCTCTACTACTTCGTGCCAGCATCGGAGGAGGTCGATCTCCTCGATGAACTTGAGCGCGACCGCCGGACGGCTGCGTGGACCGTCTTCTACAGCGATTTCGCGTCTGTCGAGGACGGCAACTACGACGCCGACCGCGACGAGGACGACCAGGCCGACGAAGTGGACGACGCGAGGACCGCGCCGATGTCCCTCGGTCAGATCCTCGGGATGTTGGAGCACCTCCTCGGTGCCGAGATCATCGACGACCCCGATCCCGACGACATGTAGCCCGCTCCGAGCGGAAGTTGCACGTCGCCTGCAAGTCCGCCGCGAGGCCCGCGCAATCGCGCATCGCCAGAGTCGGGTCACGGCGAAGGGCAACCGGTCCGGCGTCGAAGCCAGGAGGCCACAGCCTCCCTGTCAACGGGAGATTCACATGAATGAGAAGGGAAACCTGACGGAGAGCAGGGAGTCCGACGCCATCGTCGCGAACAAGACGCCCGCTGCTCGTCGTCCGTCGCACCGCATCCGCCACGCGTTCGCGGCCATGCTGCTGGTGCTGTCCGCGGTGATCGGGACGGGCCTCGTCGCCTCGCCCGCTGAGGCCGTCACCGTCCGTCCTGGCGCAGGGTGGGGCCAGGTGGACGTTCTGCTCGACTCGTACGAGACCGAGCAGGCCAGGCGGAGCTACTGGGCAGCGACGGTCATCTGCTGGAACTCCGGCATCGGCGGCAAGCTGCTGTCCATCGGCGTCTGCCAGACGGCGGTCACGGTGTGTGCCGCGCGCGCGTACTACTCCAGCCCTCGCATGCGCGCTGGGATGACCGTCACGGTCTGGGGCGGCTACTGGTGCTGGAAGTACTGACAAGCACGACCCGAGGGGGTGGCAAGCCGGCGGCTCGCCACCCCCTCTGCATGTCTGGTCAATGAGCATCTGCATCACGACCGCAAGGAGTGTGCGAGCCCGACGCAACTGCTCCACGGGATCGTCGAGGCAACGCGAAGGATGCAGGATCCTCCGCCGGGGCGGAGACAAGGTCTCCAGAGAGCAGGGAAGCACGATGGTGAAGGCAACGATGGCTGAGGTGAAGAAGTACCTGAGCGTCCCGGGCAAGCCGGTGTCGACGCAGGAGATCCGTGAGCTGCACCAGGAGGAGCGCGACGAACTCGCCCTCCTCGTCGGCGCCGAGCTGGAGAAGGGCGGCGAGGAGGAGGTTGCCGCCTGATTCACCAACAGGGATGAGGGGCCGGGCGCGCTGGAGTCGCCCGGCCCCTCCTCTGTGTCTGGAGCAGGTCAGATCCGCTCAAACCGGCAAACATCGGCATCGCCACCGATAGCCTCTCCAGTATGACCGAGCCGTGGGTGTCTGCCGACGTGATCGCCGAGCACCTCGGCGTCACCAAGGACAGCATCTACACCTGGATCGCCAAGAAGGACATGCCGGCTCACCGGGTCGGGCGACTTTGGAAGTTCAAGGTGACCGAGGTGGACTCCTGGGTCCGCGGTCCTGGGGCCGCCGACGACTCGGAGGGGGTAGCCGGATCGTGAAGATCATCGACAACGTCAACGACATTCTCGGCGACGACCTCAAGGGCGAGATCACACCAGGGGCGAAAGTGCGCATCGCGGCCTCGACCTTCTCGATCTTCGCGTTCGAGGCCCTCCGCAAGGAGCTGGAGCAGGTCGGCGAGCTGGAGTTCATCTTCACCGCACCGTCCTTCGTGACGACGAAGGTCACTGACAAGCTCCGCAAGGAGCGGCGCGAGTTCTTCATCCCTACTGCCGGTCGGACCGAGTCGAGCCTCTACGGCTCTGAGTTCGAGATCCGCCTCCGCAACAAGCTCACCCAGCGAGCGATCGCCCGGGAGTGCGCCGAGTGGGTACGCCTCAAGGTGAGGTTCCGCTCGAACGTGACGGGCAACCCGATGCAGCAGTTCGCGGTGGTTGACGACCGCGCCGCCTACATGCCGCTGCAGGGCTTCAGCACGGCCGACCTCGGCTACGAGCCTGGCAACGCCGTCTCCAACATGGTCCAGAAGATCGACGCCCCGATGGCATCGCAGTTCCTCACCCTCTTCGACCAGATCTGGCACAACCCCGACCAACTCGATGACGTGACCGACGCCGTCTACGAACACATCGCGAGCGTGTACGCCGAGAACTCGCCGGCGCGCATCTACTTCCTGATCCTCTACAACCTCTTCAGCGAGTTCCTCGAAGACATCAACGAGGACGTGCTGCCCAACGACCGGACCGGCTACCAGGAGACGAAGGTCTGGCAGAGCCTCTACAACTTCCAGCGCGACGCCGCCGTCGGCATCATCAACAAGCTGGAGACATACAGCGGCTGCATCCTTGCCGACAGCGTCGGTCTGGGCAAGACCTTCACCGCGCTCGCGGTCATCAAGTACTACGAACTGCGTAACAAGGCGGTCCTGGTCCTCACGCCGAAGAAGCTGGCCGAGAACTGGACCAACTACAACGCCAACCTCACGACGAACATCTTCGCGGCCGACCGGTTCAACTACGACGTGCTCGCACACACGGATCTCTCGCGAACCCGCGGGGAGTCGATGGGGCTGCGGCTCGACCGCATCAACTGGGGCAACTACGACCTAGTCGTCATCGACGAGTCACACAACTTCCGCAACGCCGACTATGCGGAAGAGAAGGAGTCGCGCTACCAGCGACTCATGCGCCAGGTCATCAAAGAGGGCGTCAAGACCAAAGTCCTGATGCTGTCCGCCACGCCGGTCAACAACCGCTTCAACGACCTGAAGAACCAACTCCAACTCGCGTACGAGGGCGAGTCAGAGAATCTCTCTCAGCACCTCAACATCTCCACCAGCATCGAGAAGGTCTTCCGCGACGCCCAGAAGGTCTTCAACGAGTGGTCGAAACTCGACCCGGACGAGCGCACCACCAACCGCATCCTGCAGATGCTCGACTTCGACTTCTTCGAGCTGCTCGACTCGGTCACGATCGCCCGCTCACGCAAGCACATCCAGGCGTTCTACGACACCTCTGAGATCGGCGCATTCCCAGAACGCCTCCCACCCCAGTCGGTACGGAAGGCGCTATCGGACCTGCCGAACGTTCCGACCTTCAATGAGATCTTCGAACAGCTGCAAGTCCTCACTCTCGCCGTCTACACCCCGTTGGCCTACGTCTTCCCGAGCCGCCGAGAGAAGTACGAGGACCTGTACAACGTGAAGGGCGGCACAGCCCGGGACAACCTCGGCCAGTTCGGACGAGAGCAAGGGCTCAAGAAGCTCATGACGGTCAACCTGCTCAAGCGGCTGGAGAGCTCGATCGAGGCCTTCCGAATCACGCTCGACAAGATCGAGAACGCCGTCAATCACACGCTGACCAGACTTGAGAAGCACTCGGGCACCTTGTCGGAGTTCGACATCGACCTCGACGACATGGATCTCGACGTGGATGACGCTGACGACGCGAACGTCGAGGCGCTGTCCTTCGGAACGAAGATCAAGGTCGATCTCGCCGACGTCGACATCGAGTCATGGCAGCGCGACCTGTGGAACGACCGCGAGACCCTGCGCGAGCTGCTGGACGAGATGCGCAAGATCACCCCAGGCCACGACCTAAAACTCCAGGAACTCAAGCGCCTCGTCCTCGCCAAGGTTGCCCAGCCGATCAACCCCGGCAACAAAAAGTCCTTGATCTTCTCCGCCTTTGCCGACACCGCGAACTACCTCTACCGCGAGCTCTCGCCGGCCTTCGGGGACGCCGGGCTTGCAACTGCCATCGTCACCGGTGGGAGTCACGCAGCCAAGACGACCCTCGGCACCGGATACGACTTCCAGCAGGTGCTCACGCTCTTCTCGCCCAAGTCCAAGCAACGGCATCTGACAATGCCCAAGGAGACCGCCGAACTGGACGTCCTCATTGGCACAGACGTCATCAGCGAAGGCCAGAACCTCCAGGACGGCGACTACCTCGTCAACTACGACATCCACTGGAACCCGGTCAGGATCATCCAGCGGTTCGGCCGCATCGACCGGATCGGCTCGACCAATGGGCAGATCCAGATGGTCAACTTCTGGCCCGACATCAGCCTCGACGAGTACATCAACCTCAAGGAGCGCGTCGAGAACCGAATGGTCATCGCTGACCTTGCAGGCACAGCGGATGACAACGTGCTCACCTTGGAGGGGAGCGAGGCTGCGTTTCGTAAGGAGCAGCTTCGCAAGTTGCAGGACGAAGTCATCGAGCTCGAAGACGTGCGGACCGGCGTTTCTATCACCGACCTCGGTCTCAACGACTTCCGCATGGACCTCCTCGGCTACATGAAAGAGCACGACGGTGTCGCCGGATCGCCCCTGGGACTCCACGCAGTCGTTCCAGCCGATCGCACTAAGGGCCTCGTCCCAGGCGTCATCTTCGCGCTCCGCAACATCAACGCCGACGAGCACATCAACCGCGGCAACCGCCTCCACCCGCACTACCTCGTCTACCTTGACACCGACGGCAATGTGATCGCCGACCACACTGAGGCCAAGCACCTCCTTGACTTGCTTCGCGCAGGTTGCCGTCCGTACGACGCGCCAGTCACTGAAGTCACCCGCATCTTCAACGCAGCCACCAGCGAGGGCGCAGAGATGGGCAAGTACTCCGATCTCCTCACGACCGCGATCCGCACCATGATCGACGTCACCGACGAGCAGGACATCGACAGCCTCTTCACGTCGGGTCCAACCACGGCAATGACGCAGTCGATCACTGGCCTCGATGATTTCGAGCTAACTGCGTTCATTGCCCTGGTCGATCCTGCCGAGGCCGAGGCATGACGGACGTCCTCTATCGCTGGCCCGACGCTGCGAAGTTCGGCAGGCCGGTCCCGAAGAACAAGTTCTACGACCATGGCGTCGTCTCGTCGTCCGCCAAGGAGAGGTTCGTGGCGGAGGTCGAGCGCATCACCTGGGCATACAAGCTGGCTCCGGCCACGATCAACCTGCCCGGCAGTGGTTCAGTGCCCGAGATCCAGGTGTTCGTCCTCGACGCCAAGGGCACAGATGTCAGCGAGATCGTGACAGTCGCCATCGACAAGGCCATCAAGCAGCCGATCATCTTCGAGATCGTCGGCGCTCTGGGCATCCGGACAACGGCGACACCCAAGCAGGTAGACGGGGCGAACCCCAAGCTCGGCGCCTACTACTCAACAGGCTGGATTCCCACGGACTCCACGCGGGAACCGCTGCCGACGGCCATCAACCTCGCTGCCCTGTACGGGGCGTTGCTGGCGCCGCTCACGTCGGTCGCCGTGGCCCCGGGCGAAGAACTGTCGGATGTGGCCGACAGACTGGACACCGTGCGCCGGCTCGAACGTGAGGTCGCATCACTTGAGCGGAAACTCCGCACCGAGCCACAACTCAACCGCAAGGTCGAGCTGCGGCGTGCCCTGAAGACGAAGCAGGCCGAGCTCTCGGCGCTGAAGTGAAAGACGAAGGAAGAACGTGGAAAAGCTAGCCATGACGTCCCCAGACCTGACCGCGCGGAATATCGACGTGATCGCCGAGCTCTTCCCAACGGCCGTCACCGAGGTCCTCGATGATGACGGCAACCCGAAGCGCGCGATCAACTTCGACGTCTTGCGTCAGGAACTTTCCGGCGACATTGCCGAGGGGCTCCAGGAGCGCTACCAGCTCGACTGGCCCGGCAAGGCGAAGGCGGCTGCGGCGGCAAACCAGCCCCTTGCCAAGACGCTGCGCCCCCTGAAGGAGGAGTCCGAGGACTTCGAGAGCACGAAGAACCTATTCATCGAAGGCGACAACCTCGAGGCCCTGAAACTTCTCCAAGAGTCCTACCTGGGGAAGATCAAGGTCATCTACGTCGACCCCCCCTACAACACGGGTAACGACTTTGTGTACGCCGACTCCTTCGCCTCGACGAAGGACGAAGAACTCAAGGCATCGGGCCAGGTGAACGAAGAAGGAGTTTCTCTGGTCTCAAATCCCAAGGCAAACGGTCGCTACCACTCCAACTGGCTCACAATGATGTACCCGCGTCTGAAGCTCGCGAGGAACCTGTTGGCCGACGACGGCGTGTTGGTCGTGTCCATCGACGAGAACGAGCACGCGAACCTCGTGAACCTCGGGTCGGAAGTCTTAGGAACGGACTCGTATGTCGGCGAGATTGTTCTGAAGAACAGCACGCGAAGCGACCAAAGGTTCATCGCGATGCAGCACGAGTACATCGTCTTCTTTGTGAAGAGCAAGGTCGCCAACTCCGGTGAGTGGACGGAGAAGAAGGGCGGCTTGGACCGCATCTATTCCGCCTTTGAAGGCTTCAGTAAGGAGCTCGGCGAGGACTGGGACGCGATCCACGAGGCCGCCAAGGCTTGGTACAAGGGCTTCGCTGCCAGCGACCCAGTTTCGGGGAGCAAGCACTACAACCGCATGGACGAGCGCGGTGTGTACTTCGCGGCCGACATCTCAGGTCCGAACGACGGCCAGTATGTCTACGAGGTGCTTCACCCCGTGACCGGACAGCCGTGTAAGGCGCCGGCCCGAGGCTGGGTGTTCCCCAAGGAGTCGATGGCTGAGCAGATCGCGGACAAGCGCGTTCACTTCGGTCCCGATCACACGACGGTGCCAAACCTGAAGACGTATCTTTCGAACACCGAGTACCAGAGTCTCACCAGCATCCGTTACGTCGACGGACGTGCTGCTTCAAAGCGGCTCGCCACGCTTTTCGGTGCGAAGGTGTTTACGAACCCCAAGGATGAGCTCTTGCTGCGCGACATCTACAAGGCCCTGGGAGTAGGCACCGGCGACATCGTTCTCGACATGTTCTCCGGCTCAGGGTCCGCGCTTCACGCTGTCTGGGAGCTCAATCTCGCCACGGGCTCCGGGGCATCCTTCATCGGCATGCAAGTGGCAGAGGACCTCAACGTGTCGCTCAAGACAGCCAAGGGTGCGGCAAAGCAGATCACAACGAACGCGATCAAGCTGCTGGATGGACAGGGTAAGCCCGCCACCGTGGCCGAGATCGGCAAGGAACGCCTCCGACTGGCGGGGGCGAAGGTCAGCGACAAGGCTGCGACTCTCGACGTCGGCTTCCGAAGCTTCCGAATCGACACATCGAACCTGGTAGACGTGCTTCGCACCCCTGATGAGACCGACCAGGCCATGCTTGACGGTCTCGAAGACAGCGTGAAACCAGACAGGTCGGGCGAGGACCTGCTGTTCCAGGTGTTGCTGGATTGGGGTCTTGAACTCGCCATGCCGATTACCGTGGAAACGATCGAGGGCATCGAGGTCTACGCGGTCGAGGAGGACGCCCTCATCGCGTGCTTCGGCAACAAGATTACCGACGCGCTCGTGCGGGCTATCGCAAAGCGTCAGCCACTCCGTGCGGTGTTCCTCGACTCGGCGTTCGCGTCGGACGATGCTCGCATCAACGTAGAGCAGGTCTTCCGCGAGCTGTCGCCTGCCACTGATGTGAAGGCGATCTGAACCTGTGAAGCTACAGTTCAAGGTTCAGCAGTATCAGACCGACGCCGTCGAGGCCGTTGTCGAGGCGTTCGGCGGCCAGCCAAATCAGGGTGGCGTCTCTTACCGCGTTGACCCTGGCAAGGCGACACCCAGCGGGGGCGCGGACCAGACGCTGTTTGCAGACCACGGCCTGCGCAATGCCGAGATCGCTCTGAGCCCCAAGCAGTTGCTGGAGAACATCCAACAGGTCCAGAAGATCCGAAACCTAGAACCATCGATGGCTCTGGCCACGAGTGCAGCAGCCCCAGGTGCTCCCAACCTCTCGATCGAGATGGAGACGGGGACCGGAAAGACTTACGTCTACATCAAGACGATGATGGAGCTCAACAAGCGCTACGGCTGGAGCAAGTTCATCGTGGTGGTGCCCTCCGTCGCGATCCGTGAGGGCGTGAAGAAGTCCTTCGACGTCACGGCCGAACACTTCCAGCAGGAGTACGGAACGAAGCCCAGGGCGTTCGTCTACAACTCGTCCCAACTTCACGAACTGGAACGGTTCAGCTCCGACGCAGGCGTCCAGGTCATGATCATCAACATCCAGGCCTTCAACTCATCAGGCAAGGACAACCGGCGAATCTACGAAGTGCTCGACGACTTCCAGTCGCGCAAGCCGATCGATGTCATCGCAGCCAACCGGCCGATCCTGATCATCGACGAGCCACAGCGGTTCGGCGAGGAGTTCAACGTCAGCAACGGCAAGGCGAAGAAGGCGTCGACTTCGTTGCAGTCACTTTCAAACTTCAAGGCATTGGCGGTGCTTCGCTACTCCGCGACGCACAAGCCGCACCACGAGTACAACAAGGTCCACCGCCTCGACGCTGTCGACGCGTACAACCAGAAGCTCGTGAAGAAGATCTCGGTGCGAGGCATCACCGTCCGAGGACTAGCTGGCTCTTCTGCGTACCTCTATCTCGACGCAATCGAGATCGCCAAGGGCGCTAAGCCAAGGGCGCGGGTGGAGATCGAGGTGCAGACGAAGGGCGGCCCCATCAAGCGAGTCCTGAAGCGCCTCGACCATGGCGCCAACCTCCACGACGTCTCCGGTCGCATCGAGGCATACAAGGGCCTGTTCATCACGGCGATCAACGCCAACACGGACACGATCGAGCTCAGCAACGGCGACGTCATCAGCGCTGGTGACCTGTGCGACAAGGACGTCACGGAGCAAACGAAGCGCCGCATCCAGATCCGAGAAGTCATCCGCTCACACATCGATAAGGAGCGCGCACTCCACGCCCAAGGAGTCAAGGTGCTCTCGCTGTTCTTCATCGACGAGGTGGTGAAGTACCGCGACTACAGCCGTGAGGACACGTTGGGCGAACATGCCCGCATCTTCGAAGAGGAGTATTCCGCGGCCGTCGAGGAGGTGCTTGGCGAACTCGAACTCGACGCCGGGACCAAAGCCTTTCAGGACTACCTGCGTCGCGACAACGTGCGAGAGATACACGGCGGCTATTTCTCCATCGACAAGAAGACCGGGCATCAGGTCGACCCCGAGACGACGAGCTCCAAGGACGAGGGAACGTCGGCGAAGAACGCAAGTGACTATGACCTGATCCTCAGAGACAAGGAGAGTTTGCTCTCCTTCGGCACCAAGTTGCGGTTCCTGTTCTCGCACTCAGCACTACGTGAAGGGTGGGACAACCCCAACGTCTTCGTCATGGGCATGCTGAAGCGCAGCGACAACGCGGTATCGCGCCGACAGGAGATCGGCCGGGGGCTCCGTCTCTCCGTGGACCAGAGCGGCGAACGCATGGACAACCCCATTACCGTCCACGAGATCAACCAGCTCACTGTCGTGTGCGACGAGTCGTACGACGAATTCGTCACAGGCCTTCAGAACGAAATCGCTTCGACCCTTTCGGCTCGTCCGCGCCAGGCGAGTGAGGGCTTCTTCAAGGGCAAGACCATCGAGACGCCCGACGGGCCGACGCAGGTCGAGGAGAAGCTCGCGAAGGCGATCTACGTCTATCTCATAAAGAACGACTACATCGACGACGAGGGCCTGATCTCTCAGCAGTACATCGACGACAATGCGGCCGGCACGCTCGCCGAGCCGACGTCGGACGTTCTCAAGCCCGTGATCGACTACTGCTGGCCCTTGATCGACTCGCTCTACCTCGACCTGCCCAAGCCGACCGATGACCGCAAGCCAAAGAAGATCCCACTGAACGAGAAGAACTTCGCCAAGAAGGAGTTCCAGGAACTCTGGAGCCGCATCAACCACAAGGCTGTGTACCAGGTCGAGTTCGACTCGGCCGAGCTGGTGACGAAGTGCGTTTCCGCTCTCGACAAGCACTTGACGGTAGCCGCGCTCCAGTACGTCGTCCGCTCGGGCGAGCAGAAGAAGGCGCTGGACGCAGGCGACCTCGCCCTGGGCGCGGGCTTCGACGTCTCCACGTCGAAGACGCACACCGAGACAATCTCGGCAGGATCGCAGGTTGCGTACGACCTTCTCGGTGAGATCACCGAGAAGACCCAACTCACCCGGCGGACCGCCTCGGCGATTCTCCGCGGCGTGCAATCCGGGACCTTCGCCAAGTTCAAGCTCAATCCTGAGCAATTCATCACCGAAGCGGCTCGCATCATCAACGAGCAGAAAGCCACAGTGATCGTCGAGCACCTCACCTACGACGCTCTCGACGACCGTTTCGACTCTGCCATCTTCACCGAGAACCAGACGGCTCAAGATCTCGCCAAGGCCGGCGACAAACTCAAGAACCACATCTACGACTACGTGGTGACCGACTCGAAGGTCGAGCGTGCCTTCGTCGCGGACCTCGACAAGGCCGACGAGGTCGCGGTCTATGCCAAGCTACCCCGGGGCTTCTTCATTCCGACGCCTGTAGGCGACTACAACCCTGACTGGGCAATCGCCTTCAAGGAGGGGTCTGTCAAGCACGTCTACTTCGTCGCTGAGACGAAGGGCTCGCTCTCCACCCTGCAACTCAAGGGCGCCGAGGAGGCCAAGATCGAGTGCGCACGGCGCTTCTTCGCAACGATGAGCCAAGAGTCCGGTCAGGATGTTAAGTACGACATCGTCACGGACTATGCCGAGCTGACTGCGCTCGTGACGGCGTAGGTGCACTCGTGTCTGAGGAGACGCAGGTGGAAGTCGAGGACGCAGAGGGAGCCGTCGCTCCCGACCCTCGGGAGGTGCTCGCAGCGTGGGCGAACGAGCAAGACGAATGGGCTAGGGCGATAGTCCGGCAGGTCCTCAGCTCCGGACGCGCGCTGTCGGCGGCTGACCTCGACGCTGTGTACTCCCTCTTCCGCCAAGAAAAGGGGCTCGACGAGCGGACGCTGTCCTCAGAAGCGCCGCTCGCCGTTGACCTTGTGGAGGAAGACGCCGAACTCCCATTGGTCGTCACCAAGCTTTCGGAGGTCACCGGGGTCAACGCAATCGTCCCCGGTTCCGTCATCGAGCCCCACGCAGGGATCACGATCCTGTTCGGCGAGAACGGCACCGGCAAGACGGGCTATTCGCGGATCTTCAAGGCGCTGGCCGGGAGCCGCACTGCGGACACGATCCTTGGGAACATCGCGGCGAACGAGGAGGTCGCTCAGACTGCGAAGGTCGGGTACACCCTCGGTCCCGAAGCAAAGGTCCTGGAGTGGGCGGGTGATCAGGGAGTCACTCCGTTCACGCGTATGTCGATCTTTGACAGCCCCGCGGTGAACTTTCACGTCGACGACGACCTGGATTACGTCTATGTGCCTACGGTGCTGTCGTTGTTCAACCATGTGAACACCGCGCTGAAGGGCGTCCACGACCGGATTGACGAGACGGTTCGGGAGCTCGCAGCCGGCTCTACGACTCTCCTGAGCCGATTTCCGAGAGAGTCGACGATCTACCCGTTCGTGGAGACGCTGGGCGCTTCAACCGACCTTGCGGCGCTCGATGCCCGAGCCGACCGCGGGTCCGACGTCGACCAGCGGATCGACGTCCTGCGCCGCGCGGTTGCTGCTCTCGAAGCGGACACTCTCTCGACGCAGATCGCCGAGCGAGTGCGTGCGGAGCGAGTGCAGGGTCAGGCAAGCAAGGCTGCCTCCACGCTCGAAGCGTTGGATGTGGAGAAGCTCAACTCTCTTTATGCGAGATTGACTGAGTTGCAGCAGGAATACCGCACGTTCCGAACGGAGCTTTTCGCGGCCGCGGACCTTCCGACAGAACCCGAGGAGACGTGGGATGCCTTCGTGACGGCGGGCGAGGGGTATCGCGCACACCTCGACGCCTTGGGTGTTCACGACTCGGACAGGTGTCTCTACTGCCGCCAGCAACTGTCAGACCCAGCCAAGGCGCTGGTCGCGAAGTACAGCGAGTATCTGTCGGACAAGATCAGCGCGGACATCGCAGAGACGGAGGAGGGCATCAGTGCCCTTACCGCTCCTATCCTCGCCGTCGCGGCGCCCGATATGACAACCTTCCTCGCCGAGCACCGGGACCAGGATCAGAAGCCGCCGGCCTACGCCAACGTCTCGGCGATCGACCTGGCTATCGCATCGGTGAGTGCCGCGGTCCGAGCGAGAGAGCCGCTCGACTCCTCCGTTGTCGAGGACGTGCCCACGGCAAGGGCAGCCCTGGATGCGTCCCTCGCGCTTCTCGCGGAGGAGATCGCTGATCTGAGGACGCAGTCTGAGAACCGTGCCGACGCTCTAAAGATGAAGAAGAGCGAGCTTGCCGAGTTGACCGCGGCGGGGGAGTTGGGCAAGTCCTGGCCAACGATTCAAGCGCAAGTCGAACGCGCGAAGGAGGCCGATCGACTTCGGGTACTCGGCGGGAAGTTCACCGGCTTGGGGCGCTCGGTCACAGAACTCGCCAAGGCCGCCAGCGATAAACTCGTCAACCAGAACTTCGAGGTGCTGTTCACGGAGGAGTGCAAGGCACTCCGCGCGCCAGAGCTCAGGGTTGAGTTCGTCGGCCGCCAAGGGCGCGCGCATCGCCGCAAGACCCTTGGCGGACGGCACAAGCCGTCCAAGATTCTCTCCGAGGGCGAGCAGAAGGTTTTGGCTCTCGCTGACTTCCTCGCCGAGGCGAGGCTCGCAGGCATCACGGCACCGGTCGTCTTCGATGATCCGGTCTCCAGCCTCGACCACCGGCGCATCAACGAGGTCGCACGAAGGATCGCGAGCCTCGCCGACGACAACCAGGTGATCGTGTTCACGCACGACATCTTCTTCGCGGCCACTCTGCTGTCGCTGTTCGAGACGTCGAAGCGCTGCACTTACTTCCAGATCACCGACGACGATGGCAAAGGCCAAGTCACCCGAGCGTCCGGGCCACGCTGGGACTCCCTTGGCAATCTGAAGACCAACATCAACAAGACCATCGAGGCGGCCCGCGCGCTCGACGGCGAAGCCCGCGCTGCGCTGGTTCGCGAGGGATACGACTGGATCCGGTCGTGGTGCGAGGTCTTTACGGAGACCGAGCTGCTCGCCGGCGTCTCCCAGCGGTATCAGCCGAACATCCGCATGACCACGCTCGCGAACATCAAGGCTGGCGCGCTGCCTGCCGCGACGGAGGTCGCGACCCGCATCTTCGAGGACGCGTGCCGCTACATCCCTGGGCACTCCCAGCCCCTGCCGACCTTGGGGGTGGCGCCCAGCCTCCCAGGCCTGGAGGCACATTGGAAGGAGCTCCAGGACGCCCGCAAGGCGTACTTGGACGCGACTTCGTAGCACCTCAACGGCGTCCGCCGGAACGATCGGAGCAACACAGCAAGCCAGGGACGCAAGCGAGATGCAAGGTCCCCGCAAGGTTCGGGCAAGCGTGCGCGACCAGGCTCGGAGACATGGATCGAGTTGACGGCCGCAAGTTTGCCGAGGGGGGTTCTCCCTCGGTGCCATCGAGTCCTGCGCAGCGGGTAACGGCATCGCCGCTGAGCGAGGAGTCGCTAGGCTCGCGGCTCTCAACGTGGGCGGGGGACAGATCATGACCAACGGGGAGTTGCTGGAGGGCGTTCTGGCTGAACATCTCCAGCCGATTCGTGGCCTCGCTCTTGCGCACGCAATTTTCGGGGCATTCCAGATCGGTCTTATCGACGCCCTTGGCGCTGGCCCGCGTGACGTTTCGGACCTGACCAGCGACTTGGGCCTTCACTCTGAGCGATTGGTCGGCCTGCTGGACTACCTAGAAAACGAGGGCCTTGTAGAGCGTTCCGGAGCGACTGCTTCGCTGACGAGCAGGGGCGAGCAGCTTCCGCTGGTTCGCCCTTGGTACGAACTCTTGGTCGGCGGCTACTCGGGAACGTTTGCTCAACTTTCAGGAACGCTCCAAGCAGGTGCGCCCTACGCAGGGCGCGATGGTGCGCGAGTCGCGATAGGAAGTTGCGGTATCAGCGACCACGATGCCCTCCCAATGGTCCTCGAACTCATGCGAGGAGGGGCACAACCTTCCGCCGTGATTGACCTCGGCTGTGGCGACGGAACGTTCGTTGGGGAGATCGCAGCTGAGTTCTCGGACGTGCCGGCTTTCGGGATTGAGCCAGACGCTGGGGCACGGAAGGCCGCTGAGGAGGCAGCAGCGCAGAGAGGTCTCGCGAACCTGCGGATCCTCGCGGGGGACGCGTTGGACATCCCGGCCGAAGCCCAGCAACTTCGGCCGGGGGCCTACTACATCACCGCGTTCGTTCTTCAAGAGGTTTTGGAGCAATCAGGGCGTGCCGCGGTGGTAGAGCTTCTACGCCGAACGTTCGAAGCAGATCCTGAAGCATCCTGGGTCGTGATTGAAGTCGACCGGCGCCATCCCCTGTCAGCGGAGCCGTCTGATCTCGCACTGGGTTACTACAACCCGTACTTCCTGATCCATCGGCTAACAGAGCAGCGGCTGCTTCCTGTGGAGGAGTGGAAGTCGATGTACCGCGAGGCAGGCGTCGACGTGGTGAGAGAAGTCTTCCCCGACCCGGCCTACGACCCGCTAGGAATTAAGTTCGGCCATCTCCTGCGCAGGCGAGAAGGGGCGTAGAAATGGCAGGCCTTCGCACCCTCGGTCAGGACATACACGTACCGCCGATCTCTCAGGCCCTTTCGTGGGGTGCAGCCTATGACGGTCCCCTAGACGTAATCGACGCGAGTCAGGGAACCAGCGGCGCCACACCACCTCGCGATGGTGTGCGGCTGGCAGTTGGCTCCGAACAATACGGCCCACGTTGGGGTGCGCTGTCCCTCCGTGAAGCCATCGCCGCGGACCTGCGCGAGCTGTACGGGACAATGTCCGTCACGTCGAGCGAGATCATGGTCACGGCAGGCTGCAACGAAGCATTCTGTACGGTGACCCGTGCGCTCGTGGCGCCGGGAGAGAACGTCGTACTGCTCAGCCCGTTCTATTTCAACCACGACATGTGGCTGCGACTGAATGGCATCACGCCCGTCTACCTGGAAGTGTCCGATGACGGGAATGTCGACAGCCTGGCGCTCTCGGACGCGGTCGGGCAAGCAGCTGCGATCTGCGCCGTAAGTCCAGGAAACCCGACAGGGGTCGAGCTCTCGCGCGATGCCATGGACAAGATTGCATCCGCATGTCGACGCCTCGGTATTCCGTTCATTCTGGATGAGACCTACTCATTTGTTCGTCGGGACTCGACCCGCCCTCCGCACGAGCTCCTTGCAGACCCCGACTGGCGCAACTACTTCGTCTCGCTCCGCAGTCTCTCGAAGGAGTTCTCAATCCCAGGCCACAGAGTCGGTGCGGTTGTGGCGGACCCGGGGGTGCTCAATGCAGCTGCAAAGTGGCACGACTGCGTGTCCATCGTGGCTCCGAGCCCTGGGCAGGTCTTTGCCCAATATGCCTTGGAGCGTCTTGCCGGCTGGCGGGAGGAACTCGCCGACGACATCCGTCTCAAGGGCTCGCAGTTTGTCGAGCGGCTGACCGAGGCGGGTACTGGGTTCGAGGTTCATTCATGGGGTGGGTTTTTCGCCTGGCTGGAGCACCCCTTTGTCGGCCGGACAGACGAGGATGCCGCGAAGCGCCTGGCGGCTGAGGTCGGCGTCCTGTCGGTTCCCGGGTCCTACTTTGCGCTCGGCGAGACAGGACATCTTCGACTGAGTTTCGCCGCTCTCACCGCCACGGTGCTCGAAGACATCGTTGGCCGACTGAAGGAGGTGTCGTGATGCCAACAGCCGGCTACGACGCAGTCATCATCGGAGCAGGGGTGCAGGGAACAAGCGCCGCCTTCCATCTTGCCGAGGCCGGCATGAAGCGCATCCTTCTACTTGAAACTTTGGACGGACCCGGCAAGGGGTCATCGGGGCGTTCTGGCTCGATGCTCATGAAGTCACGCGAGAACCCCACCAAGATCGCGTTGTCGAACTACTCGTACGACTGGTTGATGGGATTTGAGCAGAGGTTCGCGGAGCCTCTTGTCTTCAACCGCATTGGCTTCTTGAGCCTGGTGCCGCCGGAGCTGGTCGAACGCTACCGAGTCGAGCACGAACTGCGCCTGGCGATGGGTGCCCCCTCGCAGATTATCGAGCCGTCAGACATCCGCGTACTCTCGCCCGCGGTCTTGACCGACGGGATCGAGTTTGGGGTTCTTGGGCCGGACGATGCCGTCATCGATCCCGATCAAATCGTGCGGTCGTACCTGAGGGGCGCAGAGCGTCTCGGCGCCGAGATCCAAGTTGCACAGCGTGCTACCGGCATTGACGTTCAAGGCGGTCGGGTTCGAGCCGTCGTGACGGCGACTTCCCGTGTTCCGTGCGGTGTCGTAATCAACGCTGCGGGCGCGGGTGCCGGTGAGGTTGCGTCTTGGGTGGGTGTTGGTCTGCCAATTGCGAATCTTCGGAGGTCGTTGTTCTTCGTTGAGTGCACTTCATCGGACGTCCAGGTCGGCCCGATGGTCGAGGAGGCCGGAGTCGAGTGGTACTTCCGCGGCTTGGGTGGCGATCGGGTCCTTGTCGGCATGGGTCTTGAGTCAGACGGAGGCGTGAGCGACGAACCTGACCTCGACTTCTGGAAGGAGGTCCAGCGCGTCGCGTCGCGGCGTGTGCCAGCCTTTGCTGATTCGCGTGTGGTGTCCGGGACATCCGGGGTGCGACCGCTTACTCCGGACATCCTGCCCATCGTCGGACCCGTTCCCGGTGTTGAAGGATTCTTCAACACCTGCGGCTGGGGCGGGGAAGGAATCATGCATAGCCCGGCCGGGGGGCGCATGCTTGCGGACTCGGTCCTTGGACTGGAGACCCCAGAAATCCCGTGGCACGCCTGCTCGATTGAGCGGCCGAGCTTGGCATCGGTCAAATAGAAGCACCAACCATCCAAGGAGAAACAACACTATGAACATCACCACCGCCGCGAAGCTCGGCTACGACCTCTCGCCGGCCCCGCTCCAGGTACTGACCTTCCATGCCGCCACCCGGGTGGGCTCACTCGTCTTCACCTCGGGGCAGATCCCCAGCCTCGGAGACCTCGCGATCAAGGGCAAGGTCGGGGACGACGTTGACCTCGCCACGGCACAGAAGGCCGCAGAGGTGTGCGCGGTCAACTGCCTTCGTGCCGCGCTCGCGGTCGCCGAGGCGGACGAGATCGAACGAGTGGCCAAGCTCGTCGGTATGGTCAATGTTGCCCCCGGCTTCAACGACACGTCCACGGTCATCAACGGTGCTACTGACTTCCTCAACTCCGTCTTCGAGGGCCAGCCGTCCCACGCGCGCTCGGCCGTGGGCATGGTTCTCCCCAGCGACTGGGCGGTTGAGGTTGAGCTCGTTCTCGCACTGAGGCAGTGACCGTGGACGGACCGAGCGGCCTTCTAGCCCAGCTCAGGGATCTCCCGACGACGTACGACGTCGTCGTTGGTGACTTTGGGCGGGAGGCGTCGACCCGGTACTTGGCGCTCCTCGCAGAGGAAGAGCGCATGTTTCTGTCGCGACTTCTTGCGACTCAGGACCTGCCTTTTCTCGACGAGTATCGACGCATCATGTTCGGTCACGTTGGTGACGTGGAATTCCTGAAGCGCGCGACAGTTCGCCGGGTTTGGTCCGAGCAAGGGCACTTGACGGACGAGGTTCTCGTCGCCGTCAAGGCCCATGAAGTACCAGCTGACATGGTCGCCCGATTCGCGTGTGTGATCCACGACGAGGCTGTACTCGCCGTTCGGCGTGGCCACGGTCATGTCAGGGTCGCCCTACCATGTAACGCGCTGTCAGAGACGCTCGGTGAGGCTGTGCGTGTTGCAGGCGACCATGCAGCTTTCAAAGCAGCGGCGGAGTCCGTGGAGTACGAGCCGATCTCGGGAGACGCGGTCCGGGGGTTGACGGCACACGGAGTTGTTCACTCCGCGATTCGACAGCTCACGCGCACAGGCATGCTTGATGGCCGCCCATTTGTCGTTCTTGGCGCCGCCATGGCGAATGAGCAGTATTTGCGACTCGGCAGCCCGAGGGGGATGCACGTGCTCGCACTTACTGCGGCTCAGCAGTCGCTCATTGATGAGGCGGTTCTCGCATGCATTGACGGAGGGGAGGCGAACCTGTCCGCGGCGCGCCAGGCAATCGAGAGGGACATACTGACACCACTTCGTCGGATCCATCCCGGACTCGTGGTCCTTGAGGCTTGCACTGACTTCGACTTTGGCCTTGGGCTCGACTCGGTGCGTTTGATGGCACGTCAGATGGTCTTTGATTGCTACGGCTCACTGCGTTCTGCCTCGCCGGTCGAGAGCGGCTCCACCGCCGACTTCAACCCGATCCTTCGAACCGGCGGGGACGGCATACTTTGAACATGGTTGAAGCGGTGGAAATGATCGTCGACGATCCGTCGTTCAAACTGCGGTTCTTGGAGGGGGCGCCCCGTTCGACCTCTGGCTCAGTGCCGAGCGCAGCGAAGAAGTTGCACGCTCTGGTGGTGCTCGCGCTCAACTCTGGTCGGAGTGTCTCCAAGGAGACGCTCAGAGCTGCCATGTTCGATGCCAATGACTGGGATTCTGGGGGATCTGACGCCGCGATCCAGACGCCGGTTTCCAAGCTCAGGACCGAGCACGGGTGGCCGATCACCCCCCGCAAGTACTGCCTGGACATCTCCCCGGACGATGTCGACATCCTGTATTTCGACAAGCGAGCGAAGGCGCTGATCGAGTCGGCCTACGAAGTGGGCAAGTTGGACGCTGACGAGATGCGAGCATGGTTGGCAGCTAGTCGGACGTTGGAGTCAATCTGGGTCGCTGACCCCTCAGAGGCCTTTCGTGACGTTCCCAGAGTGGCTGGCCACTTCGAGAAGTTCGTCACCAACCACGAACGGCTCGTAAAGAAGCGGGACGAAGTCGAGGCTGAGTTACTTCGGCGGTCTTCGGACACTCCGCTCAGCACGCCTCTCATGGCTGCCTACCTACGCGACATCCAGAAGCGCAGTCTGTCACTGGCCTTCGGGAACCCGACATCGTGGACGGCGAGCGATCTCGCGGACGACTTTGTCACTCTAGAGGACATTTGGACCCCCCTCAGAGTTGCGGATTCCCAGGAGCGCTCGGGAGACATCGGCACGCATGAGTCGATGGCAGGCGATCTTGGTACCGACCTGCTCTCGTTGGTCGAGGGATCCGATGAGCCGCTGATCGTCCTTGGCGATCCAGGGGCCGGAAAGTCGACCTCCATTGCGATGCTCGCTGCGCGTGCAGCGAGCGGAGGATCAGACGCTCGCTTGCCGATCTGGGTGAACCTGGGCTCGGTTGTGCCAGATCCGCGGGACACTCCGGAGGAGAACCTCCTGCGTGGTGTTCCGGAGGTCGAAGCCGCGAAGAGTCGAGGTGGCCGCCACGCACAGGTAGACCTTCTGGGGATCTTGGAAGGCGCAATCCATGACGGCCGTGCGCTGCTGCTCCTCGATGGATTGGACGAGGTCAAGGAACACAACGTCGACGAGGTTCGTAAGGCGATCTCCGGCGTGTTGGGGATCCGAAACGGGTGCCGTGTGGTTGTGACTTGCCGCAGTTTCGACTATCGGCAAAGTGAGCCCAATCGGAAGGTCCAAATTCAGCGTGAACTTGAACTGCTTCCGCTGAGCCCCGACGAGAAGGATGCTTACGTAGCCCAGTGGTACACGGTGGCAGCTCGTGCTGGAGGTTTCCGGCCGGATCTGGCGCAGCAACTCTGTGAGGCGCTGCAACACGAGCTCCGGAACCGGCCGGCGATTTCCGAGATGGCTGAGTTGCCGCTCCTGTTGGCCCTGCTCACTCTGATTCATTCGAAGCAGGAACTGCCGGACTCTAGGTCCGTCGTGTGTGACCAGGCGATCAAGTTCATGTTGGCTGAAACTCCTCCTTGGCGTGAAAGAGAGCCGGGATCCGGGAGCGAAGCGTCAGGACCCATCGTCAGGCTGGCTGTGGAAGTGGCCTTCCGTAGTCACGCAGCGGAGGAGTCTGCCTCCAGTGCGAATGAGGGTATTACCCATGATCTCGTCGCGGCGGAGGCTCAACGGATCGTCAGCGCGCTCGAACGTGCCGGTGCTGCTAGGTCAGCTCCTTCGCCTGAGAAGCTCGCGGAGCAGTTCGAGAACAGCCATGGGCTGCTTCTCCAAGTCGGACCTGATAGATACCGGTTTGCGCACCGCTACTTCCAGGAGTATCTCGCTGGCCAGCACTACGCGAGAGGTGGTGGCCGGGATCGCCGAACTGCGGTTGATCGAGGTGCTTCCGTGCACTGGCGAGAGCCGTTCCGACTCATGGCAAGTTTCGCCGGTCACAATGGTGACAATCTCGCGAACATCCTCAGCCTGATCGATGACCTGTTGGTGAGTGAGAGCGCGGCCGCGACCCAACTCGGTGCGGAGATGCTGGCCGAGGTCAGTCGCCAGCGTCTGGCCCTCTGGGACTTCGGTCATGTCCTCGACGACGGATGGGACTCGGAGGACGCGGGGCTATGGGAGGTCGCCCGAAGTGCGATGCAAGATCAAGCCGAGAATCCCCAGGTCACATTGCCAGAGCGCGAGAGAGCTGGAGAAGCTCTTGCGGCCCTTGGGGATCAGAGATTCCTGACAGCAGAGGGCGAGGTGCGTGCGGTGAACTTGCACGTCGTCGACGTTCAAGCTGGGGAGCGCCGGGTAGGGACGGAGAAGCTCAGCGAGGCTGATACCGCTGGGGGCTTTGTTGGTCCGCCGCGCCTCCTGACCACCGACCCCTTCGCGATCGGCCGATACCCCGTGACCAACGCGCAGTTCCGTGCATTCGTTGAGGATGGGGCTTACTCCGACAGCACCTTCTGGAAGGCGCCTCACGCTCTTGGATGGGTGCGGGGTGACGCTCAGACGCTCGATGAGATCAGGGGTAGTTGGCTCCATACGGTTCATGAGCATCACGCCAAGGAGATCCGTGACGGAGAGATTGACGCAGCTCGCCTCGAGGTCGAAGCGACGAGACGGACAGCGCCGCGCGAGGCGCCCTACTACTGGGAGGACTCGCGTTTCAACCGAGCGAACCAGCCAGTGGTTGGAATCAACTACTGGGAAGCCGAGGCCTATTGCAGTTGGGCCACCGAACGCGGGCACCGCGACGGAACCTTGGCCAAAGACCTCGCGGTCGTCCTCCCCACTGAGTTCGAGTGGGAACTCGCCTCCCGTCCCGCGGACGACGATCGTGTTTTTCCCTGGGGCGACGACTGGGATGAGCAGCGGGCCCTCGTGACGACCAACACCCTGAACCTGCGTAACCCCGCGACCGTTGGTATTCATCTTGAGCCGTGGTCAGGTGGTCCCGTGGACATGGCAGGCAACGTGTGGGAATGGACCGCCACTCTGTTCCTGCCTTTCGACCCCGAGTACGACGGCAAGCGGCTGGACTCGAACAGTCTCGACGAGCGTGTGGTCAGGGGAGGCTCGTGGTATCACTACGGCCCGCTATCGGCGTGCAGTGCACGAGCAGTAGACAGGTCTTACAACCTCTTCTACGACGTTGGCTTCAGGATCGCCGTTGTCGGGCTTGATGCTGCTCGGACTGGGTGCTCCTAGTTGATTCCAGACTCCGGGCGCGGGGTTGCACGAAGTCGACTCTGACCTTGGATCGGGAGGAGCCGCGAACCCGCGAGAGCCGCGGCTGCTGAGTTCAGGACCTCGCCCGCCGCTATGCGCCCAGCCATGCATACGGGCCGCAAGCACGACGCAAGAGGCGGGCAAGAGCCCATCGGCAGTCTCGTCGTCATGGAGAGGTTCCCAACCACCAAAGGATCTGAGCCGAAGGCGATCATCGCGGTCGGCCAACTGTCCTGTGACACGGTTGTCACGCTCGACGGCCCGCTTGCTGCCCGTGACCACAACCCCGGCAGGGCCCTGTCGATGCCCGGCGGCACTGCGGCGATCGTCGCCCACAACGTGGCCGCGCTGGGCGGTCGACCGGTCTTCGCCGGTCAGGTCGGCGACGGCATTGAGGACCAGAATGCCGCGCGCGCCCTTCGGGATGCCGGGGTTGCGATCGGGCCGCTGACACGTACGCCGCGGGGCCTCCGCGTCGTGATCGTGGTCGAGCCCGATGGCGAGCGGACGATGTTCTCGGCAGGCGACCCACCGAGCTGGGCCGGGCTGGAGGTCCCCGCCCGTCCTGGCGACATCGTGTTCTTCGAGGGCTGGCACCTTCTCGGTGAGGCGCCGGACGCCGACTACATCGCCCTGATCCGGCAGGCAAGCGACCATGGCGCCGTTGTCGTCCTCGACGTATGCACTACGAACAACGCCAGTTCCTCCCACCGCGAGTTGCTCGCCGACCTTCCGATTGACGTCCTCCTCGCGAACTCAGTCGAGGCCGATGCGCTGGGGTTGCTGTCGGCCCCCACGAGTCCGGTCGTGATCGTCCATCGCGGTTGTGAGCCCACCGTTCTGCTCATGGGGAGTGAGCGGCGTGAGTTCACCGTCGACTTCGTGGCTCCGGTCGACACCAGCGGCGCCGGCGACACCTTCGCCGCTGGCTTCCTCCTCGCCATCCAGAGTTCTGCGATCACCGAGGACGCCGTGCGGCGTGGCCTTGCCGCCGCACGCCAGATCGTCCGCATCCCCGGACCACTGCTGCCCGCACGGCAGCAGACGGCAACACAGTCCGAATCCATCGCCATCTAGGAGACAGAACCATGCATGAGTACCGCCCTCCCTTCGATGATCCGTACGTCGAGTCGGTCGCCCGTCAGCGCGGCCTCCTGGCGAGCGGTGAGCCCCTGCTCGACGGGATCGATCGCGTGGCCGCCGGTCTTGCTGAGCTCGACGCGGCCATCAGCGCAAACCCCGGCACCTTCGCGGATGACATCAGCGACGGGCTCACCTCTGGCCGTATCGCCGTCTCGTCCCAGCTCTTCGCCGCGGTGGGGCGCTCCACGAACGCTGCCGCCTGCACAGTGCTGCCGGTAGTCGGCACCGACGACACCGAGCGCGTGCAACGAGCAGTGGCCGAGGCTACGGTTGCCTCGACGTACGGCATGGGTTGCGGCCTCGATCTGAGCACGTTCGACGACCCCGCCGGCGCGGCGGTCTCGATCAACAGGGCGATGCGCGACGTCCACGAGCATCTCAGTACATGCGGGGCTCGCCCGCCGGCACTGATGCTCACATGCCGCAGTGACCACCCGTATATCGAGGAGTTCATCGGCGTGAAGAAGAACGCCGACTTCTCGGCCTGGGTCGCGAACATCTCGGTGCGTGTCGGCGACGACGACCTCGAATGGGCCCGGCTGCGCACTCAGATCGCGGAGGCCGCTCACCGCAACGGTGAACCCGGCATCCTGTTCCAGCACGCTGCCGACGTCGACAACGCGACACCGACGATCGAGCTGACTTCCACGGCCCCGTGCGCGGAGGTCTTCCTCTCGCCAGGCGAGCGTTGCGTCTTTGTCTCCGTGAACCTCGCCGCCCACGTCGTCGGCGGATCGTTCGACTGGGAGCGATTCGTCGACTCGGTTCGCCTCGCCGTACGTGCGGGTGACGCCGCTGTCGAGCTTGCCGCCGATGGTGCCGCCTCGGTGGTCGCGGCCCGTCGTCGCATCGGCGTTGGTGTGTGCGGCTTTCACAGCGCGCTGATCCGCATGGGGATCCCGTACTCATCGAGCTCCGGCATCGCGGCCGAGGTGTCCGAGGTGCTCACCTACACGGCCCACCGTGCGAGTGCGGATCTGGCCATGGAGCGTGGGGCGTTCCCCATGTACGACCAGTCACGGTGGACTGACGAGGTGTGGGTCTCCCGCAAGGCCTGTCATCGTGCCGGGGCCGTCTCGGCTGACGACTGGACACGCCTTGTGTCCGACGCCACTTCGACTGGCATGCGCAACGCCGCCGTGGTCGCCTACCCGCCGACCGGCGTGGTGGCGACGCTGCTTGGTGTCTCCCGGTCCTATGAGCCGCACTTCACCCTCGTGGGACGCACGGGCATCGCGTCGACGGCCGAAACCACGCTGGCTCCCGAGGTGAGTGCTCTTCTCGCCCGCCACCCGGAGGGTGTCGAGCTCGTCGGGATGATCATGGACCCCGGGAGCGGCCACCAAGTTCCGGATGCCGGGGAGGAAGAAGTGCTCGCGTGCGCCCGCCAGATCCCTCCGATGGCTCACATGGCCGTCCACGCGGCGTTCAGCCTCCTGGCCGACGAGGCGGGTTCCAAGACCGTCAACATGCCGGCGACGGCGACCGTCGATGACGTGGCGGCACTGCTCGACAGTGCTCGCGAGTCGCAGCTCAAAGGCATCACGGTGTTCCGTGATGGCTGCCTCGACGAAGGGATGATTGCAGCATGAGTAAGAACCGGCACAAGATGGCTGTTGCGGCCCACCTGCTCCTTGAGAACGGCCGTGGTGAAGTGCTCTTCCTCCGCCGCGCGAACACTGGCTATGCCGACGGTCAGTGGAGTGTTCCAGCTGGTCATGTGGATGCAGGTGAGACTGTTGTAGAGGCATGCGTCCGCGAGACCGCCGAGGAGTTAGGCGTCGTATTGGCCGAGTCCGATGTCAGGCCTGTTCTCGTCCAGCACAAGCGTGACTCGGATGGCGAAGAGCGCATCGACTTCTTTTTCGCGGCCACCCTGCCGGAGGGTCTAGTCCCGATCATCGCCGAGCCCGACAAATGCGACGGACTCGACTGGGCTGACCCCCTCGCCCCTCCGCACCCGCTGGTTGCGTATGTGGGCGCAGCGCTCACAGCTGTTGCCGCTGGAGAGAACACCGTCCTTACCTACTTCGGATTTGATCAGGGTTGATGAGGGCGTGTGCGGCCCTGCAACGAGGTCGGCAGCAGCCTGAAGCATTCCGGCGGTTGCGGGGCGCCGCCGCTGCCGATCCGGCGCGTCATTGACGCAAGCGAGGTCCAGGGTCTTCGTCAATCGGTGCGGGGTGTTGGCCGTTGTGCAAGCGCAGCGCGATGCCCGGGCGGTCGTGCTACCGATGGTGGCCCCCCTCGGGCCTCAGGTCGCGAGGCCGGAAGTCCGGGTCGGCGTCGCGGACCAGGTCGATGCGACAAGCGGCATCAGGGACGATATGCCCGCGCTTCATGAGGCGCGCCAGTGCGCGCTCTAGGAGGCTCGGGGGCGTGCGACGGTAGAAGATCTCCATGACGCCCTCAGAGCCCATGAGAGGGCCGCACAGCACCTTGCGGGGCGGACGACAGGGCCGGAGCGAAGACTTCCGCACCTTGATCCGTGGCGAGAGCCTTGGATGCCTCCCATTCGCGCGGGTGCATGCCGGACTGGACGGCGGCCGCCACGAGGTTGGCGAGGGCGTAGGGCTTGTCCTTCGGCACCTGGTCGAGTGCGCACCACGCCAGAGCGCCGTGACCGCTGAGCCAGCCAGCGAAGGCGAGCAGCGATGCTGGGGCCGCTCGGACATCGTCGGGCGCTCGCTTGGTCATGTCGGTCCAGAGCGCGACGTGAGAGCTGGCGTTGCTCCGGTTCATGTCGACCCACAGTTGGTCTCGAATGGGGATGGATTCGACGGCAACGAGCAGGCGCGCCGCGTCGCCGTCGTTGAGCCGTACGCCATCGCGATGGAACCGCTGCATCCGGGCAACGGCCCAGCGACCCTCCCGCTTCGCCGTGTTCTCGCGAGTCTCGGGTAGGAGGCGAGCGACCGGCTCTCGGTCGCCGACGAGGGACTCTGCGAGGGAGTCGCGGTTGGCGGCCGGCTGGGCTCGGCCGTTCAGGACGGTAGCGGCGGCGATCCGCTCGCGGGCGGCTTCGGTCTGGAGGCCCATGTCGCCGGTTCCGAGGTCGGCCCAGCGGATGTCGTCGGCCCAGAGCGTGATGCGGGTGTCGATCCCGACGTCGGCGAACCGCGCTGCGAACTCGTCGCTGACCACCTTGGCCGTCTCGCGGTCGGCGGTGAGGCAGACGATGGCGAGGCTTGAGCCGGGCCGTGTGTGGCGGCTGTAGGCGTCCCGGATGGAGCTCCAGACCACTTCGCGGTCGTGCGGTGTCGTGGGTAGGTCGACGCGTGCTGCGGGCACTTCGGAGCTCATCGGCAGGAAGACGAGCGACTCCTCGGGTTTGAAGCCGAGTAGGTGCGGGATGACCGCGATCAGCTCATCGGGGGAGCGGACGGAGAGTGTCATACCCATTAGGTGTGACATCCCGACCGGGCCAGGGCGGCCCGCGTCTGGGGCCGCACTGGGGCCGCAGAACAACGAGAAACGGCCCCTGACGCTGGAAGAGGCCGAAAGGCGTTTTCCCAGGTCAGAGGCCGTTTTCGACCACTACTGACAGAGGGTGAAAACCCTCAAATCAGATGTCGTAGTAGAGCTCGAACTCGTGCGGGTGCGGGCGCAGCTGGACGGGCAGGATCTCGTTGGTCCGCTTGTAGTCGATCCACGTCTCGATCAGGTCGGGCGTGAAAACGTTGCCCGCGGTGAGGAACTCGTGGTCCTTCTCGAGGTTGTCCATCACCGCGCCGAGCGAGGTGGGCACCTGGTCGATCTCGGCCATCTCGTCCGGCGGCAGCTCGTAGATGTCCTTGTCGATCGGGTCCGGCGGCTCGATCTTGTTCTGGATGCCGTCGATGCCGGCGAGCAGCAGGGCCGAGAAGGCCAGGTAGGGGTTGGCCGACGGGTCGGGGCAGCGGAACTCCACGCGCTTGGCCTTCGGGTTCGCACCCGTGATCGGGATGCGGACGCACGCCGAACGGTTGCGCTGGGAGTAGACCAGCGAGACCGGCGCCTCGAAGCCCGGCACCAGGCGGTGGTAGGAGTTGACCGTCGGGTTGGTGAAGGCCAGCAGCGACGGGGCGTGCGCGAGGATGCCGCCGATGTAGTGGCGCGCGGTGTCGGACAGGCCGGCGTACCCGGTCTCGTCGTAGAAGAGCGGGGAGCCGTCCTTCCAGATCGACTGGTGGCAGTGCATGCCGGAGCCGTTGTCGCCGAAGATCGGCTTCGGCATGAAGGTGGCGGACTTGCCGTTGCGCCAGGCGACGTTCTTGATGATGTACTTGAACTTCATCACGTCGTCGGCGGCCTTGAGCAGCTCGTCGAACTTGTAGTTGATCTCGGCCTGACCGGCGGTGCCGACCTCGTGGTGGGCGCGCTCGACGAGCAGACCGGACCTCTCCAGCTCGATGACCATCTCGTCGCGCAGCTCGCCGAAGTGGTCGTAGGGCGCCACCGGGAAGTAGCCGCCCTTGTACTTGACCTTGTAGCCGCGGTTCGGGTTGTCCTCGGTGCCGACAGCACCGGAGTTCCAGGCTCCCGCCTCGGAGTCGATGTGGTAGAAGCCCTCGTTCTGGGAAGTCGCGAACCGGACCTTGTCGAACACGTAGAACTCGGCCTCGGGGGCGAAGTAGGCGGTGTCGCCGATGCCGGTGGAGCCGAGGTAGGCCATCGCCTTCTTGGCGATGTTGCGCGGGTCGCGGCTGTAGGCCTCACCGGTGATCGGGTCGTGGATGAAGAAGTTGACGACCAGCGTCTTGGCGACGCGGAAGGGGTCGAGGTAGGCCGTGGTCACGTCCGGGAACAGGGACATGTCCGACTCGTGGATGGCCTGGAAGCCGCGGATCGAGGAGCCGTCGAAGGCGAGCCCGTCCTCGAAGACCGACTGGTCGAAGGAGGAGACCGGCACGGTGAAGTGCTGCATGACACCGGGCAGGTCGCAGAATCGGACGTCGACCATCTCGACGCGCTCGTCCTTGATGAACTTCAGGAGCTCATCGGAATTGTTGAACATTCGGTTCCTCCTTGACGGCGGCGTACGCACGTCGAGTTTGCAGCGTTCGGGAGCGGAGCCTCGTTGCACCGTGCCGCCACGCTAGGTCGGAGCAGTTTCCAGACCGTATCCCGTTTGTTTCGCCCGTGTTACGGGTGACCGGTCGATGAGCCCTTCCCGAACCCCTCCTAGGCTGGGTGCGTGACCAGCGCTGTAACACCCGAGCTCGATTCGGCCACCTGGGGACGGCGCATCCTCGCCCTCTTCGTCGACTGGGTGACCTGCCTGGCCGTCGTCGAGGGTCTCGTGGCGGTCGGCGTGCTCGGTGGCAACCCCAACGGACTCGGCACCCTGGTGCTGTTCGTCCTCGAGTCGGCCTTGTTCACCGCCCTCGCGGGCGGCTCGTTCGGCAAGCTCGCCACCCGGCTGCGGGTGGTCCGCAACGACGGTTCCGGCCGGCCGGTGTCGCTGCTGCGGGCGCTCGCCCGCTCCGTGCTGGTCGGGCTGCTGGTCCCGCCGCTGCTGACCTTCGACGGTCGCGGCCTGCACGACGTCGCGGCGGGCACCCGCACCGTCGCGGTCTAGTCAGATCCGCGCGTAGCGGCGCCCGGGCGTAGCGTTGAAGGCTGGCCACGGGGGACCTTCTGGCTGTCGGAACTCTCTGAGGAGGACCGATGACGACAACCCTCAACACGCACGTCCATGTCGCGTCAGCAGCGCGCGCCGGCCGGCGTACGGCATCGACCGTCGCCACCGTGCTCGTCGCGCTGCTCACGCTCCTCGCGCTCGGCGGTGTCGCCGGGGCGACGGACGACGAAGGCGCGCAGGACGCCTTCGCCCCCACCTTCACGGCCGATCACCACCACCAGCACCACCACCAACACCCGTCCGCGACCAGTAGTGACGTCGTCGTCGACTGGAGCCGCATCGTCTTCGAGGCGGCGGTGACCGACGACGGTTACGTCTCCTTCCTCGGCACCCGGCACCAGGCGATGGTGCACATCGCGATGCACGACGCGCTCAACGCCATCCGGCCCCGCTACGAGCAGTACGCGTACTTCGGCCGCTCCTACGGCGCGGACCCCGTCGCGGCCGCGGCAGCGGCGGCGCACGACGTGCTCGTCGCGGTCTACCCCGCTCAGCAGGCGACGCTGGACGCCGAGCTCGCGACCTGGCTCGCGAGCGTCCCCGACGGCACGGCCAAGACCAGGGCACTCGCCCTGGGCGCAGCGGCAGCGGCCGCCATCGTCGAGCTCCGCGAGGACGACGGCACGGACGTCGACCTGTTCAGTCCGACCTTCACACCCGGCACCGAGCCGGGCGACTACCAGTACGTCCCGCCGTACGACTTCACCTTCGCCGAGCTGTTCCGCTACGCGACTCCCTTCGGCCTGACGTCCCCCGAGCAGTTCCGCACCAAGCCACCACCGTCCTTGCGGAGCCGTGCCTACGCCCGGGCGTACGACGAGGTGAAGGCCCTCGGCGCACTCGCCAGCACCACCCGCACGGAGGACCAGGGCCACTACGCCAGCTGGTGGTACGAGTCGTCCGACATCGGGTGGGCTCGTATCGCCCGCGTCACGGCGACCAGCGAGGACCTGGAGCTCTGGCGCGCCGCGCGGATGTTCGCGCTCGTCGCCATGTCCTTCTACGACGGCTACGTCGCAGGCTGGGACTCCAAGTTCCACTGGGACTTCTGGCGGCCCTACACCGCGATCAGGGCGGGTGACACGGACGGCAACCGCCGTACGATCGCTGACCCCGCATGGCTGACCTTGCTCGAGACCCCGCCGGTGCAGGACTACCCCTCGACCCACAGCGTACTCGGCGCTGGCGCGGCAGAGGTGCTCAAGCGCTCCTTCGGGACCGACCACGTGCCGTTCTCGATGGACTCGACGACGTCGGTGCCGGCCAACCCGATCCGGTCGTTCGAGACCTTCACCCAGGCCGCCGACGAGAACGCCGACTCGCGCGTGATGGCCGGCATCCACTTCCGCTTCTCCACCGACCAGGGCCAGGCGCTGGGAAGGAGGGTCGGCGCCTACCTCGTCAAGAACCATCTCCGACCGCTGCGCCACCACCGGCGCTGACGGGTCGGAGCACGTCCGGCGCGGTCAGCGGCCGCGCTGCTGGGACCGCATGCCCTTCATCGAGGTCGGGATCGGTCCCTTGGGCAGTGGCAGCTTGCCGCGCTGGGCGTCGAGGGCCTTCAGGCGCTGGAGGATGTCGGTCATCTCGGCGGGCTTGACGTTGCGGCCGAGCTTCTGGACGTGCTTCACCAGCTTGGGCAGGGGCACCTCGCCCTCGCCGCGGCCGCACACGACCTCGTGGATCGGGACGCCGTAGGCGACGCGCTCGTGCTTCTTGCGCTCGGTCGCGAGCAGCGCCTTGACCCGGGTGGGGCTCGAGCCCTCACCGACCAGGACGATGCCGGGAGGACCGACGACGCGGTGCACGACGTCCTGCTGCTTGGTGAAGCCGACGACCGGGTCGACCTTCCAGCCGCGGCGCAGCATCTGCAGCGCACCCGCCCCGGCGGCCGGTTGTCCCTCCATCTGGGTGTACGCCGCCTTCTGGGCGCGGCGGCCGAAGACGAGCAGCGCGCAGAGCGCGCCGATCAGCAGGGCGCCGACGACCGAGATGATCCACCCGAGCAGGCCGTCGCCGGGCAGCACCCACATGAGCGCGAAGCCCAGGGCGGCGCCGAGCAGGAAGACGCCCATCACGATCAGGCCGAGGCGCGGGTCGCTCCGCTTGGCCATCTGGTAGGTCTGCATGATCTGCCCGCGGCGCGAGCTGGGCGTGGTGGCGGGGGTCGACATGAGGTGGCCTTGTCCGGTCAGGTGTTCAACAGGTGCGGAGTGGTGCGGGTGGGGCAGGATCAGACGGTGGCCGCGGCGCGCGCGTCCATCGCCTGACCGTACAGCCGTCCGGCGCGGTAGGACGAGCGGACCAGCGGACCCGAGAGCGCCCCCGCGAAACCGATCTCGTCGGCCTCGGCCTTGAGCTCGACGAACTCCTCCGGCTTGACCCAGCGCTCGACGGGGTGGTGCCGGGCGGAGGGGCGGAGGTACTGCGTGATGGTGATCAGCTCGCACCCGGCCTCGTGGAGGTCACGCAGCGCCTGGCTGACCTCCTCGCGGGTCTCGCCCATGCCCAGGATCAGGTTGGACTTGGTCACCAGGCCGAAGTCGCGGGCCTGGGTGATCACGTCGAGCGAGCGGTCGTAGCGGAAGGCCGGGCGGATCCGCTTGAAGATCCGGGGAACCGTCTCGACGTTGTGGGCGAGCACCTCGGGACGCGACTCGAAGACCTCCTGGAGGAGGTCCGGCTCGCCGTTGAAGTCGGGGATGAGGTTCTCGACGCCGGTGTCGGGGTTGAGCTCGTGGATGGCGCGCACCGTCTCGGCGTACAGCCAGGCGCCGCCGTCGGGCAGGTCGTCGCGGGCGACACCGGTGATGGTGGCGTAGCGCAGCTGCATCTTCTGCACCGACTCAGCCACGCGGCGCGGCTCGTCGCGGTCGAGCGGCTGCGGCTTGCCGGTGTCGATCTGGCAGAAGTCGCAGCGACGCGTGCACTGGTCGCCGCCGATGAGGAAGGTCGCCTCGCGGTCCTCCCAGCACTCGAAGATGTTGGGGCAGCCCGCCTCCTGGCAGACCGTGTGGAGCCCTTCGGACTTCACCAGGTTCTGCAGCGAGGTGTACTCCGGGCCCATCTTCGCCCGGGTCTTGATCCACTCCGGCTTGCGTTCGATCGGGGTCTCCGCGTTGCGGATCTCCAGTCGGAGGAGCTTGCGTCCCTGTGCCGTCGGTGTCTGGGGTGCGGGAGCAGTCGTCACGCACGCCACTCTACGACGGGGCCCCGAGCGCCCCCAATCAGCATCGGACCCTCAGGCAGGGGCGTCGACGTAGTCGGGCTCGGTGCTCTCGAGCCGCTGGTGCGCGCTCGTACGTCCGGTGCGGCCACGCTGCGCCGAGCCGAACGCGGCGGCCAGGCCGAGCTCGGGCATGTTGCCGTAGAGGGACTCGACGCGGTCGACGGGGACGACGTACGTCTCGTGGAAGACGCCGACGTCGCCGGTGGCCGCCGCGTGCTTGTTGAACGCCCCCCACGCGGGGGCGTGCGACAGCGAGGCGTCCCGGGCGTAGGCCCCGAGCTCGTCGGCGCTGCGCCAGTACTGGATGGTGACGAGCGTGCGTCCGCCGAAGAAGGAGTGCGCGCCGAGCAGGCCGCGATCGGCTCCATCGAGCTCGCGGAGCATCCGCGGCATGCCGACGAACGCCGGCCACCAGCTGCGCACCTTGCGCAGGCGGTTGATGCGCATGCCGATGACGAAAACGACGACATCGTCGGTCTGCGGGTCGGCGACGTACTGGCCGCCGCGCACGCCTGACGGGGCGCGACCGACGGCCGAGGCGTAGGCGCGGGGGACACGCCGGGTGGTGGAGCCGGCCATGACGGCCTCCTTGGATAGTGCTAGTGTCTTGTACGACAGTGACACTATCCAAAACGTAGGTCAAGGGGGACGACCGTGCGGATGTCCGAGCTGTCGGACCGGACCGGGGTGCCGGTGCCGACGATCAAGTACTACCTGCGCGAGGGACTGCTGCCCGAGGGTGACAAGCGGACCCCGCGGCTCACGGACTACGACGAGCAGCACGTACGACGCCTCGAGCTGCTGCGGATCCTCCGCGACGTGGGCGACGTGCCCGTCGAGGGACTCAAGCGGCTGGTCGCGGCCACCGAGACGCGGGGGAGCGTGCACGACCTCTTCGCGGTGGCGGCCGACGCGCTGGCGCCGACTCCGCCGCCCGAGGGCCCCGACCGTGCGCAGGCCCGCGAGGTCGCCGACGCGATCATCGACCGGGCCGGCTGGAACCGGGTGCGCGAGGACTCGGTCGACCGCGACAACCTGGCCGCGACGCTCGAGCTGGTCGGACGCTTCGACACCCATCCGCGCGACCCGGCCGAGATCGCGCCCTACGTCGCGATGGCGGACCGGCTGGCGCGGCACGAGATCGCCAACCTCGACGACCGCAAGGACCGCATCGGCCTGCTGGAGGAGATGGTCGTGGGCCAGGTCGTCTTCGCGACCGTGCTCACCACGCTGCGACGGCTCGCGGAGGAGCACCACTCGTACGAGCGGTTCGGCGAGGATCGTCGCGACTGAGCAGCGCTCACGGTGTCTGGTCTCGTCTCGTTGACCATGGGCTGCGTGGGGTGGACGCTGGTCCGATGAGCACCTCGCGACACCGGATGGTGGCGCTGGGCAACCGGATCGGGGTCGGCCTGCACCGCGTCGCCCACGGTCGCCTCGACGGCTTCGGTGACCAGACCGTCCTGATGATCACCTCGCCCGGGCGTCGTACGGGCCGGCCACGCTCGACGATGGTGCGCTACCTCGAGCACGACGGCGGCTACCTCGTCTGGGGCACGGCGAGCGGAGCCCCGAGCGACCCCGACTGGTTCCGCAACCTGCGCCACACCACACGGGCTCGCATCGAGATCGGCCGGGACGCCCAGGACGTCGAGGTCGAGGAGCTCGCCGGACCGGAGCGCGACCGGGTCTGGCGGGACGTGGTCCTGGCCCAGGTGCCGGGCGTGGCGCGCTACGAGAGGAAGGCGGGCCGCACGATCCCGGTGGCCGCCCTCAGGCCGGTGCGCCCGGCCTGACGAGCTCGACGCGAGGGCCGCGGCCCGGCTCGGGGCGCGCGCCGTAGTCGGGGGTGGCGTCGTACGGCTGCCAGGAGAGGTACGTCGTCAGGTGGCGCCGAACGCTCGGCAGCACGTCGTCGACGGTGACGTCGCGGCCGAGCTCCTGCGTGAGCGACGTGACGCCGGCGTCGGCGATGCCGCACGGGACGAAGCGGTCGTACCAGCCCAGGTCGACGTCGCAGTTGAGCGCGAAGCCGTGCATCGTCACGCCCCGGCTCACCCGGATGCCGATGGCAGCGATCTTGCGCTCGGGTCCACGCTCGTCCTCGCGCAGCCACACGCCGCTGCGGCCCGGGATGCGGGCGGTGGTCACGCCCAGGTCGGTGCACACCGCGATCAGTGCCTCCTCGACCCGGCGGACGTAGTCGACGACCTTGACGTGGTCGGGCAGGCCGACGATCGGGTAGCCGACGAGCTGGCCCGGGCCGTGGAAGGTGATCTTGCCGCCGCGGTCGACGTCGATCACGGCCGCTCCGCCCGGGTCGAGCGGGCGCTCGTGCGGGTCGGTGCGCTTGCCGGCGGTGAAGACGGGCGGGTGCTCGAGCAGCAGCACGGTGGCGGGCCGCGTGCCCGCGACGACCTCCTCGTGGACCCGGCGCTGGAGCTCCCAGGCCGTCAGGTAGTCGACGGCCTTCTCGCCGAGACCGGCGACCTCGAAGCCGAGCGCGGGCGTGACGACCTGGTCCGACGACATGCCTCGAGCGTACGCCGCGCCCCCGCCCACCCCGCTCGCCGGTCGGTTGCGTCATACGGATCGGCAGCCATGGGTCTCGCTTCGTATGACCCTGCGGCGGTGGCTGCGCGAGCGTCATTCCGATCCGCAGCCATCGGGGTCGCTTCGTATGACGCTGCGGCTGAACGAGGCCTGTGGATGACGCCTGCAGCGGGGCGGGGGATCGGCGAGGGTGGGGTGGTGGACCCGCGACGCCTGCTCCCCGTGCTCACCGCCGTCGCCTGCGCGCTGGTCGTGGCGACGCTGGTGGTCGTCGTGGCACGACCCGATCCACCGCCACGACCGCGGATCGACGCAGCGGACGCGGACCCCACGGCGGCTGCAGCCCGGCCTGTCCGGTCCGGAGCGGCGGCGGTCCTGGCGGCCTGGGACGAGCGCCGCTCCGCTGCCTGGGCCGAGGGCGACGTGACGGCGCTGGAGGAGCTGTACGCCGACGGGGCCGCGGCGGGCACGGCCGACGTTCGCCTGCTGCGCGACTACCTCCGGCGCGGGCTCCGGGTCGAGGGCCTGACGACGCAGGTGCTGGCCCTGCGCGTGGCGGCGCGATCACGCGAGCGGCTGGAGCTGGTGGTCACCGACCGTGTGGTCGGGGCCCGAGCCGTCGGCGCCGGGGCGCCGGTCGCGCTGCCGGTCGCCCGCCCGTCGACACGGCGGGTGGTGCTGGTGCGCGACGGTGAAGGCGACGACGGCAGGTGGGTGGTGGCGGCGGTGCGTGTTCAGGACAGCGCGGCGGCCAGCACCTCGCGGACGTCCTCGTCCTCGAAGTCGTAGCCGGCTCGCTCCAGGGCCGCAGGTCGTGCGTTGACCGACCCGAGGAGTTCGGGCGCCAGGTCGCCGGCCGCCATCTTCATCAGGGGCGCCGGAACGGCGAGGAAGGCCTTGCGATGCAGGGCGGCGGCCAGGGCGCGGGTGAACTCGGCGTTGGTCGGCGTGTGGGGGCAGCAGAGGTTGAAGGCGCCCGAGACGTCGCGCGACTCGATGAGGTAGCTCACCGCGCCGATCCAGTCGCGCAGCGAGATCATCGGCATGAACTGCTCGCCCGACCCCAGCCGTGCGCCGCCGCCGGCCTGGAACAGCAGCCGCAGCTGCTTCAGCGGCGGCGAGGTCCGGTCCATGACGGGGGAGGTGCGCAGCTCGCACACCCGGGCACCGGCCTCGCGTGCCGGGTCGGCAGCCGCCGACCACTCGTGGGACACCGTGGTGAGGAAGGCGTCGCCCGTGCTGGGGGTGTCCTCGGTGACCGGCGCCGCGCCGTGGTCGCCGTACCAGGCGATGCCGTTTCCGGCCAGGAAGGCCGCCGGGCGCTCGGTCGCGGCGATGGTCTCGGCGAGCAGCCGGGTGGTGCAGACCCGCGACTGCAGCACCTCCCGGGCCCACTTCCTCGAGTGCGGGTTGCCGGCGATGGGTGCGCCGGCGAGGTTGACGACCGCGTCGGCGCCCTCGACCACCCCGACGTCGATGCGGCCGGCTGCGGGGTCCCAGCGGGACTCGTGCGGCGCGCAGGTCTCGCGCCGGACGAGGGCGGTCACCTCGTGCCCGTGCACCCGGAGGTGGTCGGACAGGTGGGTCCCGAGGAAGCCCGAGGCCCCGGCGATGACGACGCGCATGACCCCACCCAACCACGCGGCCAAAGCGTGCGTGGCTGGTTCAGCCGGCCAGGTGCGCCCATCGGGAGGACAGCTCGTGCCACGGCCCGTCGTCGACCACGCGGCCGGAGTCGAGCACCACGACGCGGTCGGCCTGCGCCAGCGCCGCTGCCTTGCTGGTCGCGCCGATGACGGCGGTGCCGCGCGCCCGCAGCGCCTGCCAGAGCTCGATCTCGGTCGCCGCGTCGAGCGCCGACGACACGTCGTCGGCGAGCAGCACGTCGGCGTCGGTGGCCAGCGCCCGAGCCAGCGCCAGGCGCTGCACCTGTCCGCCGGAGAGCCGTACGCCGCGGTGGCCGACGAGGGCGTCGGGACCGCCGGCCTCGGTGACGTCGCGCTCCATGCGCGCCGCCTCGAGCGCCGGCATGACCGTCCGGTCGACGTGGTCGAGGGCGACGTTGCCGGTGAACGTGCCGGACAGCACCCGCGGCACCTGCGCGACGTGGGCGACGCGTCCGGGCCGGAGGGTGGTCTGCGGGTCGTCGACGAGCTGGTCGTTCCAGCGGATCTCGCCGGTGCTCCCGACCAGGCCCGCGAGGGCGCTCAGCAGGCTGGACTTGCCCGACCCCACCTGGCCGAGCAGGAGGACGAGCTCGCCCGCCCGCACGTCGAGGTCGACGTCGTGGACGCCGACGGTGCCGTCGTCGTGCACCGCGGCGAGGTTGCGGACCCTGAGCGTGCGCAACGGGTCGCGGTGGGGCGTGGGAGGCTCTGGACCGGTGCCGTGGACGAGGTCGACGCCGGGCGGCAGGTCCATCAGGTCGCCGCCGCCGGCGAGCTCGCTGGTGGCGTTCATCCAGGCCCGGGTGCCGGGCGCCTCGGTCACGATGGTGCCCGCGACCCGGCCGAACCAGTCGAACCCGCTGACGGCGTTGGCGACCAGCAGCGCGGTCGCGAGCTCCCACTGACCGGTGAGCAGCCCGGCCCAGGCGGCGACGACGCCGCACTGGACCATCACCACGGGGACGCCCTCGAGCAGGGCCTGCACGCGGTGCTCGCGGACGGCGGCGTCGACCCGGCCGCCGTCGACGTCACGCAGGTGCTGGTGGACCTGCGGCGTGGCCGCGGCGAGCTTGACGGTGCGGACCGACTCGAGCGCCGACACCAGCGACTGGCCGAACCGCGCCCGGGCGGTCGAGGCCGCCGCGGCCGAGCGTCCGGCGACGCGGCGGCCCAGGGTGGACGCGAGGGCGGAGGCGACCATGACGGCCAGCAGGACCGCGCCCGCCACCCACGTGCGAGCGATGAGTGCCGTGACCGCGGCGATGATCAGGCCGTTGACGAAGTCGACCCACCGGTCGGTGTAGCGCGCGAGCCGGTCGGCGTCCATCGTGCGGGCGACGACCTCACCCGGCGGGGTGCACAGGAGCCGCCGCTGGGACGTCTGCCCGTGGAGCACCGCGGCGCGCACCCGGAGGCGTACCTCCACCCACCAGTGGGGGTAGATGCGGAACGCCTGGGCGAGCAGGAGGGGGCCGATGAGCAGGGAGGCGACGAGGGCGACGAGCAGGAATCCGGGACGCTGACCCGCCTGGAGCTCGGTGACGACGTGTCCCCAGACCCAGCCGGTGACCGCACCGAACGCGCCGGTCAGCGACGAGACCAGGAACATGACCGCGCCGAGCAGACCCCACTGCGGCTGCATGCTGATGGTGTGGAGCACCTGTCGGGCCAGGCTCGGCGTCGGAGCGAGCTCCGGCGGGGCCGGCGGCGTGGTGCTGCGGCGGACGGAGCCGATCGTGGAGTCGTCGTGGTGGTGCTCCTCGACGACCGCCTCGTGGGCGGCGGCGTCGAGGAGGTCGCGGAAGGGGCCGTCCTCGACCGCGAGCCGGCCGCGCGGGCCCTGCTGGACCACCCGGCCGGACTCGAGCACGGCGACCTGCTCGGCACGCTCGGTGGTGGAGAGGCGGTGGGCGACGAGGATGCCGGTGCGGCCCGAGATCAGGCGATCGGCGGCGCGCACCACCCGGGCCTCGGTGACCGGGTCCATGCGCGCGGTGGCCTCGTCGAGGACCACCACGCTGACGTCGCGCACCAGCAGCCGGGCGAAGGCGACGAGCTGCTCCTCACCGGCGGACAGGCTCGTGCCGCCGGGGCCGAGGACGGTGTCGAGCCCGTCGGGGAGGCCGGCGACCCACTCGGTCAGGCCGAGCTCGGCCACTGCCGCCTCGACGACCGCGCGGGGCACGTCGCCGAAGAGGGTGATGTTGTCGGCGAGGGAACCGGCGAGGACCTCGGTGCGCTGGGTCACGACGCCGACGGCGGAGCGCAGCTGCTGGAGGTCGAGGTCGAGGACGTCGACGCCACCGAGGAACACCATGCCGCGCGGCGGCTCGACCGCGCGCGACAGCAGCGAGGCCAGCGTGGACTTGCCCGACCCCGTGCGACCGACGAGGGCGCAGGTGTGGCCGGCGCTCAGCAGCACGTCGACGTCGCGGAGGGCGAACGTGCCGGTGCCGTAGCTGAAGTCGAGGTGCCGGAACTCGACGTCGAGCGGTCCGTCAGGCACGGACAGCCCGCCCGTCGGCTCGGCGGGGGAGGCGAGCATGCCGCGCAGCCGGAGCACGGCGCCGAAGCCCTCCTGGAGGTCGGGCAGGTGGCGGGCGAGCATGTCGACGCCGCCGACGAACATCGTCGTGACCAGGAACAGGGTGACCAGGCGGGCGGTCGTGAGGTCCCCGGAGACGACCAGTGCGACGCCGACGACGCCGACCGCGGCGAGCGCCCCGTGGAGCAGGCCGCCGCTGCGCCGGGTGACGCGCACCTCGACCGCCAGGACGGCGTCGAGGGTGCGGTGGACGACCGAGGCGAGCTGGGCGTTGCGGCGCAGCACGTGGGCCTGGCCCAGCGAGGTGCGCAGGTCGTCACGCGCGGCGACGCCCTCCTCGGTGGACGCGGCGTGGTCGGTCCAGGCCGCCTCCTCGACCACCTTGCGCTCGGCGATCTGGGGGAGCAGGCGGCGGATGGAGAGGAAGGTGACGACCGCGGTCAGGGGGAAGAGGAAGACCGCCGGCCACCAGGTCAGGGTCGCGACGACCCACAGCGGACCGGACGCCAGGAACGTGCGCGCGGCCTGCCACACGCCCCAGCGCATCAGCTGGCCCACCTCCCACGTGTCGTCGTCGATGCGGTCGAGGACCTCGCCGACGGCCTGCTCGGAGAGCTCGGACAGCGGCTGTGCCATGGCGGCGTCGAGCAGGTCGGAGCGCAGCTGGCCCTCGGCACGGTCGCAGATGGTGGCCCAGACGGTCTTGGCGACCGTGTCGATCACCGCGCCGCCCACGATGCACAGCGCCAGCAGCGTCAGGAGCGACTGGGTGGGGTCGTCGGCGAGGCGTCCGGCCACCATCGAGCCGAGGGACGCCGCGACGGCGCCGAGCAGCGACATCGAGAAGCAGACATAGGTCAGCGGACGGCGGACGCGACGCCAGTCGACCGGCACCCGACCCGGCGCCAGCCCCTCGGTCGCGGACGTGGTCGCCGGTGCCGTCTGGGTCTGCGTCTCGGTCACCGTCACAAACACAGGACGTTACGTGCCGGCACCGACATCGCGCCGCTGATTTTCCTGTGACCCCGACCTCTCGGTGCAGCGCCCGGGCCGACGTACGACGACGCCCCGCCCGCGGGTGCGGACGGGGCGTCGTGGTCAGGGCTGGCGGTCGGGCTCAGGGGTTTCGAGACGATCGGTGGACGCCACTCACACGCTCGCGGCGTCCCGATCCCTCAACCTCTTCGGCCCACGCCGCCCGTCGCCTCGCTCCGAGCGACTGGCCTCAGACCTCGAACTGACCGGCCTCGAGGCGCTTCTTGACCTCCTGGAGGAACCGGCCGGCGTCGGCGCCGTCGACCAGGCGGTGGTCGTAGGTCAGCGACAGGTGGACCATGTGGCGCACCGCGATCGTCTCGCCCAGGTTGGGGTCGTCGATCACGACGGGGCGCTTGACCACGGCACCGGGGCCGAGGATCGCGACCTGCGGCTTGTTGATGATCGGGGTGTCGAAGAGCGCCCCGAAGCTGCCGAGGTTGGTGATGGTGAAGGTGCCACCGGACAGCTCGTCGGGGGTGATCTTGTTGGTGCGGGTGCGCTCGGCGACGTCGGCGATCTTCTTCGCCAGACCGGCGATCGAGAGGTCGCCCGCCTCCTTCACGACCGGCGTGAGCAGGCCCTTCTCGGTGTCGACGGCGAACGCGATGTTCTCGCGGTCGTAGTAGGTCACCTCACCCTTCTCGCTGTCGATCGCCGCGTTGAGCTTGGGGTGCAGCTTGAGGGCATCGATCGCCGCCTTGGCGAAGAACGGCAGGTAGGTCAGCTTCACGCCCTCACGCGCCAGGAAGTCCGCCTTGGACGCCTCGCGCAGACGGGCGATCGCGGTGACGTCGACCTCCATGACCTGCGTCAGCTGGGCCGCCTCGTGCAGCGACTCGACCATGCGCGAGGCGATCACCTTGCGCAGGCGCGAGAGCGGCTCGGTGGTGCCTCGCAGCGGCGACGGCGACGCCGTCGACGGAGCGGCAGCGGCCGGGGGAGCGCCGGCAGCCGCAGGCGCAGCTGCCGGGGCGGCGGCCGGAGCGGCCGCGGCCTGCTGGGCGGCGGCAGCGGCGTCGAGGACGTCCTGCTTGCGGATGCGACCACCGACGCCGGTGCCCTGCACCGACCCGAGGTCCACCCCGTGCTGGTCGGCCATCTTGCGCACCAGCGGGGTGACGTACGCCGACTGGTCGCGGCCACCCTCAGAGGAGCCGGCCGTTGAACCGGACGAGGCCGGGGCCTGCGCGGCTGCGTCGGTGCGCTGCGGCTCGGGCTCGCCCTGCGGGGCGGGGGCGTAGGGCGCCTCGCCCCTGGCCTCGGGCTCGGCCTGCTGTGGCTGCTCGGACTCCTGCGACTGCGCCGCGGGGGAGTCCTGCTTGTCCGACTCGGGGGTCTCGTCGCCGGCCGGCAGCTCGCCCTTCTCCTCGGCGATCTGCTGCTCCTGCTCGGCCTTCTTCTCGGCGTTGGCCTCGTCCTTGGGCTGCGCCTCCGCGGACTGCGGCTCCGAGGTGCCGCCGGAGCCGGCGTCGCCGGACCCGATGATCGCGAGCTCGGCGCCGACCTCGACGGTCTCGTCCTCCTCGGCCTTGATCTCCAGCAGCGTGCCGGCGACGGGCGAGGGGATCTCCGTGTCGACCTTGTCGGTGGAGACCTCCAGCAGCGGCTCGTCGACGGCGACCTCGTCACCGACCTGCTTGAGCCAGCGGGTGACGGTGCCCTCGGTGACCGACTCACCCAGCGCGGGCAGCGTCACCGGCGTACCGCCGCCACCACCGCCGGAAGAACCGCCGGACGAGGCCTCCTCGGCCGCCGGCTCGGACTGGGCCGGGGCGTCGTCCTTCTCCGACTCGGGGGTCTCGTCGCCCTCGGGGAGCTCGCCGGTCTCCTCGGCGACCTGCTCCTCCTGCTCGGCCTTCTTCTCCGACTCGCCCTCGTCCTTCGGCTGGGCCTCGGGCTCGGCGGTCTCGGAGGCGTCGCCTGCGGACTCGCCCTCCTCGCCGACGACGGCCAGGACCGCGCCCACCTCGACCGTGTCGTCCTCGTTGGCCTTGATCTCGAGGAGCGTGCCGGCAACAGGGGAGGGGATCTCGGTGTCGACCTTGTCGGTGGAGACCTCCAGCAGCGGCTCGTCGACGGCAACCGTGTCACCGACCTGCTTCAGCCAGCGGGTGACGGTGCCCTCGGTGACGGACTCGCCGAGTGCGGGGAGGGTGACTTCGGAGGCCATGTGGTTCCTTCGCTCGCGTGTGGTTGGGGAATTCTCGGGTGGTTCGAGGAGGTGCTTCAGGAGTGCGCGTGGAGCGGCTTGCCGGCCAGCGCGAGGTGCGCCTCGCCGAGGGCCTCGTTCTGGGTGGGGTGGGCGTGCACGAGCGGTGCGACGTCGTCGGCGTGCGCCTCCCAGTTGTAGATGAGCTGCGCCTCCCCGATGAGCTCGCCCACGCGATCGCCCACCATGTGGACGCCGAGGACCGGGCCGTCCACCAGGCCGACCAGCTTGACGAAGCCCTGGGTCTGCAGGATCTGGCTCTTGCCGTTGCCGCCGAGGTCGTAGGTGAGGGTGGTGACGGCGTCGCCGTGCAGCTCGCGGGCCTTCGCCTCGTCGAGGCCGACCGAGGCGATCTCGGGGTGGGAGTACGTCACGCGCGGGATGCCGGTCTCGTCGATCGGACGCGGGTCGAGCCCGGCGATGTCCTCGGCCACGAAGATGCCCTGCTGGAAGCCGCGGTGCGCCAGCTGGAGCCCGGGCACGATGTCGCCGACGGCGTACACGCCCTCGACGTTGGTGCGGCACCGCTCGTCGGCGAGCACGAAGCCGCGGTCCATCTCGATGCCCTGCTCGGCGTACCCGAGGCCGTCGGTCGACGGGCCGCGCCCGACGGCGACGAGCAGCACCTCGGCCTCGATCACGTCACCACCCTCGACGGTCACGGCGACGCCCGTGTCGGTGGCCTTGACGCTCTGGAAGGGCGTGCCGGTGAGGAAGCTGATCTTGCGCTTGCGGAAGGCGCGCTCGAGCGCCTTGGAGCAGGCCTCGTCCTCGGCGGCGACCAGGCGCGGCAGGGCCTCGATGATCGTGACGTCGGAGCCGAAGGACCTCCACACGCTCGCGAACTCGCAGCCGATGACGCCGCCTCCGAGCACGATGGCGGATGCAGGGACCCGGTCGAGGCGCAGCGCGTGCTCGGAGGTGAGCACCTTTACGCCGTCGACATCGAGGCCGGGCAGCGACTTGCTGTAGGAGCCGGAGGCCAGCACGACGGCCTTGCCGGTGTAGGCGGTGCCGTCGACGGTCACCTCGCGTGGGCCGGTCAGCGTGCCGGCGCCCTCGATGACCGTGATGCCACGCGACTTGATCAGCCCGGTGAGGCCCTTGAACAGCCGGTCGACGACCTTGTCCTTGTACGCGTTGACGCCGGTCATGTCGATGCCGTCGAGGGTGGCGCTCACGCCGAACTGCGCGGCCTCGCGCGCGGAGTCGGCGACCTCGGCGGCGTGCAGGAGGGCCTTGGTCGGGATGCAGCCCACGTGGAGGCAGGTGCCACCGAGGTTGCCCTTCTCGACCAGCCCGACGCTGAGGCCCAGCTGGGCCGCTCGCAGGGCACAGGCGTATCCGCCCGAACCAGCCCCGAGGACGAGGACGTCGAACTCACCGTCCGCCACTGATTTCCCTCCACCGCTCGACTCGCACCGACCACCTCGGGCGCGTCCATCTTTGCACTCTTCGCGAGTCTGTCCACACCGGGTCGGGTGGGGTGTTCCCGCGTGGTCGACGGGCGTCGTGCGGAACGTCTGGGCAGAATGTGCACATGGGCCTGTTCGACCGATTCCGCCGCAAGGGACGCACCAGCGCCCCCGCACGAGACGCCACCCGCACCGGCTCGACGCGCGTGCGCGCCTCGGACGGCGAGGACGCGCGCCACCTCGAGGCGTTCGTCGCCACCCGCCAGGGGGTCGAGGGGTTCGTCGAGCCGCGCACGGCCGTCAGTGACGTGACGCTGCTGCTGGTCGCGCACGACGGTGAGTGGACGCGACGGCGGGTGCCGAGCGTGAAGTGGGCGCACGACTTCGCCAACCGCCACCGCGTGCCGTCGTACGACGCCGCGGTGGTCGGGGTGCCCCAGCGCATGCGCGACTACAACCGGCGGAAGAAGGCCGGGGGCATCTAGCCAGCCGTCAGCCCGCCAGTCAGCCCGCCGTCAGCCCCGGGTCACTGCGCGGACGAGCCCTCGGCGAGGGAGCGTGCGACCTCGACGAGCGTGGTGACGCCGAAGCCGGTGGCGCCCGACGGCACGTGGCCGTAGGGGCTGCCGGTGTTCATCTCCTTGCCGGCGATGTCGAGGTGCGCCCACGGGAGGCTACCGGTGAACTCCCGCAGGAACGCCGAGGCGTAGAGGCCGCCGCCCCAGCGCACCCAGTCGTGCTGGAGAAGGTCGGCGACCTTGGAGGAGGTGATCCGCTCCTTCATCTCCTCGGGGATCGGCATCGGCCAGTGCTGCTCACCGGCAGCCCGGCCCGCGGCCAGGACGACCTCCACCTCCTCGTCGGTGCCCATCACGGCGCCGACCTTGTCGCCCAGCGCGAGCTGCATGTGCCCGGTCAGGGTGGCGATGTCGACGACCAGGTCGGGCTCCTCCTGCACCGCGAGCGAGAGCGCGTCGCCGAGCAGCATCCGGCCCTCCGCGTCGGTGTTGGCGATCTCGACCGTCGACCCGTTGTGCATGGTGATGACGTCACCGGGACGGGTGGCGGTGCCGGACACCATGTTCTCGGCCATCGGCGCGAAGGCGGTCACCTTCACGGACAGGCCCAGGCGGGCGACGGCGAGGGTGGCGGCCACGACGCTGGCCGCCCCGGCCATGTCGCCCTTCATGTTGACCATGCTCGACGACGGCTTGATGGTGAGGCCGCCGGAGTCGAACGTGACGCCCTTGCCGACCAGGGCGAGGTGCGCGACCGCGTCCTGCGGCGCCCAGGTCAGCTTGACCAGGCGCGACGGCGCCTCGGAGGAGTCGCCGACGCTGAGGATGCCGCCGCAGCCCATCTCCGCGAGCTGCTCGTGGTCGAAGACCTCGATCTTCACCTTGGGCGCGCCCCGGCCCTTGGTGACGTCCTTGTGGGCGGCCGTGACGAGGTCGGCCAGCAGCGGGGGCGTGCAGTCGCGGGGCGGCATGTTCACCCAGTCGCGGGTGAGCGCGACGGCGTCGGCGAGGACCTCCGCGCGCTCGAGCGCGGCGACGGCGTCGGCGCGTCGAGCGATGCCGGTGAGCACGACGACGTCGTTGGGCTCGGTGGTCTCGGACTTCGCCGACTTGTAGGCGGTGAACGTGTAGCCGCCGAGACGGTGGCCCTCGACGACGGCGGCGACCAGCTCGGGGGTCTCGCTCGGGAGGGCCAGGGCGACCGACGCGGCGTTGGGGGCGTTGCGGGCCGCGACGCCAGCGGCACGTCGTACGGCGATGGGGTCGCTCGGGTCCTCGCCCAGGCCGACGAACACGAGCAGCGGCGCGTTGACCTCGTCGCGCGTCGGCGTCCGGACCGCCTCACCGGCCTTGCCGGTCACGCCCATCGTGGAGAGGAAGGGGCGCAGCCGGCGACCGTAGGCCGTGCTGACGTCCGCGGCGGCGTCGCACAGCTGCGGCCCCTTGGGGCCGGCGACGACCCCCACGACGACGGCGTCGGCTCGGGTCTTGGCGGGGCTGGCGCTGCGGAGGGCGTAGGTGGTCACCCGCGGCATGTTAGGGGAGACCTGACGCTCGAGCTGCTGCGGTAGGTTCGCGCCATGGCAGGATCGCTCAAGCAGTCGCCCCTCCACGACCGTCACGAGGCCCTCGGTGCGAAGTTCGCCGAGTTCGGTGGGTGGTCGATGCCGCTGGAGTACCCGACCGGCGTCGTCAAGGAGCACACGACCGTTCGTGAGGCGGTCGGGATCTTCGACGTCAGCCACCTCGGCAAGGCGATGGTGTCCGGTCCGGGCGCCGCCGACTTCGTCAACGCGACCCTGTCCAACGACCTCACGAAGATCGAGCCGGGCAAGGCGCAGTACACCCTCTGTCTCGACGAGTCCGGCGGCATCGTCGACGACCTCATCGCCTACTGGCACGACGACGAGCACGTGCTGCTCGTCCCCAACGCCGCCAACACCGCCGAGGTGGTGGCCCGTCTCGCCGCCGCGGCCCCCGACGGGGTGAAGGTCAGGAGCCACCACGACGACTACGCAGTGCTGGCGGTGCAGGGAACCCGCTCCGACGAGGTGCTCGACAAGGTCGGGCTGCCGACCGGGCACGACTACATGTCCTTCGTCGAGGCCGAGCTGCACGACACCGGAGTCGGTGTGGTGGTCTGCCGCACCGGTTACACCGGCGAGCGTGGCTACGAGCTCGTCGTCGCCAACTCCGTGGTCGGCCAGCTGTGGGACGACCTGATGGCCGCCGGCGCGGAGTGGGGCATTACGGCGTGCGGCCTCGGCGCCCGCGACACGCTGCGCACCGAGATGGGCTACCCGCTCCACGGCCAGGACATCAGCCTCGACACGAACCCCGTCGAGGCGGGGCTGTCGTGGGCGGTGGGCTGGAAGAAGGACGCCTTCTGGGGCCGCGACGCGGTGCTCGAGGTGAAGGAGGAGGGCCCGAAGCGGCGCCTGCGCGGCCTCGTCGCCGTCGGGCGCGGGATCCCGCGCCCCGGCATGGGGGTCACCCTCACCCACGACGTCCCGCTGGCGGACATCACCTCCGGCACGTTCTCCCCGACGCTGAAGAAGGGCATCGGCCTCGCGCTGATCCCGACCATGGTCGCCGAGGACGCGCAGGTCGGCGTGGACATCCGCGGTCGCCGGGAGATCTTCCAGCTGGTCAAGCCGCCCTTCGTCGTCCCCTCGGTCAAGGAGTCCTGACGTGCTTCCCGGCCAGCCCCCCACGTTCCGCCAGCCCTCGGCCTCCGAGCGGCCGTGGTGGTGGCGGCTCGAGGACGCGTCCGGCGGGGCGGTCGAGGTGGCCGGGCACTCCGACCAGCGCTTCTCCACCCAGGGCGACGCGGAGTCGTGGGTGGGCGAGATCTGGGCCGACCTGGCCGAGCACGGCGTCGCCGCCGTGACGCTGTTCGAGCACGACCGTCAGGTCTACGGGCCGATGTCGTTGAGCGCCTGACCCCATCCGCTCCGGCCGCCGGGTCCGAAGGCCTCACGAGGTCGTAGGAGGAAGGTGGGCAGGGATGACGGACCGGTCGGACTTCGCGACGTACGTCGACGCGCGGTGGCCCGACCTCGTCGGCGGTCTCGAGGACGAGGGCGTCCCCGGTGACGACGCGCGGCTCGCGGTCGCCGCGGTGCTGCTGGCCGCGCGGCGGTCGTGGGGGCGCCGGGTGCGCGAGGAGCAGGTCGACGTCACCCTGTGGGCGGACGCGCGCGAGCGAGTCGGCTTGCCCGTGCGGCCGGGGGAGCAGGTGCCGCACGGCGTACGGCTGCGTGATCCCCGCGACGGGCCCGAGGAGTGGTTCGAGCGCGCTGGTCGGCTGCGGGCCGCGCAGCGGCGTCGCGGCTCCCGGCGGGCCCTCGTCGTCCTCGCAGTCGTGGCCGTGCTCGGTGCGGGGTGGGCCTGGTGGGCCGGCCAGCCACCAGCTCCGAAGGTCCGCGAGGAGGCGAACCCGCTGCCCGTCGCGTGGTACGCCGAGGGGGAGCTCCACCTCGACGACGTCGTGGTCGAGCTGCCGGAGGTCGAGGCGTTCGTCACCGACTTCGCCGACACCGCCGACCCAGCCGGCGTGGTGGCGCGGCTGCGGTCCGGCGAGGTGGTGCGCGTGGACGCCGACGGCGGAGTCGAGCCGGTCGACGAGGCTCCCGGCGCCCTCGACGAGGTCCCCGTCCCGCCGACCGTGCGCGGGATCGGCCCCGACGACGTGCTGGTGGAGAGCGCGCCCCTGTCCGGCGGCGGATGGGCCCACCTCGTCGACTCCGCGCGCCGCGCCGGGGCCGAGGACGAGCTGAGACAGTCGGAGACCGGGCGCCGTGCGGTCGTGCTCTGCCCGACCGAGTGGACCTGCGAGGCACCGGTCACGGTCCTCGCCGACGGGCCGGTCCGGTTGCGCTGAGCGGTCCGACCCGGGCGCTAGGGTCGCGCATCGTGGCCGAGGCACTGTGGACGGGGGTGGCACAGGCCTACGCGCGCAGCTTCGCCGGCCTGTGCGCCGGCGCGATCCCGTGGATGCTGGACGACCTGCCGCGGGGCGGACGACTCCTCGACGTCGGGTGCGGCACGGGCGCGCTGGTGCAAGCAGCCCGCGAGGCCGGGCACGACGCGCTCGGCGTTGAGCCCGACCCGGAGATGGCGGTCCTGGCGTCGGCAGCGCTCGGGGCCCACGTGGCCGTTACGGGCCTGCCCGACCTGCCCCTGGCCGACAACGGCTTCGAGGCGGTGACGGCGTCGTTCGTGCTCAACCACGTCGACGACCCCCGCGCCGGGGCGCGCGAGCTCGCGCGGGTGGCCGCACCGGGCGGCACCGTGCGCGCGACCATCTGGGGGGCGACCCCGCCGCCGCAGGCGGCGATGTGGCACGGACTGCTCGACGCAGCCGGCGCGACGCGCACCCCGCCACCGCGACTGCCGGTCGAGCGCGACTTCGAGCGCTCGCCGCACGGGCTCGCCGGGATCCTCGGCGAGGCGGGACTCGCCGTGACCCATGCCGGCACGCACGCCTGGCGGTGGCGCGTGGACCCCGACGACCTGTGGGCGGGGCTCACCTCGGTCGGCAACTTCGGCGTCCTGTGGCGTGAGCAGTCCGCCGACGTGCGGGCCCGCCTGCGGACGGCGTACGACGCCCTCGGCATGCCGTGGCGTGACGTCCCCGACCCGCGTGCCCACTTCGTCTTCGACGTCGCGTGCGTCGTCGTCGAGGCGCGCGTGCCTCGGTCGTAGCCGGCGTCGCACGTCGTAGAGTCGCACCGTGCGCGCCTACCTCGACCTGCTCCAGCGGATCCTCGACGAGGGGGTGGAGAAGACCGATCGCACCGGCACCGGCACGCTGAGCGTCTTCGGCCACCAGATGCGGTTCGACCTCGCGGAGGGGTTCCCCCTGGTGACCACCAAGAAGGTGCACACGCGCTCGGTCTTCGGCGAGCTGCTGTGGTTCCTGCGCGGCGACACCAACGTCAAGTGGCTCCAGGACCGTGGCATCTCGATCTGGGACGAGTGGGCCGACGAGAACGGCGACCTCGGGCCGGTCTACGGCTACCAGTGGCGCTCATGGCCCACGCCCGACGGTCGGCACGTCGACCAGATCGCGCGCCTCGTCGAGGGCATCCGCACCAACCCCGACTCGCGTCGACACATCGTGTCGGCGTGGAACGTCGCCGACGTCGACGACATGGCCCTCCCGCCGTGCCACACGCTCTTCCAGTTCTACGTGGCCGACGGTCGGCTGAGCTGCCAGCTCTACCAGCGTTCGGCCGACACCTTCCTCGGCGTGCCGTTCAACATCGCGTCGTACGCCCTGCTGACGCACATGGTCGCGCAGGTGACCGGCCTCGAGGTGGGCGACTTCGTGCACACGATGGGTGACGCCCACCTCTACCTCAACCACGTCGAGCAGGCGAAGCTGCAGCTGTCGCGCGAGCCGCGCCCGCTGCCGCGCCTGGTGCTGGACCCCACGATCACCGAGATCGACGGGTTCGATCTCGAGCACGTCGCCGTCGAGGGCTACGACCCCCACCCGGGCATCAAGGCGCCGATCGCGGTCTGACGGCGTTCGGGCTAGCGGCGCTCGAGCGCCTGGCTGACCGCCTTCGCGACGTCGGCCACCAGGCGCGTGTGCCACCGCTCGTGGGCGGCGAGGTCGGCCACGAGGGCGTGGCAGTCGGGGCAGGACGTGTGCTCGGTGCTCATCAGAGCCTCCCAGGGGTCGGGTTCTGCCCTTCACCGTGGCACGGCTCGGACGCGGGGAACAGGGCCCATGGACCGTCATCAGTAGGGTCGGTCCCGTGCACCGTCTGGACCAGCGCGTCGTCCTCGTCGCCGCCCACGCCCGCAACCGCGTCATCGGCAACGGCCCCGACATTCCGTGGCGGCTCCCGGGCGAGCAGGCGCAGTTCAAGGAGCTCACCTGGGGGCACACCCTGCTCATGGGACGCACCACCTTCGAGTCGATCGGTCGGCCCCTCCCAGGGCGCACCACCATCGTGCTGACCCGCCATGGCGGGTGGAGCCACGACGGCGTGCTGGTCGCCCACACGGTGGAGGAGGCCCTCGACCTCGCCCGGTCGCAGCCCGGTGACCTCATGGTCGCCGGAGGTGGCGAGGTCTATGCGGCCCTCCTGCCCCATGCCACCCACCAGGTGCTGACCGAGGTCGACCTCGAGCCCGAGGGAGACGTGCACTACCCGCAGTTCCCCGCCGACGAGTGGGTGGAGACGCGACGCGAGACCTTCGACGGCTACGAGCGGGTGTGGCTCGAGCGGATGGACACCGCGGCGTGAGGATCGTCGTCGATCCCTCGTCCGGCGTCCCGCCCTTCGAGCAGGTGCGCGAGGCGATCCGCAGCCAGGTCGACACCGGCGAGCTGGAGGCCGGCTTCCGGTTGCCGCCCGTGCGCTCCCTCGCGGCCGAGCTCGACCTCGCCGCCAACACCGTCGCCCGCGCCTACAAGGAGCTCGAGGCGCTCGGGGTGGTCGAGACCCGCGGGCGCGCCGGCACCTTCGTGGCCGGGGCCGGTGTCGAGCGGTCGCTGCGCGAGGCCGCGTCGTCGTACGTCACCACGGCGCGCACCCTCGGCGTGCGCGAGGTCGAGGTCCTCGAGGCCGTACGCCGCGCGCTGGGGTCGTAGCCGTGAGGACTGAGTGCCACGCCTTCGTCGACGGCGATGCCGGGCGTTGCGGCGCGATCCTCCGCCGCGTGGAGCCCGGGCGCCTCCGCACGCGCACGGTGTTCAGGATGGGCGAGGACGCACCCGTGTACCTCGTGGACCACGTGGTCGACCACGACGGCGACGTCCGGCGGTGGCGCCGCTTCACCTACGACTCGCCCGGCTCGGGAGTCCGGCACTCGGGCACCCGCGACCCCGACGGCACCGTCCACGTGGACGGCACGCCGGCGCCGGCGCTGTCCGACGCGGTCGGCGGGTACGCCGAGCACCTGGTCCTGGCACAGATGCTCGGTGACGGTGCGGACTCGGTGTCCTTCCTCCAGTTCGACGAGAGCGAGCCCGAGGAGCACCCTCAGCCGGCGGAGCTGCGCAGGCTCGGCACCGAGGCCACCGAGCTGTTGGACGGTTCCGTGGTGGACGCCGAGCGCGTCCAGCTCGTCGTGGCCGGACGCCCGACCAACGCCCACTGGTGCGTCGACGGTGTCGTGGTGAAGTCCGACTGGTGCGGGGCCCAGTCGTTCCTGGTCGACGACCTCGACGCCCTGTGCGCCGGGCTCGACCCGGAGGTCGCAGCGCTGATCGAGGAGTTCGCCGCGCAGGGGGTCGGAAGGCCGCTCACCTAGGGGATGGGTCCGCGCCCGGGGCCGGCTGCCACCCCAATGCCGCTGTGTGCGTCATCCGAAGCTGCACCCATGGCTGCAGATCCGGATGACGTACGCGACGCTGAGTGCCGTGGGGAACCGTCGGGTCCTAGGCGGGGCATGTCGCAGACCCGACGCTTCCCCACCGCCACTGCCACCGCCGCAGCCACTGCCGCTGCCGCGCCCGCCGCACGCCTGGGGAACCAGACGCAGGCGGATCCTGGCGATCGGCCTGCATCTCGTTCCCCAGAGGCGACTCCAGGCCCTCGAGGCCGTACGCCGCACGGCTCGGAGCGCTGTGGGGAACCGTCGGGTCGGTGAGTCGCCCCGCGGACGACCCGACGGTTCCCCACGCCACGGGCGCCCGCCGAGACCCGACGCCCACGCGGGAATGAACGCGGGACCGACCTCGTTGCACCAGACAGCTGGCTCCGCTTTCATGCCCCCGGGCCTCACCCTTCGCCGCTAGGAGCGGCCCTTCGCCGAGAGGCGGCTGACGGACCAGCGAGCAGCATCACGCAGCCACCCGCCGGGTAAGCCCCGGTCAGGGTGGCTGCGTGCTGTCCGGGGCACACCTGCGATGCTCGGCCCATGGACGTCGAGCGGGACCGGCACATCGTCGTCGCGGCCGTCGCGCTCGTGCGGGACGGCCACGTGCTGACGGTCCGCAAGCAGGGGACCGAGAGGTTCATGCTGGTCGGCGGCAAGCTCGAACCGGGGGAGTCGGCGCGGGACGCAGCGCTGCGGGAGACCCGCGAGGAGGTCGGGCTCGACATCGAGCAGGCGACCCCGCTGGGGGAGTTTCACTCGGAGGCCGCCAACGAGCCCGGCCACACCCTGCACTCGACGGTGTTCTGGGTGGAGTCCGACGCCGACCCGGTCGCGTCCGCCGAGATCGCGGAGGTCCGCTGGACCCCGCTGGACGACCACCCGGACGACCTGGCGCCGATGCTCGAGCACCACGTGCTGCCCGTGCTCCGGGCGACGGCCCGCAATGCCTGAGGGTTGTCCATTTGAACTACTTCGGCGGCAGCGTCCGGACGAAGGCGACCCCGCGGTCGACCCACAGCCGCAGCCGGTCGTCGTCGGCGAGCGTGTCGGCGGAGACGAGCAGCCAGCCGGTCATCGGGCGCCCGCGCATCTCCATCGGATTGACGGCCTCGCCGTCGACCCACGCCTCGGCGTCGGCCGGGTCGGCGCGCACCATGAGGGAGCCGTCGCTGGCGGCCGCGACCGCCATGTGGCCGTCGACCATGAAGCCGAGCCCGCCGAACATCTTCCGCGACGTCACCCCCGGCTCGCCGGCGAGCAGGTTGTCGATCCGCTGCGCCAGGCCCTCGTCGTACGCCATGCACGCGAGCGTAGGGGAGGAACCCGACAGGCGTCCGGCTCGCCGCTGACGGCCATCAGGCGGCGGAGCGATAACCTTCGACCATGAGCGAGCGGAGCGAGCGAATCGAACAGCGCAGCGCGGGATGTGCCTCGCGCGCGCACGGAGCGAAGCGAGTACGCGCGTGAGTGTCTCCGTCCCGTTCGGCCGCCTCCTCACGGCGATGGCCACCGCGTTCCACGAGGACGGCAGCGTCGACCTCGACGGCACGGCGCGGATCGCCGCGTACCTCGTCGACCACGGCAACGACGGCGTCGTCGTCAGCGGCACGACGGGGGAGAGCCCCACGACCTCCGTGGCCGAGGACGGCGAGATCCTGCGGGCGGTCCAGGACGCGGTCGGTGGCCGCGCCACGGTCATCGCCGGCGTCGGCACCAACGCGACCGCACACTCGGTCGAGCTGGCCCGCCAGGCGGAGAAGATCGGCGTCGACGGGGTGCTGCTCGTCAGCCCCTACTACAACAAGCCCGGCCAGGTCGGCCTGCGCCACCACTTCAGCTCGGTGGCCGAGGCGACCGGCCTGCCGGTGATGCTCTACGACGTGCCCGGGCGCACGGCGAGCCTCATCGAGCTCGACACCTACGAGGCGATGCGTCGCTACGACCACGTCACCTCGGTCAAGGAGGCCTCGGGCCTGCTCGCCCGCACCACCCAGCTGGTCGACATGGGCTACGCCGTCTACTCCGGTGACGACGCGAACACCCTGGGCTACCTCGCCTACGGCGGCGTCGGCCTGGTCTCGGTCGTCGCGCACGCCGCGGGCGACCAGCTCGCATCGATGATCGACGCCTGGGTCCGCGGCGACCACGCCGAGGCCCTGCGCATCCACACGGCGCTCCTCCCGGCCTTCGAGGCCGTGATGGGTGTCCCCAACTACGGAGCCACCACCGCCAAGGCAGCCCTCGAGCTGCTCGGCGTGCTCGACAACCGCCGCGTCCGCGGCCCGCTCGTCGCGCTCGACGACCACGAGGTCGCGGCGCTCCGCACGGGCCTGGCTGCCGCCGGCCTCATCTGAACTCCTGACAGCGAACCCGAGGAATACCTTGAGCCATCCCCACCCCGACCTGAGCGCGCCCGCCCCCCTTCCGGCCGGAGGCCTCCGGGTCATCCCGCTGGGCGGACTGGGCGAGGTGGGCCGCAACATGACCGTGTTCGAGTACGACGGCCGGTTGCTGATCGTCGACTGCGGCGTGCTGTTCCCCGAGGACCACCACCCCGGCGTCGACCTGATCCTGCCCGACTTCGATCCGATCCGAGACCGCCTCGACGCCGTCGAGGCGCTCGTGCTGACCCACGGCCACGAGGACCACATCGGCGCCACGCCGTACCTGCTGCGCGAGCGCGGCGACATCCCGCTCGTGGGGTCCAAGCTGACCCTGGCCCTGCTCGGCTCCAAGCTCCGCGAGCACCGGCTCAAGGAGACGGCGCAGTACGAGGTGGCCGAGGGCCAGACCATCACGTTCGGCCCGTTCGTGCTGGAGTTCGTCGCGGTCAACCACTCGATCCCCGACGCGCTGGCGGTCGTGATCCGCACCGGTGCCGGCGTCGTGCTGCACACCGGCGACTTCAAGATGGACCAGCTGCCGCTCGACGGGCGCATCACCGACCTCAACGAGTTCGCCCGCCTCGGCGACGAGGGCGTGGACCTGTTCCTCACCGACTCCACCAACGCCGAGGTGCCGGGCTTCACGACGTCCGAGAAGGACATCTCCCCGGTGCTGGAGGGCGTGTTCGCCAAGAGCACCCAGCGCATCATCGTGGCCTGCTTCGCCTCCCACGTGCACCGCGTCCAGCAGGTCCTCGACGCGGCCGTCGCCCACGGCCGCAAGGTCGCCTACGTCGGTCGCTCGATGGTGCGCAACATGGCCATCGCCCAGGAGCTCGGCTACCTCACCGTCCCGCCCGGCGTGATGGTGGAGGCCAAGGAGCTCGCCGAGCTGCCGCCGCACAAGCAGGTGCTCATCTCGACCGGCTCGCAGGGCGAGCCGATGTCGGCGCTGAGCCGGATCGCCCAGCGCAGCCACAACTTCGTGCACCTCGAGGAGGGCGACACCGTCGTCCTGGCCAGCTCGCTGATCCCCGGCAACGAGAACGCCGTCTACCGGGTGATCAACGGCCTCGCCCGCCTCGGTGCCAACGTCGTGCACAAGGGCAACGCGCTCGTGCACGTCTCCGGTCACGCCAGCGCCGGTGAGCTGCTCTACTGCTACAACATCGTCAAGCCGCGCAACGTGATGCCGGTGCACGGCGAGGTACGCCACATGCGGGCCAACGCCGACCTCGCCCGCGCCACCGGCGTGAAGAACGTCGTCCTGGCCGAGGACGGCGTCGTCGTCGACCTGGTAGACGGCGTGGCCAAGGTGACCGGCAAGGTCGAGGTCGGCTACGTCTTCGTCGACGGCACCACCATCGGCGACGTGTCCGAGGCCTCGATGAAGGACCGCCGGATCCTCGGCGAGGAGGGGTTCCTCTCGGTCATCGTCGTGGTCGACTCGGTGACCGGCAAGGTGGTCTCCGGGCCGGAGATCCACGCCCGTGGCTTCGCGGAGGACGAGTCCACCTTCGCCGACATCCGCCAGCCGATCATCGACGCTATCGACGCGGCCGTCGCCGAGGGCACCAACGACAGCTACCAGCTCCAGCAGACGGTGCGCCGCGTCGTCGGCCGCTGGGTCAACCGTGCACACCGTCGCCGCCCGATGATCATTCCTGTGGTGATCGAGGCCTGACGGCCCTAGCATCGACGCGGGACCGGCTCGACCCGCAGCTGCGGGGCCGGCAGTCCTGGGTGGGGAGGTGGACATGCCGCGCAGCCAGGGCGCGTTGAGCCGACTGGCGGAGCTGATGCGTCGCGTCAACTCCTCCACCGACACCGAGGTCATCCTCGAGGAGATCGCGCACGGCGTCGTCGACGTGCTGGGCTACGGGGTCGCGGCGATCGCCCGGCTCGAGGGCGACACGCTGGTGATGACCCACGTCGCCGGACCGCCCGAGGTGGTCGCCCAGATCCTCCACCGCCGCACCCCAGCCGAGCAGATCCTCGACGAGTTCCGCGAGGCCGACAAGTGGGGCATCCTCCGCTTCGTGCCGGCCGGTCGGATGTCTGCCGCGCGGCTGCAGGCGGCGTGGATCCCGGAGTTCCAGCCCACCGGCGACCCGGACGCGTGGCACCCCGAGCACGCGCTCTACGCCCCGCTGTACTCGGCGGGCGGCGAGCTCCTCGGCAACATGGCGGTCGACCTGCCCGCCGACGGCCGGGTCCCCGACGAGGCCGACCGGGAGCTGCTCGAGATGTTCGCCGTGCAGGCCGGCGTGGCCCTGTCCAACGCCCGCGAGCGCGAGCGGCTCACCGACCGCGTGCGCCTCGACCGGATGCTGACCACGGTCGCCGGTGCCGCGACCGCGCAGAACCTCTCCCAGGCGCTCGGCGCTGCCGTGGTCGCCGTCGCGGAGTCGCTGGGCACCGTGCAGACGGTCGTGCGCACCTTCCCCAGCGACGCCCAGGGCAGCCAGCTCGGCGTCGGGACGCCGTACGCCTTCACCTCTGAGCACGACGTCCCCGAGATCCGCGAGGACCTCACCCGGCTCGAGGACCTCCCGGTGCTCATCGAGCTCGGCGTCGACGACGCGTCGTCGCCGCAGCTGCCCCGCAGCGCCGCCCGCATGCAGGAGCTGATGCGCGGCATGCGGGTGGACCGCGCGCTCGTCTCGCCGCTCGTCTCGCAGGACGACCTGGTCGGCTACCTCGTGCTCGGCTTCGCCCGCAACGCCCGCACCGTGACGGCCAACGAGGCCGACGCCGTGCTCGAGGTGTGCCGGCTGCTCGCCCAGACCGTCCGTGCCTCGCGCGTCCTGGAGACCGAGCAGCGCCTCGTGCAGGAGCTGCGTGAGCTCGCCCGCTACCGCAGCGAGCTCATCGCGACCATCTCGCACGAGCTCAAGACGCCGCTCACCGCGATCCTCGGCCATGCCGAGCTGATCGCCGACCGGCACCCCGACCTCGCCTCGATCGACGCGATCATCCGCAACGCCGGCAGGCTCAACAACCTCGTCGCCAACCTGCTGCACTACTCGCGCATCCAGGGCCGGCGCGAGACCGTGCGGCGCGCGGTGGACCTGTCCGAGCTGTGCGAGGCCAGCGTCGACCTGCTGAGCATCCGCGCCAAGCAGGCGGGGGTGCGGCTCCACTTCGACCGGCCGGGACCGGCGCCGGTCATCGTCTTCGGCGACCCCGAGGAGCTCGCCCGGGTGATCGACAACATGGTCGACAACGCGGTCAAGTACACCCCCGAGGACGGGTCGGTGTCCGTGGCGATGACGATCGGCGGTGACGAGGTGAGCGTGCACGTCACCGACACCGGCCTCGGCATCTCGGTGACCGACCAGCAGAACGTGTTCTCCGCCTTCCACCGCTCCACCAACCCGAACGCGCTGTCCGTGCCCGGCACCGGCCTCGGCCTGCCGATCGCGCAGCGGATCGCGGAGTCGCACGGCGGGACGCTGTCGGTGTCCTCCGAGCTGGGTCAGGGAAGCACGTTCACGTTCACGCTCCCGCTGCGCTCGCCGCGAGAACAGGCCGACTGAGCGGGGCGGTCCCCGCCTCGAGGTGCACCACCCGGTCCATCTGGTCGAGCCCGACCGTGCCGTGGGTGATCCACAGGATCGAGCGGCCGGCGCGCCCCGCCGAGCCCAGCATCTCCCGCGCGACGGCACGCGCGGTGGGTCCGTCGAGGTGGGCCGTCGGCTCGTCGAGCACCAGCACCGGAGGGTCCGCGAGCAGCGAGCGTGCCAGGGCGAGCCGGGCGCGCTCGCCCCCCGACACCTCGCGCCGACCCGCGCCCACGTGGGTGTGGATGCCCGCGGGGAGCGCGTCCACCCACCCGCCGAGCCGGGCACGCCGCAACGCGTCGAGGACCTCGTCGTCGTCGGCGTCCGGCCGCGCCAGCCGGACGTTCTCAGCCACTGTGGACGCGAAGACGTGCGGGTCGTCGTCCACGAGGCCCACCCGGCGGCGTACGTCGTCGAGCGCCAGCCGGCGCAGGTCCGTCCCCCCGAGCAGCACCTCGCCGCGGACCGGGTCGATGAAGCGCACGAGGCTCGCGGCGAGCGTCGACTTCCCGGAGCCGGACGGCCCGGTGACCCCGAGGTGCTCCCCGGGTCGCAGGACGAGGTGGTCGACCGCGAGTACCGCCCGGTCGGTCCAACCGAGCTCGGCCTCGCGCACCACCACGTCGTGACCGGCCGGGACCGGCTCGGGCGAGGCGGGATCGGCCACCGCCGGGGGAGTGCCGGCGAGCCCGTCCAGGCGCTCGCGGGCCACCCTGGCCCGCACGGACAGGGCCCCGGCGTCGGCGAGACCGCCGACGGCGTCGGCGAGGGCGAGCGGCACGAGCAGCAGCAGGGCGAGCCGTGCGGGGGTCGTGTCCGACGGGTCGACGAGGGCCGCGACGGCGACCACGCCCAGGCCGGCTGCGGCGCTGGTGAGCGCGGTGCCCGCCGCGACGGCGCGCGAGGAGCGTCGTACGGCTCGGGCGAGGGCGGTCGACTCGGCACGCACAGCGGCGAGGGCCCGGTCCGTGGCCCCCCACTGCTCGAGCTCGCGCAGACCGTGGGCGAGCTCCTCCACCCGGGTCCCGAGCCGCGCCCGGTGGGTCACCACCAGCGGCTCGGCCGCAGCGGCACCGCGACGGGCGAGCACGAACGCGAGCCCGCCGGCGGCCGTGACCAGCAGCACGACCGCACCGGCGGCCGGCGCGACGAGGCCGGTGAGCAGCGTCGTGCCCGCGCCGACGAGCGCCGCGGTGACGAGCGGTTGGCGGACGCGGAGCCGGTCGTCGAGCAGGGCGTCGACGTCGTCGACGACACCGGTGAGGAGGTCGCCGCGGCGGGGGCCGAGGCGACCCGGCACCAGAGGCACGAGGTCGGCGAACACCTTCGCCCGCCGCTCAGCCAGCTCCCGCAGCAGGCCGTCGTGGCTCAGCACCCGCTCGGCGTGTCGGAGGACCGGGCGGGCGAGCCCGAAGAGACGCACGCCGACGATGGCGACCATCAGGTAGAGCACCGGCGGCTGCTCACTGGCGCGGGTGATCAACCATCCCGCGGTCGCGGTGAGGGCGACACCGGACGCGGTCGACAGCGCGCCGAGCGCGGTGGCCGTCCGCAAGCCCCACCGGGACCGGTCCTCGTCGTCCACGGCCATGACGGCGACCGGGGCCGCCGCAGGCTGACGGTGTACGACATCGGGGACGGCCTGAGAGGTGTCGGCCGCCGCCACGGTTGCGGGAGTCGGCGCCGGAGTCAGCTCGACGACCCGGTCGGCGGCGGCGAGCACGGCTGGACGGTGGGCCACCACGACCACGAGGCTGCGCCGGGCCAGCAGGGCCAGGGTGTCGAGGAGGACCTGCTCGGTCTCCTCGTCGAGGTGGGCGCTGGGTTCGTCGAGGAGCACGATGGGACGACCGGCGAGCACGACGCGCGCCAACGCGACACGGGCGCGCTGGCCGGCGGACAACCCTGCGCCGTCCTCGCCGAGCGGGGAGTCGAGACCCCGGGGGAGGGCGCGTACGACGTCGTCGAGGCCGACGCTGCGCAGCGCGTCCCACACCTCGCCGTCGCCGGCCGAGGGGCGACCGAGCCGGACGTTGGCGCCGATCGTGTCGGCCAGCAACCACGGGCGCTGCGGTGCCCACCCGACCAGGCTGCGCCACCACTCGGGGTCGAGGTCGTCGAGCGGCGTGCCGCCGACGCGGACCTCGCCGGCCAGCGGCCGCAGCTCCCCGCGGAGCGTGGCGAGGAGGGTGGACTTGCCGCACCCGGAGGGCCCGGCGACCGCGACGAGGCCGCGGTCGGGCAGCTCGAGGTCGAGCGGACGGACCAGGGTGGCGTCGGGGGAGTGGCCGATCTCCAGTCCGTGCAGCACCAGGCCGGTCGCGGTGGGCAGCCCCGTGCCGGAGTCGCGCGCATCGGCTCGCGCCAGCAGGGCGTCGGCATCGGCGAGCGCGGCGGTGCCCTCGGCCGCCGCGTGGAACTCGGCGCCGACGCGGCGCAGCGGCCAGTAGGCCTCGGGGGCGAGGAGGAGGACGGTGAGGGCGACCTCGAAGCCGATGCTCCCCGAGGCCAGCCGCAGGCCGACCGTCACCGCCACCAGCGCGACGGACAGCGTCGCGACGAGCTCCAGCACCGACGAGGACGCGAACGCGACCTTGAGGGTGTCGACGGTGGCGCGACGGTAGCGGTGGGTCACCGACCGGATCGTCTCGACCTGCGCCCGTGCACGCCGGTGGGCGACGAGCGTCGGCAGACCGCGGACCACGTCGAGGAAGTGGCCCGAGAGCGCCTCCAGCTCTCGCCACTGCATGCGGGCGCGGTCACGGGTGGTGAGCCCGACGAGCACGGCGAACACCGGCACGAGCGGCAGCGTCAGCGCGACCACGAGGCCAGAGAGCGGGTCGAGCCAGGCGATCGCCGCCAGCGTGACGACGGGAAGGACCACCGCTGGGACCAGCGCGGGGAGGTAGCGGGTGACGTAGGGCTCGACCCCGACGACGCCGCGCGTGGCCAGCACGACCAAGCGGGCGGGCGTCAGCTCGTCGCTGCGGCGGGCGGCGTCCAGCAGCCGCTGCCGCAGCGCTCCGGAGACCTCGCCCGCAGCGCGCGCCGCCGCACGCTGGCCGACGTACGCCGACGCGGTCCGCAACAGCACCAGGCCGGCGAGGGCCCACGCGGGGCCGTGCCAGCCGCCGGCCGGTGGGGTGACCGCAGCGACCACGAGCGCGCCCAGGGCGAACGCCTGCGCCACCGTGGCCAGGCCGCCCACGACCCCGCCCGCCACCACCAGCGACAGGGCGCCACGGGCGGGACGCAAGTGGGGAAGCGCGGCCGGGTCGAGCGGTCTCACGGCGCCGGGGTCTCGGCCAGCTCGGCGGACGGGATGTGGTGCACCGCGATCCGCCTGCGGAACACCCAGTAGGTCCACGCCTGGTAGCCAAGCACGATCGGGGTGAAGATCACCGCCACCCACGTCATCACCTTCAGCGTGTACGCCGTCGCGGCGGCGTTGGTCGTCGTCAGCGAGTAGGCCGGGTCGGTCGTCGAGGGCATCACGTCGGGGAACAGCGAGACGAACAGGCCGACGACGGCGAGGGCGATGGTCACGAAGGTGCCGGTGAAGGCCCAGCCCTCGCGACCGCGCACCGCCGCGAGCAGCCCGCCTACCAGGGACAGGGCGGCGAGCACGAAGACGACTGCCGAGACGGCGGTCCCCGTCTTCGCCTGGGTCCAGGCCAGGAACACCACGGCCAGCAGCGCCGCGACAGCACCGATCCGCACTGCCAGGTCCCGGGCGCGGTGGCGGATGTCGCCGTCGGTCTTGAGCGCGACGAACATCGCGCCGTGCGCGGCAAACAGCGTCAGCGTGACGAGGCCGCCGAGCAGGCCGTAGGGGTTGAGCAGCGTGAAGAGCGTGCCGGTGAACTCCTTGTCGGCGTCGATCGGCACACCGGCGACGATGTTGGCGAAGGCGACGCCCCAGAGCAGCGCAGGCACGAAGGAGCCCCAGATGATGGCGAGGTCCCACCGCCCCTTCCAGGTGTCGTCGCCGCGCTTGTGGCGGTACTCGAAGGCGAGCCCGCGCACGATGAGGGCGACGAGGATCAGCAGGAGGGGAAGGTAGAACCCGCTGAACAGGGTGGCGTACCACTCAGGGAAGGCGGCGAAGGTCGCACCACCCGCCACCAGCACCCAGACCTCGTTGCCGTCCCACACCGGGCCGATGGTGTTGATCATGACGCGTCGCTCGGTCTCGTTGCGGGCCAGCACCGGCAGCAGCATCCCGACGCCGAAGTCGAAGCCCTCCAGGCAGAAGTAGCCGACCCAGAGCACGGCGATCAGGGCGAACCAGACGGTGGTCAGTTCCATGAGTTCTCTTCCGGTGTCTCTCTCGTCATCCAGCGGGAGGTCAGCAGGCGGCAGCAGGGGTCAGTAGGCGAAGGTGAGCGGGGCGTCCTCGTCGTCGGACCCGCCGACCTTGACGCGGGGCGGCTCCTCGTAGGGGTCGGCGCCCTTCCTGATGTAGGTGACGAGCAGCTTGATCTCGACCACCGCGAGGACGGCGTACAGCGAGGTGAGCACGACGAGGGACGTGGCGGCCTCGAAGGTCGACACTCCGGGTGAGACGCCGGACTCGGTGGTCATCAGGCCGAACACGACCCACGGCTGGCGGCCCATCTCGGTGAAGATCCAGCCCCACGACGACGCGAGGGTGGTGGCGATGGGCAGGCTCAGGCCGAGGACGCCGAGCCAGCGGACGCCGGGTGTGCGCCCCTTGCGGGTCAGCCACAGGATGAGTGCAGCGCCGCCCGCGGCGAAGAAGCCGAGGCCCATCATGAAGCGGAACGACCAGTAGGTCACTGGGATCACGGGGGTGTAGTCGCCCTCGGTGAAGGCCTTGGACGTCGGGTCGGAGCCGTAGGTCTCGGCGTACTCCTCGCGCAGCGGGTTGATCCCCTCGACGGTGCCGTCGAAGGACCCGGTGCCGAGGAAGGACAGCAGGCAGGGGACGGTGACGGCGAACTTCTCCTCCTTCCCGTCGGGGGTGCCGATGGTGAAGACCGAGAACGGTGCGCAGCTGTCGCTGGTCTCGTAGAGACCTTCGGCGGCTGCCATCTTCATCGGCTGGACCTCGGTCATGACCTTGCCCTGCAGGTCGCCGGTGACGGCGACGCCGATCCCGGCCAGCAGCGTGACGACCGCGCCGATGCGGATGGCGCGGTGGTACATCGGGCGGTCGGCCTCGTGCTTCTTCTTCATGTAGAGGTAGGCCGAGACACCAAGGACGAACGTGCCCGCTGTCATGTACGCCGCGAAGATCACGTGGGGGAACGTCACCACCTGGACCTTGTTGAACATCACCGCCCAGAAGTCGGTCAGCTCTGCGCGACCCGACTCGGGGTTGAAGCGGTAGCCCACCGGGTGCTGCATCCAGGAGTTGGCGGCCAGGATGAACCACGACGAGGCGAGCGTGCCGAGGTGCACCAGCCACATGCAGCCCGCGTGCAGGCCCCGGGGGAGCTTGTCCCAGCCGAAGATCCAGAGCCCGAGAAAGGTCGACTCGAGGAAGAAGGCCAGGAGTCCCTCGACGGCCAGCGGGGCTCCGAACACGTCGCCGACGAAGCGTGAGTAGTCCGACCAGTTCATCCCGAACTGGAACTCCTGCACGATGCCGGTCACCACGCCGATGGCGAAGTTGATGAGGAAGAGCTTGCCGAAGAACTTGGTCAGCCGGAGGTAGTCCTCCTTACCGGTGCGCACCCACGCTGTCTCCAGCCCGGCGATGACAGCGGTGAGCCCGATCGTCAGCGGCACGAACAGGAAGTGGTAGACGGTGATGATCCCGAACTGCCACCGGGCGATGTCGAGGACGTCCATGGGACCCTTTCCGCGAAGGAGTTACTACACAGCGTAGTAGATACTACGCCGTGTCGTAGTTCCGGGGTCAGGGCCTCTAGACTCCTGATCCATGAGTCCTAGGTCCCGGATGGGGGAGCTCGAGCAGGCCGTCCTCGACGTGCTGTGGGACCTCGACGCGGCCGGCCTCACCGCGAGCCCGGACGGGCCCGGGGTCAGCGGTCGGGAGGTGCACGAGCGGCTCGCCGGCCGCAACCTGGCCTACACGACCGTGATGACGGTTCTCGACCGGCTGGCCCGCAAGGACCTCGTCGTACGACAGCGCGAAGGCCGCGCGTTCCGCTACGCGCCGCGACTCAGCCGGGCCGCGATGACGGCCGAGCTCATGCACGAGGCGCTCGAGGGCACGAGCGGCGACCGTGAGCAGGCACTGGTCTCGTTCGTGGGGGAGGCCAGCGCCGAGGACCTGGCTGCGCTGCGGCGCGCCCTCGACGACCTGGGCTGACCCGGCCGGCGATGCCGACCCCTGACGTCCTCGGCACGCTCGCCGTGCTCCTGGCCGGGCCACTGCCGTGGGTGCTTTCGCGGTGGACCGGGCTCCGTCGTACGCCCGCGGCGGCCATGCTGCTGTGGCAGAGCACGGCGCTGGCCGCGGTCCTCGCGGCGCTCGGGGCCGGGCTGTCCCTGGTGACCGCGCGGCTGTGGGAGGAGCCTGCGCGACCCGGCGACGCCGTGGTGGCCGCGGTCGCGGGGGCGATCACCCTGATCGTGCTGTCTCGCCTCCTCCTGAGTGCGCACCGCACCGGTACCTCGCTGCGCCGGATGCGCCGACGGCACCGCGAGCGCGTCGACCTGGTCGCGCGGACCGACGGGGGAGTGTCGGTCCTCGACCACGACGTGCCGGTGGCCTACTGCCTGCCGGGCATGAGCGGGTCGCGCATCGTCGTGTCGCGCTCGACCCTCACCGACCTCTCCCCGGCCGAGCTCGGCGCGGTCCTCGAGCACGAGCGCTCGCACCTGCGCGCGCGTCACGACCTCGTGCTGGAGGCGTTCGCGGCCCTCCACCTGGCGTTCCCGCGCTGGGTCGCGAGCGCCGCCGCCCGCCGCGAGGTGGAGGTGCTGGTCGAGGTGCTCGCCGACCGTGCGGCCTGCCGCAGCGGCGACCGCCGCGCGCTCGTGTCGGCGCTGGTCGCCCTCGCCGGGTCGACCGCGCCGGCCGGGTCGCTCGGGTCGGCCGGCGCCCTCGCCGCCCGGGTCGAGGTGCTGCGCGACACCCGCTCCCGCCCCTGGCAGGCGGCAGCCGTGTCCGGGCTCGCCGTCGCCCTGCTCGCCCTGCCCACGCTGCTGGTCGTGCTGCCCTGGCTGCGCGGCCTCGCCTGAGGGTGCCCGGGCGGCGCGGTCCGGACGCACGAGGACCCCGGCGAGAATCCGCCGGGGCCCTCTCTGTGCTGCTGTGGTGCTCGCCGATGACCGAGGTCAGCGGCGCGTGATGCGGAAGGTCACCTTGTCCTTGCTGCCCTCGATCAGCTTGGAGCCCTTGTAGATGACGACGAGCGTGTGCTTGCCGGGGCGGTAGTTCTTGCGGACCGTCATCACCGCCCGCCCGTCGTCGAGCTTCCGGGTGCCGACCTTCTTGCCGTCGATGCGGAAGATGACCTTGCTGCGGGGAACGAGGTCTCCCTTGGTCCGCACCTTGCCGATGATCGTGAAGTCGCTCGTGAAGCGCGGCTTCTCCGGCGACACCTTGGCGATCGTCCGCGAGGACTCCATCCCCGGCCCCGGCGGGGGCGTGGTGGCCGCGACGACCGTCGCGGTGAACGCCGCCGTGGAGGTGGCCAGGGAGCCGCTGCCGTTGTAGGTGGCGGTCAGCTGGTTGGCGCCCACCGGCAGGTCGGCCGGCAGCGCGACCGAGGCCTTCCCGTCAGCGAGCGTGGCCGAGCCGAGCTCCTTGCCCTTCGCATCGGTCACGGTCACCGTGCCGTCCGGGGCGCCACCGACGGAACCGACGCGGTTCACCGTGACCTGGGCGGTCGACGCGGTGCCGAAGGTGGACGGGTCCGGCTGGTGCACGGCCTTGGTCTCGCTGACGAGCTTGCAGTCGACGATCTGCACGTTGTCGACGTACCAGCCCTCGTTGCCGCCACAGCCGTCACGACCGATGTCGAAGCGCAGCTGCACCGTGTCGCCGGGCTCGGCGCCCGCCGCCGCGATGTCGACCTGCGACTCGCCCCAGCTGCCCTTGGTCTGGCCACCGTCGGTGCCCGTGAAGCCGGGCTGACCGGCGAGCGGGTTGGTGTTGGTGGCCGGGCCGGTGAGCGTCTTGGGTGCGTTGTAGAGGTAGGCCCCGGCCGGGATGGCCGTGAACGGGCCACCGTTGACGCTCATCTTCACGTTGCCGCCGTCGTAGCCGATCTCCGTCGCGACGTAGTGCTCGAAGGTGAGCTTGGCCGAGCGCAGGCTGTCGGGCAGCTGCACGACTGGGCTCGCGATCGAGTCTCGGCTGGAGAAGTCACCGGCGCCGTTGCTGCACTGGCCCTCGTCGGGGGCGGGACCGAACGCCACCTTGCTTGCGTGCGGGTCGCCGGTGCCGGCCGGGGCCGACTCGACCGACTGCCACGGCTCGTGGAGACCGCCCTCGAAGACCACCTCGTTGCTGGCGCTCCAGCCGGCGAGGCCGTCCTCGAAGTCCTCGCTCCACAGCACGTCCTCGGTGAAGCCCTCGCCACAGGTGGCGGGAGCGTCCTTGGCGAGCAGCGCCGTGAAGTTGCACTTCACCGGCTCGGTGCGCATCTCGGTCGCAGCCGTCGCGGCCTCGACCGACGCGCAGTCGCCGTCGGCGATGGGCGTGGCCGCCACGGGCGTCGCGTCGGGCGCCGTGGTCAGCTTGTTGATGGGCTGGCCCACCAGGTCGACGCAGGACTGCTCGAACGCGTTGGCGGCGTCGATGAAGTTGGACTGCGGCGTGAGGTAGGCGGTCTGGGCGCGCCACCAGATGGCAGCGGCCTTGTCGAGGCCGAGGCCCGTCACGGTCTGGCCGTTGAACTCGCCGCCGTCGACGACGAGCGCGTAGGCGTGGTTGGGCACACCGGAGTTGCTGTGCACGCCACCGGCGTCGGCGCCGGTCGGGTCGCACTTGTACTCGGCGTCGGTCACCTTGCCCGGGTCGCCGTAGCACGTGGGGTTCCACATGTCGCGGATCGCGCCACCGAACGCCGTGGACTTCTCGCCCATGAGCCAGCGGGTCGTGTCAGGACGCGAGGACGTGTCCTCGGCCGCGACCGCGACCTTGACCACACCGGTGGTGCTCTTGAACTTGGCTCCGTCGGCCTGGGAGACCATCACGCCGTAGAGGTCGGGGTCACCGGAAAAGCCGGCCGGCGGGTCGACGTTGTTGTTGCCGATCACGATGCCGGTCGCGCCGGCGGTCTCGGCGTTGGCTACCTTGGTCGCGAAGGGGCAGGTGCCGCGGTCGACGTAGGCCCACTTGCCCGACACGGTGGCCGCGTTGGTGAACGCGGTGCAGCCGTCGGTGGTCGTGGGACCCGTGGTGTCGGCGGCGTCGCGGGCAGCGACGACGTCGGCGGTGATCTCGGTGGTGGGGATCGGCTTGGCGCCGGTCGCCGCCACTGCCACGCACGGCCCGGCCAGGTTGGCCGGTGCGGTGATCCTCATGTCGAGGCCGGGAGGTGCGGTCTTGTCGCAGTCACCCACGGTGCGCTTCGCCTCGTAGTTCTCGCCCGCGTCCTCGCGCCCGTTGATGAGGTCGAGCGTCTCGCCCCACACGTCGGAGTAGGACTCGTTGAGGGCACCGGACTGGTACTGGTAGATCAGGCCGGACGTGTACTCGGTGTAGGCGTGGCCCCACTCGTGGGAGACCACGTCGTCGGAGGTGACACCGTCGCAGTAGTTGGTGGTGACGCCGTTCCAGTTGGCGTTGGGGCAGCTGATACGCGGGTCGTTGTTGACCGTCTTCATCGTGGCGCCGGCGCCGTCGTAGGAGTCGCGACCGAAGGCGTTCTCGTAGAGCCAGTAGGACTCCCCGGCCGAGTCCACCAGGTTGAGCTGGTCCTGGTTGAGCCCGTCGGTGGGGTCGCCCTCCTTCCACACGAGGCTGGAGGGAGCGGGGCTCTTCTCGTAGAGCTCGCGGTTGAGGGCTTCGTGCACCATCGACCAGCGGTTGAGCGCCTTGCCGGTCTGCGCGTCGATGAAGACGATGTCGCGGACGTTCGTGTCGTTGGTGACCTCGACCTGGTAGGCGAGCACGGCCTCGCCGGCCTCGCCGCGGGTCGCGCCCATGCGGTAGACGACCAGCTCGGTGGCACCGGGCCCGACGCCCGTGAGGTCGGCGGCCTCGCCGTCGTGGGTCGGCGGGTCCTCACGGACCAGGCCCGCGGCGCGCTCGCCCGCGTCGGACGCAGTGATGCGCGGGTCGACCGACAGCGACAGGCCGGGCGCGGCGTAACCGTTCACCGACGTCAGGTCGCCCTCGCGGTCGACCTGCACGCGCACCATCGAGCCGAAGACGTCGACGCCCTTGTAGGACTGGGTGTAGGTGGCGGTCCAGCCGGCCGCGGACTCCGCGACCTCGCTGCGGACCAGCTCGCCCGGCCGCGCGCCGAAGTTGGCGGCGTACTGGTCGAGGTAGGCGTCGGCCTTGTCCTTCGCAGCGCCGAGGGAGTTGCCCTCGACGGACGGGAGGAGGTCTCCATCGCCCTTGACGCGGATGAAGCCGACCTTCTTGGTCGCCTCCTCACGCGTGACGGCGACGTCACCACTGGCCCGGTCGGCCATGGCCGCGACGCCGTCGGGGTCGGCCTGTGCGGCCGGTGCTGCCTGCACGCCGATCGTGGGGAGCGCGGCAAAGCCAGCCCCTACGACCGCGAGTGCAAGCCCTCTGTTGAGGAGCTTCACTCTGTTTCCTCCGATTTCCGAGTAGACACCCGGAACCAAAGGTCGCCCGAGTGACGCGGATCACCATAAGTAGGACGTCCGACAATGTGAAGGGAGGGTGGACGATTGCCCCCCCAGGGGTGGCCGTCCACGACACGCACTCGTGTGGTCCCTGTGACTGGTGTGGCGTGGCCGTAGGGTCGGACCATGGCGACCCGTACGTCTTCCCCGCCGGGGTCGCGGAGCTCGAGCACGTCTGGATCCAAGCGCACCACCAAGGGTTCGAGCACCCGATCACGGAGTACCAGCAAGCGCCCCGCCCCTCGCTCGTCTGCGAAGGGCCGGAGCCGCTCGACCGCGCGCCCGGCGCCCCGTGCCGTCAGGAGCGGACCGGGTCCGGTCTCGCGCATGTTCGGCGTGCTCGGCCGCGGTGTCGCCGCAGCCTGGCTCGGCATCGCCCACGCCGTGGGCGCGGTCGCCCGGTCGATCGGGCAGTCGGCCCGCGACCTCGACCCCGAGCACCGCCGCGACGGCGTCGGGCTGTTCCTCATCGGTTTCGCCATGGTCGTGGCGGCCGCGGTCTGGTGGCAGCTGCCCGGCGGGGTGATGGACTTCGCCCGCTCGCTGACCTCGGGTGCCGTGGGCAAGGTGGGTTGGTTCGTCCCGCTGTTCCTCGTCTACGCCGGCTGGCGCACCCTGCGCGACCCCGAGCGCAACGGCCCCGCAGGCCGGCAGGTGATCGGCTGGGCGGCCTTCACGCTCGGGCTCCTCGGCATCGTGCACATCGCCAACGGCAACCCGCAGCCGGTCCTCGGCGACGCCACCAACCTCCAGGAGGCCGGTGGAGCCGTCGGCTACGTCACCTCGAGCCTCCTGCTCGACCTCATGCAGACGTCGTACGTCGTCGTGCCGCTGCTGGCGCTCCTCGCGCTCTTCGGCATCCTGATCATCACCGCGACGCCGGTCTACCAGGTGCCGGCCAGGCTCGGCGAGCTGCGCGACAAGGCGCTGGGTCGCACCCCGGCCGCCGAGGCGCAGGACGACGAGCCGACCAAGCCGGTGCGCACGCGCCGCCGGTCGATGCTCGACGACGAGATCGACCCCGAGATGGGTGACCCCGCCTACGACAGTCCGGTGCTCGCCGATCGCGAGCTGAAGAAGCGTCGCAAGAAGAAGGAGGTCGAGCCGCAGGAGGACTACGGGATCGACCTGTTCGCCGACCCGATCGACGGCTCCGCGGACGCCCCGACCGAGGTCACCCCGGCCGTCGGCGCGGTCGCGGGCGGCGGCAAGGACGACACCGGGCCTGTCGAGCCGCCGCCGCACACGCCGCTGCCCGCTCGCGTGGAGCAGCTCGCGCTGTCGGGCGACATCACGTACTCCCTGCCCGACAACTCCTCGCTCAAGCCGGGCTCGCCGCACAAGGCGCGCTCCAAGGCCAGCGATGCGGTCGTCGAGCGGCTGATGCAGGTGATGGACGAGTTCGGCATCGACGCCACCGTCACCGGCTACACCCGCGGCCCGACGGTGACCCGCTACGAGGTCGAGCTCGGACCGGCGGTGAAGGTGGAGAAGGTCACCGCGCTGTCGAAGAACATCGCGTACGCAGTAGCCTCCGCCGATGTCCGCATCCTCAGCCCGATCCCCGGCAAGTCGGCGATCGGCATCGAGATCCCCAACACCGACAAGGAGATCGTCTCCCTCGGCGACGTGCTCCGGTCCAACACGGCACGCTCCGACCACCACCCGATGGTCGCCGGGCTCGGCAAGGACGTCGAGGGCGGCTTCGTCGTGGCCAACATGGCGAAGATGCCGCACCTCCTGGTCGCCGGTGCGACCGGCTCCGGCAAGTCGAGCTTCATCAACTCCCTGATCACCTCGATCCTGATGCGGGCCACGCCCGACGAGGTGCGGATGATCATGGTCGACCCGAAGCGGGTGGAGCTCAACGCCTACGAGGGCGTGCCGCACCTGATCACCCCGATCATCACGAACCCCAAGAAGGCCGCCGAGGCGCTGGCGTGGGTCGTGCGCGAGATGGACATGCGCTACGACGACCTGGCCAACTTCGGCTTCCGCCACATTGACGACTTCAACAAGGCGGTGCGGGCGGGGAAGGTCGAGGTGCCGCCGGGCAGCGAGCGCACCCTGGCGCCGTACCCCTATCTCCTCGTGATCGTCGACGAGCTCGCCGACCTGATGATGGTCTCGCCGCGCGACGTCGAGGACTCCGTGGTCCGCATCACCCAGCTGGCCCGCGCTGCGGGGATCCACCTGGTGCTGGCCACGCAGCGACCTTCGGTCGACGTGGTGACCGGACTGATCAAGGCCAACGTGCCCTCGCGGCTCGCCTTCGCGACGAGCTCGCTGGGCGACAGCCGGGTCATCCTCGACCAGCCGGGTGCCGAGAAGCTCGTCGGTCAGGGTGACGGGTTGTTCCTGCCGATGGGCGCCTCGAAGCCGGTGCGTGTCCAGGGCTCGTGGGTCACCGAGGCGGAGATCCACCAGGTCGTCAAGCACTGCAAGGACCAGCTCGAGCCGACCTACGTCGAGGACGTGACGGCGCCGAAGGAGTCCAAGCGCGAGCTCGACGACGACATCGGCGACGACATGGAGCTCGTGGTGCAGGCCATCGAGCTGATCGTCTCCACGCAGTTCGGCTCGACCTCGATGCTCCAGCGCAAGCTGCGAGTCGGCTTCGCCAAGGCGGGCCGGTTGATGGACATCCTCGAGAGCCGCGGGGTCGTCGGTCCCAGCGAGGGCTCCAAGGCCCGCGACGTCCTGGTCAAGCCGGACGAGCTCGATTCCGTTCTGGCCACATTGCAAGGGGCCACGTTTGAGGGGGGAGCCTGATGGGCGCCAGATCGTTCGAAGAGGCAGTGCACGAGGACGACACCTACGACCAGACCGTTGAGCACGAGTCGCTCGCGGTCGCTCCCGACGCGGTGGAGGTACGCCGCAGCGCGGCCGTCGCCGGCGGCGTCGGGCTGACCGCCTCCGCGGTCGCCATCGCCTACCTCGGTCGGGCGACCCAGACCGGGTCCGTGCTCGACTGGGCCTTCGTGGTCGCGATGGGCCTCCTGGGTGCCTACTGGCTCGTCGGCCTCGTCGACGCCCGCACCCCGCTGCTCGTCGCGGACGCGCAGGGGATCCGGATCCGGCTGGGCCGCACGTGGCGCGGGCTGCCGTGGACGGCGGTGCACCACGTCGAGCACACGCCCCGACGAGGGCTGCTCCGCGACGGCCGACTGGTCGTCGTACCCCACAACCTCGAGCTGATCGAGGCCGAGCTCACCGGCACCGGCAAGCGCCACACCAGCATCTCCCGGCTGCTGCACGGCGCACCGTTCGCGGTGCCGCTCGGGCTCTCCACGCGCGTCACCGGCGCCGAAGGTGACCTCACCGAGGCGCTCGGGCGGGTCGCGCGCGACGCCAGCCAGATCGTCGTGCTCGAGCCTGCGGCCGACGCGGTCGAGGAGACGTCGGAGGACGCGACCGGGGAGGTGGCCGAGCCCGAGGCCGCCGAGCCCGAGGCTGTCGAGCCCGAGGCTGTCGAGCCCGAGGTCGTCGAGCCGGTCGTCGTGGCGAGCCCGACGCCCGCAGCGCTGCGCGAGACGGGAGCCGCCCGGCGCTCGGAGGTGCGACGCGACGTCGTCGACGAGGACGAGCCGGAGGGTCGTGAGCTGCGTCGTCCGGGGCGGGTCAGCCTGGTGGAGGAGACCCAGTCGTGGGGCGACCGCGTCCGCGCGATCGCCCGGCCGGGAGAGCCCGTCGAGCCGTTGGTGCTCGACGACTTCGAGGTCGAGCCCGCGGAGGACCCGGTCATCGGACCGGAGCTCGCCGCGGCCCGCACCCGGCTGGGCCTCAGCGTCGACCAGCTCGCCGAGCGCACCCGGATCCGCCCGCACGTGATCGAGGCCGTCGAGGTCGACGACTTCGAGCCGTGCGGCGGCGACTTCTACGCCCGCGGCCACCTGCGCACGCTCGCCCGGGTGCTCGGCATCGACGTCGCGCCGCTGCTGGCGGCGTACGACGAGCGATACGCGCACGCGCCGATCAACCCGCGTCGGGTCTTCGAGGCCGAGCTGGCCACCGGCGCGCACGGCTCCATCCGTGGCACCCGCGGCGGCCCGAACTGGTCCGTCCTGGTCGCCGTGGTGATGGCGCTCGTGCTCGCCTGGTCGATCGCCCGCCTGGTGATGGACACGCCGCCCGAGCTACGGAACGCCACGCCGGTGCTCAACGGCTCCGGTGGTCCGCAGGGTGCGGGCACGGCTCCGCTCGCCGAGCCGGTGGCGGTCGTGGTGAGCGCCGCGGCGGGCGGTGCGCAGGTCGTCGTGCGCGACGGTGCGGGGGAGCAGGTCTTCAAGGGCGCCCTCGCCGTGGGCCAGACCCGGGAGCTCGAGGCGTCGCCGCCGGTGCGCGTGATGTCGTCCGACGGTGCGGTGACCGTCTCGCTGGCCGGCGGTGAGGCCCGACCGGTGGGCGAGCCCGGCGTCGCGGGGCAGGGCACCTTCGTCGCTGACTGACGTCCCGGCCACCTCCGCTGACAGCGGGGAGGATCGTCCTGACATGTCGGGCTCGGCGTCAGGGGATTGTCGCAACGCTCTAGCACTCGGAGGGTGTTGTGGGTGGAGCAAAGCTGCCGGAATGGCAGCGTCTGCAGGTGATCGAGCTGCTGAGGGCGGGGCACAACCCGATG